>Ga0299906_10000695_pt1 | contig 30141 bp, 26 predicted proteins | sample RVTome_14_FD_200259 | JGI IMG/M metagenome (GOLD analysis project Ga0299906, IMG submission 200259) | Soil microbial communities from uranium-contaminated site in the Upper Colorado River Basin, Wyoming, United States - RVT145D125 (version 2) ...
CAAACTGACCATCAGAAAAGCCTACGGTTACCGGGAGCTGAAAGTGGCGGAAATCGCTATCTATCACGCGCTCGGACAACTTCCAGAGCCCGAACTCACCCACGAATTCTGCTGAGGAGGCAAAAAAGCGGGCCGGCATTCGCCGACCCGCTTCAGTATCGTGTACTTCCGATAAGACTATCTAACCGGACTGCTTCGTACCACGCCGTTGCCGGATCACCAGGCCGATGCCGATCAGGGCCAGCGCCGCCGCCCCGGGCGCGGGCGCCAAAGCCGTCGAATCGTGCGAGCCCGGGTTGATGTCCCAGGTCGTGCGAATCTGCGGGCCCGTAGCCGTCATCACCATACCGTAGACGTCGAAGTGGACCCAGGAAAACCCGCTGAAGCTCACGGTGTACTCTTTCTGCTCGCCGATCGCGTTCGGGCTGTTGGTGATGGTGCCGCCGTCGGCGTTGTAGTCGTTCAGGCCGGTCTCGCTCGTGTCGAACGCGGCGATGTCGAACAGCAGAAAATCCGAAACCCCCGCCTGGAAGGGGTAGTGATTGTTGAAGGTCACGCCGGCGGGCAGGAAACCCTTGTCCATGTAGCCGTCCAGACCGCCGACATTGGTCAGGATGTCGATATCGGCGTCGGTGGAAGGATTAAGGGGACTGGCGGTGACGCCGCCCGCGGTGCTGACGAGAATCGGCGTCTCGTCGCTGCCTTTGGCGCTGATCGTGATCGTGCCCGTCTCGCCTTGCGGCACCGACAGCAGCAACGTCGTCGAACTGATGCTGATGTCGTTCGGCCCGTAGGAACCGACGACGAATAGATCGAACGACGAGCCGGTCGCGAACCAGGTCTGTTGATCTCCGCCGTTGGTACCGGCGACGGCGCCGTCGATATACGTTTGAAACGTGGGCAGGGCACCGTGCACCTGACCCACAACTGACAGACAAAAACAAAAGCCCGCAATCGCTGACGTTATCTGCCTCATCATCTTCAATCTCCAGGACTTGCCGTTCATCAACATGGACCGACATCAAATGCATCGGGAATTGCCGCTATCTGCCCCTGCACAGATAGTCTAGACGAGAACCGAACCACCAATACAACCCTACACCCCAAGAATCTGGGTCCAGACAAGAGCCCATATTACCGGAATCATGTCCTGTCTGCAAGACCTATTTACGAATAATTTGGGAATCCCATACTGGCCTATCGGGCTGGCCCTATACACATGGCCTGACTATAGCGTCTTTGCCCTATATTCGTTACAACCGCTACATGCGACATAGCGGCAGCAGGCTGGATCCGTGGTAAGCTAGCGTAAGGCGGTTTGGAGTGACAGGACGGCCAGGGCGGTAACGTAGTCAGGGTTGCCCTCTTCCCAGCGGGCGGCGTCGTTGACCCATCCGCCGGATTGACTTTGCAGGGAGAGGAGCTTCTCGCAGAGGTCGACCCGCCAGTTGTGCTTGACGCCCTCGGCGTCGGTGAAGACCGGCTCGCTCCAGGCCAGCCAGGCCCGGGCGAAGACGTGATAGTAGTAGTACAGCCCCTGCCGCGACTGCTGCCCGGGCATGTTGGGATTCTCTTCGAGGGTGTAATGCTTGCCGATCCAGTCGAGGGCTCGCTGGATCTTCGGATCGTCCCGGTCGACGTCGGCGTAGAGCATGCTCTTGAAGCCGGCATAGGTCATCGTGCCGTAGGAGCGCAGCATCACTCGGCCGCCGGACAGCTCGGTGCCGGCCTTGCTCTCGCCGTCGTTGGCGGCGGTGTAGATGAACCCGCCGTTGTCAGCCCCCCGGGCGAACGGCTGGTCGTTGGTCTCCGAGAGCATCTGGCAGCGCTCGATGAACTTCAACGCCTTGCGATACACCGGATCGGTCGACGGCAGTCCGCTTTGTTTGAGCGACTCGAGCATGTACTGCGTATTCGACAGGTCCGGCCGCTTGTGCTTGCCGTAGCCCGCGCCGCCGAACCAACTGTCGGTCGACGCCCGATCTTCGCCCTCGTCCCATTGCAGCTTGGTGAGATACTTCCGCGCCCGGTCGATCTGCGGCACCAGGGCATCGTCGCCGATCGAGGCGAGGAACATCAGGCAGACACTGGTATAGTAGTTGTTCAGGCCGTATCCGCCCGCGGGGTAGATACCGCCGTCGGGCTTCTGGTGTTTGAGCACGAAGTCGAGCGCCCGTTCGACGATCGGGTGGTTGGGACCGTAGGCCGGCGATTGAACGAAACACTTGGCCACCAGCGAAGTAATGGCCGGATCGGTCGTCGGCACGCCCTTCCATCCACCGTCCGGCTGTTGCGCTCGCGCCAACGTGGTCAGCGCACGATCTATCGCCGCATCCGTTCGGTGCGCAAGTGCCGCGGGCATATGCTTGCGACCGACCGAATCCGCCGCCCATGCCGACGCATGACCAGCCACACAAACCAACAAGAAAACAATACGCCCGGTGAAGCAACATCCACGCATCGACATGACCAATCCTCTCAACGCCGGGGGGACCGCCCGCAGCGCGACACCCATTATAAACCCGTCCTGGAAAAACACCACACTACCGCCACTCCACACTTCTCACTTCATCTCCCGACGGTACAGCGCGATCTTGTTGTAGAGGGTTCGCAGGCTGATGCCGAGTTCTTCGGCCGCGGACGGCTTGTGCCAATTGTGACGTTCCAGTACGGCGAGAATGTGCTCGCGTTCGACATCGGCGAGCGGTCCCTCAGGCTCGGTTGACGCCGGATCGCGCGCCGGCGCCGGCGGCTCGGTCTCTGTCGACGGCAAGGCTGACATCGACTCGGCGCGTCGCCCCACCACCTGCGCGGCTTTGTAGAGCGCTTGCTCGATTTCGTTGAGCCCGCACGGTTTGGTCAAAAAGTCGACCGCCTCCATGCGCAACGCCTCGATCACCGTCGGCATGTCGCCGTAGGCGGTGTTGATGATGACGGCCAGGTCGGGCCGGCGTAGTCGCACCTGCTCGAAAAACGCCATCCCGCTCATCCCGGGCAGATTCAAATCCAGGATCGCGACGTCGTACGGGTCATCATCCAACGCGGGCAAGGCGTCCTCGGCACACTCGAACGCGGTCGGTCGATGACCCATGGCGGCGATCTCGCGCTCGAGCAGATTTCGATAGCGCGGCTCGTCCTCGACGATCAGGACCCGAAGGCTGGCGGGATCGGGCGTGTTCACGCGGACGTCTCCACCGTAACCCCCTCCGTGGGTGCGTCGACGGGCAAGCGGAGCGTAAATGCGCTGCCTTGCCCGACGCCGGCGCTGGCGGCGGTGAGCGTGCCGCCGTGCCGCTCGACAATCGCCTGCGTGATCGACATGCCCAGCCCGATCCCCTCGCCGCCTTGCGATCGTCGATCCGAAAAGAACGGCTGAAACACCTTGTCGAGCACCTCGGACGACATCCCCCGGCCATTATCCCGAACCGTCAACATCACGTCCTCGCGAACGCGTCGACCGTACAACGTCACCTCGCCGGTCCGCGGCGGCACCGCATCGAGGGCATTGACGGTGAGATTCAGAATCGCCTGCTTCATCTCCAACGCCGACGCCCGCACCGGCAACCCGGCCGCGTCCTCACATACCACTTCGATCCGCCGATCCGCATACTTCGACAGCCCGCGTAACATGTCCGCTACTTCATCGACCACCCGCGCCAACGACACCGACTCGACGGGCTCGTCGGAGACGCGCGACAGTGCGAGCAACTGGGTGGTGATCTTTTTCCCTCGAAAAGCCTCTTCGCGAATGATCTCGAGCGCCTCGGTGATCTCCGGGGCCGTTGCATGTTGACCGTCACCGGCGATCCGCGCCCCCGACTCGGCATAACCGACGATGATCCCGAGCGGATTGTTGATCTCGTGCGCCACCGCCGCGGCCAGACATCCGACGCTGGCCAGTTGCTCGGATCGGGCGAGTTGCCGGCTCTTCTCGCGAATCCGCGCCTCCAGCTCGGCGTACAGGTCGTGCAGCTCGGCCGCGGTACGGTTGAAATCGTCGCTCAGGGCGGAAAATTCCGTGCACCCGGTCGCGTCCAGACGATGGGAGAAATCACCGGCCGCGATTCGATGGACGCCGGCGCGCAACCGCGCCAACGGGCCGAGCACACCCCGGTATTGCCACAGACTGATCAACACCACGATGCAAATGACCGACACGCTCACGCCCACCATGGCGCGCGTGCCGGTTCGCGCCCACGCCGCCGAGCGTTGCTGACTCACACTCACCAGCCGGTTCGACGATTGAACCAAGGCGTTCAAATCGCGCTGCGCCGCCCCGGCGTGGGCGACAACCACGTCGCGATCGATGGTCCGGCCGGCGGTGTCGAAACGGGACAGGATTTCGCGCGCCTGCTCGAGGTTCCGGACCGCGTTCGCGGCGTCCTGACGTTGCAGTTCGATCACCTTGGCATCCGCGCCCGAAGCGTCGCATCGCGCCTGGAACTGCCCGAGTTGATCGAGGGCGGCGTCGAGTTGGGTCCGCGCGTGTTCGAGATCGGGCGACGACGCATAGAGCGCCGCCTGAGCGGTCGAAAAGTGCAAGCCCGCACGATCGAGCATCTGAAGCTTGTCGAACTCGCGACGGACCACGTCGGCTTCATGACGCGCCCGGACGATGCCCTGGATCCCGGTGGCCGCCACCAGCGAGATCCCGACGATCATCGCCCCCAGCTTCCAGCCGATTTGCGCGGCAAGGGTCATGTCGAATCATCCCATCGAACCGCAAACGCTCGTAACGTCACACCGACGAATGAATTGTATCACGAAACAGCCGGTCGCCGGATATGCCGGCGCCGTACCCCGAGACGCCGGATCGTATGGCTTCAAAGTACTCGGTTATTTAGCCGCCAAGCTTGCCCGGCGCTTCGGTATAGACGAGAAAAACGCCGAGCAAGCTCGGCGGCTAAATCATTTGGAGGGCCTACCGATTGTGTGACCCATCGCACCAGGGGACATTGCCCGTTCGATGGCACATGCAGACCGCTTTCTTGCCGGCCTCGGCGACTTCACAGACGAACGGAGCGAGGCCCGTTCCCTCGCGGGCGTGGGAGCCGTCGCAATAGGGCAGCTTGGCGGACAGGCCGCATTGACAATAGGCTTTCTTGCCCGGTGTTTCATCGATCACCATCGGTGCCGTGCCGTGTTTCGGAGCAGCCACAGAGCAACCTCCCTGTTTGTCGAAACATCCAACCAGCTCGAACCGGCCCGCGCCGGGGCGCGGGTCATGGTATCGCGTCAGACTAAAGCCGTGTCAAGCGCAGCCGGGCGGGATCTCATTTGCGTCCGTGCGCTGCGATGCCTATGATGCGGACGTTGCAGGGGTCGCCGGTGCGACTTACCGTCCATCGAAACGATCCGATAAGCATTCAGGCGGGGTATAGGGTCGTGATTCACGCCGTTTTGCGCGGCCGAGTTCGCCCAACGCACCTTCGTCGAGCCCACGCATCGGCATGGATAACGTTGCGGTTCGCGCACCTGGGTGCCGATACAAGCACGGACAGTCTTCAACCGCTCGGCCAAACGAACAATCCGCAGGACCCCTGAGTCATGACCTTTGCCTGGCGTAGCATGAAGGAGTTTGTCGTTCACCGCATTCTGCATGCGGACGATACCCCCCACCGCATCGCCCTGGGCGTCGCCATCGGGTTGTTCGTCGCCTTCACGCCCACCATCGGCATTCAAATGGTTATCGGAGCCGTCCTCGCCACAATGCTGCGGGCCAACAAGATCCCGGCCATCGGGCTGGCGTGGATCACCAACCCCTTCACCATCGTACCCGTCTTCTATTTCAACTGGTGCGTCGGACACGCGTTGCTGTTCCGTGAAATCGAGCCCGACACCGAGGTCCGCAATACCATCGCCGCAACCGTCGCCGAAGTCGGCGGCTTCCAGGCGGCGATCGGCCAAATCTTCGACGGGTCCTTTTGGAGCAAGCTCAGCGGACCGCTCGGGGCGATTGCCGGGGAGTTGGTCGTCGGATCGTTGCTGGTGTCCACGGTGGCCGGGCTGAGCGGCTACCTCTTGACGTACCGGGGGGTGAGACGATACCGGGAACGTCGTCACGCGGCCGAACGCACGCGCGAGACGTTGAAGATGCAGTCCGGAACCGTCGCGCATGAACCAACCGCTAAACCGACGCGCAACTCCGCTTGATCCCTTCGCCCTATTCCGGTGCGTGCTTTCTTGCTGCGGGAATGCTTTTGCTCGGGTAAGCCGGCCGCGCGACGTGCATGTCGCGGCTCGGAGGCGACTTCTCGCGCTGTTGTTGCTGGTTGCGATCATCGGGCAACCCGCGCCGGGATGGTCCGACGCCGGTACGCTTGACGACTTCGCGGTTTCCCGGGTTGTTGCGGTTTCCGGCAAGCGCCCGGTGGTGACGATCGACGTCGGCGGGGAGACCGGCGACCGCTTCGTGATCCTGCGCGACGGCGTTCCGGTCGCTGTCGGTGACATCATTCTCGTGACGCCGCGTGAATCCGGCGGGCGACTTGTATGGACGGGACAGCCGCCGCAAGCCGGTGATACCGCCATCGTGCTCGGGCAACGCATACTCCGCGAGCCGAGCCGACATTTACTTCCACACACGACCCTCCAAACCGCCATCACCGCCTTGAATCCCGGCCGGTCGTTCGCCTGGATCCCGATCGGCCGGTCGGTCAGCGTCCAGACCGGCGACCGTTTTCTCGTCTGGCGGGCCCGCCTGCCGATCGCCCAAGCCGAAGCCGCTTTGACCGATGACCGAACCGCCCTGATCGCACTTACGCCGATCGTTAAGGACCTGCGCCCCAGCCAGGGTGATCCCGTCACCCTGTCGCCCTCGCCGTACGAACGAACGACCCGCCGCCTCACCGCGACCGTGCTGTCGGCCACCCAACACAACGATGGGCAGATGCTCGTGCTGGGCACGGGACGGCCGACCCGCTTCCGACCCGACGACCGGCTCGACATCTATCGCGCGGATGCATACGTCGGGTACGCCGCGGTGACCCGTTCCGATTCGTTGCTCGTCGAGGCGCAAACCGTCACCCCCTTCGGGGCCGAGCCGGTGGCGGTCGGCGACCGGGCCGTGCGCCGCGCCGGCCGGTCCTCGACGGCGAGAATTTTTCGCATCGAAAACAACGTCTGCCTGATCACCGCCGGACAGCGCGACGGGGTACGCTTTGATGAAACCGGTTACCTCGCGGGGCTACCGCACGTCGGCCTGACGGTTGAAAACGTGTTGGAAGAGCACAGCGTGGTCCGCGTGTCGACCCTCCCGTCGGCGTCAAGCGAATCGACATCACCCGCCTTGTGGGATGAGGTGACACTCGGCGGGGAACCACCCGGCGGCACGACGGTGATGGGTCGAACGCCCGCGGAGATGCCTGTCGACTGGTTGGCGACGGTCGCGCGAATCGACGCCGGACCGGACGTCGGGACGGGTCAGCTCGTGCGGTGCGCGTCGAGCCCGCCCGCCGCGGCGATGATCATCCACGTCGATCGGCATCACGCCGTGCTCTACTGTCCCGAACCCTGGCGAGCCGGTTCCATCGCGAACGTGGAAGTCGTCGTACCCGAACCGAACCGCCGGGTAGGTGCACCGTGAACCAGCCGGCGGGCGAATTAATCCTGGCCTCGGCGAGTCCGCGGCGTGCGGACCTGCTGCGCGAGCTCGGCTATACGTTCACGATCGTGCCCGCCTCGGTCCCCGAACCCGACCTGACCGGAACCGCTCTGTCGCCCGCCGAACAAGCGGAGGTCTCGAGCTTCTTCAAAGCCGCCGTCGTGGCTACCCAACACCCTGATGCGATAGTGCTTGGCGCCGACACCATCGCCGCGGCGGAGGGCAGGGTCTTCGGCAAGGCTGTCGACGTCGACCATGCCCGGGAGATTCTTACCGCCCTGGCCGGCACCACGCACGAGGTCATCACCGGCGTGACGCTCCTGTCTCCCCATTCGCCAAACCGCCTCATTACGCATGCCGTGACCAAGGTCACCATGCACACGCTTTCCGAGTCGGAAATGACTTCCTACCTTGACAGCGAAATGTGGCAGGGAAAAGCCGGCGCCTACGGCATCCAGGAGCATGACGACCCGTTCGTTGCGCGTATCGACGGAAGCTTTTCGAACGTCGTCGGTTTACCGACCGAATTGATCGAGCGGTTGTTTGCGGCCATCTGTCCCGGTTAGGCGGCTCACGGCCGCCGGGGTATGGTCTGCACCGCTTCGGCAGGGGTTCCCTCCGATCCGTCTCGCGATAACAGCCTATGAACGCATTGCTTACGAATCGATCCCCGCTCGCTAGGGACGATCGGGGGACACCACGGCATGTTTGAATTTGCGCGTCAAACACGCGAAGAACCCAATTCCCATAGCGGTAAAACCCGACTGTCGATCACCCGTGGCAGCCGCTGCCGAGAGAATTGTGAATTTTCAAAAATTCACTTGTGAGATCGCGTCGTGTTGTGTAAACATGAGCATAACGACTTGGGCAGGGCCTTACAGATCATGTAAAATCGGGTCATGTACAATCGGGCGATTCGATATCCCCCATTCTCCCGCGAGCGGTTCTTGCTGCGGGTAGCCAGGGAGAAAGCGACATGCAAGGGCGAGTGGTTTGGTTTCGGCCACAACAGCGACTCGGGCTCGTGGCGACGCCCGGCGGCGCCGAGTTGACCTTCCACCTCTCCAACCACGGTACCGACCTCCATGGCGCCAACTTCCAGGGTGGTGATCTCGTCGAGTTCGAGCAGGACACAGACCAGAGCAACCCGCAAGCCGTCGACGTCCGACTCGTCAAGCGCTGGATCGACGACCTCAACGATCAATACCGCCCGCTGGTCAACGAGTTCCACTCCATTGTTCAAATTGCACAATAGGGTCGTTCAAACAGCACAATAGGGTTGTTCAAACAGCACCATCAGGACCCCCAAAGCCCACGGGTTGTATCCCGTGGGATTCATGCCCGCGCTCCGGCGTCGACCGATCTGAAAGCGCGCTTGCCAGCCGTCGACAGCCTGCTTATCGTTGGTTTCGCCATCACTGCGTTCAACGTACGATCGCGGTGCGTCTCGGTTTTGGGTGGAGCCTTGGATCATGCGTCGAGTCAGGTCGACAACGTGGATCGGACGGTGCAGCTTCTTGAGTCTGGGCAGCTTCTTGAGTCTGGGCAGCTTCTTGAGTCTGGGCAGCGTCCTGGGGCTGGCGAGCTGTGCCGGACCTGAAGTGTCGGTGATTCGGCTGATCGATCCGTTCGGACTGATCGTCCCGGCCCAGACCCCGGTCCGGATCGGCATTAATCGTGTTCACGTCCCCCTGCCCCCGTTGTTCGAGCCCGCGCCGTGGCATTCATTTCAGAACACCCTGTGGAAAAATCTCGATCGTCCGGTTCAGTTCGAGCCGCTCCGGCCGTTTCAGATGCGCCAACATCTTCGCGAAGGCCGCATCGAATTCGCCCTGGTCAACGCGGCCGAGTACGCCGAACTGGCCGGTGATCCCGCCATCGAGCTCGTGGCCGTGGGCGTCAACCCCGGCGGCACCAGCCAACGACGCGGCTTGATCGTCACCGACGCGAAGTCCGACATTCGGTCCCTCGCCGACATCAAAGGGAAACGATTCTCGTTCGGCCCGGAGGGCGACGCGGTCCTCCACGTGGCTGCGGTCGACGCCCTGGCCCGCGGCGGCGTGAAACTTGACGACATCGCCAAAGAGCTGCTGCCGTTACCCGGCTCCTTGCAGCATCATGTCAGCGGCCTGGAAGCCGCCAAGGCTGTCGCGTTTGAGCCGGGCATCAACGTCGGCGTCGTGGACAAAATGGTCTACGAAAGTTGGCCGGAGCAAGGTGGTTCGTTGCTTCCCTTGAAGTTCTCGCGCGGTCTGTTCCGCGTACTCGGCGAGACCATCGACGTACCCGAACTCGCCCTGGTGGCATCGACCCAAGCCGACCCGGCCCTGGTCGACACGGTCAAGCAGATGTGCATGGGGCAAGACGACAAGACGCGGGCCATCTTCTCGCCGCTCGGGCTCGATCGTTTCGCGTCCGGTGACCCCGAACAATTCAAAGCCTTCCTGCCGATCGCCCGCAAGGTATTGGCCCTCGACGAGGCAATCGAAGAACCCACCCCATCGAAGATCGAGTAACCGCGACATGCGATTTACCAGCCCGAAGCGCATGCGAAGCCAACCATCAGGCTTCCCACCTCGAACGCAGGGTGTCCATGCGCAACGTACGAGGGTTGCAACAGACCGACACGTGCGTCGCTCCCCTGCGCTGCACGTTCAGCGATGACAGCGCGAATCTCCTGAACCCCGAGCCCGGGATCAAGCGCCGGCAGCAGGTACTTACGCTGCCAAGCGGTCAATAGGTAGGCATTGTGGCCGCCGGTGTGACCGTGCCGAATCATGTCCTTACGCCAGTGGACCTGCACGAGCTTGGGATGTTCCAGTGTGAAACCGGAAAAGCCCGCACTGACCGTGTTCTTGCGATCCATGGTACCGAAGTGCTGCGTACCCCATCCGACCTGGAAGTCCTCCGTACTCGCATAATTGACCATAAATTCGCTGACGTGAGGGAGAACGTCGGCCGCCAGGGGAAAGTCCGGTGAAATGGCCGGTGCAACCAGGATCAACCGATTGATCATCACGTCGTCGGGCAGAGACCGGACCACGAACAAGGCGACGCCGCCCCCACCGGAGTAGCCGACAATGTCCATCAAGGCGTCCGGGTGCGCTCGCCGAAACGCGGTCACTTCATCCGCCAGGTCGCGCGCGGCCTCGATGTTCCGCTGGTAACTCCGCAGATTTTCGAGCGAGTGCAGCGGCGGTCCCCAGGTGCGTACGTCGACCTCGAGGCCGGGATGACGATCCTGCAGCATCCTCACGAATCCCGCGAGATGGAATCGCACGTTGGCAACGCCGGGCAAGACGAGCACCTTGCCGCTCACGCCGTCGCGACTCGGAGGCGTTCGACAACCCCCAGCCAACCCCACCGTCAACAAGGCGAGATGGGTTGCGATTCGATGACGCGCCATGGTCGGCCTCACATGCGCTTCACGCGGGTGTGGATTACTCTTTCTTGACCTGTATCGTCGAGCCGGTCGCGAATTGGTTTCGTTCGTCGAGCAACACTTCGATTTGGGCCGCGATCTGATCGGCGCTGAGACATTGTTCGGCGGGATAGTCAGGGAACGCGCTTCGCAGCATCGACGTTTCGACCGTCCCGGGAGCGACGGCGAATACGCGGATGTTGTCGGCGCGGCCCTCGTGGGCGAGCCCCTGGGTGAACACGCTGACGAACGCCTTGCTGCCGCCGTACACCGCGAAGCCGGGAAACGGATCGATCGACGCCAGCGAGGAAAGATTGACGATCACCCCCCCACCGCCGTCGCGCATCGTCGACCAGACCGCCCGGGTCAGTGCGACCACGGCCCGAACATTGACGGCCAAACAACGATCCAACGCCTCGTCGCTTAACGTTTCCACGGCCGTGAGCGGGGCGACGGCGGCGTTGTTCACCAGCACGTCAATCCGCCCGAACGCTTCGCGCGCCTGCGTCACGATGCGCGTGGCCGACGCCGGCTCGGCGAGATCCGCACAAATGGTGACGCACGTCGCGCCGGCCGCCTCGACCTGTTGACGCGTTTCGGCGAGTTCCGACGCGGTACGCGATACACCCACGATGTCGTATCCACCGCGCGCCAGCCGCACCGACGTCGCCCGTCCGATGCCCCGCCCCGCCCCGGTCACGATCGCACAACGGTCGCTCAAACCACACCTCCGCGAAACTCGGGTTCGCGCAAGGTTATACCACGTTTCGTAGGGTGCATCGCCTTACCCGATCAGGTTGACTCGGAGGGGACCAATTCGGCGATGGGTACTTCGAGTTCCACGGCCCCGACGGCGACGACCGCGCGTTGGCGATGCAGTTCCATGCGCACCACCTTGCCGGTGCGGTCAAAACGCGTGACGCCGACCTCGTCGCCGGGGCGCAGCGCGGCGATCTGTTCGGTCCAGCGTTGAAAGTCGACCTGCTGGTTGCGCAGGGTTTCGAGTTCCTTCTCGTGCTCACGGCGGGCGGTGTCGGCTTCTTGTCTTGCCGATTCGGCTTCCTTGCGGGCGACTTCGGCCCGGCGACGGGTCTTGACCGTGCCCTTGATCGCCTGACGCAGCATGCGTTGCCGGCCGGAGAGATGGCCGCGGGCAGCCTGGATCACGCGCTCGGGCACACCGAGTCGCGAGGCGATGTTCAACGCGTTGCTGTTGCCCGGCTCGCCGATGAGCAGGCGATAGCGCGGCGCGAGCGTTTCGATGTCGAACTCGACCGACGCGTTTTCCACCCGCGGCACGGTGTAAGCCATGCTCTTGAGCACGCCGAGGTGGGTGGTGATGACGGCGCGACAGCCAATGCTGAGCAGCTCTTCGGCAATCGCCCGACCCAGGGCCGCCCCCTCTTCGGGATCGGTGCCGGCCCCGAGTTCGTCGATCAACACCAGCGTCCGCGGCTTGGCCGCCAGCAGCATCTCGCGCAGATGCGACATGTGGGCCGAGAAGGTCGAGAGCGATTGCTGCAAACTCTGCTCGTCGCCCACGTCGATCAGCACGTCGTTGAAGACCGGCAACGTCGAGCCCTCCGCGGCGGGGATGGGCAACCCGGACTGCGCCATGGCGGCAAGCAGCCCGACCGTCTTGAGCGCCACCGTCTTGCCCCCGGTGTTCGGCCCGGTGATGACCAGCAAATCGAAGTCCTCGCCGAGTCGCACGTCGATCGGGACGACCTCGTGCGGCGGCTCGCCCTTCTCCTCGGCTTGTCGCGCCAGCGCCATCAAGAGCGGATGACGCGCCTCGTTGAGCCGAACCGTCGCCGTCCGATTGATCTGAGGACACGTCGCGGTAAACGTCCGACCGAATCGCAGCTTGGCCACGATCAGATCCACTTCGGCCAGCGCGTCAAGCGTACGCAGGATATCGGCCTCGTTCTGGTGTACCGAATGAGCGAGTCGCCACAGGATGCGGCTGATCTCCTTACTCTCCTCGGCCCGCAGGCTGCTGACCGAGTTGTTGAGTTCCACCAGCTCGGCCGGCTCGACGAACAGCGTCGCTCCGGAGTCGGAGGTCCGATGCACGATGCCGGGCAAGCGACCGCGCTGCTCGGATCGCAACGGCAGCACGACCCGATCGTTGTGAAACGTCGAGCCGGCATATTGCAGCAAGCGCACGACGTGCGAAGAGCGCAGCAAACGCTGCACGACAACGCCGGCCTGTTGCCGCGCCTTGTCGATGGTCTGACGGATGCTCAGCAGCTTCGGGGACGCCTCGTCTCGGACCTTGCCGCGGGAGTCGATGGCTCGGGCGATTTGACCGGCGATCACGTTGAAGTCGCCGACACGCTCGCCGAGCTCGACGATCAACGGGCATCCGTCGGGCAGGCGTTCGAACCAGGCACGCAGCGGGTTGGTCGCAGCCAGGGTGTCGCCGATGGTGGCGTAGTCCTCGGGATCCAGCGCCGACGGAGGCACCGCCTTGCGGACCAGGTCGCGGACGTCGTGCACCCCGCCGAGCGGGGGCAGTTCACACGCCTCGACCGCTTCATTCATTTGTCGGACCTGCTCGAGCCCGCGCACCACCGGCCCGTAGCCGGTCTTGGGGACGAGATCCGCCGCCAACGCCTTGCCCAGGCCGCTGAATGCGCAGTCGGCGAGCAGGGCGCGGATGCGGCCGAACTCGAGCTTGTCGAGGGTGTGTGCGTCCATAGGTTCGATTCTAGGTGGGTGTGCGGGTCCAAGCAACGCGGCACCCAGGGAAGATCAATCAGTGCGAGGGGCGTCCAAGCCCACGGGTTGCATCCCGTGAGAGTAGCGTTGCACCCCGTGGGGCGCCGGAGCGAACGCCACGTCCACGACCGATAAACTCACGCACATAGAGTGGCACCCCGACCCGACCGATGACTATAATTCCAGGAGGAGAATCGGGCTTATGAATCGCTGCGCACGGACTTTTCACTGTTCGCTTCGACCGGTAACCGTCCTCGGGCTGGTATTGGTGTTGAGCCTGCCGGGCCGACTCAACGCCGACGAACCCGATCTTTTCGCGCAACTCGAACAGATCCAGAATGCGTTCGAGGCGCTCGGTGATCGTTTCGGCCCGTCGGTGGTCGCGGTGCGTTCCGAGCGCCGACTCTCGACCGTGCACGGGGGCAACCCGTTCGAGGACGTCAAGGACGAGGATTTCTACAAGAGCAAGAACCACCTGGTCAAAGCGGCCGGCAGCGGCGTGATCATTCGCGCGAACGGCGTGATCCTCACCAACGAACACGTCATCCAAGGGGCCGAGTCCGTAACCATCGTCCTTCATGACGGCCGGGAGTTCGACGCAGTCGATATGCATACCGACAGCCGATCCGACCTGGCCGTCATCACCATCGATGCGACCGGGCTCAGCCCCGCCAAGCTCGGCGACCTGTCGCGGGTTCGCCGCGGACACTGGGCCGTCGCCATGGGCAACCCCTACGGCTTCTCGAAGGACGGCCATGCCGCAATGAGCTACGGGATCGTCTCGGCCATAGGCCGGGAGCTGCGCGAACTCGACGAAACCCAACGCCGCTACTACGGCAACCTCATTCAGACCGACGCCAAGATCAATCCCGGCAACAGCGGCGGACCGTTGTTCAACATCCAGGGCGAGGTGATCGGGATCAACACCGCGATCACGACGCGATCGGGCTCGAGCGACGGCGTCGGTTTCGCGGTGCCCATCAGCAGCCGAACGCGGGCGATCATCGACAAACTCGCCGCCGGGAAATCGATCGAGTATGGATTCCTCGGCATCCGCATTCGCGACCGCGAACGGCTCGGTAACGGGGGCAAAGCCTGGGGCGCGGTGGTCGACGGACTCGAGCCGGAAAGCCCGGCCGTGGCGGCGAAACTGCGCAGCGGAGACGTCATTGTCGAATTCGACGGCACGCCCATTGAAAACGCCGACCACCTGGTCCGTGTGGTCGGCGGCACGGCGATCGGCCAGCCCATTCCCATCACCTATAGCCGCGGCTCGGCGACCTTGACCGGCGAGGTCAATCTCGCCCGGCGTGAAATCGGACCGCGCGAACCGTCGCGCCTGCTGGTCGCCTGGCGGGGCATGAAGATCGGTCACCTCGACGAAGCGCGGCGACGTCAGTTCGACATCGACAAGGACGTGACCGGACTGATCATCACCCATGTCGAGGAAAACAGTATCGCGGCGCAGGCCGGTCTCGAGCCGGGTCAGATTCTCGAAGAGATCGACATGCAGCGCATCGCCACCCTGGACGATCTGCGCCAAGCGCTCGGGCGCGCCGAGGGCAAGGCCAACGTCCGCGCCGGCGGCCGCGAAGCGTCACTCGCTTCCACCGATTGAGCCACACCAGGTTGCCTCACCGTACCTTCTCGCTACAATCATCCCGCAATTCGGCGGCGGCACGGCGCAATGACGCGTCCTGTTGGGTGCCGGAGGTTCGCAGGATCGAGACCCTTGATGACCGCGGTCGACATTCGTCAACGATTCATCAGCTTCTTCACCGAACGTGATCATCGCGCCGTGCCGTCGGCGTCGCTCGTGCCGGGCGACGACCCCACGCTCATGTTCACCAACGCCGGGATGAACCAATTCAAGGACGTCTTTCTCGGCACGGGTCGCCGCGACTACAACCGGGCCGCCGACTCGCAGAAATGCATCCGGGTCTCGGGCAAACACAACGACCTCGAAATCGTCGGTCGCAACCACACCCACCACACGTTCTTCGAGATGCTCGGCAACTGGTCGTTCGGCGACTATTTCAAGGCCGAAGCGATCGAATGGGCGTTCGAGTTGTTGACCGACGGATTCGGCATCCCCGCGGAGCAACTCTGGACGACCGTTTTCGCCGGCGACCGCGGATTGAACGTCGACGCCGACACCGAAGCCGAAACGCTCTGGCCGGAGAAAACCAGCCTGACCCCGGACCGTGTGCTGCGCTGCGGCATGAAGGACAACTTCTGGGAAATGGGCGAGGTCGGTCCTTGCGGACCCTGTTCGGAAATCCACATCGATCTCGGGCCGAAACGTTGCGACGGGTCGCCGCACGCGGGCGCCCAATGCGCGGTAAACGTCGACGGGTGCCGGCGCTTCATCGAACTGTGGAACCTGGTGTTCATTCAATACAGCCGCGACGAGCAAAGTAAGCTGACCGACCTACCCGCGCGCCATATCGACACCGGCATGGGTTTCGAGCGTCTGGCCGCGGTCCTGCAGGACAAGACCTCGAACTACGATACCGACCTGTTCGCTCCGATCCTGGCGCACATCGCCGAGCTGACGGGCAAGACCTACACCGGCCGGCTGGGCGAGGACAAGGACAACGCATTCCGCGTGATCGCCGACCACGTGCGGGCGCTGACTTTCGCGATCACCGACGGGGTGATGCCGTCGAACGAGGGTCGCGGCTACGTCATGCGTCGATTGCTGCGTCGGGCGGCGCGATTCGGCCGGCAGCACCTCGGCCAACGCGAACCGTTCATTCACCGGCTGGTCCCGACCATCGTCGCCGAGATGGGTGACGCGTTTCCCGAGTTGACCAAGGCGCCCGATCGCGTCGCCGATGTTATTCAGGACGAAGAAGCCACCTTCGCCCGCACGCTCGACCGCGGCTTGACGCTCTTCAACGAAGCGGCCAAGAGCGCGACCGGCTCAGGCAAGGGTCGCATCAGCGACGGCGACGCATTCAAGCTGTACGACACCTACGGTTTCCCGATCGACCTGACGGTGCAGATGGCCGAGGAACGCAATCTGACCGTCGATACCGCCGGCTTCGAGTCGTTGATGACCCAGGCCCGACAACGGGCGCGTGAAGCGGCCAAAGGCGCCAAGACCGAGCAATGCACGGTCGACGGCGTGTTGCCCGCCTGCGACGACGCCCCCAAATATGCGGTTTTGCAGCATACTTCCCGACTGGTCGGCTGGGTCGAGGACAAAACCCTGCGCACCGCCGGCTCGATGCCCGCCGGGAAGATCGTCGGGGTGGTGACCGAATCCTCCTGTTTCTATGCCGAACAGGGTGGCCAGATCGGCGACCGGGGCACGATCCGCACCGACGCCGGCGTGTTTACGGTCAGCGATACGCGCAACGTCGCCGGCGGCGTGCTGCATCTCGGTGAGTTGAACCACGGGACGCTCGAGGCCGGTCAGTCCGTGACCCTCGAGGTCGATCCCGCGCGCGACCACACCCGCCGCAACCACACCGCCACACACCTGCTGCACTGGGCGCTGCACACGGTGTTGGGCGACCATGCCGAACAAAAGGGTTCGCTGGTCGATCCGGAAAAACTTCGCTTCGACTTTTCGCATCCCAAGCCGGTCACCCCGGACGAGCGGACCGAGATCGAACGGTTGGTCAACGAGCGGATCGTCGCCGACCTGGTCGTCGACACGCGCGAGCTGCCCACGGACGAAGCCCAAAAGCTTCCCGGCGTGCGTCACCTGTTCGGCGAGAAGTACGGCGACCGGGTGCGGGTGGTGACGCTGGGCGACGGTTTCTCGCGCGAGTTCTGCGGCGGGACGCACCTTGGTCGCACCGGCGAAGCGGGCCTGTTCAAGATCACGAGTGAAGAAGGCGTGGCCAAAGGCGTGCGCCGCATCACCGCCGTGACCGGCACCGGCGCGTTGACCCACGTGCAATCGCTCGAGCGCGCGTTGCACGCCGCCGCCGCCGCGCTCAAGACCAGCCCCGAGCAGGTGACCGACAAGATCACCACCCTGCTGAACCAGCTCAAGGAGCAGAGCAAGCAACGACGACAGGTGCAGACCGCGGACGTGAAGACCATCCGCCAAGCGCTGCTCGATTCGGCCGACCGCAGCGCGGGGCCGGCGGTGATCGTGGCGGAGTGTCCCGATCTGCCCGCCGAGGCGATCCGCGAATCGATCGACTGGCTGCGTCGTGAAGCGGGAACGGTGGCGATCCTGCTCGCCGCGCCGGCCGACGGTAAGGTCCTGCTCGTCGCCGGGGTGACCGACGATCTGGTGGCCAAGGGGGTTCACGCCGGCAAGCTGATTCAGGAAGTCGCCCCGATCGTGGGCGGCCGGGGCGGAGGCAAGCCGCAGATGGCCCAGGGGTCGGGAAACAATCCCGGAGCACTGGCCGATGCGCTGGCCTCGGCCCGAAGCTGGATCGGCGAGAAACTCGCCGGGTCGAGATAACCCGATAAACTCGTGTCCAACCCCCGCGGATCGGGTGCGTGTCACAACGGGCGGGTGGACCGATCCGAACCCGAAGCGCGAGCGACGGGCCAAGCCGAGATGGAATCCGCCAAAACCGTCACCGGCCCGGCGGTCAGCCGGGGCCATAAAACCCTTGACAGCGATCCGTAAGCCCTGTACCGTTTTGGGCTTGCGTTAGTGGGCTTGCACTCGCGGCCGGACGTGCTCCGACCGGCACGGCAAGCCTTTTTTGATACGAGCGGGGCCTCATCCGTCCAGACGGGTAGGCGCCCTAACCCGTAGGTACGTCCCCTATGTTGCCTGTACAGAAAACAGCCAAAGGCCGTAAGCGACGTCGGCGGTCGCATCACGCACTGCGTGCCGTCAACCTCGTGGCGTGCCCGAAGTGCGGTACGGCCAAACTACCTCACGCGGCGTGCGGTCATTGCGGCTACGCCAGCAGCTCGGTTCTCCTTCCGGTGCCCGCCGAAAAGGAATGACCCGATATGCGCATCGCCATCGACGCCATGGGCGGCGATCACGCGCCGACGGAGATCGTCTTGGGCGCGGTACAAGCGCTCCAGGCGAACCCACCGATTGACGACCTCGAGCTGGTGCTGGTCGGCATCGAGGACGACATCAAGCGCGAGCTGGAACGTAACGCGTACGCATCCAACAGCCTCTCGATCGAGCCGGCGTCCCAGGTCATCGCGATGGACGAAAGTCCGGTCGCGGCGGTCAAGAAGAAGAAGGATTCGTCGATCGCCCGGATGGTCGGTATGGCGGCGGCGAAGGAGGTCGACGCGTGCATCTCGGCGGGCAACACCGGCGCGTTCGCCGCGGCCTGTCAACTCAAGTTGAAATCGCTCGCCGGCGTGAAGCGCCCGGGCATCGCGGTGGTGATTCCGTCGTTCCACGGACCCATTGTCCTGTGCGACGTCGGCGCGAACATCGCGGCCAAGCCGCATCACCTGTACGATTACGGTTTGATGGCGTCATGCTATGCCCATCAGGTGCTCAAGATCGAGTCCCCGCGGGTCGGCGTGCTGTCCATCGGCGAAGAAGCGGCCAAGGGAACGAACCTGGTCAAGAAGACGAGCGACTTGTTGAGCCGGGACGCCGGCATCAATTTCGTGGGCAACGTCGAGGGCCGGGACTTCTTCAGCGGCCAGGCCGACGTGATCGTCAGCGACGGCTTCGTGGGCAACGTAGTGCTGAAAGTGACCGAGGGCATGGCCGAAGGGCTGTTCAAGATCATCGGCACCGAAATCGCCACCGAGAAACCCGAGTGGTCTCAGCATTTCAAATCGATCATGCAAAACGTGTGGGCCAAACACGACTACAGCGAATACGGCGGAGCGCCTCTGCTGGGCGTGGGCGGCGTCTGCATCATTTGCCACGGCAGCTCGGGGGCGCGGGCCATCCGGAACGCCGTGCGCGTGGCCTCGGAGTATCACACCGTCAAACTGAACGAGCAGATCGTCGAGTCGATCGGCCACGCGAAGGAGCGCAGATGAGTCGGTCGTTACGCATGTGCCTTCGCGGCACCGGACATTACGTGCCCGCGAACGTACGGACCAACGAGTATTACACCGAGCGGCTGGACACCAACGACGAGTGGATCGTGTCCCGGACCGGCATCCGAGCGCGGCACGTCGTCGCCGACGACCAGACGACCTCGACGCTGGGCGCGGCCGCCTCACGGGCCGCGCTCGAGGACGCCGGGATCCCGCCGGAAGACCTGGACCTGATCCTTTGCGCGACGATCACCGGCGACTGTCCGTTTCCCGCCACCGCCAACTTCATTCAGCATGAGCTCGGACTGGCCGGCATTCCGTCGTTCGATATGTCGGCTGCGTGCAGCGGGTTCGTCTATGCCCTGGTCACGGGGGCGACGTTCCTCCAGACCGGCCACTACCGCAATGTCCTGGTGATCGGAGCCGAGACACTGACCCGGGTGGTCGACCAGGAGGATCGCACTTCCTGTATCCTGTTCGGCGACGGCGCCGGGGCCGCGGTCATCAGCCCGACCGACGACGTGGATCAGGGCATCATCAACTATTCGATGGGGGCCGATCCCGAACACGCCCGACTCATCTGGATGCCGGCCGGCGGCGCTTCAGAGCCCGCCTCGCACAAAACGGTCAACGAGCGGCTTCATTACATGCGGATGCACGGCCGGGACGTTTTCAAATATGCCGTGCCCAAGATGACGACCCTGCTGCGGAATACCCTTGACGAAGCAGGCGTGACCATCGACGATGTAGCTATGGTTATTCCGCACCAGTCGAATGCCCGGATGATCGAGAGTGCCCGGGAACGATTAGGGTGGCCGGCGGAGAAAATGTACGTCAACATCGACCGGTTCGGCAACACCTCGGCCGCTTCGGTCCCGATCGCCCTTGACGAGGCGCGGCGAGACGGGCGACTCGAGATCGGCGATCTGGTACTCATGCTCGGCCTGGGGGCCGGGATCACCTACGGAACGGCACTGGTAAGGCTGTAAAGCAGGCTAAGACTGGTAAGTCTGGTAAGCCTGGTATGGCTGTAATGCACATTTAAGGCTGGAAGCCATGGGTTCGACCGCAATCATCTTCCCCGGCCAGGGCGCCCAGAAAGTGGGCATGGGCCGCGACGTGGCCGAGATCAGCACCGTCGCCGCCGAGACCTTCGCGCAGGCCGGCGAAGTGCTGGGGTTCGACCTGGCCGCGTTGTGCTATGAGGGCCCGGCCGAGCGGCTTGAAGCCACGGACGTTCAGCAACCGGCCATTTTCGTCACGTCGGTGGCCCTGTACCGCGCCTGGGTCGAGGCGGTCGGCGAGCCGACACCGGCCGCGGCTGCGGGGCTCTCGCTCGGTGAATACACCGCCCTGCACGTCGCGGGCAGCTTCGGGTTCGCCGACGCGCTGAAGCTCGTGCAACGACGGGGTGAACTCATGCAGGAAGCGGCCGAGGCCGTCCCCGGGGGCATGGCGTCGGTGATGCAGCTATCCGAATCGGAAGTCGATGCGATTTGTGCCGAGGCGAGCCGGGACGGCGAAGTGGTTACTCCGGCCAATTTCAACTGCCCCGGACAAATCGTGCTCTCCGGACACGCCGGCGCGTGTGATCGAGCCGCCGCGTTGGTCGACCAGCACGGCGGCCGGGCGATCGTGCTGCAGGTTGCCGGCGCGTTCCATTCACCGCTGATGCAACCCGCGGCCGACAAGCTGACCGAGGCCCTGGCCGAGGTCGAGATCCGCGAGCCTAAGTTCCCGGTGATCGCCAATGTCGATGCCGAAGCGCACGGCAACCCCGAACGGATTCGCGACGCGTTGACCCGTCAGGTGACCAGCCCCGTGCGTTGGCAGTTGTCGATTGAGCGGCTCATCGACCAGGGTGTCGGCACGTTCGTGGAAGTCGGCCCGGGTCGGGTGCTGACCGGGCTGATGCGACGCATCGATCGCAAAGCCAAGGCGATCAACGTGTCCACCGCGGCGGCACTGAATGAAGCGGTGCCGGCATGAAGCTAGCCGAACAAGTTGCGATCGTGACCGGCGCGTCACGCGGCATCGGTCGGGCGACCGCGCTCGCCCTCGCCGCCGAGGGCGCGACGGTGTATGCGGCCGCTCGTTCCGCCAAGCCCCTTGAAACCCTCGCCGCCGAGGCGGTCCAGCGCGAACTGACCGGCCGGATCGTCCCCGCCCAGACCGACGTCGCCAAAAAGCAGGAAATCGAAGCCCTGGTCGAGCGGACGGTGGCCGAAACCGAGCGACTCGACATCCTGGTCAACAACGCCGGCATCACCCGCGACACGCTGATGATGAGCATGGCCGACGAGCAGTTTGACGAGGTGATCGCGGTGAACTTGCGGGCGATCTTCATCGCCACGCGGGCGGCGAGCAAGTACATGGTCCGGGCCCGGCATGGCCGGATCGTCAACATCGCCTCGGTTTCGGGAATCGCCGGCAATGCCGGACAGTCGAACTACGCCGCCAGTAAGGCGGGGGTCATCGGCTTTTCAAAATCCGTCGCCAAGGAGCTGGCGCGGCGGAACATCACCGTCAACGTGGTCGCGCCGGGCTTCGTGATCAGCGACATGACGGATGTGCTCCCCGACAAGCTCAAAGAGTCGGTCAAGGACATCATCCCGGCCCGGCGATTCGGCAAAACGGAGGAGATCGCCGCCGCGGTGGTCTTTCTCGCCTCGCCCGGGGCGGAATACATCAACGGGCACGTGTTGGTGGTTGACGGGGGACTGGCCATGTAGCCCGCTGTGGGAACGAATTCCGCAACCAACGGAACTACCCTGCAACGGGCGGGGGCAAATCCGAATAATATGGGGAAAACAGCAGATTCGGGTGAGCCGGCGGGGCGCGGATGAAAGCCCTTGAACCGCGTCGGTTGCCGCCGGTATAGTACGACACCTCGCAGTTTTGCGGGGGCGTTGGGATGCGGGGACGCGCCGATGGTCCCAAGCGGTAGTCGTCCCAAGCGTTTAACGGATGAGGAGGCACCGGAGTGCTAGACGTGCAGGAAATTGAAGGTAAGGTAGTCGCTCTCGTCAGCGAACAGATGGGTGTGGACAAGGCGGAGATCTCGCGCGAAACGTCGTTCGTGAACGACCTCAACGCCGATTCGCTTGACCAGGTCGAACTCGTGATGGAGCTCGAGGACGCGTTCGAATTGTCCATTCCGGACGAGGATGCGGTCAAGATCCAAACCGTCGGACAGGCCATCGATTACATCAAAGAGCACGGTGGGGCGAGCTAAGCGCACCGGCGGAGTGGGGACGGTATGAGTTCGCGACGGGTAGTCGTCACCGGTATGGGCGTCGTCACGGCGCTCGGTGAAGAAGTCGAGACGCTTTGGGATGCGCTGGTCGCGGGCCGAAGCGGCGTGCGCCGCATCACCCGATTCGACACCTCCGGCTACGACGTGCACATCGGCGGCGAGTGCTCCGAATTCGACCCCCAATGCGTCGTCGACCGCAAGCAAGCCAAGCGCCTCGACCGTTTTGCCCAGTTCGCGCTGGCCGCGGGGGACTCAGCGGCCAAGGATTGCGGCATCGACTTCGCGAAGATCGACCCGTGGCGCGTGGGGGCCATGCTCGGTTCGGGCATCGGCGGACTCAGCGAACTGGAGGCCCAGCACCTTCGCCTCATTCACAAGGGTCCCGAACGCGTCTCGGCGTTCACCATACCCAAGCTGATGGTCAACGCGGCCAGCGGGCATCTTTCGATTCGCTTCGGCGCTCGCGGACCGTCGACGGCGGTCGCATCGGCCTGTGCGTCGGCGACCAATGCCATGGGCGATGCGATGCGGTGCATTCAGCGCGGCGAGGCCGACGTGATGTTCACCGGAGGCTCCGAGGCGGCCCTCACGCCGCTCGGGGTGGCGGCGTTCAGCGCCATGCACGCCCTGTCGACCCGCAACGACGATCCGCAGCGCGCCAGCCGACCGTTCGACAGGGATCGCGACGGCTTCCTGCTCAGCGAAGGGGCCGGCCTGCTGATCTTCGAAGCCTACGAACACGCCCGCCGGCGCGGCGCGAACATCTATGCCGAGGTCAAGGGCTTCGCCGCCTCGGCCGATGCCGGGCATATCGCCCAACCCCTCGACGACGGTTCCGGCGCGGCCCGGGCGATGCGAACCGCCATCACCGAAGCCTGCGCGAATCTCGACGAGATCTCCTACATCAACGCCCACGCCACCAGCACCCCGCTCGGGGACGTGGCTGAAATCACCGCGATCAAAAGCGTGTTCGGCGATCAGGCCGCCAACCTCGCCATCTCCAGCACCAAGGGCGCGCTCGGCCACCTCCTCGGCGCCAGCGGCGGCGTCGAGGCGATCGCCACGATCCTCGCGATGCGGAACAACGTGATCCCGCCGACCGCCAACCTCGACAACCCCGATCCCGCGTGTGACCTGAACCTCACCCCCCTGACCGCCCGCGACTGCCGTATCAACCTGGCGATGAGCAATTCGTTCGGGTTCGGCGGCCACAATGCCGCCATCGTCTTCGGACGATGCGAAGATTGACGTGGGCCGCCATCGTCTTCGGACGATGCGAAGATTGACGTGGGCCGCCATCGTCTTCGGACGATGCGAAGATTGACGTGGGCCGCCATCGTCTTCGGACGATGCGAAGATTGACGTGGGCCGCCATCGTCTTCGGACGATGCGAAGCCTGAAACGGCCGAACTCCACTTCTGCTCAAGCAACAAGGCGTGTTAACGAATCTGTTCGCGGACGGCTTCATTGAGGTGCTGCCAGCGCTCGGTCAGCGGGTCGAATTCGTAGGCCAACACATCCGACAACATCACGTAATCACGCAATTCGAGGGCCTCGCGGATCGTGCGTAGCGCGGCGGCGACCTCGCCCATGAACGCCGTGACCGTCTCTTCCTCGAACCGTATGTCATCGAGCTCGAGTTCCATCGCTTCGGCCGCCCGCTGCAATCCCTCTTGCGCATTTTTCCAAACGGTAAAGCAATCCGACAGCAACTCCATGGCCCGTCCGTTGTTGCCCTGGGACAGCAGATCGACGACTTCCGACTGAACCTCGCGCGCCTTCTCGAGCATTTCGGTGGTCTGACTCAACAAGTCGGCCGCGAGATCGGACACCAACGCGGTATGCAAATCGACCCGACCGTAATCGGACAGCGCCGCATCGAGCGTCCGTTCCAAATCGGACTCCGCCACGTCCTCGCCGTCGCAGCCGATGCGCACCACCAGCCGATGCTTCTCGTTGAGCTGCTCGCGAAGCTGATCCGTCACATCACGAATCACCGAATCCGTTGCCGGCTGCGGCGTCAGGATCTCACCGTCGACGTAGACTTCCATGGTCAACTCCTTCTGACGCCGGGGAACCCTGCGCCGGTCTGTCGCTACCCTAGTACTACAACGCTAACTTCTCAGGCCCGGGCGCCTGGAAAGCCCGTGGCAACGGTCTGAATGGCACCGTTGCGGTCCGACGCGTAACCAGCCGTAGAATGGCTGGCCTACGAGCGCCGCCTGCGGCGGCGAAAGGCCGGTAAACCGGCCTAAACATCGACGCGCACCGGCAACACGACTCGGCGAATCTAGCGTTGTAGTGCTAGGGTGCGTCGATATCGGCCGCCACCACCCGTCGCCAGCGGGCTTCGAGGGTATCAAACACGGAACCGTTCGACCGATCGAGCGAGCGCTGCAAGGCCGCGCTGACCGTTTCACCCAACCGCAACTGCGTGAGTAGGTCCCGCCCGACCTCGTCGCCGAGTTGCGACCACAGGAACCTGCCCACGCTCTCGGCCTGGGCGTACAACAGCGACATGGGATAATCATCGGGCCAATCGTTGCGGTCAAGCAGCGAAGCCAACGGCGCGTACGTCCCGAACCGCACCGCCAGCCGGGCGACCTCGGCCCGTGCGGGGTCAGGCTCGATCTCGGCCATCATCGCCAACGCCTCGTCCAGCCAGATCGGACACGACCGTTGCCCGAAAAACTCCGACACCACCACGTGACTCAATTCATGCGGCAACTCGCGATCGAGCAGCCGATCGTTGAACCGGTCGTCGGGGCCGAGTTGGATCAAATCGACCCCTCGCCGCAGGCTCCCGTCGGGCTGCGGCTCGACGCGAAAACCGCCGCCGCTCCAATGCGGAGTGCCGGCCACACTGCGATAGTCGACGAGTCTCGGGTAAATACGGATGTGCACGGTGTGCGGATACAGACCGGCTCCGAGCACCTGGGCTCGAATCGCTTCGAGGTGGACCTCGGCGCGATCGGCGATCATCCCGGCCAGCCGGCGGTTGTTCGCCTCGATGACGAAGTGCTCGGTGCGCACCACCGTCCGCTCAGGCTCCACCGTCGCCGGCGAGAGTTCGGTCGGTTGCTCCGCGTCACGCGAAACGCGCGGCGTGTCGACGCGGTCCAGACGCGTCGCGGCGAGCAACCCCAGCCGCGTGCCGCCGGCCTTCGCCGCCAACTCGACCCAACAGCGCCGAGCCGACTCCGCCTCGCCGAGCTGCTCGTAACACAAACCCAGAAACGCCAGCGTGCGAAGAGGCTCGGCATCCACCGCGCGGGCGATGCGGAACTGCTCGGCCGCGGCGGCGTAGTCACCCGCGCGATAGAGATCGACCCCCTGCCGGTGCGCACGCCCCCCCGTCTCGACCGCCGAGACCGGAAACCCGATCGCCGTCGTCGCCACCCCGCTCAGGGCGACGCATAAAGCTGCAACGCGTCGTGGTCGACTATTGATTTGCATCTCGCTTCACGTTGAGCGCTCGCCGGTAGCCGCGAATCCGTTCGAGATCCAGTTGCGTCCATTGAATCTCGAGCTCGAACGCATCCGGAAACGCCGACGCGATGGTCAGCACCGTTTCCAATTGCTTGTCCACACGGTTCAAATGCCCGAACAAACGACTGAGGATCGCGCGGTAGCCGGCACTTCGGGTGTTCGTGCTCTCCAGCTTCGCCATGTCGCGGTCGAATTCGGCGGCGAACCCTTCGGCCAATCGCCGTTCCCGCCCGATGCGCCGTCGCGCCAACTCGATGCGGTGGCCTTTGGCGATCCCGTCACTCAACACGTCGGCCCGAGCAAACGCGGTGTCGGCCTCACGCAGCGCACCGGCGATCCGGTCACGTTCGTTCCGTGAATCATCGACCGACGGGGACGCGTTCGCCAGCGCCGACTCACCGACTGCGACCCATTTCCGCGCCTCGCGCCGCAGGGCGAGGTCCATCACCCAGGTTTCATCCAACGCGAAAAAACCCGACCGGTGCGTGTCCGTATCGCGCTCGCCCTCGGGCACGTCATTCCCCAACAGCAGCCACATGCCGTCGGGATTCTCGTTCAGAATGGACAGATAGGCTTCGAGGCGAGCCTTCCGCTTCGGGTCTCGTGCCGCGGTCAGACTCGCGCGCCACAGCGATCGCACCTCGTCCCAAGCGCCGGCACGCATCATGACGCTCGCCAGCATCTCCGCGGCTTGGCGACGGTGTAAGGATTCGACGACGACGGCCAGGACCTCGTGCAGCAAGTCGTCGGCCGGGGTGTCGAGCCCGGCGGTGAGCCAACCGCGCGCGATCGCCAACGCGTCGACTGTCGAATACCAGTCGCCTTCGATGCGTAAGTAACCGAGGGCTCGGCGCGCGTCGACATGGTCCGGGTCGAGTTCGATGCAGTCCGACAACAACCGGTCGGCCTCGGCATCGTTCTTCTGCTGTCGAGCCCAGGTCGCCAGGGTGTACAACGCCGCGGGATCGGTCCGGTCGACGGTCTCGAGCCGGATCGCCAACTCGGCCGCCTTCGTCGTCACCCGTTCGACGCGGAGCACATCGACCTTGGCGACGGTGCGAATGCCGTCCTTCGTGGTGATGCGGAGATAGTCGCCGAGGTCCGCGGTGACGCCGATCAGGGATTGCCCGTCCCGAAGCACCACCCGCTCGGCGTGGACGTGCCGGCACGGCACGGTGACGAGCAAACCGGCCAAGACGAGCAAACGAGCCAGCATGCGCCTGTCCATCGGTCGGCCTTTCGCGAACATTGCAAACACCGCGGCGTCCCTGCGCGCGGATCGCAATCGTGCGCCCACCCCTGCAACCAGACAGACCGCTCAGCCCGATAGACCTCCGACGCACGATGGAGGTTAGCCTGACGGTCAGGCGACCATGACCCCCTTGACTGCGTTGTCCTCACGGGCCCGCAGCTTCCTGATGCCGTCTTCCAGCCCGTCGAGCGCGACCTTGTGCGTCACCAACGGCGACAGATCCACCAACCCGCGGGCGATCGCGTCGATGGCCGCCGGCCAGGTGTGCGGGGCGAGCCAGGAGAAGCGAATCGTCTTGTCCCAGAAGATCGACGGCAACGCGGGCACCCGCACCACCGCATCCCCGCCGGGGAGCCCGAAGAAGACCACCGTCGAGCGCCGGCCGGAAATCTCGAGGGCCTGCTCCATCGCCGTCGCCGAGCCGGTCATGGTGACCACACGATCCGCGAACGCGCCGTCGGTCAATGACGCAATCGACGCGGTGAGGTCCTCACTGTAATACGGCGAGTTCTTGTCGCCGGTGTTGATGATTTCGTCGGCCCCCAGTTTTTTCGCCAGCTCGAGCCGGTAATCGCGCGTGCCGACCATGATGACCTGGCCCGCGCCGGCCGACTTGACCATTTGCACCAGCATCAGCCCGATCGGCCCGGGTCCCATCACCACCGCCGTTTGGCCCGGCACGATGTCCATGTTGTGCAGGGCATACGTCGCACAGGCCATCGGCTCGCACAGACAGCCGTGCTCGTAGGGCACGCTTTCGGGCAGTTTGTGCAGCCCGGTGTACTTGCTTTTGACGAATTCGGTGAACGCGCCGTCGACCGACACCCCGATCACGTCCTTGTTCTCGCACAGGTTGACGTAGCCCTTGGCGCAAATCTCGCAGGCGTTGCAATACTGCACCGGATCGACCGACACGCGATCGCCGACCTTGAACAACCCGCGTTCGCCCGGGAACTTGCCCACCTCGACGACCTCGCCCGCGACCTCGTGCCCGAGAATCAACGGCCCCTTGCCGGTCTCGGTCTCGAGCGGGCTCTCGCCGTAGTAGTACGCCTGATCCGAGCCGCAGATGCCGACCGCCTGGACCTTCACCAGCACCTCGTCGTCGGCAATGACCGGCACCGGCCGGTCCTCGATCCGCATGTCTTCCTTGTCGTAGAAGACCTGAGCTTTCATGCTGCTCGCCATGCGTGGTCCTCCTTTTCATTCCGCGTATGGATGGTTGTTATCCGAGCCGCGAGCGCGAGCGAGCGGGTTCAGAACCCCCGCACTTGCGCTTGAGGCTCGGATGATTGGAACCCTCGTCGATCATGACACCTTTCACGAGGTCATGTACTTGGCCAGGAACTTCTTCGCGTTCTCGGTCACTTCCCAGGCTTCGGGCCAGAAACACAAGTCGATGGTCCACCACTTGTCGTGATAGCCGGCCGCTTCGATGGCGGGGATGATCTCGTCGAAGTCGATGTTCCCCTCGCCGAACGGACGATGCGTGCTCGTCTCGTCGCCGTGCAGCGTGCCGTCCGAATCGATCACGTGGGCGTGGCCGATCTTGCCCTTCAGCAGCTCGGTAAACTCGACCAGACCGCCCTTGAGGGTCTCTTTCGTGCCTTCCTGCCGCGCCCCGACCACGCCGCACATATAAGCGTGGCAGGTATCGAAGAGCACCGAGAAATTGGGGTGAGCGACATCATCGACCATCCGCACGATTTCGGACGGCTTGTTGAACTTGAACCCCGGCTCGAACTCCCACACCATCTTGATCCCGGCCTCACTCGCCAGTTGGGCACACCGCCGCCACACCTCGGTGATCCGCTTCCACGCGGTCGCGTCGTCGGTGCCCTCGATCGGCGCGGGCGGGCTTACCGTGTCGACCCGAATCGACGGTGCCCCGAGATCCACCGCATATTGCAGGTTCTTCTGGAACAGCTTGAAGTAGGCGTCGTTCTCCTGCGCGGCGTCGGTGCCCGGGCCCGGCTCGCTCCAGAAATCGATCGCCGCCCCGCTGACCTCGAGCCCCGCGTCGGCGATCAGCTTGCACAATCCGTCGCGGTCGGCCTTGCTCGGGTAATCATCCGGGTGGACGTGCGGACGAAAACCGCCGACCTCGATCCCGTCGTACCCCAACTCGCCCAGCCGCGCGCACACGGCGTCGAACGGAACCGGATCCTTCTCGTAAGGCCCGAACGCATACGCCCAACTGCCGATTGAAAGTTTCTCGATTGCCACTGCGATGTTCTCCCTTCAACCTACCTTCATGCACAAGTCTGACGCGGACAACAGACAGTACGTGTTTCGCATACGTGATCATTTAGCCGCCGAGCTTGCTCGGCGTTTTTCGACGACGCAGTAGCGCCGAGCAAGCTCGGCGGCTAAATGTCTCCTATCACGGAACGTTGACGCTCAACACCTACGAAGGACGAGCGACATTGTACCGGGTCGCCAAGCAC
>Ga0299906_10000696_pt1 | contig 30111 bp, 35 predicted proteins | sample RVTome_14_FD_200259 | JGI IMG/M metagenome (GOLD analysis project Ga0299906, IMG submission 200259) | Soil microbial communities from uranium-contaminated site in the Upper Colorado River Basin, Wyoming, United States - RVT145D125 (version 2) ...
AAAGACCCCGGAACCTTTACTGTAGCTTGACATTGGTGTCTGGCATGTGATGTGCAGGATAGGTGGGAGGCTTAGAAGCGGAGGCGCTAGCTTTCGTGGAGCCAACCTTGAAATACCACCCTTCATATGACGGCCATCTAACTTCGGTCCGTGATCCGGATCAGGGACAGTGTCTGGCGGGCAGTTTCACTGGGGCGGTGGCCTCCTAAAGAGTAACGGAGGCGCCCAAAGGTTCCCTCAGTCTGGTCGGCAATCAGACGACGAGTGTAAATGCACAAGGGAGCTTGACTGCGAGACTTACAGGTCGAGCAGGGACGAAAGTCGGGATTAGTGAACCCATGATGGCACGTGGGTGCGTCATGGTTCAACGGCTAAAAGGTACTCCGGGGATAACAGGCTTATACCCCCCAAGAGTCCATATCGACGGGGGTGTTTGGCACCTCGATGTCGGCTCGTCGCATCCTGGGGCTGGAGCAGGTCCCAAGGGTCGGGCTGTTCGCCCGTTAAAGCGGCACGCGAGCTGGGTTCAGAACGTCGTGAGACAGTTCGGTCCCTATCCGCCGCAGGCGCAGGAAGTTTGAGAGGAGCTGCCCCTAGTACGAGAGGACCGGGGTGGACGTACCTCTGGTGTGCGAGTTGTACTGCCAAGTGCACGGCTCGTTGGCTATGTACGGACGGGATAAGCGCTGAAGGCATCTAAGTGCGAAGCCCACCTCAAGATGAGACTTCCCACCGGATTAACCGGTTAAGGCCCCTGGTAGAAGACCAGGTTGATAGGCCGGACGTGTAAGCACAGCAATGTGTTCAGCGGACCGGTACTAATAGGCCGAGGGCTTGGAATGAATCCTCGATGTTTGTGCTCGCTATGGAGTCCTCGGGTTGCCGGGACTCAAAGATTTGTCCGGTGGCTACAGCGGCGGGGAACCACCCGTTCCCATTCCGAACACGGAAGTGAAACCCGCCAGCGCCGATGGTACTTGGGGGGCAACCCCCTGGGAGAGTAGGTCACCGCCGGGCATTAAACGTCGAAGGGTCGCCGACTAGCGTTGGCGGCCCTTCTTGGATTCGAGGGAGAATCGGTGAACGACCGCGCCAAGAATTACCAACCCAAAGGCAAAGGCAATGGCGGCCGACATCGCCGCGACGGCCAAGGCGGCACCCCACGGCGCGAGCACCGGACTGTGACCTCGGTGAGCTCGGGCCAACTCCCGAAGTGGGTCCGTGAGGAGATCCAGCGCTCCACCCCCAAGGCGCGGCGGGACCCGGCGCTGAATCACCTGGCCAAGGCGCTCAATCAGTTCGCCGATGAGCGGTACGGCGCGGCGCTGCCCGAGCTGCGCAAGGCCAAGAACCTTTCCCCCCGGTCTTCCACCATACGGGAGATGCTCGGTCTCTCGGCTTATCACACCGGTGCCTGGGAGGAAGCTCTCTCCGAACTTCGTACCTTCCGTCGCCTCACCGGTGACCTGATCCACATGCCGATGGAAATGGACTCCCTTCGTGCCCTTGGACGCAAGGCAGACGTCACCAAGACATGGGAGTTGCTGCAGAGTCTGGACACCTCGGCCACCGTGTCCCACGAGGCCAGGGTGGTCTATGCGTCGTTCCTGCTCGACGAGGGAAAGCCGCGCGAGGCATGGGAGATCGTGAGGCCGGGCCGTCTCGTCGCTTCTCCATCGCCGGGTGAGCTGCGACGCTGGTACGTGGCGGCCAAGGTTGCGGTCGCCGCCGGCGACAAGGATGCTGCTCGCCGTCTGGTGGCTGCACTCGACGAGCACGATCCTGACTTCGAGGGTGTCGACGAGCTCCGCACCGCTCTTCTCTGAATTCTGTCACTGCCGGCCGGCACGCTGATCCCAACTGCACTTCCCCGATGATGACAAGGGGAGAGTGTCATGGATCTCAATCTGGTTGTTCTGTGCGGTCGGCTTGCAACCGACCCCGAGCTGCGGGCATTTGATTCGGGTGCCCAGCTGGCCCGGCTTCTGGTGACAGTGCGCAGCGACGAGCCGCGCCGTCGAGTCGATGTGGTGCCGGTCACCTTGTGGGACCCACCTGAGGAGTTCCTCGCCGACCCGCCACAGAAGGGGCGGCGGGTTTGGGTCTGTGGCTCGGTCCAACGAAGGTTCTGGGAGTCTCCCGACGGGCGCCGGTCGAGACTCGAGGTCGTGGCCGAGCAGGTCAACGTCAAGGAGGTCGATGAGCTGGAGCCGGTTTCGGTATAGCCCCGTATTCATTGACGATTTGAGGGATTGACACCGGCGGTACAGTGGGCTGGTCCCTGTCCGCTCACTCTCATCCCGGAGGTTGCCCGTGCCCTGGTACTGGACCGATGACATCGCCCGTACGCTCATGGAAGCCGATCGGATCAGCGCAGATGTCGCCGGTCCTCTGATGGCGATCCCGATCGGGATCCGCCGAGAGGAGCCGACTCTCGAGACGGCGGCAGAGGCACTGGTCGACGACGGCGAGATCCCCTTAGCCGCCTAGCCGGTGAGGTGGTTGCTGAGCCCGCGGTGGGTCATTGCCCACGTGGTGGTGCTCATCCTGGCCGTGGTATTCGTGAACCTCGGCTTCTGGCAACTTCGCCGTCTCGACGAGCGGCGACTGACCAACGCGGTGGGGGAGTCGAGGTTCGAAGCGGCCCCGGTCGCGATCGATGAGCTTCTCGTTGGGGCAGGCGACGACATCGACAGTCTCGAGTTCCGTCGGGCCACGGCCACCGGAGTGTTCCAATCGGAGCACGAGATCCTGATCAGGAGTCAGGTACATCAGGGAGTGGCCGGGTTCCATGTCATCACCCCGTTGCAGCGGACGGACGGCTCTGCATTGCTGGTCAACCGGGGCTGGATACCACTGGGGCTGGACGAGGTGCCGGTGAGCGAGGCACCTCCACCCGAAGGCGAAGTCACCGTAGTCGGCTGGATTCGACCCTCTCAGCAACGGCGCGGGGTGGGCCCGGCCGACCCCGTTGAGGGACGTCTGGTCGCCATGAACCGGGTTGACGTCGGCCGTGTCCAACAACAAGTGCCCTTCGAGCTTGATCCGGTCTACATCTCGATGTTGGGGGAGCAGGAAGAGGGGCGCCCGATCCTGGTGCCGGCGCCGGGATTCGAAGACGAGGGCTCTCATCTGGCATATGCCATCCAATGGTTTGCCTTCATGGTGATCGGCGTCGTCGGCTATCTGATATTGATCAGACGGTTCGCCAAACGCTCAGGCTGAGATGTCCGTGGCCAAATCCTCGACAACCTCGAAACCCTCGATGCCCGTCAGCTGTCCCGGGTCGAGCCGGATCTTGGCGCTCCGTGACCCGGCGCCGATGACGATCCAGTCGGGTTCCATCACCCGAGGGTCAACCCATACCGGCAGGTCCGGGGGTAATCCGAAAATGGTGACGCCACCGATCTCCATTCCGGTCTTGGATTTGGTCTGATCTGCGTCTGCGAAGCTCGCCTTTCTCACCCCCATTCTGCGTCGCACCACCCCATTGACGTCCAGCCGAGTCGTCGCCAGGACCAGACAGGCCACCATGACGCCTTCCGGCTTACGCGAGGCCACGAGGATGGTGTTGGCCGAGCGGTCGAGAGGAACTCCGTAGGCCTCACAGAACTGAGCCGTGTCGGCCAGCGCAGGGTCACAGTCCATTTCCTCGAACTGGATCCCACGTGAACTCATCGACTCCAAGACTGACTGTGCGGCTGGCATCGGCGGCAGCCTAGGTAATTGGCTGAACAAACCGGCGGGGTATGCAAAAGTGCAGGAATGAGCGAGTACGACATCGGTACATACGGCTCCTTCTGGGCACCTCACTACGACGACATATTCCGATCCCACGACTCCGAGGTGGCCTTCTTGGCCCCCCTGGCCGGCACACCGCCGCGGGCCCTCGAACTGGCGATCGGGTCGGGCCGGGTGGCCCTGCCCATGGTGGAGGCAGGCGTGGAGGTCACCGGCATCGAGATCTCCGATGACATGATCGCCCTGCTTCGCGCAAAGCCTGGCGGCAGTGATATCAAAGTCATCAAAGGCGATTTCGCCGATGTCGAGGTCGAGGACACCTTTCTGCTCGTATACCTCCCCTTCAACACCTTGTTCGCGCTCACCAGCCAACAGCGGCAAGTGGATTGCTTCCGGAATGTGGCACGGGCCCTCGACCCGGGCGGGCGATTCGTACTCGACACCTTCGTCCCCGACTTACGCCGCTACGACCATCTCGGCACCCGGGTCGGGGTTTCCAGCATCTCGTCCAACGAAGCGCATGCCTACGAGCTGTCCATTCACAACCCATTGGATCAGAGCGTTGTCTCCCATCACGTCCGCCGTCTCGATGACGGCTCCACGGTGGTGCTGCCCGTCACCATCCGCTACGCCTGGGCCGCCGAGATGGACTTGATGGCACGTCTCGCCGGGCTCGTCCTCGAGGCACGTTGGGGCTGGTATGACCGTCGTCCCTTCACCGAGCAGTCCTTGCAGCATGTTTCGGTCTATCGAAAGCCCACCTAAGAACGATGAGTGCCCAGCGGCTGCCGGCGCTTCTGATGACGCTTTCCGCCTTCGGCTTTCTCGGCTGGGCGATCGTGATGGTCCTGTCCCCGGCCGGATCGATCGTCCTGGAATGGATCATCCTGGGAGTTTCGGCCGCGGTCTTGGGGTTCGGGGTGTCGTCGCTGAGAACCGACGACCCAAAACGAGCCAGCACGATCAGGATGTTCATCACCGCATTTGCTGTGTTCGGAGCAGTAGCGGTGATCGGGCTCACCGCAGACGACTCCTCGTCGCGCACCTGGGTCCGTCTCGGATGGGCGGCGCTGGTCGTCGGGCTATTGGCGTCGGTGGCCGTTTGGTGGAACGCGCCCCGGGTAGACCGGAGAACCGTCATTGCCGGGGGAGTGGTGGGCCTCGTGCTCTTGGCGGGCGGCTTTGGCATCACAACCAACTGCGACAAGTCGCTGCAGCGTTCCTGGTGTGACCCTGCATACGAACAGGAGGAGGTCCTGGCTTCCCGGATCGAGGTCTCCGGAGACCTGCAACGAAGCGGACGCGCCGGGGGAGACACCGGTGCGTTTGTGCGGGCCTACCTCATCGAAGGCACCGCGATCGAAGCGAGCACCCGAGTACCTGAAGGATTCGCCTACGAGCAACGCCCCCTGCAATCCAGGGAGGTGGAAAGGGGGCGTTACAGGGCCGCTTCGGGGCCGTATTCGAACTGTCAGATCGACGTGAAGGTCGAAACAGTGCCGGCGGGCAACCTGGAGACGCTGGGCGTCACTTGCCGGTCAGGCGACTAGTGCTCAGTGAGCGTGGTCGTGCTCCGAGTCGTGCTCATGCTCATGCTCTGAGTCATGGTCGTGGGAGGCGATCTGAGCCCGGACGTCGTCCATGTCGAGCTCCTTGACCTGCTTGATGAGGTCCTCGAGCATGTTGCCCGGAAGCGCTCCTGGCTGGGCGTAGAGCACGATCTGATCCCTGAACACCATCAGGGTGGGTATGGAGCGGATTCCGAAGGAACCGGCCAATTCGGGCTGATCCTCGGTGTCGACCTTGGCGAACACGATGTCGGGGTGCGACTCGGATGAAGTCTCATAGGTTGGAGCGAAACTGCGGCACGGGCCACACCATTCGGCCCAGAAATCGATCAGAACCGTATCGTTGTCCTTGATCGTCTGATCGAAGTTCTCTTTGGTTAGGGCCACTGTGGCCATGTTGAAGCCTTTCGCTAAGTACGTCTGTGCGTGTTCCAACGCGTGGTGGGGAGGCTTTGTTCCCTGCCGACGCTCGGCGGGGTTCTGTCATGCGCAAAACGTACCGTGGAACACGCGAAGCGATACTCCTGGCGGTGGCTCTGCGAGGATTGGCGGGTGGAGCAGCAGCCCGAGAAGGCGCCCATAGTCTGGCTTGCCAGGATCCCGGTGCTCAGCCTCTGGGCGGCTGCGGCGACCACTCTTCTGCTGTGGGCGTCGCCGCCTGGTCGACTTGTGTCCGGATGGCTCGTTCTGACCTTTTGGGTCATGAGCCTTGTAGTCACCTACGAGGAGAGGCATCGCCTGTTCAACAGCCTTGACCGTTGGGACGGGACGGCCATGAGTCTCGCGTGGGTCGTGTTCATGGCAGGCATCCTCTTCTTTTTCCCTGTCGTACCGTCAATCTTCGGATACGTCGGCCTTTACGTCGGCGGTTACGTTCTGGGGGGAATCGTGGTCTTGGTGTTGCTGCTCCGAGTTCGACGACGAACGGTCGACAGCATCCTGGGAATCGCCATCGTCCTTGCAACCGGCTACACGTCATTCCAGGAGGAAGCGTCCGCCCTGATCATCTACGGAGTTGAGACCAGAACGAGGCTGGTCGAGGAGAGATACTCAAGCGAAGCTGAGGCGATTCGGCTTAGCCCTGATCGGACGCGATTCGAGGACTACCCGGACATTATGATCGATCCAGCCCCGCCTGTCCGAATCATGTGGACTTGGTGGACAGGGCTTCTGGACAATGTGGGTGGAATCGTCTCAGACCCATCACACACCATTGGTGACACAGGCGTTCCGCTCACGGATGACAGCGGCATGAATGGTGTCTGCATCCACCTCTACGACGATTGGTACTACTGCGGGCTCAATTAGCTCGGACCACGCGTTCGCCGGCAAGGACTCTCTGCGGGAGTTCTCATCTAGCCGTTTGGTCTTTCATCCTTAGCGCCCATAATCCACGTTATGTCAAGCTACACACTGAGGGTGATCAGGCGACCATCACTCCAGGACGGGGTCCACGCATGCTCCGGCACCGATCCCGGGTTGTGGGTTGAAGACCCTGGGCTCGGACACGAAGCCGGCACCGGCATCCTGAGTGGTCAGATAATCCATGACCGCGTTGGCCAGCGCCTCCGCAGCAGTCTCGACATACTCGTCGGTGGCGAACAGCTCGGCTTCGGGCGGGTTGGAGACGTAGCCCAGCTCGGCGAGCACACTCACCGTTTCCGGACCCCGGTTGATCCCGTAGGCGTCCTCACCCCTCGTGCTGAGAACCGAGAGCACCCCGGCGTCCCGCGCTGCGGTCCACTGCACGTCGAACTGTGACAGGGCCTCGGTGATGTGCTCCCAGACCAGCCCTCCCAGCCTGCGTGACTCGGTCGAGTCGTGCTGGACGAAGATTTCGGTCCCAGGCCGGTTCGAGGGCCCCTGAGTAGGTGCATTGTGATGAACCGATAGAAGAAGGTCGGCACCGACGTGATCGGCCAGTGCCGTCCGCGCTCCCAGGGTCGATCCATAACGCCCGGTCCTGGTCAACAGCACCGGGATGCCGCGCACGATCAGCTTGGCCTCGAGCGCCTGGGAGACCACCAGGTTGAGATCTTGTTCCATCAACCCGTTGGCTCCGACGGCTCCGGTGTCTACCTCACCGCCATGACCGGGGTCGACCACGACCCAGACTCCCCTCACCGGCGTCCCGCTCGATACCACGGTCTCGTTCCCACACGGGGTTCGCACCAGGAACCCGTCGACAGTCTGTTCCAGCACCGCTACCACCACCCCGGTCGGGGTGACCAGGGCATCGTCGCCTGGCCGCTCGACCGTCGTGGTGGTGACTGGCGACTCCGTCGTGGTGGTGATGACAAGGGTGGTCGTGGTGGTGGTAGGAGCATCGGTGGTGGGACTGGCAGGACCACCATGCGCCACCGTTGTGCCCGAGCCCAGGGCTTCGGTGTAGGTGCACGCTCCTATCAGGATGAAGAGAACCGCGGCCACTGATCGCATCGAACGACCACATTATGCGGCGTGCAGCCCAACCCGACTGCAAACACTCCCGAGCCCGATATTCTCCGACCATGTACGGCCCACTCAACGGAGCTCGCGTCGCCCTGGTCTCGTTTGCGGTCGTGGCTGCCGTGGCCGCTCTGATCGCCGGCTACCCCTTGGTGGCTGCGGTGCTGGCAGCAGGTGTCGCGGTTCACGGGTGGGGATGGCTCTATCTCTACCGGCAACATGTTCGCCGGTCATCAGACTGACGCTCAGACCGCCAGCCACTCCCCCATCGCCGCTGCCATCTCGGTCGCCTTCTGCATCAGCACCCGGTGCGCTGTTCCGTGGTCTGGTTCCGTCGAACCCGAGAGGTCCACATAGATCTTCAGCTTGGGCTCGGTTCCGCTCGGTCTAACCAGGACGCGTCCTACCTCGGCCAGGGTGAACTCGATCAGCTCCTGTGCCCCCAGCCAGGTCGGGCGCTCCCCTGCCCCGAGCCGATAGTCGGTCATACCGGTGATCTCGGTCCCGAGGACCTGGTTTGGTGGTCCGTCGGCCAGTCGGTTCACGGCGTCGAGCAAGGCCTGTTGGCCACCGACTCCCATCCGGACGATCGAGTGCTGGGCGCTGACCCACAGCCCCACCTCATCCCAGAGATCCTCCAGCCGCGCCAGGACACTTCGACCGTAGCTTGCCTCTTCCGCCGCCAGGTCTGCCATGACGATCGCTGCCGAGATCCCGTCCTTGTCACGCACGGTTCGCCCTATCGAATAGCCAAGTGCTTCCTCGTATCCAAAGGCGAACCTCCCGTCACCTCTGGTCTCCATCTCCAGGCCGGCGTTGATGATCCACTTGAACCCGGTCAGCGTGCTGCCGTGCACCGCTCCCCTCTTGGCGGCGATGAGGCCCAGCATCGGGCTGGAGACAACCGAGTTGACGACGATCGGAGTTTCCGGGTGATCCCAGTACCTGAGCACATAGTCTCCCAACAACGCCCCGAGCTCGTTCCCGGTCAACAGTCTCCAACCATCCGGTAAGGGCAACGCCGCTGCCAGGCGATCGGCGTCGGGGTCGTTGGCCAGCACAAGGTCGGCGTCTTTACTCGCGGCGAGGGCCAGGGCCAGGTCGAGGGCTCCGGCCTCTTCCGGGTTGGGGAAAGCCACCGTCGGAAAGGCTCCATCGGGCTCGACCTGTTCCGGGACCGCGATCAGACCACGATGTCCTGCTCCGGTGAACATCCTGGTCAGGACCTTGGCTCCGACACCGTGCAAAGGGGTGTAGACGATCCTCAGGTTGGATGTCTGGGGATTGGGGCGGGCGTCGTCCACCTCCACCCGGTAGGACTCGAGTATGTCTTCGGCGATCACCGTCACGCGATCTGATGTGGCGCTGAACACCCCCTCGAGCCGCGGCACCTCCGTTGCCGGGCCGACCCGGGCAATCGCTGCGGCGATCTCGGTGTCGACGGGTGGCACGATTTGAGCCGCATTGCCGCCGTACACCTTGTAACCGTTGTCGGCCGGGGGGTTGTGGCTGGCGGTGATCACCACGGCAGCCGGCGCATCCAAGTGCTTTGCGGCAAAAGCCACCAACGGGGTCGGAGTCACCTCCGGGAAGAAGCGCACTGCGATACCGGCCGCGGCGAGGACTCCGGCGGTGTCCTCAGCGAACACCCGGCTATCGGGCCGTGCGTCGAAGCCGAGGACAACCGGGTTGGCGGGGATCCCTCCATGAGTAGCCAGCAGGTGATCGGCAAGCCCGCGAGAGGTGCGGATCACCGTGGCGCGGTTCATGCGACCCGAACCGGGCCCTACCTCGCCCCGGATCCCGGCCGTGCCGAAGGTGAGTGGCGAGCCCATGGCTCGTCTCAGGCCATCGACGTCATGGGCGTCGATCAACGCTTTGAGTGCGGTCCTTGTGGCCGGGTCGGGATCGCCCTCGATCCAAAGTCGCGCGGCTTGGTCTACCTCCGTCACCGTGGAAAGGCTACGCAGCTCAACGAGGGGTCGATTGCCACCGCCAGGAGTCGGCGCACATCTCGTCGAGATCTCTTGTGGTCTTCCATCCGAGCTCGACGCCGGCCTTTTCGACGTCTGCCCAGTTTGCCGCCACGTCCCCGGCCCTGCGCTCGACGATCTCGTAAGGCACCGGTTTGCCCGACTGCTGTTCGTATGCCGACACCACCTCGAGGACGCTGTGACCTTGTCCCGTCCCCAGGTTGTAGGTAAAGACCCCGGTTTCGCCGGCGTGCCGTTCCAAGGCTCGCACATGTCCTTCGGCCAGGTCGACAACATGGATGAAATCCCTGACCCCGGTCCCGTCCGGCGTCGGGTAGTCGCCGCCATAGACCTTCAGCACGGGCAACTCGCCGGCGGCGACCTTTGCCACGTACGGCATGAGGTTGCTTGGAATCCCCGATGGATCCTCTCCTATCACCCCCGAAGAGTGTGCTCCCACCGGATTGAAGTAGCGCAGAAGAGACACCGACCACTCAGGGTCGGAGACCTGGACGTCACGCAGGATCTGCTCCATCATGATCTTGGTCCAGCCGTAGGGATTGGTGGCCGACCCTGTCGGCATCGACTCTCGGAGGGGCAAGTCCGCCGACTCTCCATAGACGGTGGCCGAAGAGCTGAACACGAAGTGCTTGACCTCTGCAGCTGCCAACGCCTCGAGCAAGGTGAAGGTGCCGCCGACGTTGTTGTCGTAGTAGAGAAGGGGCTTCTCCACCGACTCTCCAACGGCCTTGAGTGCCGCGAAATGGATGCACGCATCGAAGCCACTCTCGAGCACCCCGGCCAAGGCATGGAGGTCTCTGACATCTGCTTCGAAGAATCTGGGCTCCTCACCGGCGATGCTGGCGATTCTCTTGAGCACCGACCGTCGCGAGTTGGAGAGATTGTCGACGATGACCGGCTCATGGCCCGCCTCGATGAGAGAGACAACCGTGTGGCTTCCGATGAACCCGGCGCCGCCGGTGACTAGAACACGCATCGGGCCATGGTAGGAGCGGTGCAGGGTCAACCCGATGGGAGGGAGAGGACGAAGGTAGACCAGCCTTCTTCGTGACGGTAGGTCAGGTCCCCGTCCATCAACCGGGCCAGACGCCGGGCGACGTTGAGCCCGAGACCCACGGAGGCCGAATGCGAGGGCCCTTTCCCCCGCTCGTAAGCACGAAAGATGCGCTCGACATCGGCATGAGGTATCCGCTCACCCGAGTCCTGGACCATCACCTCGAGTCGATCGCCGGCCTTGGTGAGGGAAACCTGCATCTCCTCACCGCCGTAGCGCATCGCGTTGGAGACGAGGTTGCGCAGGATCTGGCGAGTGCGGCGGGGATCGGCGACGATGCGCGAGCTGCCCTGAAAGACCTTGAACGGAATCGGGTGATCGACCACCTCCAGGACCCGTTCGATCTCCATGGTGACATCGAACTCCAGAATCACGACCGATACCTGGCTCATGTTGTCGCGGTAGGCAACGAGAAGATCCTCGATCAACCAAGAGGCGTCGTCGGCCTGCCGGGCGATCATGTTGGCCATGTCCCGGCGGTCATCGTCGGTGAACGAGTCGTAGTTGTCGGAGAGCTCCTGCCCGAGGCCGAGCATGACGGCTAGTGGATTGCGCAGTTCATGAGACACAGTGGCGATGAAGTCGTCCTTCTCCTTCTGCGCGTCGATTTTGTCGGTGACGTCGACCAACGATCCCTCGTAGTAGACGATTTCGCCGTTGTCGCCACGAATGGCGCGCGCCGAATCGCGAACCCAGGTGGTCTTGCCATCGGGTCGGGTCAGTTGCATGTCGAAGTCGAGGATCACACCCTCACTCGCCATGCGTTCCAGCCACAAGGTCCTCTGATGGGGGTCCATGTAGACGGTCTCCACGGTCTCGAGAGCGCTCATCATCTCTTCGACGGAGTCGTACCCGAGGATATTTGCCAATGCCGGGTTGGCCGCGATGAGCTTGCCCGTCGTCGAGGTGCGATAGAACGCGACTGGCATGCGCCTGAAGAAGGCGTTGAGCTCGTCGATGCCATTCATTTCGGTGTCTATCGGCAATGGGCCGACTTTTCTTCACCTGCCGCATCACGCGCAGCCAAAGCGATCATCCCGAAACCGGCGTCACTCGGTTGTGTTCGATCCTCCACATTCCTGCCCAACCTCTTGGCGCCGGGCCGCACACAATGGGACATGATGTCCCGTAGAGACGATTCGCGACCAGGGCGCCAATCACCAGGATGGCATCCGGTTCGCCCAGAACAAAGCCGGCAGGTGCGTTACCCAACCTCAAAGCCTCAGCGAGCACCGACGACGAAGAGCTCGAGCCTCGACCATGAGGCATGACGACGATGCGCCCGCTCATGCTCTCACCGGCTTGAGGGTGGTGGTGGTCGATGATGAGCCCGGTGGTTGCGTCGAGCCCGCCCCACAGGGAGAGGGGCTCGTCGAGTTGGAGAAGGTCCCCCAGGGCGACCCCGTCGACCAGTACTCGATAACCGTTCTCGGTCACCAGATGTCTCCCAGAACGATCTCCCCTGAGGTCGCGGAGTCGACACAGGCCTCGAGCCCGGCGATTGCGACCTCCACTCCCAGGTTGCCCGGTGCGTAAAAAGCCCACTTTCCCGAGTTGGTCATGACCACCCCACCGCTGGTCTCCATGATCGGTGTTATGTAGGTGCAGGTGTCGGTGACGATCGTCGCCCCGTAACTCTCAATGGGCGCGAACCAGCCTTCCCTCTCGGCCTTGGTCAGCACCTCACGCGACGTGTTGACGTAGAAAGGGACCCTCGTCACCCGACCCACCACGAGCCTGGCCAGCTCCTTCATCTCCTCCAACGAGAAGTGGGGCGTGCCAACGCTCACCGCGTCGAGCGGGCCGCCGGCAGGCCCCAGGGAGACCCGGGCCGCTCTCAGATCGTCGACATCGATCGTTACCTTGTTGGCGAGGTCGACGCCACCGGTGGCCTCGAGCAAGGTGGCCGCCTCCGGCGTGACGCCGACCGCATGGAACATCGCCACCGCTCCGGACGAGGCCGCAGCTGCGCCGAGGGCTTTGAGCCGGTCTTCAGTGGCGCGTTCATCGAGCCCAACCAGCGCCGCAACTGCGCTTCCGGCGATCCGACCCAGTACATGCCCGAGCACCGGGTAGAACAGGTCGTCCGCCAGGAGGTGACCCGGTACATCGAGGTCGACCTGCAGGGTCGCCCTCCTCCCCTCCTCGGTGTGTAGTCCCACGGCCGGAGCGCGTCCGGTGAGGGCGCAGCAGATGTCGAGAAAGTCGCCATAACGAGAGGTGCGTGCACCGAGCACGGAGTTGGCGAACACGATCGCGTTCGACTCGCCCCAAGCGATCTGCTCGCCAAACGCGGGGCGGGATGAGAGCTGGTAGGGGGCACATGTCCAACTCGGGGCGCAACCCATTTCAACGTAGGCATCCATCAGGAGGCGTGCCGAGGCCGCGGTGTCCTGACTCCCCCGGTACAGCTCGGGGTGGAGCAGGTCGAGTGAGGACACGTTGAGCGTGGTGGGAACCCGCACCCGGGCCCCGGCCTCGATGAGGGTGCGGGCGAAGTCGAGACCGGCCTGCCCGTGATAGAGACAGCCGTCGATGTGGGCGGTGGTGATGTCCAACAGGGCGGGAGCAGCTTCTGCCTCGCCGGTGGCGACGATCAGCTCCATTGCCATCTGAACGGCCATTCCCTGCGCCCCACCCAACATCGCCTGGTCGGGCTCTGTCAGCAACATTCGGGCACGGTGCGGGACAAGACGACGTCAGACGTCGAACGGAAGGGCGAGCTGGGGCTCCGGGCGGTGATAGCGCGCCAGGCCGTTCCACATGAGGTGATCCATGAACACCCAGGACCGGCGATGGATGGAAGATGGCCCCCATGCCTGAAGGGCCGCTTTGTGGGTCGGGCACGGATAGCCCTTGTTGCCCTCGAAGTTGTAGCCGGGGTGATGTTCGGCCAACGCCCGCATGATCCGGTCACGACTCACCTTGGCCAGGATCGAGGCTGCGGCGATCGAGAGCGATGTACTGTCGCCCCGAACGATGCGCGTTGCCCCGCCCACGAAATCCCAGTTGCCGTCCACCAGGACATGATCCGGCTCCATGCCGAGACCCATGATCGCTCGTCGTGCCGCCAACCGTTGTGCGTCCGACATGCCCAACTCGTCGCACTCTTGCGCACTGGCATGGCCCACCGACCACGACACGCACCATTCGGCGATCCGATCGAATAGCGCCTCACGCTCATCCTCTGTCAGCATCTTCGAATCACGGATCTTGTAGACCCGCCGGTCGAGAGGGACCACTGCCGCCCCCACTGTGAGCGGGCCGGCCCATGAGCCGCGTCCGACCTCGTCGATCCCTACGATCGCATCGAGGCCTCGCAAACGCAGGTCTCTCTCCACCATGAGACCTGGCGCTTTTCGCCGCAGACTAGGGCGGAGCTTGGGAGCCGTGGTGGTCATCGGTCTCTCAGCCTAGGTACGAGGTCGGGAGCACGAGCGGCTCAATTGAGGGCCACATCGTCGGGGAACGTCGAGACCAAGGAGAGGTAGCCCTGTTGACGACGCAACACCCGCGCCCATTGGCCTTCCGGTCGGTCGAAGGGGTCATCAGGGGCCGCGGGCACCACATACCACGATCCCTCGGCGATCTCGGCTTCGAGCTGCCCTGCCCCCCATCCGGCGTATCCCGAGTAGATCCGAACGGCGCCCAACTCGGGTGACGGCGGTGACTCCAGGTCGACGATGCTCAGCCCGGGAACACCGGTGGGCTCGCCTGACTGGCCGGTGGCCAGGCCGATAGCCACCTGGGGCTCGACCGGGCCGCCGAAATGGACGACTCCCGGTTCGGCAGCCACCGCGCTCCAGGACGGAATGTGTGTCTCTACCTGCTCGATGGTGGGGCGATTCAAGACAACTCCGATACTGGCCTCTGGATCGTGCTGAAGGATCAGGACGACCGTTCGCCAGAAGTTCGGGTCGCGAAGCTGGGGCGTGGCCACCAGCAAATGTCCGCCCAGGTATTCGCTCACTCCAGCATCGTGCCACAGCACTCGCCGGTTCGCTGCCATCTCCGCGTGGTGACCGGGCGGCCGCAAACCCGTGACTAGCGTTTGCACGGTGACCCCCGGCACGGAGCCCTGCTCAACGATCACCTCCCGGTTGGACAGACAACCCGCCTGGCTGCTTTATCGTGCTGGTTCAACGTGACGCTGAGCACAGACAACCCCTCGATGATCTCGACATCGATGACCGACGTGTTCGACGCCGCTCGGAACTCGGTGTGGGCGTGAACATGAGGGCGTTGGTCAAACACGGCGACGAGGTCGGTTTGCGTCTGGAGGATGTGCCGGTCCCCGAGCCAGGTCACGACGACATCTTGATCCGGGTCTTCACCACCGGGATCTGTGGCACCGATCTGCATATCTTCAACTGGGACGACTGGGCCCGGGCCACTATCCCAACCCCGATGACGGTTGGGCACGAATTCTCCGGCTCGATCGTCGCAATCGGCTCCAATGTGTCCGGATTCGAGGTAGGCGAGCTGGTCGGAGCCGAGGGACACGTGGTCTGCAATCGGTGCCGCAACTGCTTGGCAGGACGGAGACACCTCTGTCAGGACGCCCGTGGGATCGGGGTCAATCTGCCGGGAGCTTTCGCCGACTACGTCGTGATACCCAAGTCGAATGTCTGGCGTCACCACGAAGGCCTAGATCCCGAGATCGCAGCACTGTTCGATCCGTTCGGCAATGCGGTGCATACCGCTCTCGAGTTCCCGGTCCTGGGTGAGGACGTATTGATCACGGGAGCAGGCCCTATCGGGCTGATGGCCTGTGCAGTGGTCGCCCGGGCCGGCGCCCGCAATGTCGTGATCACCGACGTGAACCCGTTTCGACTCGACCTCGCCAAACGCATGGGGGTCACCCGCGCCGTCGACATCAGGTCGGAGGACCTCCAGGACATTCAAACGGAGCTGGGCATGACCGAGGGCTTCGATGTCGCTCTCGAGATGTCGGGAGCACCCTCGGCGATGGAGGACATCCTCCAGAACACGATCCACGGAGCCAATGTCGCCATCCTCGGCATTCCCACCGATCCCTTCCCCATCGATTGGAGCACCGTCATCTTCAACATGCTCAACCTCAAGGGGATCTACGGGCGTGAGATGTTCGAGACCTGGTACAAGATGAACGTCCTCGTCGAGTCCGGAGTCGACATCTCCCCGGTGATCACCCACCGTTTCGAGGTCGACGAGTTCGAGAAAGCCTTCGAGGCCACTGCCTCCCACGACTCCGGCAAGGTCCTCATCAAGTGGGCCGAGCCGGATTGAGCAGCGGGAGGACGGCGAACTCTCCCACCCCGAGCATGATCAGAAGTGGGCGTACCAGGAGCGGCATCCTCTTCATACCCACATACCCGATGACGACTGGTGGGCCTACTCGATAGGTCTCGCCTCGGGCGACGAGGCTGCCACCGCCTGCGGCTTCCAGATTCCGCAACCAGTCTGTGCCCGGACCGTAGGTGAGGGCGATGATGGCCGAGTCGACATCGAGCCAGCAGTTGAGCGGTGTTCGATACTCCCTGCCGGAGACCCGGCCCCGGTGGATCAAGACCGCAAAACCTGGGAGCACCGGGGCGAGCGGCCCGATGACTCGATTGGTCACCACTTTGTTGAAGTAGGCGACGGGCCGGGGAATCGGCACTAAATTCGGGCCTCGATCCAGTCGATGATGTCCTGAACCAGCCCCGGTCCTTCCGGCTCGTTCAGAATCTCGTGGCGAAGGTTGGGCAGAAGCCGTCTTTCCACGATCGGCAGCTCGCCTAGCGGCGCCGTTGATTGCGGGGGCACGATGGTGTCGGCGCCTCCGTGGAGCACGAGAGTGGGGACGTCGAGTTTCCCCGCGTTCTCATTCAGTTCCCTCATCGAGTTGAACAGAGCTTGTCCCAACCGGGTGGTCGACTTGGGATAGACCAGTGGATCGGAGAAGTACGCCTCCCCCACCGCGGGGTCGCGTGAGAGTTGCTCCCCTTTGACCCCGTTGGGAACGGCCGTCGTGGGGGCGATCTTCGAGGCGACGCCGGCCAGGGCCCGCTGCCATCCTGCGCCGCCGCCAATACCCGGGGCGGAGAGAACCAGCAGGTCGGGTGCGGGTCGACCGGAGAGCACATAACCCAAGGCGAGGTTGCCTCCCATCGAATGGCCCATCAGGATCACCGGCCCTTCCTGGGCCCGTGCCCAGTCCATGTGACGACCGATCTGGTCGTGATAGCGCGACCAGTCGTCGATGTCGCCACGAGTGCCTCCCGACCCTCCGAAACCGATGAGATCAAAAGACCGCACGAAGAACCCGGCGTCAGCCAGCAGCGATCCGGTTCGCTCGTAACGACCGCTGTGCTCTGCGATGCCGTGCACCAGCACGATGTGACCGCGTGGCGCTGCGTCGGGAATCCATTCCCTGACCAACTCCATTCCGATCTCGGCCGACGGCACCGGCCGGGAGACACTTTTCAAGGTCACTCCTTCGCTGTGATGGAGAATCCTAAGACGGATCAGGCAAGGGTGAATCGTGTCAAGTCGGTGGGGAACTCTGACCAGGCAATTGCCTTTTCCGGGACGATGACCCGCATCCCACCCGCCAATTCGTCGGACCATGCGTCGGGTGTCGGCGCGTAGCCGAGCTCTCGGTACTTGCGACCGTATTCGGCGGCGAGACGCTCTCCGAGCTCGCCTCCGATGGGATCGGACCGCCGCGACCGCCCCTCGACGATCGTCACCTTCGTGCCGCTCTCGAGGTGAAGGGCACATGCCGGGTTCTCTTCGACGTTCATCGCGTGACGGGTCATCGGTGACCCGTCGTACCAGAAGCGGTCGTCGATCCATACTCCCCAGCGAGGAACGACGTGGGGCCGACCGTCGGGTCGGGTGCTGGCCAGCCAATACTCGGTGGACTCGACCAATCGGCTCTCGACTTCCTCCCAGTCGAGGTAGGGGCCGTCCTCGCTGATCCCGTAGCCGTCGGGCAGCTGCGGTCGGTCGATGAGATGCGGCGCCATGTTCACCTCTTGTGGAACGGGGGTTTGGCGATCCGGCCCGGCACCCAACGGCTTCGTATCTCGACTTCGATGTTCGTGGTGTCCGGGCCCGGTGGCGGGCTCAGGTAGGCCAGGCCTACCCCTCGGTCGAGCATCGGGCTCAGGTTGCCCGAAGATACCTGACCCTCAGCGTCCGCGGTCCTCACCCGGTATCCGTGCCGGGGAATCCCCTTCTCTTCGAGGATGAAACCGACCCTCAAGCGGTCGAGTCCTCCCTGAAGCCTCTCCTGAAGCGCCGATCGCCCGGCGAACTCTCGATCCATGACTACGGTGAAGTCGAGCCCCGCCTCGAACGGGGTGGTCGTCTCGTCGATATCCGCCCCCCACAAGACCAGCCCTGCCTCGAGTCGCAGCGTGTCGCGTGCCGCCAACCCGCACGGGACTGACCCGGCCTCGAGCAAGAGATCGATCAGTACCGACCCGGTCTCGGCATCGGTGCAGATCTCACCTCCTCGCTCCCCGGTGTAGCCCGTTCCAGCCAGCCGGACCTCCCCCGACCCCAGCTCGCCACGAGCGGTCGTGAACCGTGGAGGTGCTTCGCCGAACAGCTGCTCGAGAACCGACGGCCCGTCGGGACCCTGCACCGCGATCAGGACGGTCTCCTCGCGAAGATCCCGCACCTGGCACCCTGGTTCCTGGGAGAACGCCTGCATCACCCGATCGTGATTGGCCGCGTTCGGGAACACCCAGTAGTCGTTGACAGCCCACCACCAGACGACCAGATCGTCGATGATTCCACCGTTCTCGTTCAGCATCAGCGTGTACTGGGTCTGGCCGGGAGTGATGCGGGTGATGTCGTTGGAGAGCAAGGCGAGGAGGGCGGATTCCGCACCCGGCCCGGTGAGGGCGAATCTTCCCAGGTGGGTGACGTCGAACCATCCCGAGGCAGACCGCACCGCCCGATGCTCGGCCAGCACCGAGCTGTACTGCACTGGCATCTCCCAACCCCCAAAGTCTACGAAGCGTGCTCCCAACCTCGCATGGAGGTCGTGGAGGGGCGACCGGTTCATCCGGTCAGACGCTCGCCGCGCTCCTCCAGTCGGACGATGTCGGGGCGGCCGGGGATCCGGGTCGGCGTGTTCACGTCCTCGAGGTTCTCGGGCTCTTCCAGCCCGTACTTGACCACGAGGTTCAGATAGTCGCGCTGGTAGAACACTTTGCAGTTGATCTCCGGGAACAGCTCCTTGAGACGTCTCACCTTCCGGTTCTTCTTGGTGACCAGCTTCTGGCTCATCGTGGTGATCTCGATGAAGAGGTCATCGTCCGGCAGGTAGAAGTCGGGTGTGAAGAATTGGGTCGGGTTGCCGTCTTTGTCGTGTGCGATGGGGAACGACCGCGGCTCGTACTCCCAAGGGACACCATAGAAATCGAGGAGGAGGGCGAACTGACGCTCACTGTTGTGAGCGAACTCGGTCTCCTGGGCCGATTGGTGTTCGGTGATCAGGGGGCTCCTGCCTCGACGACCCCGGCTAGCTCTTCGCTAGGAAACAGTTGGTGGATGTCCCCCTCGACCTCGTCCTGGACCGGGCCGATGGCGATGCCGAAGACACCTTGACCCCGTCTGAACACGTCCACGACTTCCTGCTCTGAGTGTGCTGCGTAGATGGTCTGGCCGTCACTGAGCAGGGTGACGTCGGCCAGTGGTCGTTCCGATTCCATCTGCTCGCTGAGGATCTCGACTGCGGATCTGATCTTCTTGAGACTCATTCCCGCATCGAGGAGTCTCTTGATGACCTTCAGTTGCACCACGTCCGAGAAAGAGTACAACCTTTGTGATCCGGAGCCGGTTGCACGCTGAAGCGAGGGCAGGATCAGGTTGGTTCGGGCCCAATAATCGAGCTGTCGGTAGGTGATCCCGACCAACTTGCATACCTGTGGGGCGCGATAGCCTTCCCGCTCTTGGGTCATCAAAGTCCTCCGGGTTACAAGCGTGTAACTCCGCCGTTGTCAGCAAGCTACCCCTGTCCCCCGGCCTGTGTCAATGAAATCTGTGGATAAACCTGCCGCGGACCATCAACAGATCGCGGTCAGATCACTCTTCTGAAGGTTCTTCACCAAGGAAATCCTCGATCGTGGCCTCTTCGAGAAACTCTCGGAATCTGGCCACTTCGGCCTCCTCGTTCTCCTCTGCCTCCTCGAAGACCACGCCGGCGTCGTCGAGTACCGCAGGCAGGGCGAAGACCGGTGTCCCGGTGCGCACCGCCAGGGCTATTGCGTCGGATGGCCGCGAGGAGACATGGACTTCTCGCCCCGAGATGTCGAGGGACAGGTCGGCATAGAACACCGACTCCCGCATCTCGGTGATCACCACCCGGATCGCCAGTGCTCCGAGTGCGTCGATCACCGATCGCATCAGGTCGTGAGTCAAAGGACGGGGTGGTGTCACCCCCTCGAGAGCGGTGGCGATGGCAGTTGCCTCCGAGCCACCTATCCAGATCGGGAGATAGCGAACCCCCTCCGACTCCCGAAGCAGGACTATCGGCTGGTTGGAGGGGAGCTCGACCCGCACCCCCACCACATCCATCGCGACGAGCGCTTCCTTCTCGGGCATGGCATGAGGTTATCACCGGCCCGAATCATGGAGACAGGTCAGCCCACCATCCCCAGCGCCCGAGCCAGAGCCTTGGGGTCGTTGACATATGTCTCCATGTCGAGGACAGCCCAGATCGATCTCAGGTTGCGATAGAGACCTTGCCAGTCCATCCCGTATCCGACCAGATACTCGTCACCCACCTCGAACCCTCGATACTCGATGGGGACTTCGGTCACCCTTCGTGCTGTCTTGTCGACCAGGGAGGCCGTGGCCACACTGCGGGCGCCCCTGTCGAGGATCATCCTCCTGAGAACCGACAGCGTCAGGCCGGTGTCAGTGATGTCTTCGACTATCACCACGTCCTGGTCGAGGACAGGTGTGGCGAGATCCATGGCGATGCCGATGCGACCTCCTTCGCCGAAGCGGTTCAAGCCGAGGAATTCGACCTCCAGACGGAGATCGACCGAACGGACCAGGTCGGCGGCAAAAGGCACCGATCCGGTCATCACCACGGCAAACAGCGGCTGTCGTCCCTGGTAGTCCTCGGTGATCGCCCGGCCCAGCTCTCTCACCCGCGAGTGGATATCGGTTTCCGAGACCACTTCGACCGCGTGCTCAAAGCTCCTCATCCGGCTTCGAACGCCCGATCGAGCCAAAATCGCATTGCTTCCAGGACGGTTCGGGGACCGGGATCTGCGATGCGTTTCACCTCGATGATGGGTGGTGGCTCCGGCTCGGGCGTGTCCAACATCGGCGTCGGTCTCTCCAGCATCAGGCCCTGGCTCGCCAGATGGACGTAGCTCTCGATATTGCCGAGAGCAACGAGCGGGTCGGGTGAGTGGCGGCCCTTCAGCGCGACGTATGGCGTTCCGACAACGGCGTCGCCGTAATAGGAGAGCTCCTCGAACCCATAGTCGAATAGGGCGGTCGCATCTGCGAAGTGCGCCCGCTCTCCGTCCGATCCGAGCACCACCGCATAGAGACGTCGACCGTCCCGCTCGGCGCTGGCGACGAAGGTGAGGAGAGCCTGACTGGTGAAACCTGTCTTGATGCCGATCGTGCCCGGATACCACCAGAGGAGGAGGTTGGTCGAGCTGCCCAGCCTTTCCGAGCCGTCCGGTGCCGGTGGGAACACCAGGGTCTTGGCACGGACGGCGTCGGCGAAGTCCTGGTTGGCCATCGCCACCCGGGCCAACTCGAGGAGATCCCGGGCACTCGAGTAGTGACCTGGCTCGTCGAGCCCGTGAGGGTTGGCAAACGACGTGTGAGTCAGACCCAGCTGCGCCGCTCGTTGGTTCATCAGCGTCACGAACTCCTCGACCGAACCCGAGATGTGCTCGGCGACAGCAGTCGCGGCATCGTTGGCGGAGTGAATCATGAGTGCTTTGAACAGAGCGTCCATCTCGAGGGTCTCCCCGGCGACGAGATCGATCTCCTTCTCCCCCGTGCCGGCGGCACGCGACGAGATCGTCACCCGCTCGGCGGGAAACGAGTTCTCGACGACGAGCAGTCCGGTCATGATCTTGGTCACCGAGGCAATGGAACGCTCCTGGTCTGCGTTGAGCTCGGCGACCACAACATCGGCAGCCTCGTCATAGAGGATCCACGACGCGGCCGTGACGGACGGCGGCTCCGAAGCCGGGAACGCCTCCACGACCGGCGGCGGGTAGGTGAATGGCGCCGCCGAAGCTGGAGCCGCCACCAGAGTGAAGGCGAGCGCCAGCGGCCACGCCGCCCGAAGTAGACGTCTCACGAGCTGATCTGCTGTTTGAGCTCGTCTTCGAGCATGGCCCGATGCATAGCTTGCACCGATCCTCCGGTCATCTCGAGCACATCCTTGGCCCTGGACCTCGCCTCGGCGTTGTTGGCCCGCATCAGCGGTGCGGTCAACCGACGCAGGAGGTCCGCTTCACGGTCGACCGAGAGACGCACCTCCCTGAGGTGTCTCGGCTCGAGACCCTGATCGAGGAGTCGTTTGGCTTCCATGGCCACGATGCCGGCGTCCGGGCCGAACACTTCCGGCTCACCGATTGACCGGAGCACACCCACCTCCATCAGCTCGTCGAGCTGGTTCGATGACAAACCGGACCTGCGCAGCAGGTCGTCCCGGCTCAGAGGCTCGCCGGACGACTCCAGGGTCGATGCCGGTCGTGAGATCTTGGTGTCGAGATCCTCGCCACGCTCCCAAAGCGTCAACTTCGACTTGATCACCTTGAGAGGAAGAAAGTGGTCTCTCTGCTGTTGCAGGATGAACTTGAGCCGGGCGAGGTCTGCCTGGTCGAACTGCCGGTATCCGCTGTCGGAGCGTCCGGGGTCAATGAGACCTTGCGACTCGAGGAAGCGGATCTTGGAGACGGATACATCGGGAAAGTCGTCCCGGAGGAGGTTGATCACCTCGCCGATGCTCAGGGATTGGTTATCGGTCATCGCCGTGGGCGACGACAAAGTGGAATCGCCCTACGACCACTTCATCACCGGCCTGCAGAGTGGCTTTGTCGACCCGGGCGTCGTTCACATAGGTTCCGTTGGTCGATCCACTGTCCTCGATTGTGAGACCGTCGTCGGTGATGAAGAACCGGCAATGCTGACGCGATACGGTCACGTCGTTGAGGAATATGTCGCTCTCGGGGTGGCGGCCCACGGTGGTGTTGCCTTCAGACAGCACGTAGGTCATGCCCAGCTTCGGGCCCCGATGAACCACCAGGGCATAACCCCAGACGCCTTCGAGGTTGGACGCCTCCTCGGCGCTGATCGGGTGGTCGATCAGGTCCTGGATCGGCACGTACACCACGGTGGGATCGCTTTCGACCTCAACCTCAGGTTCGGGCTGACCCTCCTCGCGCTCTCTTTCGTCGGTCATTCAGGGTGATGATAGGTAGTCCCGGCAAAAGAGACACCGACCCTTCTACTCGGTGAGCTCCCGGTAAGCAGCGGGATCGAGCAGTCCATCTGTAGGCATCTCACTGTCGAGTTGCAGCTCCACCAGCCAAGCCCCTTCGTAAGGGCTCTGGTTGACCAGCTCGGGGTTGTCGGCGACTGCCTGATTCACGGTTGCCACGGTGCCCGCAAACGGCGCATAGACCTCCCCCACCGACTTTGTGCTCTCCACCTCGACCATGATGTCGCCCTTGGCCACATTGGCGCCGACTTCGGGCAGCTCGACGAACACCACGTCGCCGAGCTGATCCTGGGCATAGTCCGTGATCCCAATCCGAACCAACGAGTCGCCCATCTGGCGGATCCACTCGTGTTCCTCGGTGTAGAGAAGATCGTCGGGTATTTGCATCAAACCTCCTCGGGTTCCGGCGGCGACTTTAACGCTGCCAGCTTGTCACGGCTGTCGCCGATGTAGCGGATGGCAACGTACCAATACAGCACCAGCCCGACGACTCCGGTGATGTAGGCCGTCGGCCACATGAGCCATTCCATGACCCCCGCCTTGGCCAGATAGAAGGCCGGGATCGCCCCATAGAGCAAGAAGGTGGCGAGCTTGCCGGCGTACCTCACCTCGATGATCCCTCCTCCCTTGGCGGCAAGGGTGAGGGCCATCATCCCGACCAGGGTCTCCCGGGCGATCAGACCCCAACCGAACCATGCCGGTAGCACGCCCACGATGAGACCGCCGATGAGCGCCGATGCGATGAGGAGACGGTCGGCGATCGGGTCGAGGGCTTTCCCCAGCTCGCTGACCTGATTCAGACGTCGGGCCAGGTAGCCGTCGATCCAATCCGTCCAACCGATCAGGAAGACCAGCCATGCCGCCAGGGCCACGTCGTCCCTAGCCAGCAAAGCCCACCAGAACACCGGGATCCCCAGGAGACGGATGAACGAGACGACATTGGGGATGGTCAGGATCCGGCTGCTGCCAGCGTCTTCGCTCACCGAGCGCAGGCTAACTGCGGGGTTCAGGGTGCCGGAGTCAGGTCTCCGATGCCGCCGAGGCGCCCTTGGATTCCTCCGAGGGTCGAGTCGTAGCTGAACCCGATCCGGTCCGAGCGGTGGGCCTCGATGATCACCGGGTGGTAGAGAGCCAGGTAAGGCAGGTCTTCGGCGAGGGTTTTCTCCATCTCCCAGAGGACGGTTTTCGCCTCGGCCACGTCGGACGCCGACTCGTAGACGGCGAGCTGGGTGTCGAAATCGGGGTTGGCATAGCCGGTGGAGTTGACCGCCCCGTCTGACGCGAAGAGCAGTCGATAGAAGTCCGGGAGGAGAGGGTTGCCCAGAGTCCATCCGAGGACATACATGTCGTACTGCCTGACCCCTGCGGCGTCCTTGCTGAAGGCGAGGTCGACAACGGTGTCGAAATCGGTGACCACCGGTCTCACGTCGAATCCGAGCACTTCGAGGGTGGACTCGATGATCCGGGTGTAGTCCGACCGAGCCGGGTCGTACTCATCGCCAGGAGTGAGGATGGTGAGCGGACCCGAGGCGACGCCGCCGATCGTCAGCCCGGTTCCAGCGATCAACTGGCCCTGGTCCAGTGAGGGTGATGTCGCCCAGGTGTAACCGGCCGCCTCGAGGGCGGTCAGGGCTCTGGCTAGCCGGTCGCTGAGGGCTCCGGTGTACAACTGCGCCAGCGACGAAGCTGCTGTCGGGTCAAACCACGACTTGTTGGCCGGGGACAGCATCGAATGTGCAGCCGAGGCATCGGGCACGAGTGAGGTGGCTGCGCTGTCGACATCGAGGAGCAGGGCGATAGCCTGTCGAAAGGCCGGCTCGGACATCGGTTCCTGGGTCAGGTTGAAACCGAGGTATCGAACCGAGTTGGCCGGGCTTACCGAGATCGTCACATCGGGGACGGATTCCAGCCGGGTCACGCTCTCCCCGGACAACCCGTTCGGCGCCAGGATGCTGTCGATCTCTCCTCTCTCGACGGCGGACGCGGCCGCGGCTTCGTCGGGGAAGACGGCGTAGATCACCGTGTCCACGACACTCCCCGGATATCCCGGGTTGGCCACCGACCTGATCTCGTCCTCGCCCAAAGAGACGACCTGGAGGGGCCCGCCCGACACGTCGCCGACGCCGTCCAGCTGGTAGAGATCGGCCGCCGACTCGATCGGAGCGGTCAGCGGGCTCCAGACCTGGGAGGAGAGGATCGGGGCGAGACCGAGCCCATAGGGCCAGACATCGAGCCGTGGCCGCTGGTTGAGCATGATGGTCAGCGATGTGTCCGACTCCGCCACCATGCCCTCGACGGCGCCCGGGTAGGCGTCGGTCCAGCCACCCTCGAGCCCGAGCCGACGAACGGTCTCGAAGGTGTAGACGATGTCGGCCGCGGTCACCGGCTCGCCGTTCGACCAGTGACGGTCGTCTCGGAGCTCGATGCGCACTTTCCAGCCGTCCTCGTCCCAGGTTGGCTCGACCGGTTCGTCGGCGGCGAGATCGGGGCTGAGAGTGTTGGTGGCGGGATCAATCCCGTACAGGGAGGGTTTGGTCGGACCGAGCACGTAGGCATTCCAGGCTGTGGGCTGCTCACCGATGTACTCCCAGAAGTTGGCGGTGGACACGCCGGACAGCAGGCCGACGCGATACTCGAAGACTTCGGGGCTTGGTGCTGTGGTGGATGTCGCGGCGGCATCCAGCGACGACTCGATCTCGGCCTGCGTTTTGGCGCCGGAGCCGCTCTGAGCCATCGCGGCGATGGCAATGCCCGACAGGACCACCGTGGCTCCGATCGTCCTGAGTGTCTTGTTCTGCAAAGGGTGAGTGACCTCCCACCCATTGGATCGGTAGATCTGCGGTGACGCTTGATGGATCAGTCACAATGGCGACTCTCGGGATGGTCATCCAGGTTCAGCCACCCACATGCCGATGACGTGGATGAAGCACTCCATCAGGAGTGGGGGAACTCAAAGGGGAGGACAGATCATGGCTTGCCATGAGGCATCACCGCATCTGGTGAAGGCGATTCAAGTTGGACTGGTGGGCGAGGACATGAGTCTCGGAACCGCCGTCGTCGTCGATGTGGCGCCCCATCGGAGAAACACCGAGGGCTGGCCCGCGTTGATGGTCGGCGCGTTGGTCGTGGCCATAGACATGCCCGACGGCGTGCCCGCGGTTTGGGCCATCGGGGATGAAACGGGCCCGATCGTGGCGGTCGACGCGGCCGCCCGCGAGTATTCGACCTGGGAGCCTGCCGCCAGAGCCGGGGGGAAGAAGGCAACATTCGCCGGCTATCCCGAAGCAGAAGAAGCGAGGCGGTGTCTGCCCGATCTGGTCTAGTCGGGTCGGGTGCGCCGATCGCTCTATCCCAAAACGCTTGGCTACCATTGCACATTCCACAACTCGGGCTGTGGCGCAGCTTGGTTAGCGCGCTTGACTGGGGGTCAAGAGGTCGGAGGTTCAAATCCTCTCAGCCCGACTCACTGACCAGGGGTTGACCCCGAGCCATCGGTCACCGTGCTCGCGGTGTCGGCAACACAAGTAATGGGAGGATTCAGACCCGCCGGGTCTAATCCCGCAAGTTGAGCGGAACCGGACCACCCTCGAGGACCTTGACCAATATGTTGGAGTCGAAGAGGGTCTCACACGGGATTCCGTTGCCATCCTCATCCATCCGGGCCGGCTCACCCTCGAGCGACCAGTAGACCAACGACCAGAAGAAGGCGGCCTCATCGGGGCGACTGGCGCCATCGTCGAAGGGATGGCCATCCTGGGGTGACCTTAGATCACGGCAAAACAGACCCTTGGGAGCTCGGTCATACGCCTCGAGCAGCTGACCCGTGGTGGTCGGAATGTCGGTCCCCGCCTCCCAGACGGAGGTGCCAGGTTCGTCCAGGACGTATACGACCACTCCTGTAGTGTCCAACTGGAAGTCCGGCTCTGTCCGAGGAACGCCGGCGCAGGCGAACACGCCTCCAATTGCGATCAACCCTTTGTCACGACACTGGAGCTCAGAGGCGCCTGTTACACCCTCAGGGGGATCGGACCGAGCGAACTGATCATCCATCCATGTCTGGGCCCAGCTCACGACCGTCTCGATGTCGACCTGGGGGGCCGACGGAGGGGGCTCGCTGGTAGTGGTGGACTCCTCGGTGGTGGTCGGAGCGGTCGTAGGGGTGGTGGTAGGGGTGGTGGTAAGTGTTGTCGTCGTAGCCACAGTGGTGTTAGCCGTCGAGGGTGCCGGTGTCGTGGTGTCAGTTCTCTCGCCACCCGTGCCGCAGGCACCAACCAGGAGAACGATGGCCAAGACCCAACTGCCGCGGATCGACTGATGTCTGGACCTCATGTCGACCTCCTCGATCGGTCCTTCTTCAATTGGACCGGATCGGAGTGTCATCGGGTAGAGCCGTACTACTCGAAATGCCGGCCGGGACGGCCGTATTGACCTACGGGCGCGGCTTCGAGAGCGCGACTCTGCATTCAGGATCCCGGCCCGACTCCCTGATGATGAACAGCGCTTACCTCGCAAACAGTGCCACTCGAACCGGCGTTAGCATCTTCGGACGGGCCTCCCTATGACTCGGTGGAGCCCAGACGGGGAGGGATGGTGAACTCAGGGTTCCACGACGAAATCAACGACATCGTTGCGTCACGCACCGACGAGCTGGTCGAGATGTTGCGGTCGTTCATCTCGGTCTCCTCCGAGAATCCTCCCGGGACCGGTCTGCGGGAAGCGCAGGACTGGATCGTGGACAGGCTCTCGACCTACGGAATTCCATACGAGATACATGACACCGCCCGGGGCGGCACCGACCACGCGGTCATCATCGGGCGGGTGGGTAATGGTGGCGAACCGTTTCTCTACATGCATGGTCATTACGACGTCGTTCCCGCCTTCAGCCCGGAGCAATTCCACCCTCGAATCAGCGATGGCTCGGTCTATGGACGTGGGGCGTCGGACATGAAGAGCGGTGTGGTGGCGATGCTTCTCGCAACGGTTGTCCATCGTGATCTAGGTGGTGCCGGCCAAGTCCGTCTGGTCTATGTGCCGGACGAGGAGACAGGCGGAGCGGACGGGTCGGAGAGGATGTCCGACCTGGGTTTGGTGGATCCGATCGGCTCTCTCGGAGCCATCGTCGGGGAGCCGAGCTATCCGGACATTTGGTATGCCGCCAGAGGCGCGTTCACGGTGAAGGTCACCGTGAACGGAAAGCCGGCGCATGTTGGTTTGCACTACACGGGCGTCAACGCGTTCGAACATGCTCATCGAGTGGTCTCCCGCCTGTGGTCCTGGCGTGACACCGTGGCCTCTCACAAGACCGACTTCCGCATCGAGCCCGAAGCAGCTCGCGCCTCCATCGCCCTCATCGGCGGGGTCAGCGGGGGCGGCACCAACTTCAACATCGTTCCCGACGAGTTCAGCTTCACGATCGACAGACGTCCCAATCCCGACGAGGACTATGACGAGGTGCGACAAGATCTGCTCGATTTGCTCGACGAGCTCGCCGAGGAGGATGAGCTCCGTGTCGAGGTGCTCCAGGACGCGCGACCTGCCAGCACTCCCCCGGACCATGATCTCGTCAACGTCTTGCAGGGCAACATCGCCCGGGTGAGGGGTCGCCATGCCTCGCTCTCGATGTGCCCTGGCTGTCTCGAGACCAGGATCTACAGCCAACACGGAGTACCTGCGGTGGCCTACGGGCCCGGGCCAACGTCCGCCATGCATGCCCCTGAGGAGCACGTGCCGATCTCCAACCTCGTCGAGGCGTGTGCGGTCTACGCCTCGGTGTTGGGCGACACTCTCGGCTACGGCCCAGAGCGCCCCACCTCGTGATCGCGGTCGAGTAGCACCTTTGTTTCGGTGGTCACCGTGGGCCGCTGGAAAGGACCGTCGGCGGCCAAGTGATGGGATCTGACTCGCTGAACAGATAACCCTGACCGAACTGAACTCCGAGGTCGAGCAGGGATGCCTCCTCCTCTTTTCGCTGCACCCCTTCGCAGACCACCAGTATCCCGAGGTCGTTGGCCATGGTGGTCAGACCCCGGATCAGAGCTCGGTTCCCAGGAGTGCTGTCGACGTCGCAGACCAGGCTGCGGTCTATCTTGATCATCGCCGGTAGGAGTCTGAGGATGTGCCACAGGTCGATCTCGCCGGATCCGACGTCGTCGATCGCCAGTCGGATACCCCGCCCACGCAGACTGTCGACCACCTCGCGGGCTTTCTCGTAGTTGCGGATCGACGCGGTCTCGGACAGTTCGATGACGGTCTGGGCCGGGTCGACACCATCCAATGCCTCCAGAAGCCGGGACGACATCAGAGTCGAATCGTGGACGTTGATGGCGAGGCAACCCTCGAGGTCATTGGAGGCAAAAGCAACGACGGCTGCATGGACACAAGTCAGGTCGAGTTCGACCTGCAAACCGGAGGCTTCGGCCACCTCGAACCATTCGGGAGGGGAGGCGAACTCGAACCGGGACAGCGCCTCGTAGCCGAACAGGCGCTCCTCGCCACGATGTCTCGCTCGAAGGTCGACGACTGGCTCGAAGATGATGTTCGGACCACCTGCTGCGAGCACCTCTTCGATGGCGGCCCGCGTTGGATGACCGGCGAAAGGATCTACCGTCGCGTCCGGGGATGGGAACAGGATCCGGTCCCCGTCGAAACCAACGGGGAGAGTGAGCTCGAACACACTCTGTCCCGCCTCTCGTTCGTAGGTGACATTGCCGCCCATCGCACGAGCCAAGGTGCGGGCCACCGAGAGCCCCAGACCCAGCGACGGCGCCAGACCCTTCAGGCGTGGGTGGGTGTAATGCGGCCGGAAGACCAGGTCTTCAGCGCCGGCCGGCAGACCTTCGCCGT
>Ga0299906_10000697_pt1 | contig 30110 bp, 40 predicted proteins | sample RVTome_14_FD_200259 | JGI IMG/M metagenome (GOLD analysis project Ga0299906, IMG submission 200259) | Soil microbial communities from uranium-contaminated site in the Upper Colorado River Basin, Wyoming, United States - RVT145D125 (version 2) ...
GCGATGCCGCAGCCCCGCGGGAATGTGCCAGCCGTCACCGGGCGCCAGTTCCGCGCGCTGCAGCGCCCCATCGTCCCATCCGTACTCGAAGCTCAGCCGACCGGAGAGCACGCGGATCGTCTCGTCCTTTTCGCGATGGTACTGGAGGCTGAGCGCCTGACCGGCGTGCACGTGCAGCACCTTGCCGACGTAGCCGGGTCCGCGCGCCCAGATCGTCTCCCCGCCCCAGGGCTTCTCCACCCACTCCGCGACGCTCGGCCCGCCCGCCGCCCTCATGCCCGTCCCCCGGTCGCCGCCGGGTCGCTCGCCCGCAGGCGATCGCCGTACATGTGCTCGTAGTACTGCCGGTAAACACCGCTGCGCACCGCGTCCCACCAGGTGCGGTTGTCCCGATACCAGGCCACCGTGGCCGCCAAGCCGTCCGCGAACGACCAGCGTGGCTGCCAGCCGGTGTTCCGCAGCCGGGTCGCGTCGATCGCATACCGCCGATCGTGGCCGGGTCGGTCGGCCACGCGGCGCAGTAGCGACGCCGGCGCCCCCACCGCCGCCAGGATCTCGTCCGCCACCTGACGGTTCGGTCGCTCCTCGTGAGCACTGACGTTGAACGTCCCGCCGTCGGCTCCGGGAAGCCGCAGCACGTGCCACAGCGCGCGGCAGTGATCCTCGACGTGAATCCAGTCACGAACGTGCAGGCCGTCTCCGTAGAGCGGGAGCGGCTCGCCCTCGAGGGCGCCGATCACGAAGACCGGGATCAGCTTCTCCGGAAACTGCAGCGGGCCGTAGTTGTTGCAGGCCCTGGTGATGACCACGGGCACGCCGTAGGTCGTCCCGTAGGCCTGCACGAAGGCGTCGGCCGCCGCCTTGCTCGCCGCGTACGGGCTCGACGCCCTGGTGGGAGCCGATTCGTCCACGCGGCCCGCCGCGATGCTTCCGTACACCTCGTCGGTCGAGACGTGCAGGAAGCGCGTCACGCCCGGCCGCTCACGCACGGCCTCGAGCAACGACAGGACGCCGTGCACGTTCGTATGGAGGAACGGCGCGTGATCTTCGATGCTGCGGTCGACGTGCGACTCGGCGGCGAAATGCGCCACGGCGTCGATGCGCTCCGCGGCCACGAGGGCGGCCATGGCGGGGCGGTCGGCGACGTCCGCACGTACGAACCGAAAGCGTTCGTCACCCTCGCACCCGCGCAAGTTCGCGAAGTTGCCGGCATACGTGAGCAGGTCGACGCCGACCAGCCGCGCCACGTCGCCCTGCCCCGCGTCGCCCAACACGTGGTGGACGAAGTTCGCACCGATGAAGCCCGCCGCGCCCGTCACGAGCAGTCGCATGGTGGTCAGCGGTTCCTCGTCGTCCAGTCGAACCCGATCCGGGCATCGTCGAAGCGCAGCCGCTCCTCGTCGGGGTCGGCGGGGTCGTAGTGCTCGGTCGTGTGATACAGGAGGCCGGCGGGGACCGCGCCGAGGACACGGTAGCCGTGCGCGACGCCTGGCGGGATCGCGATCACCAGCGGCCGGTACTCGCCCATGTAGTAGACATCGGTCTGGCCGTGCGTCGCCCCGTCCTCGCGCAGGTCGTGGAGCACCACCTGCGCCATGCCGCTGCTGAAGAACCACACGTCCCACTGCCGGCGGTGCCAGTGGAACGCCTTGATGACGCCCGGATACGTCACCGTGAAGGTGGTCTGCCGGACCTCACGGAACACCGGTTCGTCGTCCCGGATCACTTCGAGGAGCGTGCCCCGGTCGTCGGCATGCAAGACGCACTCCTTGACCACCACCCCATCGATCATCGCCGGACGGCTCCTCGTGTTCGGGCCCGCAGCAGGCGCGTACCCGGGCCGTCCAGGCGATTCGCACCATCGGCGGCGAGGTTGCCCGCCCGGTGCAACGACGCCACGGTCCCCGCGTCCGTCCACCAACCCTCGAGGACCTCGCACTTGAGCTCGCCGCGGCGCAGATACCAGGTGTTCACGTCGGTGACCTCGAGTTCGCCGCGGCGCGACGGCTTGAGCGTGCGGACCACGTCGAACACCCGCGCATCATACATGTAAATGCCCGTCACTGCATACCGGCTCGCCGGTCGCCGCGGCTTCTCGGTGATCGCCGTGACGCGGTCCCCGTCGATGGTGGCGACGCCGAACCGATGCGCGTCCGGCACCTCCTTCACGATGATGCGCGCCCCGCGCGGTTGGCGCCGGAACCGAGCGACCGCGGACTTGACGTGCCCTTCGATCACGTTGTCGCCCAGCATTACGCAGACGCGATCGCCGTCGGCAAACTCCTCGGCGAGTGCCAAGGCGGCCGCGATCCCGGCCTCCCCCTCCTGGTACGCATAGTGGAGATGCTCGACGCCCAGCTCCCGGCCATCCCGCAGGAGCTGCAGGAACGCGCCCGCGTGCGGGCCACCGGTCACGAGCAGGATCTCGCGGATGCCGGCGTTGACGAGCGTCTGGATCGGGTAGTGGATCATGGGCCGATCGAAGACCGGCAGCAGATGCTTGTTCGTCACCCGCGTCAGCGGCTGCAGCCGGGTGCCCAGACCGCCCGCGAGTACGACCCCCTTCAGCGCCACAGATCACCGACCTCCGGGGCCTCGAGATCGTCGCCTCCGCCGCCGAGCCCCGCCATGCCCACATAGTTGCGCTGGCCGGGGAGACCGCCAAACGACCCCAGCCCGACCAGAGTGAACTGCACGCGCACCGCCGTCTCGTTGGTGTCGAAGCGGTCGGTCACGCCCAGGTCCAGAACCCAGCAGTTGCAGCGCGACAGCAGGCGGAACACGGCGCTGCGCTCCAGAAAGTGCGGGTCGTCGATCTCATCGGTCAGATCATAGCGCGCGAGGAACGAGATGCCCATGTAGTTCCCGAGACGCAGGTAGACGCCGCCGGCGACCTCCTCCACGCCGCCGCTCCGGTTGCGGAAGAGGACGGCGTCCTCCTCGGGCAGGCCGTCGTTCACGTCCTTGGCGACGAAGCGGTAGGACGCGCGCAGGGACGAAGGCGCCTGCAACCCCGCGAGCTCCTCCGGCGGGGTCCAGGGCTCCCGCAGGACGGCGCCGACCGCCTGCCCGAGGACCCGCTGGTCCCCGGCGCTGACCGTCGCATCGTACCCCAGCCCCAGCAAGCCGCTCGGGGTCAACCGGAAGCCGAGGTCCACGTCGCTGGTGTGCCGCCCGTCCACCAACTCGCGAGAGGCATCCCAGCCGTGCAACACCTGCGCCCGCATGAGCTCGCGCGGCGCCGGCCGGCTCCCCTCGTCGCCGGCCGCCGCCGTGGCCAGCGGGTCGGGGAGCCGCCCGTAGAGGCGCGTGGAGAGTCCGTAGGAGAGAAAGCTACGCCGGTTGATGGCGTCGCGCGTGTCGAACAGATACGGCTCGCTCGAGAGGACGCCGTTGCAGGTCACGCCCCGGCGACGCCGGGCCTCGGGCAGCGACGCACAGGACGGCAGCGGAACCCGATCCAACGGTCGCGAGACGTTCGGGACATAGAGAAAGCCGATCTCGGGCTCGACCGTGTGACGAACCCGGTCGAGCCCGAAGTAGTCGACGTCGTAGACCCGCGCGAGACGCGTCGCGAGCCGCGCCTGCACTTCGGCGCTCTCCTCCGAGTGCGTGCGGTCGAGCGGCACGAGGCGATTCGGCCCGGCGACCCGGAAGCGGCTGCGAATGTCGGCGTCGTCGGGAAGCACCAGCGCGACCTGGCGATCGTTGCTCAGGTAGTACGCCTGCTCGCGCACGAGACCCCGCACCGACCCGAAGGCCACCGAGCCCAGACGCACGGGGACGAAGAGCTCCGGCGCGACCTCGGCACGCACGCCGTCGAAGCCGTCTTCCCGCTGGTAGTCGACGGCATGACCCGCGAGCCGTCCGACCGCGCGGCCCCCGAAGAGGGGCACCGCGTGCTCCAGCTCGAGTTCGGGCACCGACTGCAGGGCGAGTTCCTGCGGATCGATGAGGTCCTGATAGTAGGCGCCCTCGAAGCGAGCGAGTCCGCCGGGCCAGGTCTTGATCACCCCCGTGCGGGACCGCGTGAAGCGCGACGTCCGGACCCGCAGATCGCCGGCGACCGACGACGAGAAGTTGTTGATCTCCCGGAGAAAGAGATCGTCGCTCACGGCGAAGAGGTCGAGATAGAAGTGGCTGCCGCCCGGAGCCGGCTGATCGTGACGGCCCGCGAGGGCGAACCGATTCTCCGGCGCCTCGGCATCGACGCCGGCGGGCGTCCGGGTCGTGGTGTCGTCGGTCCGAAACTCCTCGTTGTAGTACGCCGCCGCGAAGGCCCCGCGGGTCTCCCGCGACCGCACGTAGCGGTATTCACCGATGATGCCGGCGCGTGCCTGGGTCTCGACGTCGATCGCCGCCGTCGCGTCCGAACTCTTGTCGATCTCCCAGAAGAAGGGCTGCTCGTACTGGAACCCACGCCGATTGGAGTAGCCGACACGCGGGAACAAGAAGCCGCTCTGCCGCTCGGTGGTGGCCGGGAAGACCAGAAACGGGACGTACAGGATGGGCACGTCCTTCACGCGGAAGGTCGCGCCGCGCACCGTCCCGTAGCTCCCGAGCTCGATGTCGGTGTCGTCGCAGGCGAGGCTCCAGGAGGGACGCTCCAGCCCGCCGCAGCGGCAGGTGGTGAAGACGCCGTCCCGCAGGTGGTAGTGCGGTCCGCCGCGCTTCTCGATGCGGTCGGCCGCGACGCTGAAGCGGCTCTCCTCGAAATCGGCTTCGGCGCGGTCCAGCCAGCCCGTCTCGTCGATCAGGTCGATCTCCCCCTGGTCACCCTCGACGACCAGCTCCGGATCGACCAGGACGACCCGCCCGGCGGCCGCTGCCACGCCCGCCCGGCGATCGTATCGGACCTCGTCGGCCTGCAGGGTCACGTCCTCGCGCGTCAGGGTGACACTGCCGCGCGCGATCACCGTGTCGGTCGACTGGTCGTAGGCGACCGACTCCGCGTCCACCGACACTTCCCGGGCTCGCGTCCTGACCATCTGCTTCCGACCGTCCCCGTCGCGCGGCAGCGCGTCCGTTCCGGCCAGCGGCACGACCGTCACCACCAGCTCCGCCTCCGCCGACGGGTGACGGACCCGATAGCGAACGGGCTGGCGCACGAAGATGGTGACCACGGCCGCGTCTTCCCCGGGCGCGATCCCGACGGCGCTCACCAGCTCGTCGGAGACGTCGATACGTCCCGTGCGCGGCGGCGGACCGCCGACCGCCAGGACGATCTCGCCCTTGAACGCCTCGCCTTCGCTCAGATACTCGCCGCGCGCGTCGTCCGGAACGCGCGCCCCAGCGGTCTGGTCACGCACCTCGCCGCCTGACGGAACCCGCAGGACGACGCGGGTGGGGAGCCGCTTGCCCCCCGAGCGAATGCGAACCTCCAATGGCGTCGGCTCGGCCCAAGCCACGCCAACGACGGCGAACCAGAGTGCGACCAGGTACGGCCCGGCAATCCTCCGCCCACCGCTCATCGCGGCGGATCTGTACCATCCGTTTCCCAACCGTGCCAGGTGGGAAAGAGTGGCGCCGCCAGCTCGGCATAGGCTGCTCCGACCAGGAACAGGGAGCCCGCCACCAGGACGATGCCGTCCGCACCGGCGCCGTCCATGGCTCGGCGCACGGCCTGGCGGGGGTCCGGCTCGACGAGGCACGGCAGGTCCGGTGCCAGTGCCGCCGCCAGCGTCTCCGGTCGAACGGCGCGGGCCCCCACGGACGTCACGATCGCACGCGTCGCCAGGGCGCGCAGCGGCGCCAGCACGTCCACCCAGGCCTTGTCGGCCATCACGGCGAAGACGAGCGTCGTCGGGCGCCCGCGGAGGAGCGCCGGCAGTTCGGCCGCCGCGGCCGCGGCAGCGGCGGGATTGTGCGCGCCGTCGAGAACGACCGGCGGCGTGCCCTCCAGCACGGCCAGGCGCCCCGGCCACTGGACGCCGGCGAGCCCGGCACGCACCGCGGCGGGCGGACACGGCCAGCGCTCGCGAACGCTGGCCAGCGCCAACAGTGTCACCTCGGCATTGTCGCGCTGGAACCCTCCGGCCAGCCGCACCGACAAGCCGTCCCAGCGGACGCCGCCGCCCTCGAAGACGTCCCCGTCGAGCCGGCCATCCACCCCGGCCTGCAGGAGCGGAGCCCCGACCTGGGCTGCCGTGCGGCGCAACACGGCGGCGGCCTCCGGCGGCTGCGGCCCGAGACAGACCGGGACCCCTGGCTTCACGATCCCGGCCTTCTCGGCGGCGATCGTCGCCAGATCGGTTCCCAGATGGGCCTCGTGGTCCATCGCCACGGGGGTGACGACGCTCACCTGCGACGGGACGACGTTGGTGGCATCGAGCCGCCCCCCCAAGCCCACCTCCACGACCGCCACGTCGACCCCGATGCGAGCGAACCACACGAAGGCGAGCACGGTGACGAACTCGAAATGGGTCAGCCCCAGGCCCGCGAGGCGGCCCCGGAGCTCGTCGACCAGCTCGACGACGGTCCCGCGCGGGATCGTCGCCCCCCCTGCTCGGATGCGTTCGACCAGGTCCACCAGATGCGGGGACGTATAGAGCCCCGTGCGATGGCCGGCGGCGCGCAGCACCGACTCGCAGAGGGCCGCGACGGATCCCTTGCCGTTGGTGCCGGCGACGTGGATGGCCGGCAGCGCCCGCTCCGGGTGTCCCAGGCGGTCCAACGCGGCGCGAACGCGCTCGAGCTTGAGGTCCCAGCCGGTCGCGGCCTCGAGGCCCTGCAGATACGCCACCGTCTCGGCATAGCGATCGCGGGTCACGGCTCGCTCAGCGGTCGGCCGCTCGCATGGCCGCCACCAGCGCGGCCGCGAACTCGCCGACGCGCGCGGCCGCCTCGGCCGGAGGTGACGTCTCGAGGACCTTCGCGATGGCGCTGCCGACGACCACCGCGTCGGCGAAGCCGGCGACCCACGCCGCCTGCTCGGGTGTCTGCACCCCGAAGCCGACACCGATCGGCAGCTCGGTCACGGCGCGCACGCGCCCGACCAGCTCCGGCAACTCGGCAGGCAGGTGCTCGCGCGCCCCGGTCACGCCCAGCACCGAGACGAAATAGAGGAATCCGCTCGCAAGCCGACAGATCCGACGCACCCGCGGATCCGGGGTCGTCGGCGCCAGCAGCAGCACGAGGTCGAGATCGTGCGCCCGCAGGGCGGTACGCAGCTCGGTGGACTCTTCGGGGGGCAGGTCGACGCACAGGACGCCATCGACCCCGGCGGCGGCGGCGTCCCGCGCGAACGCCTCCGTGCCGTACCGGAAGATCGGGTTGTAGTAGCCGAAGAGCACGATGGGCTGCGCGATCTCCCGGCGTATCTCGGCGACCAACTCGAGCACCCGGCGCAGCGTCGTCCCGGCCGCCAGCGCCCGCTGGGCCGAGCGCTGCAGCACGGGACCGTCGGCCATCGGGTCCGAGAACGGCACGCCCAGCTCGATCAGATCCGCACCAGCCTCGGCCAGGGCGCGCAGGCAGTCGCGGGTCACCGTCAGGTCGGGATCACCCGCCGTGAGATACGGGATCAGCCCCGCCCGCCCCTGACGTCGGAGCGTGGCGAAGGTGTCCTGAATGCGAGTCATCGCAGCGTCACGCCCAGGTGGTCGGCCACGGTGTTCATGTCCTTGTCGCCGCGACCGGAGAGATTGACCAACAGGATCTTCTCCCGACTCATACCGCCAGCGATGCGCATGGCGTGCGCAATGGCGTGCGCGCTCTCGAGCGCCGGGATGATCCCTTCCGTGGCCGTGAGCGTCTTCAAGGCCTCGATCGCCTCGTCGTCGGTCGCGGTCACGTAGGTCGCCCGCCCGCTGTCGCGCAGATGCGCGTGCTCCGGTCCGACGCCGGGATAGTCGAGCCCGGCACTGATCGAGTGCGCGTTGCGAATCTGCCCGTTCTCGTCCTGCAGGAGGTAGGTCATGTTGCCGTGCAGGACTCCCACCTGGCCGGCGCTGAGCGACGCGGCGTGCTGGCCGCTCTCGATGCCGTGCCCGGCCGCCTCCACCCCGATCAACTCGACGGCGGCATCTCGCCTGAACGCATGGAAGAGCCCGAGCGCGTTGCTGCCGCCGCCGATGCAGGCGATGCAGGCGTCCGGCAGGCGCCCCGCCGTCCGCTGGATCTGCCGCCGCGCCTCCCGGCCGATCACCGCCTGGAACTCGCGCACCATGTGTGGGTACGGATGCGGTCCGGCGACGGTCCCGATGACGTAGAACGTGTCGCGCACGGTGGCGATCCAGTCGCGCAGGGCGTCGTTCATGGCGTCCTTCAGCGTCTGCGACCCCGACTCCACGACCCGCACGTCGGCCCCCAGCAGCTTCATGCGAAAGACGTTCAAGCTCTGCCGGCGAACGTCCTCGGCACCCATGAAGACGTCGCACCGCATGCCGAAGAGCGCCGCGACCGTGGCCGTCGCCACGCCGTGCTGCCCGGCGCCGGTCTCCGCGATGAGCCGCGTCTTGCCGAGGCGACGCGCCACCAACCCCTGGCCGATGGTGTTGTTGATCTTGTGCGCCCCCGTGTGCAGCAGATCCTCACGCTTGAGGTAGATGCGGGCGCCGCCGAGGTGCTCGGAGAGTCGCTCCGCGTGGTAGAGCGGCGTCGGCCGCCCCGCATAATCGCGCAGCCAGTAGCGCAACTCGCGGGTGAACGAGGCGTCGCGGCGTAGGCGCGCCCAGGCCCGCTCCAGCTCGATGAGAGCCGGCATGAGCGTCTCCGCCACGTAGCGACCACCGTAGACACCGAAGTGTCCGGTTGCGTCAGGCAGCTTTCGCGCACTCGACGAAGCGTTCGATGGCATCATGATCCTTCACTCCGGGGCGCGACTCCACGCCCGAGGCTACGTCCACGGCGAACGGGCGCAGCGCCCGCACCACGTCCGCGACGGTCTCGGGCGTGAGCCCGCCCGCCACGAACATCCTCGAGACATCCACGCCGACCAGTCGTGCGAGATCGAGGCGTCGCCCCGTGCCACCGGCTCGCCCGGGGACCCAAGCGTCGATCAGGATCCGGTCCACCGACTCGTAGCGGGCGACGTCGCGGCTCACCTGCGCTGGCTCGCGGGCCCGAACGGCCTTGATCACGGGGCACGACCATCCCGCACAGTACTCCGGCGACTCCTCGCCATGGAACTGCAGGAGCGCCAGGCCCACGCGCCCGCGCACCTCGGTCACCAGCGCCGCCGGTGCGTCGAGGAAGATGCCGACGGCGGGCGTCCGCCCGAGGACACCGACGATGGCGCGGGCCTGCTCGACGGTCACCCGCCGAGGACTGTGCGGGCAGAAGTTGACGCCGACGTAGTCCGCCCCACGCTCGGCCGCCGCGCGCGCGTCGGCCGGCGTCGTCACGCCGCAGATCTTCACCTTCACGGACACGCGAGCAACTCCCGAAGGGCCGCGCCCGGATCGGGGCGACGCATGAGGGCTTCGCCCACGAGGAGGGCGTGCGCGCCAGCGGCGAGCATGCGGTCGACGTCCCCGCGCTCGTGAATGCCGCTCTCGGCGACGAGGATCGTCCCGGCCGGGACACCGGCCGCCAGGCGCTCGGTGGTCTCGAGGCGAGTGTCGAAGGTGCGCAGATCGCGGTTGTTGACCCCGATCATGGTGGCACCGGTCCGCACGGCCCAGGCCAACTCCGCTTCGTCGTGCACCTCGACCAACACGTCGAGATCGAGTTCCCCCGCCCGCGCGCAGAGGTCCTCGCGCAGCGCCGCGTCCCCGGCGGCCGCGATCACCAGCACCGCGTCGGCCCCGGCCAGGCGTGCCTCGGCGAGTTGATAGTGATCGACGAGGAAGTCCTTGCGCAGGCACGGAAGGCCGCACGCCCGCCGGGCAGCGGTGAGATGCTGGAGCGCCCCCTGGAAGAAACGCTCGTCGGTCAACACCGACAGACACACCGCCCCGCCCGCCTCGTAAGCCCGGGCGTGCGCCGCCGGGTCGAAGTCGGCGCGGATGAGTCCCCGCGACGGAGAGGCCCGCTTGATCTCCGCGATCACCGCGGGCGCCGGGGCGGCGGCCAGCGCCCCGCGAAAGCCCCGACGCGGCTCGTGGAATCGTGGGTCGTCACGCAACGACTCGACGGGTCGCTGGCGCTTGGCCGCCGCGACCTCGTCACGCTTGTGGGCGAGGATCTCCTCGAGGATCACGACGGCGCCCCTCCGTCCCGGTCGTTGGTGAAGGCGCGCAGCCGCTCGAGCGTCGCGGCCGCCCGCCCGTCGTCGATCGCGGCGCGGGCCGTCACCAGGCCGGCCGCGAGGTCCGCCGCCGCCCCACCCACCACCAGCGCCGCCGCGGCGTTGAGACAGGTGACGTCCCGGCTCGGCCCCGGGGCGCCCGCCAACACCGATTCGATGCGCGCGGCCGACTCCGCGGCCGACCCGACCCGCAACGTACTCACCGGGGCCGCCTCGAGCCCCAGATCGGCCGGCTGGACCGTCAGGCGGCGCACGACCCCGTCCTCGAGGTCCGCCACCTCGGACGGGCCGGCGAGCGACAGCTCGTCGAGCCCGCCCGCCCCGTGCACGACCCACGCCCGCCGACTGCCCAGGCGACCGAGCACGAGCGCGAGCGGCTCGAGCCAGCGGCCCTCCGCCACCCCGACGACCTGCCGGCGCACCCGCGCCGGATTCACCAGGGGACCGACGAGGTTGAAGACGGTTCGCAGGCCGATCTCGCGCCGCGGCCCGGACACCGCGCGCATCGCCGGGTGAAACGACGGAGCGTAGAGGAAGGCGATACCAACCCGTTGCAGGCACGCGGCCGCCGCGACCGGGGCGAGGTCGACCCGCACCCCCAGCGCCTCGAGTACGTCGGCGCTGCCGACCCGTCCCGAGACGGCCCGGTTCCCGTGCTTGGCGACCGGCACCCCTGCTCCCGCGACCACCAAGGCCGCCGCGGTCGATACGTTGAAGGTGCTCGCCCCGTCGCCCCCGGTCCCGCACGTGTCGACGGCCGCGTCGTAGTCTCCCGGCAGCGTCGTCGCGCGTGCACGCAGGGCCCGTGCCACGCCCTCGATCTCGTCGACCGTCTCGCCCTTCATGTGCAGCGCCACCAACAGCGCACCCACCTGCGCCGGCGTCGCTTCCTCCGCCAGCACCGCGGCGATCACCGCCTCCAGGGCCGCCGCGTCCAACGAGCGACCCGCGGCGAGCGCCCCGATCACCTCCTGCACGGTCACGGGGTCGCGCCTCCTCGCACTCCGGCGAGAAAGTTCGCCAGCAGACGCTTCCCTTCTCCCGTCAGGATGGACTCGGGGTGGAACTGCACCCCCTCGACCGAGAGAGTGCGATGACGCAGGCCCATGATCTCCCCGTCGCTCGTCCAGGCCGTGCGCTCGAGCGGCGCGGGCAACGACGCCGGCTCCACGAGGAGCGAGTGATAGCGCGTGGCATCGAACGGATTGTCCAGCCCGGCGAAGAGAGAGCGGCCGTCGTGGTGAACGGGTGAGGTCTTGCCGTGCATGATGCGGTCCGCCCGCACGATCCGCCCCCCGTACGCGGCCGCGATGGCCTGGTGCCCCAGACAGACCCCCAGAATGGGGATGGTGCCCGCGAATCGCTGCACCACGGGCACGGAGATCCCGGCCTCCCGAGGCGTACACGGTCCCGGCGAGATGACGATCGCGTCCGGGCGCGCCGCCGCGACCTCGTCCAAGCCGATCGCGTCGTTGCGATGGACCTCGACCGACGCGCCCAACTCCCCGAGGTACTGCACCAGGTTGAAGGTGAACGAGTCGTAGTTGTCGATCATGAGGAGACGCGGAGCCGTCATCGCATCGCCCCCGCCATGCGTACCGCTTGCAGCATCGCCCGCGCCTTGTTCACGCATTCGCGGTGCTCCGCCTCGGGATCCGAGTCGGCCACGATGCCGGCGCCGGCCTGCACGTAGGCCCGCCCTCCGTGCATCAGGACCGTGCGGATGGCGATCGCCGTATCCATCGCGCCGGACTCGTCGAAGTATCCCACGGCGCCGCCGTAGAGGCCCCGCCGTACGGGCTCCAGCTCTTCGATGATCTCCATGGCCCGGATCTTCGGGGCCCCCGTGAGGGTCCCGGCCGGGAACGCGGCCCGGAACGCGTCGTAGCAGTCCCGGCCCGCCGCGAGGCGGCCCTGCACGTTCGAGACCAGGTGCATCACGTGCGAGTACCGCTCGACCACGAAACGCTCGGTGACCTCGACGCTCCCGACCTCCGCGACCCGGCCGACGTCGTTGCGCCCGAGGTCGAGCAACATCACGTGCTCGGCGAGCTCCTTGGGATCGGCACACAGCTCCCCGGCGAGCGCCAGGTCGTCGACCTCGGTCGTCCCCCGCGGTCTGGTTCCCGCGATCGGCCGCACCGTCACCACCCCTCCGTCGACCCGCGCCATGACCTCGGGCGACGCCCCGGCCACGTGGATGTCGTCGAGGGCGAGGTAGAACATGTAGGGAGACGGGTTCAGGGTGCGAAGGCTGCGGTAGACGTCGATCGGGCGGCCCGACAGCGGGAGCTCGAAGCGCTGTGAGAGCACCACCTGGATGACGTCCCCCGCACGGATGTACTCCTTCGCGCGGCGGACGGACTCCTGATACGCGTGCGGCGTGACGTTCGAGTGGACCTCGGCCGTCGCCGTACCGTCACCGCCGGCGCGGGGCACGGGCGCGTCGAGACGCGCCAGGAGATCGTCCAACCGCCCGGTCGCCGCCCGGTACGCCGCGCCGACGTCGGTGTCCTCGTCGACCTGCACGTGGGTGATCACCGTCAGCTTCTGCGCGACGTTGTCGAAGGCCACGACGCTGCTCGGAACCAGCAGCACGGCATCCGGGACCGGCAGATCCCGGGCGACTCGCTCCGGCAGCCGCTCGAAGTGACGAACGACATCGTATCCCAGGAAGCCGACCGCGCCGCCGATGAAGCGGGGCAGGCCCGGCAGGCGAACCGGCTCGTAGCGCGACAGCAGGTCGTGCAGCGTACCCAGGGGATCGTCCGTCTGGGTGGTCGTCGCGGGCTCGCCGGGGACCCGTGTCCGGACCGTCCGACCGTTCACCGACAGCACCAGCGAGGGCTCCGTACCGAGGAAGCTGTACCGGCCCCACCGTTCGCCCCCTTGCACGCTCTCGAGGAGAAAGCCGTAGGCGCCGCGGTGGATCTTCAGGAAGGCCGAGACCGGCGTCTCGAGGTCGGCCAGGACCTCGCGGCAGACGGGGACGAGGCGGCCCGGACGCGTCAGTGACCGGAACTCCGCCAGATCGGGCCAGACCCGCGCGTCACTCCTCGAGGACGAAGGCATGGTCCACTCCAAAACGATCGTGCAGCTCCCGCCGTACCGACTCCGCTCGCGCCTTGTCCGGGTAGCGCCCCACGCGCACGCGATACCAGGTATCGCCATCCCGCTGCATGCGCGCGACGGACGCATCGTACCCCTGCGCGGCCAACGAGGCCCGGCGCCGCTCCGCCTCGAACCGGTCGCGCGTGGGACTCACGTAGATCGTCCACGAGCGCCCCGGACGCGCCGTCGGGACCGTGGTCGGGGGCGCGGGCGGCGGCGGTGGAGGAGCGAGTGGTGGCGGGGGGGGCGCCTGAGGGCGCATGGAGGTGGTCCGCGGCGACGGAACCGCCCGGGGCAGCGTGCTGGGCGGGGCGGGGCGGGTCGACGGCGGCGCGGGCCGCGTACTCGTGGTCACTCGCGTCGGCACCGCCGCCGGCCGGGCCGTCCCGTCGCCGCTGTCGCGACCCAACTGGTCGTAGAAGGTGAGCGTCGGGCTCGTGGCGGGCTCGGTGCCTGCGGCCTCCGGGGCCTCGACCGGGAGCACGACCCGCTGCGCCAGCTCCGTCGTCCGCTGCCGCTGCTCGCCCTTCCCCACGTAGTACCCCAGGAGAAAGACCAACCCACAGGACGTCACCCACGCGGTGAAGAGAATCACCCGATCGAAGAAACCCAGCCCCCCATCCGACCGTTTCGCCACGATCTTCTCCTCACATCCGCGTCGGCGCCGAGACGCCCGCGAGGTCGAGGGCACTCCGCAAGACGATCTGGATGCCGCGCAGCAACGCCAAACGGGCCCGCGTCAATGCCGGATCGTCCGTCAAGATACGATGCTGATTGTAGTAGCGGTGGAAGGCACCCGCCACCTCCTGCAGGTAGAACACCAGGCGGTGCGGTTCGAGATTTCTCGCTGCCGTCTCGACGACGTCTGGATAGCGCAGCAAAGCGCGCAGCACCTCGATCTCCGCCTCGCCGATCGCGTCGAGATCCGCCGTCGCCGCGACGTCCACCCCGAGTTCCTCGGCCTGGCGGAACACGCTGGCGATGCGGGCGTGGGCGTACTGCACGTAGAAGACCGGATTGTCGGTGCTGTGCTTCTTCGCCAGTTCGAGGTCGAAGTCGAGCTGACTGTCGGCGCGGCGAAGCAGAAAGAAGAAGCGCGCGGCGTCCGGACCGACCTCGTCGAGGACCTCGCGCAAGGTGACGAACTCGCCCGCCCGCTTGCCCATGCGGACCGGCTGGCCATCCCGCGTCAGGTTGACCAGTTGCACCAGGATCACGGTGAGCGCCTCCGGGTCGCCGCCGAGCGCCGCGATCGCCGCGCGCAGGCGCGCCACATAGCCGTGGTGATCGGCCCCCAGGACGTTGACGAGGCGGTCGTAGCCGCGGCCGAGCGTCTGGTGGAAGTGCGCCACATCACCCCCGAAGTACGTCGGTGCGCCCGTCTGTCGACGAACCGCCCGGTCCTTCTCGTCACCGAACTCGGTCGTGCGGAACAGGAGGGCATCTCCCTCCTCGTAGAGGAGTCGCTCCGGGATGCGCGCCAGCGCCACCGGCAAGAGACCTTGCTCGTGCAGGGCGCGCTCGCTGACGAAGTCGTCGAAGCGGACGCCGAATCGCTCGAGATCGTCCCGGATCTCGCCGAGCAGCCGATCACCGGCGAAGCGAGCACAGCGCTCGACCGATCGCTCCTCGGGCATCGTCAGGACGGCCGTCCCCTCCGCCTCGCGCAGCGCCCGCGCGACCTCGACGACGTACTCGCCGGGGTACGCCCCATCCGGGAGGGGCACCGTCTCTCCCTCGAGCTGCCGGAGGCGGACGAGCACGGAACGCCCCAGGACGTCCATCTGGCGACCGGAATCGTTGACGTAGTACTCACGGGCCACCTCGTAGCCGGCGGCCGCCAGGAGGCGGGCGGTCACGTCCCCGATCACCGCACCGCGACCGTGCCCCACGTGCAACGGACCCGTGGGGTTGGCGCTCACGAATTCGACCTGCACCCGTTGCCCCTGGCCGAAGTCGGATCGCCCGTAACCCGGCCCCGCGGCGAGCACCTCGGCCAAGACCGCGTGCCAGAACTGAAGGGAGGCACGCAGGTTGATGAACCCCGGCCCAGCGACATCGCATCCGTCGACCCAGCCGTCCGGGTCGTCGAAATGCGCGACGATGGCCTCCGCGATCACCCGAGGCGACGTGCCCGTCCGCTTGGCGAGCACCATCGCCACGTTGGCGGCCGCGTCACCGAACGCTGGATCCGCCGGCTCTTCGAGCGCAATGCGGTCTGGAACGTCGACGCTCAGGTCGCCGGCCGCGACGGCCGTGCTCAGCGCCCGCCGGAGCAGACCCTCAAGCTGCCGCTTCATCCCCGACGGTGCGCCAAAGGCAGTGCCCTGCGCACGCAGAACCGGGTGCGATCGACGGCATGGGCCAGGTTTCTAGCCCCGCCTGGCGAACGAGTCAAACCAAGGGTGCGCCGATACGGCGTCCGCTCACGCCTTGGCGTGCTCGTGCGCCCCTTCCTGCTTGCGCGCTCGCCGCCGCTTGGCGGCCCCACGCTTTGGCTTCTCGTCGTTGCCCCGGCCGACCAACTCCACGATCGCGATCTCGGCGGCGTCGCCGGTACGCGTCCCGAGCTTCACCATACGGGTGTAGCCGCCTGGCCGGCTCGCATACCGAGGGCCGAGCTCGTCGAACAGCTTGCGAACGACCGGCCCTCGCCGGACCACGGCAGCGGCCTGCCGGCGCGCGTGCAGCGTCCCGCGCTTACCGAGTGTGATCATGCGATCGCCCCAGCGCCGCAGCTCCTTCGCCTTGGCGGTCGTGGTGCGCACCGCCTCGTACTGCAGCAGTTCGGTCACGAGGTTGCGAAGCAGCGCCCGTCGATGGGCCGTGCTCCGATTCAGCTTCTTCCCGGCAACGCGATGTCGCATGGCTCAGATCAGATCCCGCTCGCGCTGCAGCCGGCGGCGATCCAGCTCCTCCCGGTCGGGAAGGCTGGAGACACGCATGCCGAGCCGCAGTCCGAATTCCTGGAGCACTTCCTTGATCTCGTTGAGCGACTTCCGGCCGAAGTTCTTGGTCTTCAGCATCTCCTGCTCCGAACGCTGCACCAGTTCGCCGATGTAGCGAAGGTCGGCGTTCTGCAGGCAGTTGGAAGAGCGCACGCTCAGCTCCAGCTCGTCCACCGAACGGAAGAGGTGCTCGTTGACGGGCGACTCGTCGGACGCCTCGTCCTCGGCCTCGGGCTCGGTGTCCTCGAAATTGACGAAGATCGAGAGCTGGTCCTGGAAGATGCGTGCCGCGTAGGCCACGGCATCCTCGGGACGGACGCTCCCGTCCGTGTGCACCTCGAGGGTCAGGCGGTCGTAGTCGGTCCGCTGCCCCACGCGGGCGTTGGTGACCGTGAAGTTGACCTTCGTGACGGGGGAGAAGATCGCGTCGATCGGGATGGTCCCGACCGGGTCGTCCTCGCGCTTGTTGCGATCCGCCGGCACGTAGGCCCGCCCCATGCGCACGACGATCTCCATGTCGAGATCGGCATCCTTGCCGAGGGTGGCGATGTGATGATGCGGATTCAGGATCTCGACGTTCGGGCCCGCCTCGATGTCCCCGGCGGTGAGGGTTCGTTCACCCTTGGCACGCAGGTGCACCACTTCCTCGGTTCCATCGTGGAGCTTGAGTCGGACTTCCTTGAAGTTGAGCACGATCTCGGTGACGTCCTCGGTCACGCTCGGAATCGTGGAGAACTCGTGCAGCACCCCGTCGATGCGCAGACCCACCACGGCGGCCCCCTGCAAGGAGGAGAGCAGCACACGCCGGAGCGCGTTCCCGACCGTGATCCCGTATCCGCGTTCGAAGGGCTCTGCGAAGAACTTTCCGTACGTCGGCGTGAGGCTCTTCTCGTCGACCTCCAACCGCTTCGGCTTGATCAGCTCCCGCCAATTGCTCCGCATCAGCGGAGCGCTTCGGCCCCCCTGCGTGTCTTGCAGCTCCATTGATTCTTCTACCATGCGCCTCGCGTCCTACTTGGAGTACAGCTCGACCACGAGCTTCTCGTTGACGGGGAGTGTGAGATCGGCTCGGGACGGCAACGCCTTGATCCGCCCCGCGAACGACTCGGGCGTCATCTCCAGCCACTCGGGCACCCCGCGTCGCTGCGCCAGCTCCATCGCCTCTTGAATACGCGCCACGCGCCGGCTCTTCTCACGAACGGTGACGACGTCGCCGGGTCGCACGAGATAGGAGGGGATGTTCACCTTACGGTCGTTCACCAGGAAGTGCCCGTGACGGACGAGCTGTCGGGCCTCGCTCCGCGAATTCGTGAAACCCATCCGATACACGATGTTGTCCAGGCGCCGCTCGAGGGACTGCAGGAGCGCCTCGCCCGTGACCGCCTTGGAGCGGTCGGCGAGGCGGAAATAGCGCCGGAACTGCCCCTCCAGCACCCCGTAGATGCGGCGCATCTTCTGCTTCTCGCGGAGCTGAAGCGAATACTCGGAGAACTTCGGCCGCCCCTGCCCGTGCTCGCCGGGCGGGTAGTTGCGCCGCTCGATGGCGCACTTGTCCGTGTAACACCGCTCGCCCTTGAGGAAGAGCTTGAGCCCTTCCCGCCGGCAGAGACGGCAAACGGGACCCGTGTAACGTGCCACGTATTCGACTCCTTCAGACCCGCCGCCGCTTGGGCGGCCGGCAACCGTTGTGGGGGATCGGCGTGACATCCTTGATGATCGTCACCGAAAACTTTGCGGACTGCAGGCTGCGGAGGGCCGACTCGCGTCCCGACCCGGGCCCTTTCACGAACACATGGATGGTGCGCATGCCCAGGTCCTCGGCGCGGCGAGCGACGGTCTCCGCGGCGACCTGTGCGGCGAACGGTGTGCCCTTGCGCGACCCCTTGAAACCACTCTGCCCGGCACTGGCCCACGCCAGGACCTGCCCCTGCGGATCGGATACCGTGATGATCGTATTGTTGAAGGTGGAATGGATATGCACCACGCCTTCGGGCACGAGCCGCTTGATCTTCTTGCGACGCGCACCTGCCACCTCGGCCGCTCGTGCGGCCGCTCCGGACTGCCTTGCCATGACGTTCTATCCCTTCGAAGGGGGCGCCTTCTTGCCGGCGATGGCCCGGCGCGGCCCCTTGCGCGTGCGCGCGTTCGTGTGGCTACGCTGACCGCGCACGGGCAGGTTGCGTCGGTGACGCAGCCCCCGATAGCAGCCGAGGTCGACGAGGCGCTTGATGTTGCCCGTCACTTCCCGACGTAGATCGCCTTCGACCTTGTACTTGCTTTCGATCTCGCGTCGGAGTTGCGCCACCTGATCGTCGGACACGTCGTCCGTACGTTGCGCCACATCGACTCCGGCGGCCGCGCAGATGTCCCGCGCCGACTTCCGGCCGATGCCGTAGACGTAGGTGAGCGCCACTTCCAGCGGCTTGTTCTTCGGGAGTTCGACTCCTGCGATGCGTGCCATGTGTCTCTACCCCTGTCGCTGCTTGTGTCGCGGATTCTCACAGAGGATCCGCACCACGCCATGACGGCGGATGATCTTGCATTTTCGGCAAATGGGCTTCACGGATGCTCGTACCTTCATGGACCTTCCCTCCGTCAGGGTAGCGTCAAAATATAGGGCCCATCGGCAGTCACCGCAACGGAGTGCTCGAAGTGAGCCGAGAGGCTCCCGTCCCGCGTCGCTGCCGTCCACCCGTCGTCCTTCACGTAGACCTCGGCTCGGCCGGCATTCACCATGGGCTCGATCGCCAGGACGAGCCCCTCACTCAGCCGGGGGCCCCTGGCGCCGGTTCGATAGTTCGGGACCTGGGGATCCTCGTGCAGCCGCCTGCCGATCCCGTGCCCGACGAACTCTCGAACGAGGGTGTACCCCGCCCCTTCGGCCACGTCCTGGATGGCACCGGAGATGTCACTCACGTATCCACCGAGCCGGATGGCCTCGATCCCGGCCTCGAGGGATCGCCGGGTCGTCGCCATGAGACGGGTCGCCTCTTCGGAGACCCCCCCCACCGGAACCGTTCGCGCCGAATCCCCATAGTACCCGTCCACACACACCCCGAAATCGAGACCCACGATGTCGCCGTCGGCGAGGCGACGGTCGGGCGACGGAATCCCGTGCACCACCTCGTCGTTGATCGAGATGCAGACCGACGCCGGGAAGACACGCCCGCCCACCTCGTAGCCCTTGAAGGCGGGAATGCCGCCGCGGCGCCTGGTCAGAGACTCGGCCACCTCGTCCAGGTCTCCGGTGCAGATCCCCGGTCGCACGCGCGCACTGACCTCGGCCAGCACCTCGGCCACGATGGCGCTCGCAGCCCGCATGCACTCGATCTCCCGTTTCGACTTGAGCATGATCATGCCAACGCCGCCGCCAGACGGCCGAACACCTCGTCACGCGGCCCAACGCCAGGGATCTCGTGCAGCACGCCGGTCGCCCGGTAGTACGCGATGACCGGGGCCATGTCTCCGATCTGCTGGGCCATCCGGAGCGCGATCCGATCCTCTCGGTCGTCCTCCCGCTGGTAGAGCTCGCCCCCACATCGGTTGCAACGACCCGGCGTGGCCGGCCGATCGAAATCCCGATGATGGGGCGCACCACACGATCGGCACATCATCCGACCGGAGAGACGGCGCACCAGCTCCTTCTCGGGAACCGTGATCGACAGCACCGCATCCAGAGATTCGCCCCGACGCCGCAACTGCTCGTCGAGCGCGCGCGCCTGCTCGACCGTGCGTGGAAACCCGTCGAGAATGAAACCGTCGGCACAGTCCCCTTCGGCGAGCCGCTCCTCGACGACCCCGATCACGATCGCGTCGGGTACCAGACTACCCTTCAGCATGAACTCCTCGGTCTGCTTCCCCAACGTCGTCCCGCGACGCTGGGCGTCACGCAGCATGTCTCCGGTCGATACCTGCGGTACGCCAACCCGCTCCTGAAGCAGCTTGGCCTGCGTGCCCTTTCCGGCACCGGGGGGTCCAATCATCACGATGCGCACCGGGCTCAGCTCCGTCGGCCCCGAATCCGTCCGCGCTTCATGAAGCCTTCATAGCTTCGGCTGATCAGGTGGGTCTCGATCTGCGCGATGGTGTCGAGCGCCACGCCGACGACGATGAGGAGCGCCGTGCCGCCGAAGAAGAAGCTCACACCCCGGAACTGGGTGATCAGGATGGTCGGCAGGACGCACACGATCGACACGTAGATCGCCCCGGGCAACGTGATCCGGGTCAGCACCCGGTCGATGTAATCCGCGGTCCGTTGGCCGGGTCGAATGCCCGGAATGTAGGCACCGACCTTCTTGAGATTCTCGGCCACGTCGACCGGATTGAAGGTGACGGCCGTGTAGAAGTAGCAGAAGAAGATGATGAGGCCGACGTACGTGAGGTTGTAGAGGACGGAGCCGAAGTCCAGATACTCGTTGATCGTGGCCGCAATCGGGTTGTCCGGCATGAATCCCGCGATGGTGGCCGGAAAAAGCAACAACGACGAGGCGAAGATGGGAGGAATGACGCCGGCTGTGTTGACCTTGAGGGGCAGGTGCGTGCTCTGGCTGGCGTAGACCTTCCGCCCGACCGTCCGCTTGGCGTGCTGGATGGGGATGCGGCGCTGTCCGCGTTCGATGAAGATCACCGCACCCACCGTCGTCACCGCCAGGACCCCGATGAAGATGGCCGCGAAGATCGACATCTCGCCGAGCCGCACGAACTCGAGCGTCTGAACGATCGCCGACGGCAGCTGGGCCACGATACCCGCGAAGATGATCAGCGAGATACCATTGCCGATGCCGCGCTCGGTGACCTGCTCGCCAAGCCACATGAGGAAGGCCGTCCCGGTGGTGAGCGTGACCATCGCCATGAGGCGAAAACTCCAGCCGGGCTCGTAGACCACGCCCCCGCCGCCACCAGGCGCCTCGATGCTCTCCAGGCCGATCGAGATGAAGAGCCCTTGCATGAGCGCCAGCCCGACGGTGCCGTAGCGCGTGTACTGGGTGATCTTGCGGCGACCGAGTTCACCCTCCTTGGACAGGCGCTCGAGATGCGGGATGACGACGGTGAGGAGCTGCAGAATGATGCTCGAGCTGATGTAGGGCATGATGCCCAAGGCGAAGATCGAGAAGCGCTCGAGTGCACCTCCCGAGAAGACGTTGACCAAGTCGACGATGCCTTGAATCTGCTGGAAATAGTCGGAGAGGGCCTGACCATCGATACCGGGAGTGGGAATCCAAACCCCCAACCGGTACACGGCCATCGCCACCGCCGTGAAGAGGAGTCGCTTACGCAGCTCCGGAACGCGCGGGGCGTTGGCGAAACCGTCAAGCACCAACGACCTCGGCGCTGCCGCCGGCCGCCTGGATGGCCTCCCGGGCCTTGCCGCTGAAGGCGTGCACGCGCACCGTGAGCGCATGGGGCAGCGTTCCAGTGGCCAGACACTTGACGGGGGCGCGACCGCTCACGAGGCCACGCGTCTGCAGCGTCGCCACGTCCACGTCGGACCCCGCCGGAAAGGCCGCCAGTTGCGCCAGATTGACGATGGCGTACTCCACCCGTGACACCGGGCGAAAGCCACGCTTGGGCAGGCGACGCCGAAGCGGCATCTGCCCGCCTTCGTAGCCCGCCGGGGTGTTGCCGCCGGAGCGTGAGCCTCGTCCCTTGTGGCCCCGACCCGCCGTCTTCCCGTTGCCGGACCCCGGGCCCCGGCCCACCCGGCGGCGAGACCGAATGGCACCGCGAGCGGGGCGGAGTTCGCGCAAATCCATGCCGCCTACCCTTTCGTCTCGACCAGGTGCGCGACCGTCCGAATCATCCCGCGGACGGCCGGCGTGTCCGCCACGCTCACCGATCGCCCGAGGCGACGGAGTCCGAGGCTGAGGAGCGTTTTACGCTGGTTCGGCTTCGTCCCGATCGGGCTCCGGCGCAGCGTCACCGTCAGTGTCGCCGCCATCATCGCAACTCCGCGACGGTCTTGCCGCGCGCCGCCGCGACGTCTTCCGCGATCCGCAGCCCCTGCAGCCCGGTGATGGTCGCCCGGACCATGTTGTGTGGATTGTGGGAGCCGAGACACTTGGTGAGCAAGTTGCCGTACCCCGCAAGCTCGATCACGGCGCGGATCCCCCCGCCGGCGATGACCCCGGTTCCCTCCGAAGCCGGGCGCAGGAGCACCACCCCCGCCCCGTAGCGACCGAGGATCTCATGCGGGATCGTCCCGTCGATGATGGGAACGCGGACCATGGCCTTCTTGGCCCGCTCGATTCCCTTGCGAATCGCCTCCGGCACTTCCTTCGCCTTGCCGTGCCCGAACCCCACACGACCGTCCCCATCACCCACGACGACCAACGCTCCAAAGCTGAAGCGCCGACCGCCTTTGACGACCTTCGCCACCCGGTTGATGTGGACGACCTTCTCGCGCAGCTCGACGCCGTCGTCGTCGACGATGCGTCGTGGGCTGCCTCCGCCAAACTGCGCCATATGCTAGGCCCTCAGAGCTCCAGGCCGCCCTCGCGCGCTCCATCGGCCAGCGCGCGAACTCGGCCATGGTACAAAAATCCATTTCGATCGAAGACGACGCGCCGAATCCCCTGATCGAGGCAGCGTTTGGCAACGGCGAGACCGACCTGTTTGGCCGCCTCCACCGTGGTCGCCTTCTTCCCATCGGCACGAACGTCCTTGCTGAGCGTGGAGACCGCCAGCAGGGTCCGCCCTGCCGAGTCCGTGATGACCTGAGCGTACATGTGACGCCCGCTTCGAAAGACCGACAAGCGCGGCCGCGCATCGGTTCCTCGCAGATGCCGCCGAACTCGAACTCGGCGCCTCGCCCGCGCCACTCGCGTGGAAACCGCCATCAGTGCCCTGCTCCTGCCGCGGCCTTGCCGGCCTTCCGGCGAACCTTCTCCTCGACGTACCGAATGCCCTTGCCCTTGTACGGTTCGGGTGGGCGCAACGACCGAACCGCCGCCGCCACCTCGCCGAGGAGCTGTCGGTCGAACCCTTGCAGCGTGATCGACACCTGCTTCTCGACGCTGGCGGTCACCCCATCCGGAAGCTGGTAGGCGATCGGGTGCGAGTAGCCCAGGCTCAGCATCAAGACGCGGCCGCGCGCGTCGGCCCGATACCCGACGCCGCTGATCTCCAGACTGCGCGTAAAGCCGCGGCTCACGCCCTCGACCATGTTGGCCACGAGCTTCCGCGTCATCCCGTGCAGACCGCGGCGCGGGCCGGTGTCGTCCGCCCTGGTCACGCGGGCTTCGTTGCCCTGCACCTCGACGCCGATGCCGTTCGGGACCGCCTGCGTGAGGACGCCCTTGGGCCCCTCGACACGGACCGTCCCGTTCGCGACCTGCAGCTTCACGCCGTCGGGAATCCCGATCGGCAATCGTCCGATTCGTGACATCGTCCTACCAGACCTTGCACACGACCTCGCCGCCAATGCCTTGGCGACGTGCCTCCCGATCGGGCAGCATGCCCCTCGGGGTCGAAATGAGCGTCACACCCAGCCCGCCCTGAACCGACGGGGCCTCCTTGCCGCCGACGTAGACCCGCAGGCTCGGGCGACTCACGCGCTGCAACCCGCTGATGACCGGCCGGCCCTGCGCGTCGTAGCGCAGTTCGACGCGCAGCACCGGATGCCCCTCGCGCTCGACGGACAGGCTGCCCAGGTAACCCTCCTCGATGAGCGCCTTGGCGATGGCTTCCTTGTGGCGCGACCACGGCATGTCGACGCTGGCCTTGCGGGCCTGCCCGGCGTTGCGGATGCGGGTGAGCATGTCGGCGATCGGATCAGTCAACATGGCAGGTCACCAACTCGCCTTGACCATGCCGGGGATCTGCCCCTTGCTGGCCAACGTCCGAAGGCAGATTCGGCACATCCGAAACCGCCGGTAAAAAGCCCGCGGACGCCCGCAGAGGCCGCAGCGATTGTAGGCCCGCACCTTGAACTTGGGCGGGCGGGAAGCACGCACCATGAGAGAGGTCTTCGCCATATCCTTCGTTCGTCCGTCCGTCAGGCCCTGAAGGGCATCCCGAGCGCTCGCAAGAGCGACTTGGCCTCGGCATCGCTCTTGGCGGTCGTACAGATCACGACCGTCATCCCCTTGATCTTGTCCACCTTGTCGAGGTTGATCTCCGGAAAGATCACCTGCTCGCGCACCCCGAGGGAATAGTTCCCACGCCCGTCGAACGAGCGATCGGGCACGCCCTTGAAGTCTCGTACGCGAGGCAGCGCAACCGACACGAAGCGCTCGAGGAACTCGTACATCCGCCGCCCGCGCAGCGTGACCATCACGCCGATGGGCATGCCCTCGCGCAGCTTGAAGTTCGAGATCGCCTTCTTGGCCTTGGTGATCACCGGGCGCTGACCGCTGATGGCCGCCATCTCCTCGACGGCCCCGTCGAGAATCTTCGGGTTCTGCACCGCCTCGCCGAGCCCCATGTTCAGCACGATCTTCTCGAGACGCGGCACGGCCATCGTGTTGGTGTAGCCGTGATCCCGAATCAGGGCCGGCACGACTTCCTGCAGGTATCGCTGGTGGAGCATCGCTGGCATGGTCACACGCCGTCCATCTGTTGGCCGCAGCGACGGCACATGCGCACCGACCCGCCGTGCTCGAGCGCCTTGCGCCCGACGCGGGTCGGCTTTCCGCACTGACCGCAGATCGGCATGACGTTGGAAAGGTGCACCGACGCCTCGCGTTCGATGATTCCCCCGGCGTCCGTGGTGCTCCGCGGCTTCCGGTGCCGCTTGATCATGTTGACCTGCTCCACGTACACGCGGCTCTTCTCGGTCACGATGCGCAGGACCTTGCCGGTCTTGCCGCGCGCGCGACCGCGCATCACCATGACGGTGTCGTCCTTTCGAATACGTCGCAACATCGTCAGAGAACCTCGGGGGCCAGCGAGACGATCTTCATGAATCGCTTCGCCCGGAGCTCGCGCGCCACGGGTCCGAAAATGCGCGTGCCGACCGGCTCGCGGGCGTTGTCGATGAGAACCGCCGAATTGGTGTCGAAGCGAATGTAGGAGCCGTCCGCTCGACCGATCTCCTTCGCCGTGCGCACGACGACGGCCTTCATCACGTCGCCCTTCTTCACCTTCGACTTCGGAATCGCCTCCTTCACCGACACCACGATGACGTCGCCCACCGACGCGTACTTACGCTTGGAGCCGCCGAGCACCTTGATGCAGAGGACCTTGCGGGCCCCGCTGTTGTCGGCCACGTCGAGCACGCTCTCGGTCTGGATCATTCCGCGACCTCGACGCTCTCACCCGAGCCCTCGGGCCGGCTGATGATGGCCAGCACGGCCCACCGCTTCGTGGCCGAGAGCGGCCGGGTCTCGACCAGGCGGACCCGGTCGCCGATCCGACAGCGATTGGTCTCGTCGTGCGCGTGATAGCGATGCCGCGTGCGCAGGAACTTGTGGTAGCGCGGATGTCGGATCCGACGCTCCACCTCCACGACGACCGTCTTGTTCATCTTGTCGGACACGACGACGCCTTCGCGCCGTTTCCGTTGCTCGCTCATTTGGACACCTCGTCGCCCTGGCCCCGCTCCCGCAGGATGGTCTTGACCCGGGCCAGATCACGGCGAGTCTGGCGCGCCTTCATCGGGTTGGCGATCTGGCCGGTCGTTCGCCGCAGGCGCAGGTGGAACAGCTCGTCAGCCAGCTCGTCCCCCTTCTCCCGCAACTCGCCGTCATTCAGGCCTCGCAGCGTACCCGATTTCATCAGGCGACCTCCGCGTGCCGCTCCCGCACCTGCGTGGGAATCGACAACTTGGCGGCGGCCAGCTCGAGCGCATGACGGGCCAGCGTACGCTCGACGCCTTCCATCTCGAAGATCATACGACCGGGCTTGACCACGGCGACCCAGACTTCAGGCGCACCCTTGCCCTTGCCCATGCGTGTTTCGGCCGGCTTCTTGGTCAGCGGCTTGTCCGGGAACACACGCACCCAGACCCGTCCACCCCGCTTGATGGCGCGCGTGAGGGCCACGCGCGCGGCCTCGATCTCCCGAGCGGTGAGCCAGGCGCGGCCGACACTCTGCAACCCGTAGTCACCGAAAGAGAGCTTCGACCCACGCCAGGCGGTACCCCGGCGCCGCCCCTTCATCCGCTTACGATACTTGACCTTTTTCGGTGAAAGCATGATGCCGTCGTGTCAGGCGCCGATCCCGGCGCGCTGCTCCTCTTCCGGTCGCGTGATCACCTCGCCGCGGAAGATCCAGACCCGGACCCCGATGACCCCGTAGCTGCACTTCGCCTCGGCGATGCCGTAGTTGACGTCCGCCCGCAGCGTGTGGAGCGGCACCCGTCCCTCGCGATACCACTCGACACGAGAGATCTCGGAGCCACCGAGTCGCCCGGACGACTGGATCCGCACGCCCTGCGCGCCCATCCGCATGGCGCGGGCCACCGCCTCCTTCATGGCACGACGAAAGGCCACCCGACGCTCGAGCTGCAACGCCACGTTCTCCGCGACGAGCTGCGCCTCCAGGTCCGGACGCCTGACCTCCTGGATGTTGATGTAGCTTTCCCGGGCCGCGAGCTTGGCGAGTTCCTGCTTGAGCTTCTCGATCTCGGCGCCCTTCTTCCCGATCACGATGCCGGGACGCGCCGTGTGGATGTTGATCTTCACCTTGTTCGCCGCGCGCTCGATCTCGATCTTCGAGACGCCGGCGTGGTACAGGCGGGCCTTGAGGAAGTTCCGGATCTTCACGTCTTCGTGCAAGAGTTCCGCATACTCCCGCTTCGCGAACCAACGGGAGTCCCAGTTCTCGATGATGTTGAGCCGGAAGCCCTTGGGATGGGTCTTGTGTCCCACGCGCTACTCCTCTGCGCCGTGACGCCGTTCGTCGACGACGATCGTGATGTGACTGGTGCGCTTGAACAGCGGCGTGGCCCGCCCGTGAGCTCGCGGCAGGGAGCGTTTCTGGGTGGGGCCCTCGTCGACGTACACCCGCTTGACGTACAGCTCGTCGACGTCGACGCGCTGGGAGTTCTCCGCGTTCGCCACCGCCGACCGAAGGGCCTTCGCCACGATCTTGGCGCCACGCTTGGGCAGGAAATCGAGGATGCCGAGCGCGACCTCGACGCCCTTGCCCCGGATGAGGTCGACCACGAGCCGTGCCTTCTGCGGGCTCAGCCGGGCGTATCGCTGGATTGCACGCGCCTCCATGTTACTTCTTTCCCTCGACCTTGCCCTTCTTGTCACCGGAGTGCCCATGGAACGTCCGGGTCGGCGCGAACTCACCGAGCTTGTGCCCCACCGCGTTCTCGGTGACGAAGACGGGCACGAACTGCCGTCCGTTGTGCACGGCGATGGTCATGCCCACCATCTCCGGCGTGATGGTCGAACGCCTCGACCAGGTCTTGAGCACCCGCTTCTCGCCCGAAGCCGCCAGGGCCTCCACCTTGGCGAGGAGGTGCCCGTCGACGAACGGTCCTTTCTTGATCGATCGTGCCACCGTCGCTCCTATCGTGACTTCCTGGACTTGCGCCGCTGGAGAATCAGCCGATCGCTCGGCTTCTTGCCGCGCGTCTTGTAGCCCTTCGTGGGCTTCCCCCACGGTGTCTGCGGATGGTTGCCCTTGGAACGCCCCTCACCGCCGCCGTGCGGGTGGTCGACCGGGTTCATGGCGATGCCTCGCACGCGCGGCCTCTGGCCGCTCCAGCGGGTTCGCCCTGCCTTGCCAAGCGAGACATTCTCGTGATCGAGGTTCCCGACCTGTCCGACGCTCGCGCGGCACATCGCATGCACGCGTCGCAGCTCGCCCGACGGCAGCTTGAGCAGGGCGTACACCCCCTCCTTGGCCATCAACTGAATCGTCGTCCCTGCGCTCCGCCCGAGTTGCGCCCCGCGCCCGGGACGCAGTTCGACGGCGTGCACCAGACTCCCGAGCGGTATGCTGGAGAGCGGCAGGCTGTTGCCCGGCTTGATGTCGGCCGCCGGTCCGGTCTCCACGACGTCGCCCACGGTCAAGCCCACCGGGGCCAGAATGTACCGCTTCTCACCGTCGGCGTACGACAGCAGGGCGATCCGTGCCGAGCGGTTCGGATCGTACTCGACCGCGCGCACGGTCGCCGGCACCCCGACTTTGTCGCGACGGAAGTCGATGACTCGGTAGATGCGCTTGTGACCACCACCGCGATGGCGGCTGGTGAGGCGACCACGGTTGTTGCGTCCGCCCGACTTGTGCAGGGGCTTGGTCAACCCCCGTTCGGGTCGCTTCCTGCTCAACCCTTCGAAGTCGTGCCCCGTCTGGAAGCGCCGGCCGGGCGACGTAGGCCTGAACTTGACGACGGCCATCGGCTACGCCCCCTCGAAGAAGTCGATGCGGCTACCCTCAGCGAGGGTCACATACGCCTTCTTCCAATCGGCCCGGCGACCGCTCGAACGGCCGACGCGCCGCACCTTGCCGAGCTGTCGGCTGGTCCGCACGGCCTCGACTTTGACCTGGAACATCTGCTCCACGGCTTGGCGAATCTCGACCTTGTTGGCCTTCGGATGCACTCGAAACACCACTTGGTTCGACAGCTCGCCGACGAGCGTCCCCTTTTCCGTCACGAGCGGAACTCGAATGACCTCACGCGGCTTCACGCCTGCCCTCCCAGCCGAACCGCCAGCGCTTCCGCCGCCGCCCGTGTCATGATGAGGTGCTCGTACCGCAGCACGTCGTACACGTTGAGCCCCCCGACCGGCAGTACCTTCACGGTGTGCAGATTCCGAGCCCCGCGCACGAGCGACTCGTCGACCACCTCGGTGACGATCAGCGCCCGCCCGACGACACCGAGCCGCCCCAGCAGCGCCACCACTTCCTTGGTCTTGGGCGCCGGCACGGCGAGGTCGTCGACGATCAGGAGTCGCTCCTCGGCGTATCGCGTCGAGACGGCCGTCCGCAATGCCGCCCGCCGCGCACTGCGAGGCAGGCGATAGGCGAAGGACCGCGGCTGGGGCCCGAACACGACCGCCCCGCCCTCCCAGAGCGGCGAGCGGATGCTGCCGGCTCGAGCGCGTCCCGTCCCCTTCTGGCGCCACGGCTTCTTCCCACCGCCGCGTACTTCGCCTCGCGTCTTGGTGGAACTCGTCCCCGAGCGCCACGAGGCACGCTGACTCTTCACCGCTTCGTAGAGCAGGTGCGGGCGCGCCGGCGCGTTCACCAACTTCGCCGGCAACGTGACGTCGCCGACGGGGGTACGCGACTGGGAGACGACGGGAATCGTCACGTGGGTGCTGTCCGTCATGCCGCGGCTCCGCTGTTCTTCCGAACGACGACCAGCCCGTCTCGGGCGCCGGGAACCGCACCCTTGACGAGGAGCAGATTGTCCTCGGTCCGCACGGCAACGATCGTCAGATTGGGAGTCGTGACGCGCGCGCCCCCCAACCGACCGGCCATGCGCTTTCCCTTGAAGACGCGGCCCGGATACGAGCGGTTGCCAATGGAACCGCCATGCCGGAAGTACTCGTGGGTACCATGCGAAGCCGGAAAGCCGGCGAAGCCGTGACGCTTGATGACGCCCGCGGTTCCACGTCCCTTGGTCACCCCGGTCACCGCCACACGCTCCCCGGCCGCGAACAGGTGCTCCACGGTGACCGTCGTGCCGACGGCCGGCGCATCGCCACCGGTCACCGACATCTCCTGCACCGTCGCGAACGCCCCGGCGCCCGCCTTCGCGAACTGCCCGCGAAGAGGCTTCGAGAGCCGCTTCTCGACCGCGGCACCGAAGCCGAGTTGTGCCGCCACGTAACCGTCTCGCTCCTTCGAGCGAACCCCCACGATCGTACACGGGCCCGCCTGGATGACCGTCACCGGCACGAGGGTGCCGTCCGGACCGTAGACCTGAGTCATCCCGAGCTTCCGACCCAGGATTCCGGTCA
>Ga0299906_10000698_pt1 | contig 30094 bp, 20 predicted proteins | sample RVTome_14_FD_200259 | JGI IMG/M metagenome (GOLD analysis project Ga0299906, IMG submission 200259) | Soil microbial communities from uranium-contaminated site in the Upper Colorado River Basin, Wyoming, United States - RVT145D125 (version 2) ...
AGGTTTCCCTGTTCCCGGACGGGCTGTTCGAGTTCGCGGATCACGAGTGCTCCGTACTGCTTGGCCGCCGCCTCGCGAGGACCGGTACGCCGACAACGCTCGTCAGGTGCAAGCGAGTCCGTGAAGACGAACGCGAGGGCTTCAAGCAGCGATACGAGTTCCCATCGGATCGCCCCATCCCTCAGAGCAGGTTTGCCGATCGCCCCGAGTGCATGCTCTGGGTTCCGGAACTGGAAGACGAGATCTGGTCGTGGCTACGCAGCTGCCCCCGACTTGCAGAAATCGCGCATATTTCACAAGGAATCTCCTACAAACGCGAGAAACGAGACCGGCACGACAGCGTAGGACGACCATATGGCTCCAAGACGATTGAACAGGAGTCATTCCCAGGAAGCGTCAAAGGCTGGGCTCGAAGCGGTGGCAATTGGATGATGCACGATCAACCAGCGCTGTCGCATCTCAATCGCGCAACGGAAGTGATACGGCGGCCCGGACTTGGCCGAGATGTTGGCTTACCGCAGATACTGATGCCACGGAATCCTGCCCGCTGGATCTGGCGGTTGAGACCATTTATCGACACGGAGGGCCGCCCCTTCGCCAGTAACTTCCTAACGGTGCGACCAAAGGAGCAGGAAGAGCACCCATTGGAATACGTCTGCGCACTCTGTTGCTCGCCGCTGGCGAACGCCTACGTGTACACGCACACGCTCAAGCGTAACATCCAAGACGGCGACTTGCGTGAGTTGCCGATCCCGCGCGCAGACCCGGACGGCGTTCGGCGTGTGACTCAAGCCGTACGCGACTACTTCGACGTGGCACGTCGTTTCAAGGTCGGTTCAGCTGATGATGAAACGTTGCCGCTGTTCTCTGGTTCCCCAACACCAGAAACTGTTGGCAAGGAGACACTTCACCGGTTGCTGATGCGCGTGGACGCGGAAGTGTTGCGTCTATACGACCTGCCGGCAAGGGCTGAACGAGCGCTTTTGGATCGGTTCTCCGGAAAGGTCCGCCCCGGAGTGCCGGGGGGATTTTCCGGTTACTACCCCGACGGCTTCACGGCTTGTGTTCCGTTGTACGTGTACCTGAGTGACACCTACCAGCGGTTTCTGCGGGACCGCACCTCGGACGTGACCCCGGACGTGCGGAGACGCTATGACGAACTGATCGACAAGCGATTGCAGACCGAGTTGACCCCCGCCGAACGGGACGAGTTGCACTGGCTCGAGGCCGAAATGGACGGCAGCGACTATGCCGCGAATCCTCCCGACGATGCTTGGCTGGAGGCGTGTGAGGAGGAGCACCGGGCGTCCCGCCGGACCATGGACCGGATCGGCAACGCGATGGTCGACCTGACGTGAGCAGGAGAGCCGCTGAATGAGGATCATTCGGGGCTCGGATCCGGGACCGGTCACCAAGTACGGCGACTATAAACCATACCTGCAACTACTCTTCCGGTCCCGCTGTGCGTACTGCATTTCGCACGAGGAGAAGTTGGGTGGATACGATGCCATGGAGGTGGATCACTTCCGGCCTTGGGGACGCACTGAATTCAAGCACCTGAAGAAGGAGTGGGCCAACCTCTACTACGCCTGCCGAGGATGCAACCTGCACAAGTCGAACCACTGGCCGACCACTGATCAAGAATCACGGGGCCTTCGGTTCATCGACCCTTGCAACGAGGATCCCGACGATCATATTCGGCTCACCCGCCACCTCAAGACAGGAGAACTGTCATGGCTTCGACCGTTGACCCCAGTCGGCAGATACACCATTGATAAGATCAGACTGAATCGCAAGCAACTCGTCGACATACGTCGCGAGTTGGCTCGACGAGAGAGCGAGGAACGGACGAGTTTGGATCGAAACCGCGAACAGATCGAACGTCTGACGAACGATGTGGAGGAGCGAGGGTCGACATCCGACGTCGAAGCGGTACTGTGTTCCCTACGAGACGAACAACGGCGAATCCTCAGTAGAATCGAGGAGCTGCGATCGCGTCGTCCGTTTCTGATCGAGGAGCTATGAACACATTATTGATTTCTCGGCGTGCGATGAGGCGGCATCATCTGATTTTGCCGTGTCACGAATCGTAAAGGTCGTCGACTTTGCCGTTGGGGAGACTTGGTGGATGCTGGTTGGTTACGTAAGCGACGAGCGCTATCTTGCCTTGCCGGACGTGCAACTCGAATTCGAGAGCGAGGATGGATCAATCGAGGTGCGCTCGCGGGCGAGCGGTGCGGTGTACGCCGATGTTTCGCCGGGGCCCTACAAGGTCACGTTGGCCAAGGCCGGGTTCGGAGCGAAGATCGTTCGGATGGAAGTCCGCGACGGCGCGCCCTATCACTTTCGCTTGCTCACCGATGATCTGCTGGGCTACGTCTGGCCGAAGTGGGTTCGATCGGGCGACGCATCGGAGTTTCGCGTCCATTCGCCCGAGGCCTACAAGCTCACGCTCTGGCGGTATGGTCTGGAAAAAGAGTACATTCGCAACCTCGGCTGGTACGACGAGCACGGACCGCGGGCGACGGTGCAGATCACGCCCGACGGCGACTACACCCGCACCGGCGTCGAATGGAACAAGCACGGCTACGGATCGGCGCATCATCCGCAACTGGTCGAAGCGCCGGAGCGCTCCGGGCTCTACTACCTGCACGCCAAGACCGACTCGGGACGGTTCTTTTCGTTCCCGTGGATCGTCGCCCCCAAGTCGCCGCAATGCAAGACGGCCGTGCTGGCGTCGAACATCACCTGGAACGCGTACAACAACTTCGGCGGGCGCAGCAACTACATCCATCCCGACGCACTGCCGCCGACCCCGACGGTCAACGCCCGGCTCGATCTGCGACGCTACACCGACCCCGAACACCACGGCCACGAAGCCGACGTGTACGCGCCGCTTTCGTTCGACCGGCCCGAGCCGTTGAACTGCATCCCCGAGGACGAGCGGGTGACCGGCCCGATCGAGGGCCGACTCGCCTGCGCGAACGCGCCGGCCGAATGGCGGCTGCTGGCATGGCTCGAACGCGAAGGGTTCGCGCATGACCTCTATGCCGAAACGCAATTCCACGCCGGGATGCTCGATCTCGACGCCTACAAGGTGCTGATTCTCAGCGTGCATCCGGAATACTGGTCGAAGGACATGTACTACCGGCTCAAGGCGTGGGTCTTCGAGCGCGGCGGCAAGCTCATGTACCTCGGCGGTAACGGGCTCAATTGCGAAATCGAGTTCGTCGACGAACAGACCTGCGTGCACCACAACGGTAAGCGACTCGAACTGCTCGCCGGCGGGAAGGAGAGTCGTTTCCACCTGAGGCAGGAATCGGAGGCGAATCTGTTGGGCGTGGTCTTCACCGACTCGGGGATCATGACCGGCGCGCCCTACCGGGTGATCGACGACGCGCACTGGGTCTTCGACGGCACGGGACTCGAGAACGGCGACCGGTTCGGCACCGAAAGCCAGCACCAACGCTGCCCCGGCGGGGCGTCGGGCCACGAGCAAGACAAGATCTCGCCGAGCTCCCCGTCGAATGTTCATCTGCTCGCCAAGGGTCTGAACCCCGACGACGGCGGAGCCGACATGGTCATCCACGAGCCCGCCGGCGGCGGCGCGGTCTTCTCGGTCGGGTCGATCATCTGGCCCAGCTCGGTGCTCGTCGACGACGGCGTCTCCCGCATCACCGCCAACGTCCTGACCCGTTTCCTCGAAATGTGACCATGCTGTTCGACACCCACACCAACTTGATGTGGTATCCCGATCACCTGTCCGACGAGTTCGTCGAATTCGCCTGGGCGGCGAAGCAGGCGAAGATGAAACTCTCGCCGGACGTCTACTTCGCCGACGCGGGCGGGGACGAGCACAACGCCTTCGATTCGACGCCGGAAACGCTGCTGGCCGCGACCGACAAGTGTGACAAGGTCATCGTCTTCGGCATCAAGGCGCCGTTCTGCGGGATCAACGCGGATCAGGAACGCATCGCCGCTTTCGTCGACGCCCACGCGGACCGGTTCATCGGCTGGTGCTCGGTCGATCCGAACGACGCCGACTGCGTCGCGCAGCTCGAATACTACGTCAACGATCTCGGCCTGCGCGGCTTGAAATGTTCGCCGATCTATCAGAACTGGGACCCGCAGGACCCCAAGCACCTGCCCCTGTTCAAGAAAGCCCAGCAGCTCGGCATCCCGGTCAACGTGCATCAGGGCACGTCGTTCGTGCGCCCCGGACCGCTCAAGTACGCCAACCCGATCCAGTTGGAGGACATCGCCGTCGCCTGTCCGGACCTGCGGATGATCATCGCCCACATGGGCCATCCGTGGGAGGATGAATGCGTGGTGCTGATCCGCAAGCACCCGAACCTCTACACGAACATCTCCGCGTTGCACTACCGACCGTTGCGTCACTACCAGGCGTTCATGACCGCCATCGAATACGGCGTCGAGCATAAGCTCATCTTCGGCTCGGATTTCCCGTCGGCGACGCCCGAACAGGTCGTCAACGGACAGTGGCGGGTCAACGACGTGGTGATGGGCACGAACCTGCCCAAGGTGCCCGACGAGATGATCCACAACATCATTTACGAAAACGCCAAACAGGTCCTGCCGATCGACGGCTGAAGCGAACGTTGGCTCATGAAAATCACCGCGATCGAACCGATTCCGGTCAACGTGCCGCTCAAGACGGGTATGGCGCCAACATCGGAGTCCATCCTTGACTCGTATCGCTACCGCGAGCCCATCCATGAGCCCGTCCCAGATCGAGGTTAATCTACTGGAACCAGGCGTGAGATGTGTAGAACTACGAGGGCTTACGCCCGGGGCTAAATACTTCCGCCTCCACGAGGCTGGTTATTGGCGTACGATGATGAATGACAATCTGTACGACTCCAACTTGCGCGTTCAGCATGTAACGAAAGGAACCTGACGTGTTCTCCGAGGATCTCAAACGCCGGCTTCGAAACATGCACACCTTCGCGGTAACGCCGTTCAAGGCGGACAATCTGCTCGAGGTTGATCTGTCGGCCTTGACGGCGAATCTCGAGTTTCTGATCACGCGCGGGGTTCAGGTCATCGGTGTGGTGGGTGGGACGGGAGAAATCGAGACGCTGACCGAGGACGAACTCGAGGCGGTGGTCGGCACGAGCGTCGAGGTCGCCCGCGGCCGGGCCCTGACCATCGCCGCGGTGCCGGGCAATATCGCGTCGGCGACGAACCTCGCGCGACGGTACGAATCGTTGGGCGTCGAGATCCTCCTGGGTATGCCGCCGCTGCTGCGGGTAAAAATCCCGACCGATTTGGAGGGCGTCTACGACTATTACCGCGTGTTGGCCGAGGCGACGCCGCTGCCGCTGATGCCCTACAACACGCAGGGCTGGCCGCCGGAGTTCTTCGAGCGGTTGGCCGAGATCGACCGCATCATCGGCGTGAAGGACCCGTGCCAGGTGCCGCACAACTTCTTCAAGGCGATCCAGCGACTCGGCGATCGATTCGTCTGGGTCGGCAACAAGCAGCATGATCCGGGCGTACTGCAATATCGTTATCAGGCGGGTATGGAAGGGTTCACGTCGGGCTTGAGCAACTTGATCCCCGAGTTCGAGCTCGAAATGCACAAAGCGGGCACGGCGGAAGATTGGCCACGACTGGTCGAGCTGCAGGCTACGCTCGCACCGGCCGAACAATTGCGCATGGCCCACGACGATGCGGCCATGGTCAAGGCGGGCATGGACCTGGTCGGCCTGCACGGCGGACGCGTGCGCCCGCCCCGCCGCGACGTGCCCGCCGAAGGTCGCGAGGCGATTCGTGCGCTGTTGAATGGGCTGGGCGTGCCGACCGTTGCATCGTAGTGCGACATACTAGTGTAATGTCTCAATAATAGCGTGGTTACCAGGAATGCGAACTCCAATTGCCAGCGCGGGGCATAGAACCCGCTCGCTTGCGCTCGCGGCTCGGATAAAATGCCATCAGCGTGAGACACTACACTAGCCCGAAGCGCAAGCGAGGGTGTTACAACCAAGTGTACGGAACAGGGTTTCACCCTCGCTAGCGCTTCGGGCTGGTTAAGTATCATGGTCGCGCATCGGTTTCACCTGTGTGATACATCCGTTCGGATTCAGCATCGCCCAGCACGCCGCGGCGGCGAGATAGACGAGCGCGAAAAAGCAGAGCACGATCGGCCAGTTGCCGTCGGTGGCTTCGACGATCCAGGCGACGACGACGGGGCAGACGGCGGCGCCGAAGTTGCCGATCATGTTCATGATGCCGAAGACGGTGGGAACATGGTTGCCGCCCATGTCGATGGTGATCGCGTAGCCGCACGAGCCGGCCGCGCCCGCCCAGAACGAGCCGGCACTGATCAACAGCACGGCGGTGATCGCGCTGTTGGCGAAGTAGGCGGCAAAGATCAGCCCGCCGCACAGCAGCATCGAGACGACCCCCATCGCCTGTCGACTCCATCGCCGGCTGTGCGTACGGTTCCAGACCGCATCGACGATCACGCCGCCGACCGGACTGCCGACGATGATCGCAACGAGGGGCAGGCTGGAGAGCAAACCGGCCTCGGCGATCGAGACGCCGCGCGTCTCGGTGAGGAACTTGGGGAACCAGGTGGCATAAAACACGTAACCGACCGAACGCAGAAACTGCTGGCCACAGATGAACCACATGGCCGGACTCGTCACGATGCGGCGCCACGGGGTGGGTTCGGCCGGGTTGGTCCAGTCGGCGTCGGTCGAGCGCTCGGCCGTAATCAACGCCAATTCAGCCGGGTTGACGCACCGGTGCTGACCCGGCCGGTCGCGAAACCAGACGTAAAACGCGACGCCCCACAGCACACCTGGCAATGCGTAGAGCGCGAAAATCAAATGGTAGCTCAAGCTCCAGTAGAGCAGCAGGCCGGTCAACGCGTTGGCGATCACGCCGCCGATGGACATGAAACCGCCGAGCAGACCACTCGCCATCGCGGTGCGTGAACCGGGTATCCAATGCGAGATGGTGTTGATCGAGCAGGGGAACAGCCCGGCCTGGGCCATGCCGAGTACGATGCGGGCGGTCAGCAGCGTCACCATCCCGCCCGCGACGCCCATGCCCAACGTCGCGAGCGACCAGACTACCGCGTAAAACGCCAACGCCCGCCGACTGCCCCAGCGCTGTCCGAGCCATGCGCCGGGTATCTGCATCAGCGCATAGGACCAAAAGAACGATCCCATCACCCAGCCCATTTGCTCGAGGCTCAGGCCGAGTTCCTCGCTAACGTTGGCTTCCGCCACACCGATGCAGTTGCGCGCGACGTAGGCGCTCAGCGCAGCCGCACACAGCAAAGCGAGCACGACGTAGCGGGCCGAGCTTGGTCGATTGGCGTAGTCAACATAGTCGGCCGACGAGTTTGTCATCGATTATCGCGTCATCGACTGCGACCTTGCGCGCGGTACCGATCGAGCAGCGTGGTGAGGCGAGACACGATCTTCGGGTAATCGGAGTAGCGGTTCTTCGACTCGGCGGGATCGTCGTCGAGGTTGTAGAGTTGCCCGGCCGGTTCACCCGGTTTGGGTTCGATCCGTCGGGGTGATGAGAATCCACCCGACCCCCGGCCGAGAATCAGCTTCCACGGACCGCTGCGCACCGCGAACATGCCGTCATACGCATGATGCACGATCGCTTGCCGCACCGGTGCGGGAGACGATTGACCACGCAGCGCCGGTAGAAAGCTGTAGCTGTCTTCGCCGGCGTTGTCGGGAAGCCCAGCGTTGTCGGGAAGCCCAGCGTTGTCGGGAAGCCCAGCGTTGTCGGGAAGCCCAGTGCCGACCACGTCGGCGACGGTCGCCAACAAATCGGTCAGGCAGATCAGTTGGTCGCTGGTGCTTGCCGCTTTGATCCGACCGGGCCAACGAGCCATGAGGGTAACGCGGTGACCGCCGTCCCAGATGTCCGCCTTTTGGCCGCGCAATGGGTGGTTCGCGCGATGACCGAACTTGCGGATGTCGTCCGGCGTCCAATGCGCGCCGTTGTCGCTGGTGAACATGAGCAGTGTGTTGTCGGCTTGGCCGATGCGATCCAGCGCGGCGAGCACTTGCCCGACCGTCCAATCGACCTGCGTGACGAAGTCGCCGTAGTGGCCGGCGCCGCTTTTCCCCTGGAATTCGGCGGTCGGCAGCCAGGGCGTGTGCGGCGCGGTCAGCGGGAGATACAGGAAGAACGGTCGCTTCGGCGTCGGGTCGGCGCGTTCTTCAATATAAGCCACGGCCTGCTCGGTCAGCGTCGGCAAGACGTCGATGTGTCGAAAGTCCGGCGCGATCGGCCCGCCCCGCCACATGCCTTGTCCGCCATTGCGTCGCAACTCACTGCGTCCGATGGTCTCGGTCGGCATCTGCACCGGCCGATCGTTCTTGACGAAGATGTAGGGAGCCATGTCGAGCGACGCGGGAATACCGAAGAAAAAGTCGAAACCCAGGGCGTTCGGGCCGGGTCGAAGCGGCTGGCTGTAGTCGGTTTTCTCCGCGACTCCGAAGCCGAGGTGCCACTTGCCGATGCAGGCGGTCGCATAGCGGTGCCGCTTCAGGAACGACGCGACGGTAACGCGGTCCGAGTCGATCAGCAGCGGATCGTAGCCGTGCAGCACGCCTTGTTGAAGTCGGGTCCGCCAGGCGTAGCGACCGGTGAGCACACCGTAACGTGTCGGCGTGCAGACCGACGACGGGGAATGGGCGTCGGTGAAGCGCATGCCCTGGTCGGCGAGCCGGTTCAGGTTCGGCGTGGGGATCTTCGTTTGGGGGTTGTAGCAGCCGAGGTCGCCGTACCCGAGATCGTCGGCCAGGATGAAGACGATGTTGGGACGATCCGCCGCCCGTGCATCGGTACTGGCAATCGCGATGAACAAACATGCCAGGCGAATCCGACACTGCACCGGTCGACTCCTTTATGTTGCACAGTACGCGATCGCGGTCAAGGCATAGACGTTGGCGACGCGCACCAACTCGTCGACCGGTACGGACTCGTTGGCGGTGTGCGCGCCCTGGGCATCGGGTCCGTGCGTGATCGCGCAGACCCCGCCGCGACTGACGAACGCGTTGCCGTCGTCGACGAACGGCTTCGCGCCGATCGGCAGCGGTTGCCCCATGATCGCCGTGCTCGCCGATTGAAACGCGTTGACCAGCGGATCGTCGGGCGAAAACTCGAACGCGTCACGCACCAGAATGAAGTCGGCGTCGAGGTTCGCTCCGCCGTGTTCGACCGTAGCGAGAACTTCGCGGAGTTGTCTTTCGGCCTGTTCGGGCGTGGTCGGCGACAGCCACCGCCGCGTGCCGTCGATCGTGAACCGCGTCGGCGATTGGTTGTACATCTCCCCGCCGGCCGCCTGGCCGATGAAGAGGCTCTCGCGTCCGCCCAACGGATGCGTGGTCGCGGCCAGCGTACGGTCGAGTTTGCTGAAGCGGCGAATCACGTCGGCGCCGGCGGCGATGACGCTTGGCTGTTCGATCCCGCCCAGCACTTCGTGCACCGGTTCGCCCGGGCGGCTGACCCGCACCTGCCAGATCGCCATGCCGCGACCGACCACCGGCACGCGGTCGCACAGATATTCGGGCAAGAGCACGCCGTCGCCGACGAAACCCTGCTCGATCAGGGTGTTGACCTGCCGGCTGTCGCCCCACGGGGACTCATGCAATTCGTGTGCGGTGATCAGGATGCCGCCGGCGGGTAGCGCATCGATGTCGCGCAGGATGCGCGTCGCCTCGATCATCGCCGCCACCCCGCCCTTCATGTCCGACGCCCCGCTGCCGCGCAGCACCCCGTCGGCGACGTGCGGCGACGTGTACGGCAAGTGGACCACGTCGAGATGGCCGTTGAACTGTAGCGTGCGACCCGGTCGGTCCGTATTCCAACGGGCCACGACCGCCGGTGCGCCTCGCCAACCGGCGTCGGGTCGTTCGACCGCGAACCCGTCGGCGCGCAGCAGCTCGTCCAGCCGGTCGGCGACCGCGGCCCCGTCGCCGGTCGGGCTCGGCACCTCGATCAGCTTGACGGCCGTATCCAGCAGCCGATCCACTCGGACCGCATCACGCACCCGGTTGATGACTTCCTGAGATAGGCTCATATAGGGCTGTTGTAAGCGGGTCGACCCTAATCATCAACGGGCGCGTATAGCGTGAAGAGCCGATCCGAGCCGCGAGCGCAAGCGAGCGGGTTCAGAACCCGCTCGCTTGCGCTCGCGGCTCGGATTCGTGTCTTGCCCCTCAAACGTGATGAATCAATGGATCACGGGTCTGGTTCGGCGGTCACCGACACGTTAAACTGGACTCGGCTGCTGGGTTTCCCTTCGGGCCGGTGAGGTGTTTCCGTGTTGGTGCGAGTCGGCTTGCTGATCTGCTGGGTTGTTGCGTCGCGCTCGGCACGCGGCGCCGAGCCGGTCGATTACGTGCGCGACATCAAGCCGATCCTGTCGAGCCGGTGCTTCGCATGCCACAGCGCGTTACGACAGCGCTCGGGGTTACGGCTTGACGCGGCTTCGCTGCTCACCCAGGGCGGCAAGCGCGGTCCGGCGATCGTGCCGGGCAAGTCGGGAGAGAGTCTGCTCATCACCGCGGTCACCGGAGCCGAAGGCTGGCGCATGCCGCCCGAAGAAGAGGGCGACCCGCTCGACGCCGAACAGATCGCGCTACTCGCCGCGTGGATCGATCAGGGCGCCAAGGCGCCCGACGAGCCGATCCCGTCCGACCCGCGCAGCCACTGGGCCTACCAATCCCCCGAACGCCCGCCGATCCCGAACGTGAACAACCGCGCATGGGTGCGCAATCCGATCGACGCGTTCATCGCCGCCGGACACGAAAAGCACGCGCTGGCGCCGGTGGCCGACGCGCCGAAACACGTCCTCCTGCGGCGGGTCTATCTGGATTTGATCGGCCTGCCCCCGACCCGTGCCGAACGGGATGCGTTCTGGCAAGACAAGTCGCCCGATGCGTATCGACGCGTCGTTGAGCGTCTTCTCGCCAGCCCGCGCTACGGCGAGCGCTGGGGACGTCACTGGATGGACGTGTGGCGCTACAGCGACTGGTCGGGCTACCGCGACGAGGTGCGCTACAGCCAACGGCACATCTGGCGGTGGCGGGACTGGATCATCGAGTCGCTCAACGACGACAAGGGTTACGACCGAATGGTGGTCGAGATGCTGGCCGGCGACGAGGCGGCGCCGACCGACCCGGATACGCTGCGGGCCACCGGATACCTGGTGCGCAGTTGGTACAAGTTCAATCGCGACGTGTGGCTGGACCAAACCGTCGAGCACGCCGCCAAGGCGTTCCTCGGCCTGACCATCAACTGCGCGCGGTGCCACGATCACAAATATGACCCGATCGCCCAGGCGGACTACTATCGATTGCGTGCCTTCTTCGAGCCGCACGAGGTGCGCACCGATCGCGTGCCCGGGCAAGCCGACGTGATCAAAGACGGCCTGCCGCGCGTGGTGGACGCCAAGCCGGACACGCCGACCTATCTCTTCATCCGCGGCAACGAGAAGATGCCCGACAAGGAGCACCCGCTCGCGCCCGGTTTGCCCGACGTGCTGAGCGACGGGCTCGAGATCGAACCGGTGGCCATGCCCCTCGAGGCGTACTATCCGGCCCTTACCCCGTTTGTGCTCGACGAAACCCGCAACCAAGCGGACGCCGACGTCACCCAAGCCGTCGCGGCCCTGACCAAGGCGAACGAAGCACTGGAGAAGGATCGATCGCGGGTGGCCGCGACGGGGGCCGATGCGGCGAAACCCGATCCGTCATCGGACCCCGCATTGACGGCACGGGTTCACCTGGCCGAGAAACAGCTTGCATACGCCGAAGCCAAGCGGGCGTCGCTGGCGGCGCGGGTCGAGGCCGAGCGGGCCAAATACAAACTGCGCCCTTACGGCGATCACGCGCATTGGGCCAAGACGGCCGGCGGGCTGGAACGGCACGCGACGCTGTGCGGGGCCGAACTGAGCGTCCTCCAAGCCGAACAGGCGCTCGCCAAAGCCGAAGCGGCGGACAAGCCGGAAGACGCCAAAACCAAGAAGGCGGTGACCGCCGCGACCAAGACACTGGAAGACGCCCGTAAAAAACTCACCGACGCGCTGACGAAGACGTCGTCCGAATACACCCGTCTCGGCCCGGTCTATCCGGCCACGAGCACCGGCCGGCGCACCGCGCTGGCGCGATGGATGACCGAACGCGACAACCCGCTGACCGCACGGGTGGCGGTCAACCACATCTGGATGCGACACATCGGCGAGCCGTTGGTGGCGGGTGTCGACGACTTCGGACTAAGAGCGCAGCGACCGCGACACGCGGCGCTGCTCGACTGGCTGGCGGTCGAGTTGATCGAGAGCGGCTGGCGCATGAAACCACTGCACCGGCTGATCTTGATGTCCAACACCTATCGCATGCGGTCCGACGCGGGCGACAACCACGCGTCCAACCGGCGGATCGACCCGGACAATCACGGTTTGTGGCGGATGAACCGACGGCGACTCGAAGCCGAGGTGGTGCGCGACAGCATGGTGCACGTGGCCGGCAACCTCGACCTGGCCATGGGCGGGCCCGAGATCGACCAGAACCTCGGCCAATCCTCTTTGCGGCGCAGCGTCTACTTCCGGCACGCGTACGAGAAACAGATGAAGTTTCTCGAGCTGTTCGACGCGGCGAGCGTGAACGAATGCTATCGCCGTTCGGCGAGCGTGGTGCCGCAGCAGGCGCTGGCCCTGTCGAACAGCGCGCTGTCGTTCGAGCAGGCCCGGTTGCTCGCCCGGCGCATCCCGCAGTCGACCGATGCGTTCATCGCCGAAGCGTTCGAACGCGTGTTGTCGCGCTCGCCGAGCGCGGCGGAAACGGCTGAATGTCGGCGTTTTCTGACCGAACAGGAAGCACGATTGACCGACGCTACGCAGCTGACGTCGTTTGACGGTGAGAAATCGAGTCGCGTCCAACCGGCGGTTACGCCGTCGCTGCGAGCCCGGGAGAGTCTCGTGCACGTACTGTTGAATCACAACGATTTCGTCACCGTTCGCTGAGAGTCGCACCATGAATACCAAATCGAACGTTCGCGGATGTACCGGACTGAACCGTCGCACGTTTCTCGCCGACGTGGGCATGGGGTTCACCGGCCTGGCGTTGGGGTCGCTGTTGAGTGGTGACGGCGTCGCGCGCGGCGCATCGAGCGCGGCCTGGACCCCGCCCGACGGCAACCCGCATTTCGCCCCCAAGGCCAAGAGCGTGGTCTGGCTGTTCATGATCGGCGGGGCGAGCCACATGGAAAGTTTCGACCCGAAGCCGGAACTGAACAAGTACGCCGGCAAGTCGATCGGCGACACACCGCACAAGAACGTGCTCGACGCACCGTTCATCAAGGACAACTTGCGCATCGTCGTTCCCGATGACGCGAACGGTCACATCCGCATGGAGCTTTATCCGCTCCAGGTCGGTTACCGCAAGCACGGCCAAAGCGGGATCGAAGTGAGCGACTGGTGGCCGCACCTGTGCCGGCGCATTGACGACCTTGCGGTGGTGCGGTCGATGTGGACGACCGACAACAACCACGGCGCACAGCTCCAGTTCCACACCGGCCGGCACAGCCTCGACGGCTTTTTCCCGACCATCGGGTCGTGGGTGCACTACGGCCTCGGTTCGCTGAACGACAACCTCCCCCAGTTCGTCGTGCTCGGCCAGCCGATCGCCGACTGCTGCGGCGGCATGGAGGGGCATCGCGCGAATTACCTCGGGCCCGAGCACGACGGCATTCCGCTCGCGGTCGATCCGAAGAATCCGCTGCCGTTCGCAACCCCGGGCGGCGAGGTCTATCGCGAAGAGCAGCAAGCCGAGTTCGAGCTGCTCGACCGGCTGAATCGCCTGTCGGCGGTCGAGTATCCCGACGACGCCGAGATGCGGGCGCGCATCAAATCGTACGAGCTGGCGTTTCGCATGCAAATGGCCGTGCCGGAGGTGGTCCGGCTGCAATCTGAAAGCGCCGAGACACAGCAGCTTTACGGACTCGATGAAGACGTGACCAAGCCGTTCGGGCGTCACTGCCTGGCCGCGCGGCGACTCGTCGAGAGCGGGGTACGGTTCGTGCAGGTTTTCCACGGCAGCAACGGCGGAGCGGGCAGTTGGGACGCTCACTCCAGCCTGAAGAACAATCATGCCAAATTGTGCGCCCAGGTCGACAAGCCGATTGCCGGGTTGCTGACCGACCTCAAGCAGCGGGGGATGCTCGACGAGACGCTGGTGGTCTGGGCGACGGAGTTCGGGCGCACGCCCGGCACGCAGAACGCGAACGGGCGCGACCATCATCCGTTCGGGTTTTCGGTGTGGATGGCCGGCGGCGGCATCAAGGGCGGCGTGGCCCACGGGAGCACCGACGAGATCGGCTTTCATGCCGTCGAGCAGCGACACTACGTCACCGACATTCACGCGACGGTGCTGCATCAAATGGGTCTCGACGGGCGAAGACTCGAAGTGCCGGGACGCAAGCGACTCGACATCGAGTTCGGCGAACCGATTCGAGAGATCATCGCGTAGTCGGCGGTTGACTCCGCTGGGACGAGATTCCTATCTCGCCCCTCTCTTCGCAGGAATCCTTTCCTGCGTAGGTTTCGCGGGAAAGGATTCCCGCTTCGGATGGGTGCGGGAAAGGATTCCCGCTTCGGATGGGTGCGGGAAAGGATTCCCGCACCAGCGTCAACCCGCAGCAAGACCGGAGGTGAGATGTACCTTGTCCCACCAACCCGACGTCGATTCCTGGGCGGTTGCGCGACCGCGGTCGCGAGCGGTGTTTCGGCGTTGTGTGTCACGATGCAAACGACCCATGGATTCGCACCGCCGTGCTGAGTTCCGTGCCCGAACAGGCGGATCGGCTGCTCATCGCGCTGTTGCAGATGGCCCAAGCGGACGGTCTACGCGACTGGTTCAACCGGATCGCCGCGATCGTGGGCGCACGCAAGCAGCCGAAGGAGATCGAACGCGTACTCGAAGCGGCCCAAGCCGCCGATCCCGCCGCGCGCGTGAGTGTCATCACCGGGCTCGGCGACGGCGTACGCCGGGCCCGCAGCAGTCTGCACAAGACCGTGCCGCCTCGGTTCAAGCCGATGTTGACCGCATTGGCCGACGAAGCCCAATCCGCGGCGTTGAACGATGCCGTGAAACTCGATCGCCGCGTCGACGCCGTCGGCGGCGTCGATCATAGGATCGACGTGGTGGGGATCGATCGCATGCTCTTCGGTTCGCACGCCCCGTTGTTCTACGTCGAAGCGGCGGTGCTGAAGCTGCGCGAATCGCAATTGTCCCAATCGCAAGCCGATGCCGTACGAAGAAACAATGCGCGACGCTTGCTCGCCGCCGGCAAATAATTTGTCGGTCAATGCGGGTCGTTCGCGGCACGTACGTGAAAAACAATGCGCACGGATTCCGTCTCGACCCGACGACTGACGCGTTCGAACAGGTCGATCTCGAACGGTCGGCCGATCGAGTTGCCGGCCAGGTCTTCCAGCGTCGTGTCCACCTCGAGATGATACGTACCGGGCTGCCATGAATCCTTGGGCGTGAACACCCAACGCGTCTCTTCCGCCTGCACCTTGATCCGGCCCGGCACGGCGCGATGCGCCGCATCGGTCACTTTGAGCAATCGGCGTAACAACGCATGATCCAACGGCTCGGGGAATTGAACGATCAGCGGTGCGTTCCGTCCGCCCACGGGTTCTTCGACGTCCCACGTTGCAACGTCCGGCTGACGTGTATCCGGCGGGCCGACACGGAACGGTTTGCGGTGCTCGCGTTCCAGCGGTCGGCCGGCGGCGTCGAGCCAGTCGCGATCCACCACCAGCGTGTACGCGTTACTCTGTTCGAGCACCGGCCCGACGTCCTCGCGCGGCTTCAAACCACGCTTGATGCGTCCCGGGTCGAAATACAACGTGAACCGCATGCCCTCGCGATCCCAAAGCTCTTCGCCCAGCTCGAGGAAGGGGTCGGCGATCCGCCGGCCGGCGGCATCGAACAGGTGGATGTGTCGATACGCGTCGCCGTGACTCATGGGAGCCGAGAAGTGCAGATAGAACTTCAGCAGATTCTCCGGCACGTCGCCCGTGCTCGGATACACGTGCGTCAACGACGTGGCGACCGAGCCCGACTTGGGCAGCACGAACTCCGCCTCGACGGATTCACTATCGGCGTCGACCACGGCGCGGTACCGCACGCCCGGCACCAGCGGATACCGCGGAATGAACCGAAGCGCGCCGGGCGCAACATGATACGTGCCCAACATCGCCGGCGGGTGCGCATCGTCAGGACGCTTCACGGAAACGGTGAAAACGTCTTGCGCAAGAGCGCCGGTTTGCTTCACGACCGGCCCGACCACCTCGAAATAGGTGGTCGGGTCGTCCGCGTCCGGCATGTGCAATCGGATGGCGGTCGTCTCGTCGACACGCGGAGACGCACATCCGAGGCCCGTCCACAAGAGGATCCCGACCGCGACCGAGAACTGCCGACTCACGGAAGCGCCACCGTCTCCAGATTCATCTTGCCCGAGTCGCTTCGCGCGAGAATCAGCGCATGCCCCTCGTCGAGGCGATCCAACTGTTCGACGCCCTTGAGCTCGGCGATGGTGTCATAGGCCGTACCCTTCGTTCCGCCGCCGCTCACGTGCTCGGTGATGCTCTCGGCTTTGTCGAGACCCTCGGTGGTGATCTTCATCACGCCACGGCTGCTGTTGGACAGCAGCAGGTGAGCCTTCCCCGCCTTGTGGTAGACGATCATGTCGAGGGGCCGGTTGCGGTTGCCCAACTCGGCGATGGTCTTGCCCTTGACGTGCGAGCCGGGCTTGAGCTGCGAGATCGGAAACGCGACCAGCGGCGTGCAAGTGTAGGCCGCCAGCAGATGCGGCTGACCGTTGATCTCGAACGGTGCGAACGTCCGCACCGGCGACCGCGTCTCGAACTTCCCGTGCGCCCCGTGGTAGATCTCGACGCTCGCGCCGGTGTTGCTCTTGGTGAACGGGAACGGGATCGCCCGCAGCTTCGAGGCGAACTCCTCGTTCGACAAACCCGCCACGACCACCTCGCCCGCGACATACCCGATGTCGGTGATCGACTCGCGGCGCTTGCTCTGGCCACGGCGGTCCTTCTCGTCGGGGTCCGGCGCGTTGGTCAACGTCATCTTGGAGAACTTCACGTTATCCAGCGCGAACTCGCTGATCTTGCCCGTTCGGTCCACGCGCAGCAGCACCGGCGTCGCATCGGGTCCGAGACCGCGCGCGACGGCCAGGTACGCCCGACCCGAGGCCGGATTGACCGCCAGGTCGTTGATGAGAATCTGCTTCGGCTCGGTGCCCAACAAGGCCGCCACCTTCTCGTCAATCGACGGGATCTCGAGCGTGCCCTGGGCCGAACCGCCGTCTCGATCCTGGGTGTCGATCGCGAAGATGGTCGCCGACTGCGGGTCACCGACGAAGAGAATGCCCTTCGGCCCGAACGCGAGCACCCCGGCCGACTCGAGGCCCGGCTTGCCCATCGTCATTCCGTCGGTCAACGCACCCGCCGAGGCGGTCGCGGCCGGCAAGAAACATAATGATACGACCAATAGCGCAAATTGAAGTGTACGTGACATCGCCCGTTCCTTTCGCTGCTTGTGACCGAAGAAAAACACCCAAACCGTGGCCACCATCATACCCAATCCGGCGTGCCCGGCAAGTCGATCGAAAAAAACAGCAGCGCGGTGTGACCTACCCGCTCGAAACGCGAGCAAGGGTGTTGTTTTCTTCCACCGATTCATGAAACCCTCGCTAGTGCTTCGGGCTGGTTTGTCTCGCCCAAGTCGTGATCAGGATTTGCAGTGCCACCGCCGTGACGATCAGCGCCCCGCCGGCGAGGGTGGTGTTGGCGGGGACCTCGCTGACGATCAGGAAGGTCCAGGTCGGGTTCAGCACCGGCTCGATGAGGGTGAGCAATGCGGCGCGATAGGCCGGTACGACGCGCAGGGCCGATGCGTAGAGTAGATACGGAATGCCGAACTGGAACACGCCCAGGACCACGAGCAGCCCGAGTTGTTTACCGTCAATCGCTACGGTCGAATGCGCCGCCGTCACGGGGAACAGGACCGCCGCCGACCCGAGGCAGTTGATCCAGGTGACCAGCAGCGGATCGATGTGACGCACGCGCCGCAGCACCAGCGTCAGCAGTCCGAAGAACAGACCGCTGGTCAGGCCGATGATCAACCCCGGCAACTCAGGCGTGCCGCCCTGTCCGAGGAAAATCACGCCCACCCCGGCCAACGCGACCGTAAGCACCAGCCAGTCGCGCCCGGAGGTTCGTTCGCCGAGGAACAACGGCGACAAGGCGAACACGAAGATCGGCGCGGTGTATTGCAGGGCGATGGCGTTGGCGGCTTGCGTCATTGTGGTGGCGAGGATGAACGTGGCCGTCATCGCGGCATAGACGAACACGCAAACGATCAGCCATCGGTCGAAGCGCAGTTGGCCGACGCGCCTGAGGGCGAACGGCGTCAGGGCGACCCCGGCGATCAGCGATCGGTAGAAGGCGATGGTCCAGGCGCCGGCCTCGGCCTCGACGAGCAGCTTGATGAGCGGCCCGTTGAAGCTCCACATCACCGCCGTCAGCAGGATCAGCAGCGTGCCGCGCGCGAGGGACGGCGTTGACGCGTCGGTGGCGGCGGGTTCATCCACCGGCCAGGATCCGGCATAGCTTGTCTTGCATCCGTGTCGCGGGCCCGGTCGAGCCGAGCTTGGGCTTGCGGTCGTTGTAGAGATACGAGAACGCGTACCATTGGCCGGTCGCACCCTGAACGTAGCCCGACAGCGACCGGACGCCGGAGATGTAACCGGTCTTGGCGAACACCGTACCCTTGATGTCCTTCATCCGTTTGCGCAACGTCCCGTCGATCCCGGACACGGCCAGCGACTGCACGTACACGTCACGAACCGGCTGGTTGTACATGTACACCAGCAGTCGGGTGATCTGTTCCGGCGACACGCGATTGTCCCGGCTCAAGCCCGACCCGTCATCGACGACCAGACCCTCGGCTTCGCGGTTGATGCGATTCATGAATCGTTCGACCGTCGAGCGTCCGTCGGACCAGGCGCCGATCCGGCGCGGCACGGTCGTTTCCTCGTCGTATCGCCCCAGCGTTTTGAGCAAACACTCAGCGAAGAGATTCTGCGACTTCTTGTTCATACGGGTCACCACATCCGCCAACCGCGACCCGTGTGTCGCGAGCAACGTCACGCCGGCGGGCAAGCGATCTTCATCCTGTCGGACCCGCTCGCGGCGGATCATACCCTCGACCCGAATGCCCTTGGCGGCCAGCGACGTGCGCAGCGCGCCGGCGAAAAACAGCGGTGGGTCGACCACCGGCACCGATTGCAGATTCGACGTCTTCGCGCATCGCCCCGTGATGACATACGTATGCGAGTTCCCCTGGCGCGTGATCGTCGGCGTACCCTTGCCGGCGGTGCGCGATTTGTTGACCACCTCGACCAGTGTATTGCCCGGGACGACGCGCACCGACGTTATGTCACCGGTCTTTTTACCCGGGATGACGGTCACGTCGATGCAATTGTCGTTGAAATTCAGGCCGCCGATCGGCGCGGCATACCAGTGCAACAGGTCGGCGGGGTTCCAGTGCGGGTGCACCCATTCGTTGTCGAAGGCCTGGTCGTCAACGATCAGATCACCGCGGATCACGTCGACCCCGGCTTCGCGCAGGGTCTCGGCCCAACGATGAAAGACGGCGGTGATCGGTTCACCCGCCGCTTCGGCGAACACCGGGTCGCCCAGGGCGGGATCGCCGCCTCCGATGATCACCAGATCGTTGCTCCGGCGGGCCAAACGGGTGGTGAATCGAAACTCCGGCCCGAGCCGGACCAGCGCCGCGGCCGAGACCAACAGTTTCTGGTTACTGGCCGGGATGTGCGGGATCTTCTCGCGCGATGCGTACACGACCGCCCCGTCGGGCACCGAAACGATGCTGATCCCCGACCGCTCGGCCACCCGCCGATTGGTCGCCAACGCCTTGCCGATCCGGTCCGAAAGGTTCTCCGCGGCCGGTGCCGACGTCGAAAAACATGCCGTAAGGCACGTGCAGAGGGTAATGACCCGTCGGGTGACGCCTCGCGGCGGCGTGGGTCGCGGATGTGGAGGGTGTCGGTATTGTGTCGTCATGTCTGCGACGCTCCCGTTTCCTCTCCTGGGTATCGTGTGGATCGGCGCTTGTACCATCTGTCTGCTGCGATCGCCACCGAGGTACGGATGCCGTCCCACGGGTTGCAGCCCGTGGGCTTGGCTGACCTTTCGTTTGAGTCATGCGCTATATCCCCCCAATCACAATGTTGTCGGTCTTTCTGCATCTGTCCAGATGCTCATGGATGATGCCGATCGGCGTTAAAGCGGGTCGAGCCTTACGTTCGGGCGTCAAGGTGAAGAAAGTATTGACGTTTTGTGAAGGTCGGGAAACGGCGCGGTTTTACTTAAATTTGTGCACATTGGCAGCTCAAGCCGATAACATCCGGGCGGCGCATCACGCGCTTTCCCTGATCCGCCCCGTGCGACGGCGGACTCGGTTTGTCGGGCCTTCACCCGCGGTGTCCATATCGTATGCAAGAAGATGAGAAGAGACGATTTCTGGATTTGGTCCTTCGTGAGCCGAGTGTCGCCGTGACGCGGCAGCGCGCGGCCGAACTCGCCCTCCAGGCCGGGTACACCGAATGGCCGGGGTTCAGACCCGCGCTCGCCGGAAAGTCGGACCGTGCGCCCATGGCGGTGGTGACTGCGCCCACCCAATTGCAGCGCGTCGGCGCATCGCACGAAAGGGCCACGTCTTAAAACATCTCCGCGAAACGAATGTGCGCGCAACGTTTCATGTTCGGTGAAGCGCCTGTTCAACCCGTCGCCAACGGTGTCGCGGTCAGCTTGAGCACGTTACGCGTGGCGGGGGTCAGCTTGACGCGCTCGTCGATGCGATACGGAATGAGCCAGATCGGTCCGAGCTGATCACACAACACCGCGACCTGCCCGCGCTCGGCCTGGCTGACTTTTTCATCACTGAGAAAATCGGCGATGCGTTTCGAGCCCGGCGCGCCCAGCGGCCAGAACCGGTCGCCCGGCCGGCGGGCCCGAACCACCAGGGGCGGATGGACTTCGTCACGGTCGAGCCATTCCTCGTGCCGTGGCTTGCGACGTTTCCAGGACGCGATCGACGCAGGACCATCGCCCGACAAGGCGGCGCGCGTCGTCTCGTCGGCTTGGATCCTGAGTCGGCGTACGGGCAGGATCGTTTCGCCGGGAAGATCGACACGAACTTCCGGAGCGACGACTTCACGCGGCGGATGATCGGGGATCGCGAAGGAGAGTCGTCCGTAGTCCTTGACCACGATCAACCCGCCGGGCAGGTGTAGTTGTTTGCCGCTGACGTTGCCGGCGGCGAGATCGAGCACCGCGGTCAGGTGGCCGAACGTCAGGTCCTGCTCACCGAGCTCGAAAAACCGCACCGCTTGCCGCACGAGTTCCGCCTGGATAATCCGGCTCTTACCGATCAGAGCATGTACGTTCAGCACCAGTTCGCGGTCGGTGCACTGGACCACCAATGCCTCGAACATGCGTTGGGCCGTCTCGCTCAGGTAGCTTTCGACCCACCGTGCCTGCTCGCTCAATCGTAGCAGCGCATCGTCAACGGCGGGATTGACCGTCTCCCGCAACATCGGAAGCACCGAAGCCCTTAGGCGGTTGCGGGTGAAGGTTTCGTCGGTGTTGGTTTCGTCCGCGCGAAAATCAATGTCGCAGCGCGAGCAATAGGCCGCCAACGCGTCGCGCCGAAACGCGAGCAATGGACGTACGAGCCGAATCCCGCTGCCCGGCGCGATCTCCCGGCCGGCCGGGATGCCCCGCAGGCCGCGCAGGCCCGTGCCCCGCAGGATGCGATGCAGAATCGTTTCCACATTGTCGTCGGCATGGTGCGCCACCGCCACGACTCCGATGCCCGTGCGCAGCGCGACCCGTTGAAAAAACGCGTGGCGTCGATCGCGGGCGACTTCCTCGATCCCGCGTCCGCCGCCGGTGGACGCTTGAATGTTCTCGGGCTCGACCGTGCACGGCAGATTCAACCGCGCGGCCTGATTCGCGACGAACGCGGCGTCGGCGTCGGCGGCTTCGCCGCGCAGGCCATGGTGCAGATGGGCGACGTGCAGTCGTCGGCACGCGTCGGCCCCGAACATCGACGCGAGCGCATGCATGAGGGCCATCGAGTCGGCGCCGCCCGAGACGCCGACGATGACCGGCTCGTCGTCGCCAAGCAGCCGGTCGGTTTCGATCGATTCGCGAACCTGTTGTACGAATGGGTCGGTCGACATGAACACCACCGGCCATCGTAGCATCCCGGTTCCGTGACCACCACCATGTCGTGCTTCATCGGATCGCTCACGGAAACCCACGGGATGCAACCCACCGGCTCGATCGCGTGGTAGACCCGATTCCGACAGACCAGTAGGATGTCGTTGTCATGGCTGATGCCGAACTTCAGATCCAGCGTTTCATCGCACCGGGCTTCGAGGAAAACGGGTATGTGCTCTACCGTCGCGGCGGGGGACCCTGCTGGGTGGTCGATCCCTCGTTTCCGCCGCAGCCGCAGGAGATGCTCGAACGTATCGCCGCCGAGCGGCTCGAGATCGAAGCGATCATTCTTACCCACGGTCATGCCGACCACATCGCTGGCCTGGACCTGATCCGCGAATCGGCCGGTTCGGCGAGAATCCTGATGCCGGCGGCCGAGCACATCATGCTGTCCGACGCCGCCCAGAATCTCTCGGCCGGCTTCGGCATGCCGTTGACCGTGACCACCCGGGCGGACGGCGATCTTGCTCCGGGCGATACGATCACACTGGACGGGCTGGATTTTACGGTGCTGGATACGGCAGGGCACTCACCGGCGGGACGGAGCCTCTATTGCGCCCAGGCCGGGGTGGTGATCTCGGGTGACGCCCTGTTCGCGGGCAGCATCGGGCGAACCGACTTTCACCATTGTGATGAGCAGATGCTCCATCGGACGATACGGGAGAACCTGTTGACCTTGCCCGACGACACGCAAGTCCTTTCCGGACATGGCCCGCCGACGACGATCGGCCGCGAGCGTGCGTTCAATCCCTTCCTGAGGCCACCTGGCGGCTAGGCCGGCGCATGGGTGCGATCCCTACTCCGAATAGGGCCTACCCGACCTATTCATGCGGGTAGGTTTTGCGGGGTGCTTGCTTCCGCGCTTGTGACGTAAGGGGTCCGTGACAGATTTGGCGGGGCGATTCAGCGTTGAAGCATCAAGGGCAGCGGTCTGGCGTGCAATTGTCATGACGCCGAACCCCGTTCATGAGCCGTGAAGCACGATCCAAACCGCCTGAAATGGAAGCACTCGCCGAAACCGCAGTTTGGCCCGCACGAAATGAGCCGCCTGAAGTGTCACGCACCCTGACGTAAGTTCCCTGACGGAAAAAAGTTGAATCAGCGCGGACCCTCGCGTACAATATAAACGCGCGGAAGAGCAGTATATTCGACGACCGTGCGACAATAAGTTATATCCGTTATTCCGAGTCGTCGTCTTCGCAAGGCTGTGCGGCATCAGCGCAACAGGGAGGTTGTCGCGTGATGTTGAATCGTTGCGGTGTCAGTGCGCAGAACAAGCGAGGCAGAAGATGGCGGAACCTACGCCGAGAACACACATACGATCGGTTTGTCCGGTTTGTGGTGCGAATTACAAGCTTCGGATCCACGCTGCCGGCCGCAATGCGCGATGTAAGTCGTGCGGTGTGGTCTTCACCGTCCCGGGGGACAAGGTCCCGCTCGAGGATTCGGTGTTGTCCTGGCTCGATCCGAAGAAGCATGACGATGCGGACGACGACCGCGATCGTGACGATGCGCCCGCGAACGTCCCGAACCCTGCCGCCACGCCGAAGTCGGTAGCACCGACGCCTGTCCCCGTAAAGAAGGAGTCGAAGCCGCGACCGAATCTCATGCTGAGAAAACCAGCCAGGTTCGCGTCGGCGCCGGCTAAACCGGCCGCGCCCAATCCGGCTGTCCCAAAACCCGTCGCGCCTGAGCCCACATCCGTCGATGTGAAAACGACTGAACCGGAAGATTCCGTCGAGCGGGCGGCACCTGCCGAGTCGGAAGCACTGGCCGAGCCGGAAGCACTGGCCGAGCCGGAAGCATCGGGCGAGCCGGAAGCATCGGGGCCGGTCGTTCCGAAGAAACCCAACGGGGTCGGATCGCCCGGCGAACCGGCCGCGCCGATGCCGAAACGCCCCGTGATGAAGTCCGCACCCAAGCGCCCCAAACCACCGGCCCCCAAACCCTCATCCAAGCCGACGCAACAGCGGCTCATTCCGCTGCGTAAAAACAAGTAACCAACTTCGCTGTGCCTGAACCGTTGGAACGCACCGGGGGATGGTGCGCCCACGTACTCGGCAGGACCCAACTCCCGGCATACAATCTAAATCAACTTCGCACGTGATCCGCCACGGCGCGGGTCGGTGCATCCGGTAACCCGAAGGAGGCCGATGATGATCCGCGCGCATGTGACCCCTACTGTGTTTCCGATGAGTGCCTTCTTTCTTGCGGTGGCGACCGCCGGGTACGGTGACGAATCGCTTCGGACGAAAGTACCGAACGAACAGGCCGTCGCCGAAGTCGGATCGGGCCGGCGAACCGAGGCGAACGCGGCCTGGTGGGGGTTCGACGAAGCCGACGCGACCGAGTCGTTACAAGCGGCCGTCGATTCGGGCGTGGCCAAGCTCATCATTCCCTACATGGGCCGGCCGTGGATCATTCGGCCGGTCAAGCTGCGCAGCAACCTGGAGATCATATTTGAACCGGGGGTGCTGGTACTGGCGAAGAAGGGCGAGTTCATGGGCAAGGGCGACTCGCTTTTCCACGCCGCCGATCAGACGGATATCACGATTCGCGGCTACGGCGCGACGCTGCGCATGCGCAAGAAGGACTATCAGAATCCGCCCTACCCGAAGGCGGAATGGCGCATGGGTTTGCGGTTCGTCGGTTGCAAGCGGGTGCACGTCGAGGGCGTTCGCGTCGAGAGCAGCGGCGGGGACGGGATCTATATCGGATCAAGCGGGAAGCTGCGCTGGTGCGAAGACGTGGTCATACGCAACGTCGTCTGTCACGACAACCACCGGCAAGGGATGAGCGTGATCGGCGCGGTGAACCTGCTGGTCGAGAACAGCGTTTTCTCGGACACCCAAGGCACGCCGCCCGAGGCGGGCATCGACCTGGAGCCGGACAGTCCCGACGAGCGGCTGGTCAACTGCGTCATTCGCAACTGCGTCTTCGAGAACAACGCCGGTCATGCCATCCTGGTCTATCTCAAGCCGCAAACCGAAGCGAGCGAGCCGGTCACGATCCGGTTCGAGAACTGTCTGTCGCGCATGGGCCACGCGACCGGTCCGTCGCCCGACGAGGTCTTCGATCGCGACTTGAAGGGGTGGTCGGGCATGGCGGTGGGGACGGCCCACGGGCCGAGCGGGTTGATCGAGTTCCGTGACTGCGTGACCGAAAACACCGGCAAGGAAGGGGTCAAGGTCTTCGACCAGTCGGCCGACAGTGTGAAGATTCGGTTCGTCAATTGCAGTTGGCGGAATCCGTGGGTCTCGCGCCACCCCGACTACGGCGGGCCGCGGGTGCCGATCCTGATCCACCTCCGTCGGCCCGAGCTCTCGGAGAAGCCCGGCGGGATCGAATTCATCGACTGCCACGTCTATGACGACGCGTACCGGCCGGTGCTGCAATTCGAGGAAGACAAGAGCGCGTTCGGCGTCCGCGACCTGACCGGCACGATCACGGTCCACAGCCCGCACGAACCCCGCATGAAACTGGGCCCAAAAACGAAGCGGATCGATCTCGAACTCGTCAAGGCGGCGAAGTGACGTGCCCTGTTCAGCACGCGCGACGCAAGGCCGATCCCGATGACGCAGGCCCCCTGAAGATTCACGGACACGCCGGCTTGGCGGGCAGGAACGTGCCGTTGGCCGGGGGGATGCCGACGCTCGGGTTGCCGTTGAAGTTGTTCACCCAGTCGGAAACGTCGGCCAGGCCCACGGCGCCGTCGTGGTTGCTGTCCACCAGGCACACACGAGCCAGGCCGTTGAATTCGTTCACGAACGCCGAAGCATCGGCGAGCCCGACGTTCCCGTCCTGATTGACATCGCACGGCAGGTGGCCGACGCGGATGCACACCGTACCTTGGGCTCCCGTGGCCGTGCTCCTGGCCGTGAACGTGATCGTGGTCCACTCCTGCTGCGGCAGCGGCGCGTCCAGCGTCAACGTGTACTGTCCGGCGGTCGTCTCCGGGGTCAGCGTCAGGTCGGTCGGCGCGGCGCCGCCGGTCGAGGTGATGTCGTCCGTACTCGCCGCGACGCCGACATCGATGTCCTCGCTCATCTGAATGACGAAATCGGTGATGCTCGCCTGGTACGACTGCGGAAAAATGAAACAGGTTTCGTCGCTCGCACCGTTTCCGGTCGAGCTCTTCGGCAACCCGGCGTCACAAACCCAGTCCACCGCCGGCACCGGCTCGATCGCGATCCGCGCGGTGTAGATGTCACCGTCGTCGTTGCCGGCGTTGTTGCGCAAGTCGGCCCAGGTGGCGAAAAACGCGTTGTCCTGCGCGGCCAGTCCGTTGTAGTCGCCGATGAAGGTCGGTGCGGTGGTCGGGTCCGAAATCACGTCGGTCACCAGCAAGTTGGGCGAAAAGGTCTGCCCGCCGTCGGTCGAGAAGGCGAAGTAGACGTCGAACATGACGTTGTTCGGATCGTTGCGACGGTCGTACCACATCACGCCCACGTGCCCCTCGTCGTCGACGGCGATCCAGGGGAAGAACTGACTGTGCGTGGTCGAATCGTCATTGACGCGAATCCCCGTCGGCGTGACCCAGTCGATCTGCCCGGCGACGTCGTTCCAATCGCCGGCCCGGACGAAGATGTCCGCGTCGTTACTTGCGTCCTCGGCGTCATAAACGACATACACCCGGCCATGAAACGCGCAACCCGAACGATCCACGGCCACGGCCGGAACCGTCCCCGCGCGAAACTGGGTATTCGGCAAACCGAAACACGAACTGCCCAGGTTGTTCTCAATGTCATCAATGGTATCCACGACTTCGGGTCCCGCAGCCAGCGGCGGCCACCAGGTATTCCCCGCATCCGCGGAGCGTCGCAAGAGAATCAACTCATTGTTTTCTTGCGTGCGGAATCCCGGTCCACTATCGAGCCAAACGGTGTAAAGCTCTCCGTGCGGCCCGACCACCGGCACCGCCGCGATGGCGAACCGGTCCAGCGCAGCATCAAGCGGGACTTGATATAACGTGAGAGCGTTGGGCGTGAATGCCCATGTCCCGACAGCCCCACCTTGTAAGGAACGGTTAAACATAATGCTCCCCGAATTGGTTCCTGTGAAGTCGCTCCACACCGTGTACACGCGATCGCCGCGCGTGGGATCCGGGTCTGCGGCAAGGAGCTCCTTGTCTGCGAAGGTTCCGACACTACCTGGGATGGCTTGAAGGGCCTCGAATGTCTGGCCTCCATCGGTTGATCGGCTGAAGGCAACCGGCGAGTCAGACCCGCGAAACGTGATCAGACCAATGTAGAGGTTCCCGTTGCCGCCGATCGCGCACGCGGGGTCAAATTCCTCCGTCCCGAGCAGTGGGTCACCGAAGAAACCAAACGCCGGCGTCCAAGTGTTGCCAAAGTCCGTCGAAGTGGTGAATAGCGTAGTCACAGCTTGAACTTGAAAAAAGGTGCAGGCAACCGGGGTCGCGGGAAGCATCCCATCATTCCATCCCGTCAGCAGTAAACCTGGCTGTGTCGGACTCGCCGAGATGAACGTTTCGTTTTGCGTCGGCCCCGGTTCGTCGTTGACCTTCCAATTGATCTCGCTGCTTCCCGCACGTTGCTCGAGGACTGCAACGAATTGCGCCGTGGAACAGGCCATACTTGTTTGTGACGAGCCACCGGAAGCGCTCAGCACCTCATTCATGGAGGGAGGCGCGACCAAGCCGTTCAACAACAACGCCGACGCGTCCTTGAGATCCTGCCGATCGCATGCATCGGGCGCCTGGCCGGTGCACCCGATGTTCATCACGTCCAATCCGACTTCCACGACCGATGGATGCTCGGCCAGCCGGGCGAGCCCCGCCGCGTTGATCCGACCCGTCAACCCCGCAATCGTAGAAGGGCGGTAGAGAAGCTCGAATTCGCCAAACTCAAATACATCCAAAACAGCCTGCTGGTGTTCATGTATATCCGCTTCATGGCTACCATCTGATGTGGTCGCAGTGAGGAGAATCATGACATAGATTCTTCCATCGGGACTGTTCACCAACGCGCTGGAGACCTCCGAGCCAACAATGGACTGATTTGATGAGGAACTCGCAACGACATTTGTGGTCAGAACGGTTCCTAAACCTGCGGCCAGCAACAAAAAAACGGCACCGTTCATCCGAGCCAGCCGATTTCCTACCCAGTGCGCCTGGTGGATACAATTAGTAATATAGGTGACTATTTTGATGTTCATATAACTATCGATTCAGGATGAATAATTTTATGTTCCGAGTTTACGTCGGCGGATCATGTGGTGACTGCCCAGCATCGCAGTGGCGACGACCCCGAGCAACAGCATCGACGGCTCGGGAATCACTTCAACAGTCAACGTATTCACAATCAGATCGTCGGGAGGGCCTAACGAATAAGCAGACGTAAAGACGAATGCAAAAGAGGACGACGGGGCGCCGCTCTGAGTGAAGATAGACGCATGAAACTCCGTGCCCGGCGGGGCCGCGGGAATTGCCAGAATCCCTGCTGCGAGTGATTGCGGGCCGGACTGCCCAAATGCGGGAAATCTTGAGCTAAACCCGGCGCGTTGATCCATAGTATTCTCTATGAAGATGTTGGTGATGTCATCTCCCTGAGGTGACCCAACCGACGTGAGAAAGACCTCGGGCGGTAGTCCAGCCGGTTGGACGGGGTCCTGGGCGACGCCGATATCCGAATCGATGGTAATGTTCAACCGCGCTAGGCCCAAGTTCCCGAATGTCCCGATAGGATCGGTTTCGGCAAAGAGTGTATAGGGCACGGTCCCGCCCTGCGGGCCGATGGTGACCGTGTCGGCCCCGCCCTGGCCGAGGATCGAGAGTTCCACGAACGTGGCGTGAGCGGCCGCGGTCGCCAACATGGTCATGGCTGCCGCCAGAAGCAGGCATCGCAAGGTCATTTGGTTACATCTCCCGGGCGGCGGTCGGAGCCGCGGCCGAGACGCTTCGGCGACGCTTTGGCCTGAAAGCGTCGCCGACGAGCCGCACGCACCCGGCGTCGTCAGGTCCACGAACCAAGAGTATACCCCCCCCCGGTTGGCTCTGTTAAGAAAAATCCAAAAAAGTACGCTGGATACCGTAAAGGCTGTGATTCCGGCGGCTTGCGCGGGTAGGGATCGTCCGCTGCGGTCCACTGCCGTGACGGATGAATCCCGCGGCTCGGGGTTGAGCTTCGTTACAGGCTTTGTTTCGCCGCCTCGAACGGGACCAACCCGCCGCGCTTTTGTCAGAGCGAACAGCGACCCGTCCTTCCATTTCTCGTCACATTGGTCCGGAAGCAGATCTGCGCACCCCGATTGCATCACGTCGACCCCGACGCGGGCGACCACGTCGAGTTCGGCGAGTTTGTCCAAGCCGCTCGCGTTGATGCGGCCGGTGAGGCCGGCCACATCATCCGGACGATGAACCAAGTCGAACTCGGTCGCGTCCAACGTATCCAGCACGACCTGCTGCTGTGTTCTTGCCGTGTCCGCACGCGCGACTGGATCGGCGTTCTGAGGACCGACGGCGTCGGCCAGGACGATGACCACGTACAGGTGGCCGTCGTCTGCCGCGGCGAGGGCGTCGTAGACATCCGATTCGATGCGGTTGGTCTCTACGGACGATTCCACCGCGGCGGTCACGGTGGCCGAAGGGTGGAACCAAACCGCGGTCATCGGGATCATCGCGGCAAGCAGGCTTATCGTCTGGACTATGTAACTTCTGGTGAGAACCTGTATACT
>Ga0299906_10000699_pt1 | contig 30075 bp, 29 predicted proteins | sample RVTome_14_FD_200259 | JGI IMG/M metagenome (GOLD analysis project Ga0299906, IMG submission 200259) | Soil microbial communities from uranium-contaminated site in the Upper Colorado River Basin, Wyoming, United States - RVT145D125 (version 2) ...
ACGGCGGCGATGTGACGCGCAAGCGCAAGCTCCTGGAGAAGCAGAAGGCCGGCAAGAAGCGGATGAAGACGGTGGGCAGCGTGAACATCCCCCAGGAGGCGTTCATGGCGGTGTTGGAGACGGAGGACTAGGATCGCATCCGAAGGCGCGACGCGATTCATGTGGACGAGGATCACTCACAAGGAGGTGTTGATGCCTCCTCATCAAGAGGGCAGTGCTTCTGATCCGGCATCGTCGACCGAACCTCGCACGATGCAATTTGGCGATCTTGAGTGCCCGAAATGCCGGTATGAATTGACCGGGCTGCGAGAGACTCGCTGTCCGGAGTGCGGAGAGCCTTTCGACGGCGACCCGCATCGCAGTCGTGCGGTGAAGCTGGTGGCGGTTTATTGCGTTCGCGTCGATCACCAGCAGCAGATCGTCGAACTGCTTCGCAACGCCGGACTGCATCCACGGGCTGATGATCTGCCGCGCTATCAGCATCCGAGGGCCCCGCTCCCATCGGCGCCGATCTACGTTCCCAAGTCCGAGGCATCACACGCCCGACGGGTCCTGGCGCATTGGGAACGTGAGACGAACGAACGTCTTGGCCGGATTGCATGCTCGTTTCGACGTCAGATTGCGGTGGCCCTTGTGATCGCGCTGCCGTGTGGCGCCGCGACTTCCTGGTTCATGGAGGGCGAGGTCGATCCGACTTCAATTCTGTTGTACTCGTTCGTTTGGTTCGTTGTCGGCGCCATACTCTGGATGAGCGTGTCGCTCACTGCATCATGGTGGCGCGAATCTCGCTAGCTGGATGGTCAGATGAGGCGGGGTTGGCGGGGTCGCACACAGTGCTGCCGGACCAAGCGCCGGATCCATTCATTCCGGTTCAGTTGAACGTCCTGATGTGCCGGTGGACCAACGCCGCGACAACGATGGTGGCAACGCCATCGCCCGCGAGACCATCAAGGCCGTGCGCAAGAACGTGACCGCCAAGTGCTACGGCGGCGATGTGACGCGGAAGCGCAAGCTCCTGGAGAAGCAGAAGGCCGGCAAGAAGCGGATGAAGACGGTGGGCAGCGTGAACATCCCCCAGGAGGCGTTCATGGCGGTGTTGGAGACGGAGGCGGAGGGGCTTTGGCCACACATGCGAACGACTTTCATCGCGGTCGAGCCGGGTGTCGCGTGCAAGATAAACCACCCCCATCCCCCCGCGCCCGATCTCGCGGGTGATCGTGTACGTGCCGATCCGACCGGAGTGATCCACCATGCGCGCCAGTGTAGTGCCCACACCCACCCCTGTGACCCCGCCGGCGGCCGGACATTTTTCGCCGCCGACCCTTTGAATTGCCGCCCGGTTCGCCGATACAGTTGAACGTGCGGCAGAGCACGCCGCGATGGAGACCGCTTGTCATGGGACGGAATGACCGCGAAAAACAGCGAAAAGCCAAGGCCCGGCGGGAGAAGCACCTTCAGCAGGCGCGGCAGCGGGCGAAGGCCAACCCGGTCGAAAACCGCGGCCCGGCCATCGACGAGCATCGCGCGTTCGCCGAGAAGCCGCTGGTCCAGGGTCTCAAGGGGACTCCCCCTCCGCCGCGCCAGACGAAGACGGGGTGAGCATTGCGGTCAACGGTCAGCCGTCAGCGGTCAGCCGGATGAGGCCGATTCGCTCCCGAAGGCCCCTGCGGCACGCTTCGGGGGAAGGGTCGTGTGCGGTGGCGAGTCCGGGTCTGAATCTGGGTCGGACTCCGGGGTGGGGGCGGGGGGTTGCGATCTCACGCGAATCACATCGTTTCTGAACCGGCTCTTGACAGATATCATTCCAGCCGTCATCAATGGACCCGGCCCGATTCGTCATCGTGCGCGCCGATCGGACGGCGGCCTGACGCATCGCTCCGCCGACCGCATCGTCCCCGGCCCCCCGGACCCCCGGACCCCGAACCCGACGACTTTTCGAGTAGCGCCCACACATGCCCAATCCGCCCGTCGAGACCTGGGGCCAGCTCCAGGATGCCTTCACGCAGCCGCAGTATTCCTCCGTCCTCAGTCTCGCCATTCACCTGGCGATCGGCGGCGTGGTCGCCATCTACCTCCGGTTCCTCTACCGGTGGACCAATCCCGGCTCATCCTCCGATTCCATCGCCCGGGTCTTTCCGCTCCTGACGCTGGTGACGATCGCGGTCATCGCCGTGGTCAAGTCGTCGCTTGCCCTGTCGCTGGGGCTGGTCGGGGCGCTGTCGATCGTGCGCTTCCGGGCCGCGATCAAGGACCCGGAGGAGCTGGTCTACCTCTTCCTGTGCATCGGGGTGGGGCTGGCCCTGGGGGCCGAGCAGTTGTGGTTGGGCCTGGCCCTGGTGGTGGTCGCCAGCGCGTTCATCCTGGTCTTCGATCGCCTGCGGCCCTCGGCGCGGACGGGCGACGCCTACCTGACGATCGTGGGCAGCGCCAGCGCGCACTTCGCCGATGACGAGACCGGGGCCTTGGCCGCGGCGAAGCGGGTCTTCCCCCGTCTCACGGTGCAGCGCTGCGACATTGAGGGCGACGAGGGTCAGCTTCGCCTCGATCTGCACCGCGTGGACAACGATGCCGCGCCCGGGCGGATCGCCGAACTGCGCCGGCAGTTGCCCGGCTGCCAGATCTCCTACGTCAACGCGACGTCGCTGCTGTGAGCCCATGGTGACGTCGCCGACCATCTCGCTGATCGACGACGGGGCGGCGCGTCTCGATCTCCGCGCCCGCCGCGAGCTCAAGTACGTCTTCGCCCATTACGACGTGGCCGCTCTCCGGAGCGTGCTGCGGCAGGTGTGCCGGCCGATCGTGCACGCCGGGCCGGTCTCGACCGTCCGCAGCGTCTACTTCGACGACCGCTCGCTCAGCGCCTGCCGCGCCAACCTCGACGGCATCGGCCTGCGCCACAAGACGCGCCTCCGCTGGTACGACCTGGCCCGGCCGTCGGACCGGTTCTTCCTTGAAGTGAAGTGGCGGATGCACCGGCTGACCGGCAAGCACCGGCTGGAGCTGGCCTCCGGCGCGCCGCTGCCGGATCTGTCGTTCATCGATCTGCACGACGCCGTCCGCCGGTCTCTCAACGGCTCGCTCGATCCGACGTGGCCGCTGCACACCGAGCCGGTCGTCCTCGTCGAGTATCGGCGCGAGCACTTCGCCCTGCACGACGGCAGCGCGCGGCTGACGCTCGACTACGACCTGCGCTTCTGCGGCCTGCTCGGGTGCGGACGCTACCATCGGCGCTTCGGCGAATCCCTGCCCGGCGTGGCCCTCATCGAGCACAAGGCGGCCGCCGACCAGCGATGCCGCCTGCCCGGGGCGCTCGGCCGGCTGTGCGCCCGCGCCGATCGATTCTCCAAGTACGTCGCCGGCTGCCAGCGACTCGGTTACATCAGGCACTGCTGAAAAGGACCGTCATGCCCGCACCGATCGCCACCCGTGTCTTGCCTGTCCTCGCCGCACTTCTCATCACTCTGCCGGCGATCGCCCAGGATCGCGGACCCGGCGGTCAGCGCGATCCGGCCCAGATGATGCGATTGCTGCCCGTCATGCGGGCGCTCGATACGGATGAGGACAGCGCGCTTTCATCTGAAGAGATCGACGGCGCGGCAGCGGCCCTGCTGACGCTCGACGCCGACGGCGATGGCAATCTCACCCGCGATGAGATCGCGCCGCCGCGCGAGGCCGGGTTCCCCCGCATGCCCGGCATGATGCGGCTCGTGCCCTTGATGCGGGCCCTCGATCTCGACGGCGATGAGGAACTCTTCGAGGATGAGGTCACGGACGCCGCATCGCATCTGCGGACGCTCGATCTCGACGGCGACGGCCTGCTCAGCGCCGAGGAGCTGGCCCCGCAGATGCCCAATTTCGGTCGGCGCGGGCGCGGCGGGCCGGGCCGGCGCGGTGGTGGGGATGATGGCGACGGCGAGCCGATCGTCACGCCGCGCCCCGAGGAGCTTCAGGAGATCGACGGCACGGCGACGATCCCCGACCGCGAGACCTTCAAGCGCTTGTCCTACCAGGGCCCCGACGTGATGGTGGACACGCACCTGGCCGGCATCGAGTACGTCAAGTTCCAGCTCGAGGCCGCGGGCAGCGATGACGCCCGCATGTACTTCATGAACACCAAGACCCACCGGAGCCATCCCGGCTTCATGGCCCAGTTCGGCATGCCCAACGATCGCGAAGGCGGTCAGATGCGCGGCGTGATCGTCTACCGGCCCACGCTCATGGCGCCCAACGGCGAGCCCGGCCTGTACACCTACGAGTTCGAGCCCAACGACGCCTACGGATTCGAGATGGTGAAGATCTGCCACGACCTGCTCGCGGCCAAGTCAGACCTCATGCGCGGCCGCCTGGCCTACAACCTCCTGCCCCGCGCCCGGGAGCAATACCTGACCGAGCCGGAGAAGTACGAGGCGGCCGGGCTGGCGGTCTACGACGAAACCGACCTGGACATAGCGGTCGCGTTTCTGCCGCTGCATCCGGCGGAGTCGTTCGGCCGGCTGCGCCTGATGACGCTGGAGGAGCGCCCGGGTCCGCGCGACATCGTGATTTACCAGACGTTGCCCAATGAGATGCCGCGCGTGGCCGGCATCATCACCGCCGTGCGCCAGACGCCTTTGTCGCACGTGAACCTGCGGGCGATTCAGGACGATGTGCCCAACGCCTTCATCGCCGGCGCGGCAGGCGACCGCGCGATCGTGGGCCTCGTCGGCTCGTACGTTCACTACCGCGTGTCGGCCGACGGCTACGAGCTGCGGCAGGCCAGTGCGGCGGAGGTGGAGTCGCACTTCGCCGACCTGCGTCCGGCCGAGGCCCAGATCCCGCCGCGCAATCTCACGGAGACCGCCATCCGCCCGCTGGAGCGGATCGAGTTCAGCGACGCCGACAGCGTGGGGGTCAAGGCCGCCAACATCGCCGCCATGCGCTGCTTCCTGCCGGAGGGTTCGGTCCCCGGCGGCTATGCCGTGCCCTTCGCCTTCTACGACGAGTTCATGACGTACAACGATTTCTACACCATGGCCCGGACCATGATGGGCACGCGCGACTTCGCGGCCAGCGCCGAGACGCGCGCGGCATCGCTGGAGCAGTTCCAGAGCACGCTCAAGAAGGGCAAGATGCCGCCGTGGATGATGGAGGCGCTGGCCGAGGTGCAGCGGGCCTTCCCCGCCGGCACGCCCATCCGCTGCCGCTCCAGCACCAACAACGAGGACCTGCCCGGCTTCAGCGGCGCGGGACTCTACGACTCCTTCACCCATCACCCGGATGAGGGCCACCTGTCCAAATCGATCAGGCAGGTCTTCGCCAGTCTGTGGAACTTCCGCGCCTACGAGGAGCGCGAGTTCTACCGCATCGATCACTTCGCCGCCGCCATGGGCGTGCTGCTGCACGAGAACACCGATGCCGAGCAGGCCAACGGCGTGGCCGTGACCGACGACATCATGAACCAGGGCGTCGGCCAGATCGGCCCGCGCTATTACATTAACGTGCAGGTGGGCGAGGACCTCGTCACCAACCCCGGCAGCCAGTCGGTGCCGGAGGAGATCCTCCTGAGCCCGCGCAATCCCAACACTGACAAGGTGGTGCAGCGGTCCAACCGCGCCCCGGCGGGGGTCGATTCGCTGCTGAGCGCGGAGCATCGGACGGAGCTGCGCCGCTGCCTGCGGGCGATCCACAGCGAGTTCGCCTCGCTCTATGAAGTCGGACCCGATGAGCCGTTTGCGATGGAGGTCGAGTTCAAGATCACCGCCGAGGGCGAGCTGTCGATCAAGCAGGCGCGGCCGTGGGTGCACTAGACCACGTTCAGTCAATTCGCAGCGAGGGGTGCCATGGGCAGAGTCGCTGCTTTGAGCGAATCTGCCCATGCGTGTGCAGCATCGGCAGCCGGATGTGGTACCGCACGGGCATGCTCCGCCCCCGGAATCAAGACTCCGCATGCCCATGGCACCTGCCACGAATTGAGTGGACCTGCTGTAGGTCGGGTCAGCAGACCCGACGCGGTTGTTCTTACGCAGTACGCATAGCGCGTTCAGACAATTCGTAGCGAGGGGTGCCATGGGCAGAGTCGCTGCTTTGAGCGAATCTGCCCGTGCGTGTGCAGCATCGGCAGCCGGATGTGGTACCGCACGGGCATGCTCCGAAGACTCCGCATGCCCATGGCACCCGCCACGTACCAAATGAAACCGCTCTTGCGAGCTTCGTGATCGCGCCGTTCGCGCGGCGCAGCGCCGCCGCGCCGTGCGCCTGGTGATCGGCGGCGCGGCTGCCATCCACCTTCGATTCCTCGACCGCCGGACCGGCCGCTCGCTATCCCCAGTTTGCGAGCAGTGTCAGGAGGTCGGTGACATTGACGGAACCGTCGCCATCGATGTCCGCGGTGCATGGGGCCGGCGAATCCGGGCATGGGCCCCATGCCGCCAGGAGCGAAAGGAGGTCGTTGACGCCCACCGTCCCGTTGCCGTCCAGGTCGCCCGGGATGGCGCTCGGGCCGATGAGGATCTGCACCACGCCCTCGCTCATCGGGCTGACCCAGAGGTGGCCGTCGGCGTCGAAGCACGGCGCGCTGGCCTGCCAGTGGGTCAGCGGCGAGTTCTCCATGGTCCAGTGCGTCCATGCCGCGCCGTCGAAGACGCTCACGCCGCCGGTGTAGGGGTAGACCTCCTGCTGCTGTGTGGTCACGGCCATCAGGCCGTCGGAGGCGCGGATGGCGATGCCGGTGACGTTGACGCCCGGCCAGCCGGCCTGCGCCTGCGTCGTCGACATCCAGGTCGTGCCGTCGAAGTGCAGGAGGTTGCCCTCCACGCCCACCCACACGCCCGCGCTGAGGTCGGGCTCGAGGTCGAAGAAGAAGGTCCCGAGCGTCAGGGGCGAGTTGGTGGAGTCCCAGGTGCTCCATGCGCCCTGGGGCGTCAGCCGGTGCAACTGAAGCGACGTCAGGATCCAGAGGTTGCCAGCGCCATCCGTCGCCATGTCCTGCACTTCGTTGGCCGACCATCCCAGCGGCGCCCTGGCGACCTGGACCCAGTCGTCGATCAGCGGGTCGTAGTGGTACGCCCCGGAAAACCCGGTTCCGACCCAGATCGTGCCGTCGGGCTGCCGGGCCAGAGAGTTCATGTCGTCCACAGGCAGACTGGTGTTCTGCCAGTTCCAGAAGCCCGTGAACGCGCCGGTGTCGGGGTCCCAGCGGGCCACGCCGTTGCCGCCCATCCAGATGTCGCCCTGGTCATCCTCGAGGATCGTGTACATCGGCTCGTTGTCGACGAAGGGGTACGGCTCGGACAGGTCGTTGTGGGCGCCCCAGTTGCGCCACCGCACGCCGTCGAATCGCGAGAGGCCCCCCTCGCCGGTGGCGAACCATAGGTTCCCCTGGCTGTCGGTCTGGATCCTGTCCACCAGGTCCCAGGGAAGGCCGCTGTTGAAGGAGTTGAACCGCTCCAGCAACTGTCCGCCGGCGGTGTAGTGGCGGACGGTCCCCATCGTCCCGTTGCCGCCGTAGTTGCTGATCCACACCTCGCCGCCGGGCCGCACCGCGATGGAGTGAGGGATGTTCTCGGCGTTCACGAAGAAGACCGGCGTCGTGCCGCCGGCCATCGTGTAGATGTTGCCGTACCAGGTGGCGACCCAGACCAGCCCGGTCGCGGGGTCGAGCCCCAGTCCGGTGGTGGTGATCGTGTTGCCCAGCGTCGGCCAGTTGTCGAACGACGCGCCGTTCCACTTCCACAGGCCGGAAGCGGCGCTGGTGATCCAGATGTTGCCCTGGAGGTCCTCGAGCATGTCATCGAGCTGCGCGCCGGCCGGGTGCAGGACCCAGGAGGCGCCGTCATATTCGGCGAGCCCGGTGTCGGTCATGTGGGTCAGCCAGACGTGGTCGTCGGCCCCGACGTGGACCGAGTTGACGTTGAACCAGGGCGCGGTCCAGGGGAGTTGCTGGCCGACCGTGTATTGCGTCCACTGGTTGGCGGCGGGATTGAACCTGAACAGCGCCCCGTTGGTGGTCTGCACGTTCACGTTCGTGAGCCAGAGGTTGCCCTGGCTGTCGGCGTCCAGCGATCGGACCTCATCGAGGATGAGCGGCGAGTTGGCCGCGTTGTACGTGTGCCACATCGCCTCCGGCGTCGCGGCGCCGGGGTCGAAGCGCGTCAGGCCCCCATCGCTGGCGATCCAGACGATGCCGTCGGCGGCGAACTCGATGTCGTTCAGGAACACCGAGGGGATCGGATGGTGGACGTTGGACCAGACGGTCCAGGCGCTGGTGTCGAAGCCGCCCGCCGGAAGCGCCTGGTAGGGCACATCGGAGGCCGGGAGCCGGGCCAGGCCCGCTTCGCCCCAGTCGATCCAGCGCCCCGCGACCCACAGGTTCCCCTGCGGATCGAAGGCCATGAAGCGCACCTGCTCGCGGGGGATGCCGGTGGTGCTGGGCTTCACGATGTTCCACTGCGGCTCGCCGCCGCCGGCGGCAGTCCCCGACAGTGCGGCCAGGGTTCCGAAGAGCACGTGCATGATGACGATGGACCGTGAGCGCATTGCTCGTCTCCTTTCAAAGGCCCCCTGTTCCGATCTGCCTGGGGTTGCCCCGCCAGGCGCGCGGATGCTAAGCCGGAGCACCGGACCGTCCATCAGGGAAATTTCCCTGAATTGAAGCGCCGCCCGCGAGCGCGGCTCAGTTCCAGTTCGCGAAAAGGGCCGGAAGGTCCGGAACGCGCTCGGCGCCGTCGTCATCGAGGTCGGCCGGGGCGACTGGGGAGAGCGCCAACGCGCTGGCGGCGCGCGGCATGCCTCGCCCACCCCCGGACAAGCGAGGCATGGGACCGGCCACCTATAACCTGTCACCTGTCACCGGACATGCCTCGCCCAAAGCTGCGAGGCATGGCACCCGACCACCTATCACCCGCCACCTATGACCTGCCACCTGCCCTACGGCTTGGCCTCCAGGATCATGTTGAACGGCGTGGTCGCCGCCTGGCGGAAGGTTGAAAACCCGCCCTGACGCATGACATCCTCCAGCTTCCCGGGGCCGGCCTGCGCACCAAGGGCCAGGCCGACTTCCTGGCTGATCGAAGCCGGCGTGCAGATCATCGTCGAGAAGGCGAAGTACATCCGCCCGATCGGGTTGAGGTTCTTCTCCAGGGCATCGTGGGCGAAGGGCTCGACGACCATCAGCGTGCCGTCGGGCTTGAGGGCCTTGTGCGTGTGGGCCATCGCGCCGACGGGATCGCCCATGTCGTGCAGGCAGTCGAAATAGGCGATGAGGTCGTAGTCGTGGCCGGGATAGTGCTTGGCCGACGCGACCTCGAAGCGGACGTTGTGCAGTCCCGAGGCCTTCGCCCGTTCGTTGGCGCACGTCACCGACGCCTCGTGGAAGTCGAAGCCGATGAACTGCGAGTTGGGAAACGCCGCGGCCATGACCAGCGTCGAGGCGCCGTGGCCGCAGCCGACATCCGCGACTTTGCCGCCCTTCTCGAGCTTCGGCACGACGCCCTCGAGGGCCGGCAGCCATTCCGCGACGAGACTCGCCTTGTAGCCGGGCCGGAAGAACTTCTCCGTGCCGCAGAAGAGGCAGTCGCTGTGGTCGCCCCAGCCCACGCCCTCGCCGGTGCGGAAGGCGCGGCTGATCTTCGGCTCGTCGATGAACATCGAGCCGATGGCGTAGTACCCACCGGTCATGCAGGTGGGGCTGTCATCGTCGGCGAAGACGGCCCGTTGCTCGGGCGACATGAAGAAGCGTCCCGTCGCAGGGTCGTATTCGATGTAGCCCGAGCCGGCTTGCGCGGCACACCACTCGCGCACGTAGCGCTCGGTGGTGCCGGTCTGCTCGGCGAGGTCTTCGGTGGAGATGGGCCCGTTGGCGGCCAGGGCCTTGTAGAGCCCCAGCCGGTCGCCGAGGATCACCAGCGGCGCGACCGATGCGGCCCCCATGTCGCCGACCATCTTTCCCAGCAGGGCTTCGAGCTTCGATTCTTCAAGGACGGGCATGATTTCTGGTCTCCTGAATTCCGTGGTGGCGCGTGCGAATGTGAAGGATAGGGCGGCCGCGCCGCGCGGCACACGATGGGCGTGCGAGATTGCCGCGCACTCCATCGGCATCGATCACGTCGACGAGCCGGCTACGTCGCGGGGATGCACTTGCAGCTTGTGTCGATCGGCGCGTCGGCGTCCTTCCACGCCTCGCGGTACTGCGCTATGACATCCGCCGCCTCCTCGTTCTTGCCCTGCTCCTGGAGCGACCGGGCGAGGCCGAAGAGCGACCAGCCGTTCTTTGGCCACTTGGCCAGGTCCTCGCGGTAGGTGCGCTCGGCGTCGGCGTAGCGGCCGGCCTTGAGATAGACCGCGCCGAGGGTGTGGCGCACGGGCTGAAGCCACTGCGGCGGCTCGCCGTAGCCGAGCGTGTCCTCCACGGCCGCGGCCTGCTCCAGCAGTTGGGCGGCTTCATCCCACTTGCCCTGCTGGAGGGCGATCTCGCCCGCGATGAAATGGTCGCTCACCTCCAGGACGTTCCGGGCGTTGTCGCGGCCCCACTCGATGTCGTCGGGGATCGCCTCCATCGCGCTCTTGAACGCATCGTACTCCCGCCGCGCGCTGTCGAAGTCCTTCTTCGCCGCGTACGCGATGGCCCGGGCGGCCCGCCACGTCGCGGTAGTCAGGATCATGAACGAGGGCGGCGCGGGCTCGGCGAGGATCGCATCCCACCGCCCGAAGCGCTTCTGCACGTCGTACACCGAGCACATCCAGCGATCCAACCGCGGGCCGGAGGCGCGCAGGATGTCTTCATCGACGTTGGCCCACATGTCGCGCGCGGCGAGCATGGCCTCCTGCTCGCGGCCGCTCATCATCGCCGCGTAGGCGCGCACATGGGCGTTGTGCGTCATGTAGGTGTGCTGGGCCAGCGGCGGCACGGTCAGGGCCCGGTAGGCCTTGTCGGCGGCCATCGCCTTTTCATTCTGCCCGACCGCCCTGGCCCAGAATCCGGTCTTCAGGTAGATGTGCGAGGGCATGTGCAGCAGGTGACCGCTGGCCGGCACGAGATCGCTCAGCCGGTCCGCCGCCGCCAGACCGCGATTCGGGTCGCGGCTCGGCTCGGTGGCGTGGATGTAGAGATGCAGGGCGCCGGGGTGATCGGGGTCCAGTTCCAGCACCCGATCCAGCGTGGCAAGGATGCGCGGCGTGCTCTCGTGCGGCGTGAAGTCATTCGTGTACAACTTCCACGGATTGAGTACCATCATCGACTCGGCGTAGAGCATGCCCACATCCGCATCGTCCGGGTGCGCCGCCCAGATCTCCCCCATCGCCTCGGCGTAGGCCTCGTTGAGCGCAGTGCGGTCGTCCGGCTCCGCTTCGGCGTTGCGGTAATTCAGCGCCTCGATGAGGGCGCGCTCGACCGGCGTCGTGTTCTCCAGGCGCGCCAGCGCGTTCTCCATCCCTTCCCAGGCGCGCTGCGTCCGCTGCGGAGTCATGACGGGGTGGTTGTACTGCGGCCCCGAGGCGATGGACACGCCCCACCAGGCCATGGCGCAATCGGGATCGATCTCGGCGGCGCGGGTGAACGAGCGGATCGCCTCGTCGAAGTTGAAGGCGAACATCCACGTGAGACCTTGGTCGAAGTACGCCTGGGCCTGGGCCGACGTCGTGGTGATCGCGCGGCGGTGCGGACCCATGTTCTTGTAGAGTTGGCCCTCGACATCGCCGCCCAACGCGCCAAGACTGGGATTGACGGTGCTTGCGCAGCCGCTCAACGCGAACAACGAACAGAGAAGCGTCAATTCTCGCAGGCGAGGATACATGGTTGTCTCCTTGTCCGGACGCAGCGGAGCAGCCGGCGGAAGCGCCGACGGTCTGCATCCATGTGGCCTAACGTAAACTCGCGGGCGAATCCGTCAAGTCGATCATGAGTCGCGACGAACATCGCCCGAACAGCCGGGCGACGATTGAGGGGGCTGCGCTCTCATCAATTCCCGCCCGTCGACGCCATCGTACGCCGGCGCCTTGCCTTCGCGGACCCTGATTCGATACTGCGGTGGAGGCGTCACTCCCCCATCATGCGGATCGCACGGCCCTACAGCCCCCGACTCATCGCCCTCTGCCTTGCCCTCGGCGCCCTGAGCACGCTCCTCGTCGCATGGACGTCGGCCACCTTCGCGGACTTCCCGAACAACCATCAGTCCATCCGCTTCGAGCCCCTGAGCGATCGGGAGATGTGGCTGCTCTCGCTCAAGCGCACGTTCGGAGGACGGCGGTACACCTCGGCGGTCATGATCCGCGCCCTCCAGTACGAAGCCGAGCCGCCCGGTTCCGATCCGCCGGCGTGGGCGGCCCTGCCCGATCCGCCAGTCTTGGACAGCCATGACAACCCGCACTACGAGATCGCCGAGGGGCGCGGCTGGCCGTGGCCGGCCTTCATGTACCGCTTCTCCAACACCGAGGGCACATCGAAGCAGCGGGCGGGCCCCGTCACAGGCGGCTTCGTGCTCCGGCCGCATTCCACAAGTGCGTGGTACGACCCCTGGGTGCTGCCCTGGCGGCCGATTGCCGGCGGCCTGATGTTCGATGTGCTCGTCCATGCGGCGCTGTGGTGGGCCGTGCTGTGCGTGCCCGGACCGATCCGCCGCCGGTATCGCCGCCGCCGGGGCCGTTGCGAAGGATGCGGCTATGACCTCAGCGCCACCTCCGCGGCGCGTTGTCCGGAGTGCGGCGAGGCGATTCCACGGTCGGCCGCCGGCGGGACGTGAACCCGGCGACCCCCTGGGCTGTATAGTCCGATCGGCCCCTGCACACCCCGGCGAGATCGCCGCCGCACACTCCCGACCATTCCTCCCCTGGACCCCGCCATGAATCACCGCGAACGAATCGTCATCTACGGCCTGCTCTCGGCACTGCTTCTTGTCACCGGCCTGCTGCTGCTGGACCGCTCGGGCCCCGCGGCCCATGCCGCGCCTTTCGCGTTCGACGACATCCTCGGCCCGGCCGACGGCGTGGAGCTGCGCGGCGGCGACGATGACGCGAAGGCCATCGTCCTGCGCAACAGCGACGGCCGGCCGGCATGGGGTGATGACGCCTGGCATCGCGCCCACAGCCGCGCGTATGTCCACATCGGGCGCATCCTCAACCGGCAGCTTGCCGCGGACATCTACGAGGAAGAGCGCGCGGCGTTGCGCGAGGAAGCCGAGGTAAAGGACGGCGATTACGCCACCCGCCTGAACGAGCTGAACGACCGGTTGCGCGGCCTCGACCGCGAGAGCCCCGAGGCCCAGGAGATCATGCAGCAGGGCAACACGCTGCTTCAGGAATATCGCCAGTGGCAGCAGCAGGTGCTCGCGCGTCAGGACCAGCTCGGCGCACAGCACCTGGAGCAGGCCTATCGCGAGCTCGTCAGCGCCGTCAAGGTGGTCGCCGATCGCATGGACATCGACATCGTCGAGCGCTTCATTCCCACCGATGAGCCGTTCGACGCCGTCGGCGCCGAGCAGGCCACGCTGGCCATCCGCCTCCGCCAGCTTCTGCACTATCCGGCCGACCTGGACATCACGCGCGAGGTCATGCAGGAGCTGGCCCTGGAATTCGAGTGATGGGGCCGGCGCGGCGGCGCTGGCCAGTACAATGCGACCATGGCCGCGCCGACCGAGCCCGAGATCGAGTGCCCGAAGTGCTCGACGCTGATGCAGCGGGTCTACGTCGAGGCGATCGTCGTCGATCGCTGCCCGACCTGCGGCGGCCTGTGGCTGGACGTCAACGAGATGGAACGCCTGCTGGAGCGCCCGCAGGCGGCGCGGCAGGTGGATTCGGGGCCGCGCGAATCGGCGCGGATCATGAACAAGGTCACCCATGTTCACTGCCCGCGCGACGGCGCCGCCATGTCGCACCGCCTCGATGCCGCGCAGCGCCACATCGGTTACGAATGCTGCGGCGCGTGCGGCGGCGTGTTCCTCGACGCCGGCGAACTGCATGGCCTGAGCGAGACGACGCTGCTCGAGCGATTGAAGCATCTGCTCGGGCGATGATGCCGCCGGGCCCAGGGCCGGGCCGCGCCTGCCGCAATCGCCGCGCCTCCTACAATCGACCCCATGTCGCTGCCGATCCAACCCGGCCGCCCCGCCGGCATGCCGCCCGAGGACAGCGCGCCATCGCGCGCCTTCGGGGCCGAGCGCACGCCCTATGCAGCGCTCGGCGGCGACGAGGCCGTGCGGCGGCTCGTGGGCTTGTTCTACGACACGATGGATGAGGATGCGCGATTCGCGCCCATCCGCGCATTGCACAAGGCGCACCTGGCCGAGGCCCGGGGCAAGCTGCATGAATTCCTCTGCGGCTGGCTCGGCGGGCCGCAACTGTACATCCAGAAATACGGCCACCCGCACCTCCGCGCGCGGCACATGCCGTTCCCGATCGGCCCGCGACAGCGCGAGCTCTGGCTCGCCTGCATGGCCATCGCCCTCGATGCGTGCGGTGTTGATGGCGAGCTGCGCGCCTTTCTCGATGCGCGCTTCACGCACGTGGCGACATTCATGGAAAACACGCCGTAAGGCCGGCGGGCCGGACACGGTCGCCGGAGCCGCGGCAGGGGCGGGGGCGGGATCGGAAGATCCGACGTGCTGATCGGGCCGGTGGCTGGCGCGGTCGTTTCGCCCGCATGAGTTCTCGACCGATCGCGTGCGGGATGGGCGCCGTGGTCGGCTCGGGTGTTGTGGTCGCTTCGGGTGCCCTGGTCTGAGTCGCCGGCCGAAGGCGACGAGGTTGTGCTCTCGTTCGCGCAGGACATCGTGACCTTCACTTCATTCGGACCGCGGTGCCCGGCGCACGCATGACTGGGTGGCGTGCGACCGGCCGCTTCGACCGGAAGCACATCTCGTGCGCGATCGGCTGCACTTCGACGCTCGCGTGGTTCGCCCATCGGGCGTACCACGCCACCCGTCCGCCGCGCTCTGCCGCTCACCACGCACGCCAGTGCGCGCACGCGAATCGCCCTGTGCCGCGCTTCGAGGTTGTCCGCCGGCGGGGAGTCATCAAGGCCGATCTCCATGAGGGCGTCGATTGCGAACGTGGCATTCCGGTCCTGCCGCATCGCGCGCAGGCGGGCGTGAAAGGCGTGGGCCTTCTCCAGGAACTCGGCAATCTCCGGCCGCGCGGTGAACTCGATCAACTCGACCATCGACACGCCGAATTGCGCGCAGATGTCCTCAGGCCGATCAGCGGCGGCGAGTGATGCGAGGATGGAATCGTAATCAGGCATGTCAAAGACTCGTCCAGGCGAGACGCCTGGACCACCGGGCCCGCAAAGAAGCTGCCCTCTACACAGGGGACCGAGCGCACACCTGGCGCGCGCAAAGTGGCCAGCGCTCGCGGCAAGTCCTTGCCCCAGCGGCAGATAAAAATCTCAAAAAAATTCCCGATTCCGTTTTTCGCGGCCACGTTTGCGCGCGCAAACGGGCCGCGTCGTCCGTGCCGCGCGCTTACGGCCGCTCGGTCCGCGCGGCATCGGTCAGAAAGTCCACGATCGAATTCGTCTCGATAACGCGGAGGATGTTCGGCTGATCGATGAGCTCGATGACGATAGCGTGATTCGGCGTGCCGTCGGCGCCGATGCCTCGCTGGAGGCGCAGGACCGCGAAGTGCTCGCGGGTCGAGCCGAAGAGCAGACCGGCATCGACGCCGCCGTCATCGGCCCAGAAGACCGAGCGCGTCGCCTGGAGCTGCGCGACGGTGACGTTGCTCTTGCTCATGGCGACCGCGACGACGACCAGCGTGAACATGGCGAACGTCGTGGCGAGGGCCTTGAGCCACAGCGGCACGGGCAGGCGCATCACCAGCACGACCCAGCATGCCGCGCACACCGTCGCGAGCACATCCAGGCCGCTGACGGTCTGAAGGTCGCCCAGCCACGCCTCGGCGTCCGCCGCGAAGATCGGCAGCTCGCGCAGCATCGCGTTGCGCACGGACGAGACCGTCCACCAGATCAAGGCGATGCCGTTGAGCGCCGATGCCGCGGCCCCGATGCAGGCGAAGAGAAAGACGATCGACGGCACGCGCGGCCCGCCGGGCGGGTAGGTCTTGACCGCGGCCAGGCACGCGCCGGGAATCGCGATGAGCAGGAACGCCAGCATGAACCCCGGCGTCTGGTTCATGCCCGACTGGAGGATCACGCGCGGCACGTTGATGAGCATGATCGCGCCCGTGGCCAGTCCGCCGGACGGCTCGGCCAGCAGGTCGCGCACGCGGAGGATCGGGGCGAAGCCCAGCCGCCAGCCGAGAAACCCCAGCAGCCAGATCGCCGCGACCGCCCCGATGGCGACGATCACGCCGATGGCCAGACGCGTCGGCGTCTTCTCCCTGTGCTCGATGCGCTGGGCCGGGCGCGCCGACGGCTGCCGCACCAGCAGCACCTTGGTGCGCGGCGGGGTGCGGGTGGGCGGCGCGGCCTTGATCTTGATGCGCGTGAGCTGGGTCATGGGAAAGGCAGCAGGCAGCAGGCAATAGGCACGAGGCAATAGGCACGAGGCAATAGGGAATGGGGGGCTTGAGCTTGAGGTCAGGGGGACGACCCTATTGCCTGGTGCCTAATGCCTGTTGCCTGTCCACAAGGGTACTTCAACTTCCGCCCGCGGGCATCTTTCAGGCGCGGCTGAAGTTCCGGATGGCCGACCGGGGGCGGGCCGTCGCATTCCGGCAAGCGGGGCGGACGGGCGGGCGACGGTTATCGGGCGGGTGCCTGTGAATAAGCGAAGCGTTTCACAGGCACCCAGCCACTGAATCCCCAACACTGTGGCACGGCCTGCGGCCCCAGCCGCAGGCACCCGCCACCCACCGACCCACGCCGGGCGGGGCATCGTCTCCAACACGTGCTGGATGTTCCACCGTCTCCTGGCCGGCTTTCTCGCGTTCACTATGGCGCGCATTCCGGCCAGGATGCGAGGGCGGCTTTGAGCGCCTCGATAAGCGGCGCCAGGTCGCGCTCGATCACCCGCCAGACGAAGTCGAAATTCACGTTGAAGTAGGCGTGAACCAGGATGTGCCGCATCTGGACGATCGAGCCCCACGGCAATTGTGCGGCACGCGAGCGACCGGCCTCGGAAGTCCGAGCGGCGGCCTCGCCGATCTCCTGAATGGCGTGAAGGACCGCCCGCGCGAACATTCGATCGCTGTCAAGGTCCGCCCGCGATCGCCCGGCCGCGAAGAACTCAGCATCCTGCGCTGCCACGAGCATGTGCCGCAGGCGCTCGCGATCCGCCTCCGTATTCGCGATGTCTTCAGGCGGCATACCGTTGGCGCGCCTCGCGTAGAACGCGCTCGCGGATGCGCGGCGAGAGGAACTCCACGGTCTTGAGATCGACCTGGCGCTCAGCCAGTTCGCACAGTTCCTGCTGCATGCCGCCGAAGTCCAGCAGACTGGGCCCGGCGTTCGGCGCGAACTCCACCAGCACATCGAGGTCGCTGTCCGGGCCGAAATCTTCGCGCAGCACCGAGCCGTACACCCACAGCCGCACGATCGCGTGCCGCCGGCAGAATGCGGCGATTGCATCGGCGGGGATGTCGATGTCGTGTCCGATGTTCATGGCGGACCACTATAGGCCAGCGTTTCGGAGCGGCGACATTCGGTCCCGGCCGCCACCAATCACGTGCCGACCACAAGCGCGGGTGCCTGTGAATAAGCTCGCCACGGCGACCGTTTCACAGACGCAGCGGCGCCGGTTGCCCGACACTGTGGCGCGGCCCGCGGCCTCAGCCACAGGCACCAGCGACTCACGCCGTCCGCCGAACGTAGACCTCGCCCAGCATCGCAAGGGCATCGAGGTCGCCCTCATCGGCCAGGCGCAATGCTTCGTCGAGCTGACGCGTGGTCTGCGCATCGAAGCAGGGCTCAGTGGGATCGGCGTCCGGAATGATCGCATCAACCTCGATGCGCACCACGAACGGCCCGGCTGTTGTCCGGCCTTCGATCCATTGCGGCAGTCTGGTGCGCGTGCCCTGAACCATGAGGTCACCGATCATAGCAACACCTGACACGAGTGCGGCGTCAAGGGGCGTCGCTCCCCACAGACTCGGCGGAAGCCGCCGCGAGCCGTCAGGACCGTTCCGCCGCGTGGTTCGGCCGAAGCGGCCGTACCACGCCACCCTCGATCAATGTCGTGGCGACCAAAGGCCCCTCGTGAGCGAGCCGGCCCTCACGCCGGGCTCGGGACCGTTTCCAGCACCTGCTGGATGATCCGTCGCGTGGTGGCCGTGTCGCCGGCGTGCATGTAGGTCTTGGAGATCACGCGGTGGGCGCACACAGGCAGGAAGTTGGACACGATGTCCTCGGGCACGCAGTAGTCGCGATCGTGCAGCACCGCGGTGGCCCGCGCGGCCTCGGAAAGCGCCAGCGCGCCGCGGGTGGAAATGCCCACCTGCAGATCGTCGTTCTCGCGCGTGGCCGCCGCCAGGGCGATGATGTAATCCACCAGGGCATCGTCGATGCGCACCTGGTCCACCTGGCGCTGCAACCCAAAGACATCGTCCGAGGACATCACCGGCCGGATCGACTGAAGCGTCGTCTGCGCCGGGCGGTGGTGAATGATCCGCGACTCGTCATCCGGCGCCGGGTAGCCGAGATTGATGCGCATGAGGAAACGGTCGAGCTGGTTCTCCGGCAGGAAGTACGTGCCCTCGAACTCGTAGGGGTTCTGCGTGGCCACCACCATGAACGGCTGCGGGAGGTCGTGCGACCGCCCGTCGATCGACACCTTCGTCTCGCTCATCGCCTCCAGCAGCGCCGACTGGGTGCGCGGCGTGGTGCGGTTGATCTCGTCGGCCACGATGATGTTGTGGAAAATCGGCCCCGGCTTGAACTCGAAGGTGCCCGCGTGCTGGTCGTACATCGTCACGCCCAGAATGTCAGAGGGCAGCAGGTCCGGCGTGCACTGGACGCGTGTGAACGTGCACTGGATCGACCGGGCCAGGGCGTTGGCGAGCACGGTCTTGCCCACCCCCGGCACGTCCTCAATAAGTACGTGCCCGCGGGCCAGCAGGCAGACGATGACCCGGTCCACCGCGGCGGTGTTGCCCATGTAGACCGATGTGATGTTCTCCCGGAGGCGATCGAGAGCCTGCATGGTCACCTCTGGTGCTGCCCGGCCCGTGTGGTGCAGAAATGTGGGCCGGGTCGTTCAAACCGCGGGCGGCCCGACGCCGCCTTGCCCGAATGCCGGGGTCCGGGATACCGGGGGTCCGGGGGTCCGAGATACCGGGGGTCCGGGATACCGGGGGCGCCGGCGGGATGCGGATCGCCGCCGGCCGGGGGCGTGGAGTATAGCAATCGCCGGCCGCGCGGGTTGCCGGGCCCGGGGCCGATGAATTGCCCGGGCTTTGCATGGTGTGGCCCATGCCGCCATCGACTACCATAGAGCGTCGTGGCGACTGCTCAGAACGTGCGTCCAGAATCGGTGGGGTGCGTCATGCCGGGCGACGCTGAGGACATTCCACTGCTTCCGAGCGAGCTTGCCGGCGCGGAGGTGACGCCCACGCTCCGCTGCCGCGCGTGCGGCTACAACCTGCACGGACTGCGGGCCGACGGCGACTGCCCCGAGTGCGGGCTGGCGATCTGGCGGACGATCATCCACGAGACCGACCCGGAGGTTTCCCGCCTGCCGCCTTTGCACGACGCTCGCGGGGTGGGCAACGCGCTGGTGCTGGTGGTGGCGATCATGCTGGTGGCTGGGCTGATGATCGCGGTCGGGCCGGTGGCGGCGCGTGTGGAGTCTTGGGGCGTACAGATTCCGGCGCGGCTCGAGTTCGTGCAGTCACCGATGATGCCGTACCTGACCGGCGTCGTGGCGCTGGTCGGCCTGTGGTCGGTGTGGAAGCTGATGCCGGGCCGGCACGACAACGACTCGCCGATGGACTGGCGCGACATTCGCCTCATCGGCCTGGGGCTGGTGGGCTGGTCGGTGCTGTTCCTGCTCCTGGGCAGTGTGTTCAACGCGCCGCAGCTCGAGATGATGCGCAGCAGCGCGGTGCTGGTGTCGCACGGGCTCGCGGCCTCGGTCTTCCTGGGACTGCGCGGCGTGATCCGGGCGATCGGCGAGCGCAGCCGCGCGTACCGGCGCTCGCGCGAGGGACGCCAGAACCTCGGAGCGATGGTGGCGGCGCTGGTGGGCATGACGGTCGGCGACGGAATCCAGTTGCTGTACGAGGCGAAGATGGTCGGCGACCTGTGGCTGGAGGTGGCGGAGGTCCTGCGGTGGGTGTGCGGCTTCATGCTGCTGGTGGGTTTCGTGTACCTGCTGGCCAATGTCTGGTGGATCCGCCGCGCCATCGCCCGCCCGCCGCGCTCGCTCGATGAGCTGCTGATGCCGGCGATCAGGGACCAGGTGCGGCTGCCGGACGATTCCGCCGATTCGTGCTGAGCACAACGGCCGACTACATGCGCCGTGTCTGCCTGCAAGTCGGATCGCGACGTGAACATCGCCCGCGCACGACCGGGGTGTCATGCGTCGATCGCGGCTCTGATCGGCCGGCCCTTGCCGGACGGGCGCGTGCAACCCGATGCCGCTCATGTCGCGCGACGACTGTGCCCATTGCAACCGCTCGCCCGGCCTGGCGACTGCCACCTTGGCAGGCGTCCGATCGCCCGTCTCGCGTGGTTGTCAGGCGGCGGAGACGCCACCGATGCATCCGCCGGCGGACCGACGCCCGCAATCCCTGCCAGGGCAATGATTTGCGGTCAACCAGAGACCGGTCTGCCGCGGCGGACCTTTGGCGCGGACTTTGATAAGCTCACGAGGATCGGCGACTGTCGCGCCCGCGCTGTGGTTGCCGAGACGCGATGGCGGCCGGTCCGCCTGTCCTGCCGCTGCCCGAACAGATTGAGAAACGGATCCGCCCCCGGACCCCCGGACCACCGGACCCCCTGAACCCCGGACCCCCGGACTCCCAGGAGACCCTATTCATGGCCGTCAAGGAACTGACCTTCGACACCGACGCCCGCAAGTCGCTTCTGGCCGGCGTCGAGAAGCTCGCCAACGCCGTCAAGTCCACCCTCGGACCGCGGGGCCGCAATGCCGTACTCGACAAGTCCTGGGGCGGCCCCACCGTCACCAAGGACGGCGTGACCGTGGCCGAGGAGATCGAACTCCGCGACAAGGTCCAGAACATGGGGGCCCAGCTCGTCAAGGAGGCCGCCAGCAAGACCTCCGAGGACGCGGGCGACGGCACCACGACCGCGACCGTGCTCGCCGAGGCCCTCTTCAAGTCGGGCCTCAGGCGAGTGGCTTCGGGCGTCGACGCCAACGCCCTTGTGCGCGGCATGCACGCGACGGTGGCCGCGGTCGTCGATGAGATCAAGGGCATGGGCAAGCCGGTGGCGAACATCAGCGGCGGCATCCAGGCCGTCGCCACCATCAGCGCCAACAACGACGCCTCGATCGGCAAGATCATGGCCGAGGCGTTCGAGAAGGTCGGCAAGGACGGCGTGATCACCGTCGAGGAGGCCAAGGGCCTGGAGACCTACGTCGATGTCGTCGAGGGCATGCAGTTCGACCGCGGCTACCTGAGCCCGAACTTCGTGACCAACGCCGAGGAGATGAAGGTCGAGCTCGACAAGCCGCTCATCCTTCTTTATGAGGACAAGATCGACTCGGCCCAGAAGCTCGTGCCGCTGCTGGAGAAGGTGGTGGACACGAAGAAGCCGCTGCTGGTGATCGCCGAGGATGTGACCGGCGAGGCCCTGAGCACGCTGGTCATCAACAAGCTGCGGGGCGTGGTGCAGGTGTGCGCCGTCAAGGCCCCCGGCTACGGCGACCGGCGCAAGGCCATGCTCGGCGACATTGCCGCGCTCACCGGGGCCGAGCCGATCATGAAGGACCTGGGGGTGGAGCTGGACAAGATCAGCATCAGCCAGCTCGGGCAGGCCAAGAAGATCGAGATCACCTCGGACAACACGACGATCATCGAGGGCGCCGGCAGCGTCGGCGCCATCAAGGAGCGGATCGCCATGATCCGCCGCGACATCGACAACACCGACTCGGACTACGACCGCGAGAAGCTCCAGGAGCGCCTGGCCAAGCTCGCCGGGGGCGTGGCCCAGATCAACGTCGGGGCCGGCTCCGAGGCGGAGATGAAGGAAAAGAAGGCCCGCGTGGAGGACGCCCTGCACGCGACGCGCGCGGCGGTCGAGGAGGGCATCGTCCCCGGCGGCGGCGTGAGCTTCATCCGCGCGTTGCCCGCCATCGACAAGGCCCGTTCCAAGCTCAAGGGCGATGAAAAGCACGGCGCGGACATCGTCGGCGAGGCCCTGCTCATCCCCTTGCGCACCATCGCGGACAACGCCGGCGAGAAGGGCAGCGTGGTCGTGGCGAAGGTGCAGGAGATGAAGGGCGCCAACGGCTTCAACGCCCTGACGCTCCAGTACGCCGACCTGATGAAGGACGGCGTGATCACTCCGGTGAAGGTGGACCGGATCGCACTTCAGAATGCCGCATCGGTGTCCGGCCTGCTGCTCACGACGGACTGCATCATCACCGAATCGCCCAAGGAGAAGGAAGACGACCACGCCCACGGCGCCCCCGGCATGGGAGGCGGCATGGGAGGAATGGGAGGCATGGGCGGCATGGGCGGCGGGATGGGTGGCATGGGAGGCATGGGTTTCTGAGAGTAACAGGTGGCACGGGCATCTTGCCCGTGCGGTGGCACAGGCGTCCCGCCTGTGCGAGTCTTCAACCGATGGACAACATGGGCACATTCCGCACCAACTGCACGATAAGGACTCTTGGAGGCATGAACCTGGGCGTTGATGCCGGACATGAGTCGATCGTGCCTCGCGGCACGCAACTCGCTGCCCCGGCGTGGGTGCCTGTGAATAAGCGAAGCGTTTCACAGGCGATTGACTCCCGACGCGCCAAACTGCTGCATGGGCAACGAGGCCTCAGCCGCCGGCACCCGCGCCGATGCGTTGAAGGCGCCAATCGCGCAGACGCGCACGGGTGCCGACCATGAAGTTCCGCATTGTCATCGAGCAGGATGAAGACGGCATGTTCATTGCGTCGTGCCCGACGCTGCCGGGGTGCTGGAGCCAGGGCGAGACGCGCGAAGAGGCCAGACGGAACATCGCTGACGCCATGAAAGGATACATTGAGAGTCTGAAGAAGCATGGCGATCCGATCCCGCCGCCCATCAGAGAGGACGTCATCGACATTGACATCGACATCGACAAGGTTGCCTGATGACTCCGCTACCGGTGATCTCAGGCAAGAAGGAAGCAAAGGCGTTTCAGCGGGCCGGATACGAGTTCAGTCATCAGACAGGGAGTCACATGATTCTTCGCTCGAGCGAGCCGCCACACAGACATCTTTCCATTCCGGACCATCGGGAACTGCGTAAGGGTCTGCTTCGAGGCCTGATCCGCGATGCCGGCCTGACCGTCGAGGAATTCATCGAGTTGCTGTAGAGCACGCAGAGCACATAGACCTTGACCATCAGCGAGTCCATCCTGAACGAAGCCACCCGCCGGATCGTGAAGCAGTTCCACCCCGTCAAGGTGATCCTCTTTGGCTCCCAGGCGCGCGGCGAGGCCCACGAAAGGAGCGACATCGACCTGATCGTTCTGTGCGAGGGGTTTGAGGACCGCTCGGAGATTGAAACGGCCATGTATCGCGCCATGTGGGGCTCAAACTCGCCTGCGACATCCTTGTCTTCACGCCCGAGGAATACGAACAGGAACGGCACATCCCCGGCACCGTCGCTCGATACGCGGCCAAAGAGGCCAAGGTGCTCTTTGACCGGGCCGCATGATGCATCTCATGCCGAAAGAACATCAAACGTGAAGGAGACCTGTCCCCATGTCCGTCAAACCCCTTGAAGACCGAATCCTGATCAAGCCCCTGGAGCCGGAGACCAAGACCAAGAGCGGCATCTACCTGCCCGAATCGGCCAAGGAAAAGCCCATGCAGGGCACCGTCGTCGCCGTCGGGCCCGGCAAGCTTCTCGACAACGGCCAGCGGGCCAAGCTCAACGTCAAGAAGGGCGACACCGTCGTGTTCGGCAAGTACGCCGGCACCGAGATCGAGATCAAGAACACCAAGCACCTGATCATGCGCGAGAGTGAGCTGCTGGGACTCATTGAAGGGTGAGAAGGCACTTGGCACCAGGCACTGGGCATTAGGGGCCCGGTGCCGGGAGTCAGTGGTCGCCGATCGCGCAATGAGCAACTCCGTGCCGTTGAACAGATGTCCAGAGGCCTTCTCCGCCTAGTGCCCAGTGCCTAGTGCCCAGTGCCTCTCTCCGAAGGAACAAACCATGGCCACCAAACAAATGAAATTCGACACCTCGGCCCAGTTCGAGCTCAAGAGCGGCGTGGACCAGATCGCCCGCGCTGTCGCCGTCACCATGGGCCCCACCGGCCGTCACGTCGTCGTGCAGAAGTCCTTCGGCGGGCCGACCATCACCAAGGACGGCGTCTCGGTGGCCAAGGAGATCGACCTGCCCCAGCCCTTCGAGAACATGGGCGCGAAGATGGTCAACCAGGTCGCCAAGAAGACCGCGGACATGGCCGGCGACGGCACCACCGCCGCCACCATCCTCGCCTCGGCCATCTTCAACGACGGCCTCCGCCACGTCACCAGCGGGGCCAACCCCGTCGTCGTGCAGCGCGGCATCGTCGATGCCGCCACCGTCGCCGGCGAGGCCATCAGCGCCATGGCCGCCAAGTGCAAGGGCAAGGACGACCTCAAGAAGGTCGCCACCGTCTCGGCCAACAATGACCCGGCCATCGGCGAGCTCATCGCCGAAGCCATCACCAAGGTCGGCGCCGAGGGCGTGGTCGAGGTCGAGGAGGGCAAGGCCTCCGAGACGACGCTGGAGTACGTCGAGGGCATGGCCTTCGACAAGGGCTTCCTCAGCCCCTACTTCATGACCGACCCCAAGAAGGCCGAGTGCGTGCTGGAGAACGCGCTGATCCTCATCCACGAGAAGAAGATCGGCAACCTCGCAGACCTGCTGCCCCTGCTCAACAAGATCGCCGCCTCGGGCAAGCCGCTGTTCATCATCGCCGAGGACGTGGAGAACGAGGCCCTCGCGGCCCTGGTCATCAACCGGCTGCGCGGCGTGCTGAACATCTGCGCCGTCAAGGCCCCGGGCTTCGGCGACCGCCGCAAGGCCATGCTCGGCGACATCGCCACCCTCACGGGCGGCACGTTCTTCGCCGAGGACCTCGGCCGCAACCTCGAGGACATCGAGCTCAACGAGCTGGGCACCGCGGAGAAGATCTCCGTGAACAAGGACGAGACGACGATCATCAAGGGCGCCGGCAAGAAGAAGGACATCGAGGCCCGCGCCGCCCAGATCCAGGCCCAGATCGAGCGCTCCACCAGCGACTACGACAAGGAGAAGCTCCAGGAGCGCCTGGCCAAGCTCACCGGCGGCGTGGCCATCGTCAACGTCGGCGCGCCGACCGAGATCGCCATGAAGGAGCGCAAGGACCTCGTGGACGACGCCCTGCACGCCACTCGCGCCGCCGCGAAGGAGGGCTATGTTCCGGGCGGCGGCGTGGCCCTGGTCCGCGCCATCGACAAGGTCGTCGAGGCCCGCAAGAAGGCCCGGGGCGATGAGAAGATCGGCTTCGACATCGTGGCCCGGGCCATGGAGTCGTGCGCAGCGCAGATCGCCGCCAACGCCGGGTTCGACGGCGATGTGGTGGTGGAGAAGATCAAGGACGGCAAGGGCGGCTTCGGCTTCAACGCCGCCACCGGCGAGTACGAGGATCTCGTCAAGGCGGGCATCATCGACCCCGCCCTGGTGGTGCGCACGGCCCTCCAGAACGCCGCCTCCGTCGCCGCGCTCATGCTCACCACCGATGTCATCGTCACTGAGCTGAAGGACGATGCCGATCCGGTCGAGGAGGCGATCGCGTAGTCATGTCGGCGGGTCTCGCAGCGTTCGTGCTACAATCGTCGCGTCGAGCCATTTCGCAGGTTCATTGAGGAGCGTGACTTGAGACTGACGCCGCTCGCTGAGGCCGTCTTGAAGGATCACCGGAGCACTCCGGAGGATTCTTTCTTCAACCTGGCAATCTTTGGCAGCATGTTTCGGAACGAAGACATCCAGAATCTCCAGAGCGCGTACGACGAACTGGAGGAAGCCGGTCTGATGGAGCGGTCCGGTGAATTCGAAGAGTTCTTCGGGCGCATCCTGCCGCTGTATCGCCTGACGACCTTGGGCCGAAATGACGCGAAGGTGGCGTAATGGCAACTTCGCCGGGCGAGCCGATACCGAACAGCTTTGTGAGTGGCGTCTCACGTCACTTTGAGCACTTCCAGCAGACCAAGAAGTTTCCGGATGCGCTCTTTGTCGAGGTGCGGCTCGCCGACGGGCATGCTTTCTTCTGTCGGGGCCTCTGGATCGCGCATCTGGAGCATGTTCCGGGATGTGTGATGATCCACGGGACGCCTGCCCATGCTGAACGGGCACTCGTCGTGCGTGAACAGCACATCATCGCATCCGAGTTCTCATTGAAGCCCTCAGGTGGCAATTCGACTCGAAAGCCATTTGGCTTTGCCGCGGGGGCGCAAGGGGCGGCTGTCGCTGCCCAGTAGCGGTCCCGAATCGGTCTCGTGTTCGAGTCCTTCATCCCATGCCCACCACCCGCGACTATTACGAGGTGCTCGGCGTCGAGAAGACCGCCAACGGCGAGGACATCAAGCGCGCCTATCGCCGCCTCGCCATGAAGTACCACCCGGACCGCAATCCGGGCGACGCCGACGCCGAGGCCCGCTTCAAGGAGTGCGCCGAGGCCTACGAGGTCCTCTCCGACGCCGCCCGACGCGCCCAGTATGACCGCTACGGCCACGCCGGTCTGCGGGGCACGCCGGGCCACGACTTCCGCTCCATGAACGTCGAGGACATCTTCTCGATGTTCAACGACATCTTCGGCGGCGGCTTCGGCGCCTCGCGCACACGCCAGCGCCACGGCGTGCCGCGCGGCTACGACCTGGAGACCGAGGTCGAACTCACACTCGAAGAGGTCCTCGCCGGCGCCGAGCGCGATGTCGAGTTCAAGCGCCTGGACGTCTGCCAGACCTGCGAGGGCTCCGGCGCCAAGCCCGGCACCGAGCCGGTCACCTGCTCCACCTGCGGCGGTCAGGGACAGGTCGCCCAGGCCGGCCTGGGCGGCATGTTCCGCATGGTCACCACCTGCCCGCACTGCGGCGGGCGCGGGCGCCTGATCGTCGATCGTTGCGGCGACTGCCGCGGCACGGGGCGCGTCTCCGTCAAGCGACACCTCACCGTCAGGATTCCCCCGGGACTCCTGTCCGGCCAGGCCGTGCGCGTTTCCGGCGAGGGCGAGCCGCCCGGCGCCGACCTCAGCCCCTCCGGTCAGGGCATCCGCGGCGACCTGCACGTGGTCGTGCGCGTGCGCGATCACGACCGGTTCGAGCGCGAGGGCGATCACCTGTACATTGCCATGCCGGTCGCCTTCACCCAGCTCGCCCTCGGCGCCAAGGTCCGCGTGCCCACGCTCGACGGCCACGAGGCCCTGCTCTCCCTGCCGCAGGGCACGCAGCACGGCGCCACCTTCAGTCTTGAAGGCCAGGGCCTGCCCAACATCCGCACGGGCCGGCGCGGCAACCTGGTGGTGATCGTGCAGCTCGTCGTGCCGAAGAAGCTCGATGAGCATCAGCGCAAGGTGCTCGCCGAGTATGCCGAGCTGGAGGACCTGGAGGTCGTCAAGGAGCAGCCGTCGCTGTGGAACAAGATTAAGGACGCCATCAAGAAGGGGGGATGATCCGCATCTGCCACCGGCCCCGAGGCCAGGGACCACGCCATGAGTGACCAGCAGACCGACCCCGATTCCCGATTCGACCTCAGCGATGCCGGCAGCGAGCTGGAGGCGATGGCCGGCGATGCGCCGATGCCGCCGCCCGTCCCGGGTCCGCCCGCGGGCATGTCACCGTCCACGCCGGCCGCCGGCGGCGACGAGGATGTGACCGAGCTCGAGATCGAGCTGCCAGAAGAGGCCGCGCACTATGTCGAACAGCTCAGGCAGCAGCTCGACGAGGCCGTTGCCGCGCGGCAGCGGGCGCTGGCGGACTTCCGCAACTTCCAGCGCCGCTCGCTGGACAACGAGCAGAAGGCCATGGCCGGCGGTGTCCGCCGCGTCATCCAGTCGTTGCTGCCGGTGCTCGACCACTTCGACCTGGCCCTGAGTCTCGATCCCGACCGGACCACGCTCGAGACCGTGCTCAACGGCGTGCGCATCGTTCGCGATGAGATCAGCAAGGCGCTCCAGCTCCAGGGCGTGGAGGTCATCGTGCCGCAGCCGGGCGACGAGTTCGACCCGAACCAGCACGAGGCGATCCTGCGACAGCCGCGCGAGGGTGTCGGGCCCAACGGCATCGTGCAGGTGATGCAGCCAGGCTACCGGCTGGGCGATGTGGTGCTGCGCCCGGCCAAGGTCGCCATCGCCCCGGAGGCGGAGTGACGCTGCGGGCGCCATGCCTCGCATGTCCGGGGGTGGGCGAGGCATGTCCGGGGGTGGGCGAGGCATGTCCGCACACAGTAACCTGAGCACAAGGGGCGCCGCACCAAGGCACAAATGACGATTGACGCAATGATGCTCCAGCGGATGAGCCGCTCATCGAGACCCTTCCCATGCCCACGTACGACTACATCTGCCGCGCATGCGACCACGCCTTCGAGCTCTTCCAGCAGATGAGCGACCCGGTGAAGCGCAAGTGCCCGAAGTGCGGCAAGCCGAAACTGGAGCGGCTCATCGGCACCGGCGCGGGCGTGATCTTCAAGGGCGGCGGCTTCTACGAAACCGACTACCGCAGCGACTCATACCGCAAGGCCGCGGAGGCGGAGAAGAAGTCCGCGGACAGTGCATCCGGGGGCGGCGACAAGAGCGGCGAGAAGGGCGAGAAGAAGGCGGACGCGGCCAAGGCCGGCGCTGAGAAGAGCGGCGGGGAGAGCAGCCCGGCGAAGCCAGCCGGCAAGTCGGACGGCCAGGCCAAGTCATCATCCGGCGCGAAGAAGAAGTCGAAGCGCTTGAAGTCGTAGCCGTACGTCGGGTCCGCAGTTGTAGGTCGGGTCCACAGACCCGACACGGCGGACTCCATGCCGTCGAGTGCGTCATTCGCGATGCGGAGGGTGCCCTTCTGACTCGTCGGGACTGGGGACCCGACTTACGGGTCACTCCTTCCCCGTCCGGAACCACACCACCTGCCGCTTGGCCGGGACATCATCTGCCGCGCTGCGGAACGAGCCGCCGTTTTCCGAGTTGATCGCGTAGGCGTACACCGTATCCGGCGCCAGCGTCACCGGCAGCGTGAACACCGTGCGGTCGTCGTTCCACGATGGCTCACCCGCCGGCGGAAATGGCCCAAGCTCGCTGATCATCAGCGAGTACCCGCCCCGCATCGGCCGGTCGAAGGTGATGACGATGGCCGTTGCCCCCGGACCGACCTGCTCGCTTCCGGCAGCGGGCTCGATCGAGACGATCTGCGGGCGCTTCGCCTCCATCGCCCGCTCGCGCTCGGCTACCACCGCCTCCATTCCCGGCGCGTACTCATCGAAGAACGTCACCACGCGCGGCATGAAGTCGGCGAACACCGGGTATGCCGCGCGGTCCGCCTCGTATTCACCCAGCAACTGCTCCAGCGGGGCGATCCACAGGAACGAGCGGTCCTCCTGCGCTTTGATCTCCTGCTTCACACGCGCTTCATCGGCGTGGGCCCGCAGGTAGCGCACCACGGCGGCCCGCACCACCGACTCGTCGATGATCGTCTTCCAGTGGCCGTACGCCTGGCGCTTCATCGGCTCTGCCACGGCTCGCTGGATCAACTCCCCGGCCGTCGCCAGCTCATCGCGATGCGCCTCCACCACGTGGTTGACGAACGAGTGGTTGAACTCGTGGATGATCGTGCCGACGAACTCCTCGCCGAACGCCGGCTCGCCCGCATCGTCCGTGCGCCATACGCCGATGATCGCATACAGATGCTCATTCCCATCGGCGCGTCCGGGGGCGATGAACTTCGGGCCGTAGTTGGAGCCGCCGTTGACCAGGCCCGGCACGACCGTGAACGGCGCTGTCGGCTCGACGCCGTAGAAGCGGCCGAACCAGCCCTCATCCAC
>Ga0299906_10000700_pt1 | contig 30065 bp, 22 predicted proteins | sample RVTome_14_FD_200259 | JGI IMG/M metagenome (GOLD analysis project Ga0299906, IMG submission 200259) | Soil microbial communities from uranium-contaminated site in the Upper Colorado River Basin, Wyoming, United States - RVT145D125 (version 2) ...
TCGCCGAGGTCGTGGAGTTCCTCAAGGAGCCGCAGAAGTTCCAGCGCCTGGGCGGCAAGATCCCCAAGGGCGTGCTGCTGATGGGCCCGCCGGGCACCGGCAAGACGCTGCTGGCCCGCGCCATCGCTGGCGAGGCCAACGTGCCGTTCTTCTCCATCTCGGGCTCCGACTTCGTGGAGATGTTCGTCGGCGTCGGCGCCAGCCGGGTCCGCGACCTCTTCGAGCAGGGCAAGAAGAACGCCCCCTGCATCGTCTTCATCGACGAGATCGACGCCGTCGGCCGCCACCGCGGCGCCGGGCTCGGCGGCGGGCACGACGAGCGCGAGCAGACCCTGAACCAACTGCTCGTCGAGATGGACGGTTTCGAGACCAACGAGGGCGTGATCCTGATCGCCGCCACCAACCGCCCCGACGTGCTCGATCCGGCGCTCCTGCGGCCCGGCCGCTTCGACCGCCAGGTGGTCGTCGACCTGCCCGACATCAACGGCCGGGTCGGCATCCTGCGGGTCCACACCAAGACCTTTCCGCTGGCCGACGACGTGGACCTCCAGATGATCGCGCGCGGCACCCCGGGCTTCGCCGGCGCCGACCTCGCCAACCTGGTCAACGAGGCGGCGCTGAAGGCGGCGCGGCGCGACAAGAAGAAGGTCGAGGCGGAGGACTTCGAGTACGCCAAGGACAAGATCATGATGGGGCTCGAGCGCAAGTCCCTGATGCTGACCGACGACGAGAAGGTGGTGACCGCCTACCACGAGGCCGGCCACGCCGTGGTCGCCGCCCTCCTGCGCGGCACCGATCCGCTGCACAAGGTCACGATCATCCCCCGCGGGCGCGCCCTGGGCCTCACCGTGCAGCTCCCGACCGAGGACCGCTACACCTACAAGAAGGGCTTCATCGAGAACCGCATCGCCGTGCTGATGGGCGGCCGGGTGGCCGAGGAGCTGACCCAGGGCGACATCACCACCGGCGCCGGCAACGACATCGTGCGCGCGACCAAGACGGCGCGCCAGATGGTCTGCGAATGGGGCATGTCGGAGCTCGGTCCCCTGGCCCTGGGCGGCCCCGACGAGCCGGTGTTCCTCGGCCGCGAGTTCGCGCAGCGCGTCGAGTACGGCGATGCCACCGCCACCAGGATCGACGAAGAGATCACCCGCATCGTCAACCGGGGCTACGAGACGGCGAAGACGATCCTGACCGAGCACCGCGAAGTCCTCGAGCGTCTCGCCCACGACCTGCTCGAGCGCGAGTCGGTCGAGGGCCGCGAAGTCTACGCGATGATCGCGGAGCTCACCGGCAAGGACCTGATGCCGGAATCGATGAGGAAGGAGACCGAGGCCGAGAAGCCCACCCACCCGAGGGGCACCGGCAAGAAGGCCAAGGTGCGGGAGCGGGAATCCGGGGACCCGGGGCTGGCGGGCGGCTCGCTGCCGTCGCCGGCCACCACCTGAGCGCCACCCCATGACCGCAAGAGCTGACCTGGAACCTTGAGCTGGCAGCTTGCCCTCCCCCGCGGCCGAACCCTCGAGCTGACGCGTCGTCCGCGGGTGATGGGGGTCGTCAACCTCACCCCCGACTCCTTCAGCGACGGCGGCCTGTGGCTCGATCCCGAGCGGGCCGTGGCGCACGGCCTCGAGATGGTCGCGCAAGGGGCCGAGATCCTCGACCTGGGAGCCGAGTCGACGCGGCCGGGCGGCGGCGTCTACGGCTCCGGCGCCGCCGCGGTGCCGGCCGCCGAGGAGCTGGCCCGCCTGCTGCCGGTGCTCGAAGGGCTGCGCCGCGCCACCGACGCCGTGCTCTCGGTCGATACGCGCAAGGCCGAGGTGGCGCGCCGGGCGCTGGCCGCCGGCGCCGACCTGATCAACGACGTCGGCGGCCTCGCCGACGGCGAGCTCGCCGCGGCGGTGGCGGCGGCGGGCTGCCCGGTGGTCGCCATGCACAGCCGCGGCGAGCTGTCCACGATGCAGCGCGGCATCCGCTTCCGCGACGTGGTCGCCGAGGTGACGGCGGAGCTCGGCGAGATCGCGGCGCGCGCCGGCCGCGCCGGCATCGCGCCCGAGAAGCTGATCCTCGACCCCGGCATCGGCTTCGGCAAGACCGCCGAGCAGAACCTGCGCCTGCTGGCCGCGCTCGACGCGCTGGCCGCCCTGGGCCGGCCGATCCTGGTGGGCGCCAGCCGCAAGAGCTTCATCGCCAAGGTCAGCCCGGCGCCGCCGGACGCGCGCCTCGGCGGCAGCCTGGCCGCCGTCGCCGCCGCGGCGCGCGGCGGCGCAGCGATCGTCCGGGTGCACGACGTGGCGGCCACCGTGCAGTACCTCCGGGTCGATAGTGCGATACATTTAGCCGCCGCCAGAGGAAGATAGAAGGGTCTTCCGGAGCCGCCGCCATGGATCTTCTACAGCAGGCTTTCCAGGTCGTCGCCGAGCCGTTCGCGGCCTGGCTCGACGTCGTCGACGTGCTGCTGGTGGCCCTGGTGCTCTACAACCTCCTGCTGTTGATCCGCGGCACCCGCGAGGTCCAGATCCTGATCGGGATCCTGATCCTGGTCCTCTTCTACTACACGGCGCGCTTCTTCGACCTGCGGGCGCTGACCGCCACCCTGCAGACGTTCTTCGCGGTGCTGCCGCTCGCCATCATCGTGCTCTTCCAGCACGAGATCCGGCGCGCCCTCGCCGCCTTCGGGAGCACGCCCCTGCTGGGCTGGTCGAGCGACCAGCGCAAGGTCGTCTCGACCTTCAACGAGCTGACCCTGGCGGCCACCACGCTCGCCGAGCGCCGCATCGGCGCGCTGATCGTGATCGAGCGTCTGGAGGGGCTGCGCAACTACGTGGAGAACGGCATCCGCCTCGAAGCCGTGGTCTCGCTCGACCTCCTGATCAGCCTGTTCACGCCGACCACGCCGACCCACGACGGCGCCGTGATCATCCAGGGCGAGCGCATCGCCGCCGCCGCCTGCTACCTGCCCCTGACCCAGAATCCCGAGCTCTCGAAAGACCTCGGCACGCGCCACCGCGCCGCCATCGGCATCAGCGAGGAGACCGACGCGCTGGCCGTGGTCGTCTCGGAGGAGAAAGGCGAGATCTCGGTGGCCTACGGCGGCCAGATCCGGCGCGCCCTCGAATCGAAGGACCTGCGCAACGAGCTCTACAAGCGCCTGGTGACCGATCTCGCCGCGCCCCAGGGGGTGCCGTGAGGAGCCGCCTGCAGCTCCCGCTCTTCCTGCTCGCGGTGGCGATGGCCGTGCTGATCAAGATCGCGGTCAACGAGGCGCTGCAGCTCGCCGAAACCACGATCAACGCCCAGGTCCAGTACAACCTGCCCCAGCGCGCGATGATCCTCGAGCCGATCCAGCACCTGGAGGTTCGGCTGCGCGGCGAGCGCAGCGACATCGCGGGTCTGAATCCTTTCAACGTCCAGGTCGAGGTCTCGCTCGCCGACCTCGCCGCCAAGGACTACGGCGCCGTCGACGTCACCGAGGACCGGTTCACCGTCCGGGCTCCCGGCGACTTCGAAGTCATCTCGATCACGCCCAACCAAATGACGCTCACGATCGAGCGGGTCGAGAGCCGCTCGCTGCCGGTCCGCGCCGTCTTGACCGGCGAGCCGGCCGCCGGCGCCGTGTTGCAGGGAGAGCCGGAGGTACGGCCGGCCACGGCCCAGGTGGACGGCCCGCGCTCGCGCCTGCGCGACGTCACCGAGCTCACCGCGCCGGTGAGCCTCAACGGGCACGCCCTGACCTTCGAGGAGAAGGTCACCATCGTCTCGCCCGATCCGCTGGTCCGGATCGTCGAGCCGCGCCAGGTCGTGGTCTTCATTCCGCTCAAAGTGCCGGGCAGCGACACGCCGCTCGACGAGGAGCCCGACGAGCCGTGAGCCCGCGGTTTTTCGGCACCGACGGGATCCGCGCCGCCTTCGGCGCCTATCCCCTCGACGAGCCGACGGTGCGCCGCCTCGGCCGCGCCCTGGCGCGGGCGCTGGCCGCCGGCGGCCGGCACCCCGGCGGCGGACGAGCGCACGTGGTGCTGGGCGGCGACACCCGCGAGTCCACCCCGGTTCTCTGCCGCTGGTTGGCCGCTGGCCTGGCGGCGGCCGGCGGGGACGCCCGCGTCACCTATCTCGGCACCGTGCCGACGCCCGCCGTGGCCTGGGCCGTGAGGACGCTCGGCGCCGATTGCGGCGCCGTCGTCTCGGCGAGCCACAACCCGTATCCCGACAACGGCGTCAAGCTCTTCGGCGGCGACGGTTTCAAGTGGCCGCCGCGGGCCGAAGCGGAGCTCGAGGCCGTGCTCGAGACGGAGACGCTCGAGACGGAAACGGACGCGGCACCGGCGGTCGAGCCGGAGCTGAGGGTGGACGCCGGCCTGGTGCGCGACTATCTCGGCGCCCTGGCCGCCGTCCTGGGAACGCAAGCACGTCCCCTGGCCGGACTGGCCGTCGCCGCCGACGCCGGCAACGGCGCCGTCTCTCCCTACGTCGAGGTGCTGCTGGCTTCGCTCGGCGCCCGCGTCACGGTGATCCATGCCGCGCCCGACGGCCGCAACGTCAACGCCGGCTGCGGCTCGACCCACCCCCGCGAGATCGCCGCGCTGACCCGCTCCAGCGGCAGCGACCTGGGCTTTTCCTTCGACGGTGACGCCGACCGCGTGATCCTCGCCGACGAACGCGGCGAGATCCACGACGGCGACGCCATCCTGTATCTCTGGGCCCGCGACCTGGCGGGGCGCGACGCCCTGCCCGGCCGTCGGATCGTGGCCACTTCGATGAGCAACCTGGGGCTCGAAGCGGCGCTCGCGCGCCACGGCATCGAGGTCGTGCGCTGCGACGTCGGGGACCGCGCCGTGGTCGAGACCATGCGGCGACTCGGCGTCGTCCTCGGCGGCGAGCAGAGCGGCCACGTCGTCCACCTGGGGCTCGGCACCACCGGCGACGGGCTCCTGACCGCGCTGGTGATGGCACAGCTTCGCCTGCGCGCGGGGCGTCCTCTGTCTCAGCTCGCCGCCGGCCTCGAGCGTTTCCCGCAGTTGATCCGGAACGTCCGGGTGCGCGAGAAGGTGCCGTTCGAGCGGCTGCCCCGGATCCTCGAGAGCCGCGACCGCGTCGCCCGCGGCCTGGGCCGCTCCGGCCGCCTGGTCCTGCGCTACAGTGGCACCGAGCCGCTGGCCCGCATCATGATCGAAGGCCGGGAGCGCGCGCGGATCGAGACGTTGGCCGAGGAGCTGGCGGCGGTGATCCGGGAAGAGATCGGCGCCTGATTCTGCCGCCTTCCGGAGTCGACGGCCGGGGGCGGGCCTGCTAGGATGCCCCAATGGACGGGGCTGGGCTGTCGGTCCCCGCGCCGGACGCGGTCCCGCGTTCCACCCGCAACTTCAACAATCCGATTCCCTTACCCGGAGACCGCGCCCGTGTCCCTGAGAACCCGCGACGACGTTCGCAACCTCGCCATCATCGCCCACGTCGACCACGGCAAGACGACCCTGGTCGACGCCTTGCTGTGGCAGAGCGGCGTCTTCCGCGACAACCAGCAGGTGGCCGAGCGGGTGATGGACTCCATCGACCTCGAGCGCGAGAAGGGCATCACCATCATGTCCAAGAACACGGCCATCTACTTCAAGGGGACGCGGATCAACATCGTCGACACGCCGGGGCACGCCGACTTCGGCGGCGAGGTCGAGCGCATCCTCAAGATGGTCGACGGCGTGCTGCTGCTGGTCGACGCCAGCGAGGGGCCGATGCCCCAGACCCGCTTCGTGCTCAAGAAGTCGCTCGAGTGCGCCCTGCCGGTGATCCTGGTCGTCAACAAGATCGACCGCGGCGACGCCCGGCCGCACGCCGTGGTCGACGAGGTCTTCGACCTCTTCATCGAGCTCGAGGCGCCCGACGAGCTGCTCGAGTTCCCGATCTACTACACCAACGCCAAGCTGGGCACCTGCCGCCGTACTCCCGAGGCCCCCGACGAGCCCCTGATACCGCTCTTCGAGGCCATCCTCGAGCACGTCCCGGCGCCGGTCTACGACCCGGAGCTGCCGCTCCAGCTCCAGGTCACCACCCTCGACTACGACGACTACCTGGGGCGCCTGGCGATCGGCCGCGTCTACAACGGCGAGGTCACGGTGGGCCAGCAGATCCTGCGCGTCACCCGCGGCGCCGAGGTGCCGGCCAAGGTCTCGGGGCTGCTGGGCTACGACGGCCTGAAGCGGGTGCAGGTCGAGCGCGCCGGACCGGGCGACATCGTGGCCGTGGTGGGCCTCGACGAGATCGCGATCGGCGACACGTTGTGCGAGCGCGACCGGCCCTTGCCGCGGCCGCCGATCCAGATCGACGAGCCCACGATCACCATGGCCTTCGGCGTCAACAACGCGCCCTTCGCCGGCCGCGACGGCAAGTACGTGACCTCGCGCAAGCTCAAGGAGCGCCTCGACAAGGAGACGCTGAGCAACGTCTCGATCCGCGTCGAGGAGACCGGCTCGCCCGAGACCTTCCAGGTCTCCGGCCGCGGCGAGCTGCAGCTCGCCATCCTGATCGAGATGATGCGCCGCGAGGGCTACGAGATGACGGTGGGCAAGCCCGACGTGGTCACCCGCATGGAGGGCGGGCGGCGCCAGGAGCCCATGGAGCTGCTGGCCGTCGACTGCCCCGAGGAACACATCGGCGTCATGACCCAGAAGCTCTCGCCGCGCAAGGGGCGGATGCTGAAGATGGTCAACTACACCTCGGGCCGGGTGCGCATGGAGTACCGCATCCCGTCGCGGGGGCTGATCGGTTTCCGCACCGAGTTCCTGACCGACACCCGCGGCACCGGCATCATGCACCACGTCTTCGACGGCTGGGAGAGCTGGCAGGGCGAGATCCCCCACCGTTCGACCGGCTCCCTGGTGGCCGACCGCGCGGGCCGGGCCACGGCCTACGCCCTGGAGAACTTGCAGCCCCGCGGCACGCTCTTCGTGGACCCGGGCGCCGAGGTCTACGAGGGCATGATCGTGGGCGAGCACTCGCGCGCCAACGACCTCGACGTCAACGCGACCAAGGAGCGCAAGCTCACCAACATCCGCTCGTCGACCGCCGAGGAGCTCGAGCGCCTGATCCCGCCGCGGCGCCTGAGCCTCGAGCAGGCCCTCGAGTTCATCCGCGCCGACGAGGCCCTCGAGGTCACCCCCACGGCCTTCCGGCTGCGCAAGAAGGCCATGAAGGCGGTCGACCGCAAGCGTCTGGCCAAAGCCTAGCGAAAGCCCCTTCCGGGCCGCTCAGAATAGCGCCGCCGTCAGGGTGCAATTTTGACCGTCAAAGGTGGATGTTCAAGGCCGGACGGAATGGATGCCAGAAGCTCTTGCAGGCTACCGGCCGAGCCGACCACGTCAGAGCCGAGAAGAGCTACCCACTGGCCCCGGTACCGCTCAGGTGGATTCTTCAGCCACTTGAATTCTCTGTCCCGATCTGGTCCTCGCTTGCCGGGAATCGGAGTTGCGCTACCCTTCGCGAGCACGCGCTTGGCGGTCTGCAGCTCGATGTGTTCCGGCCATCTCACGCCCGCCGCGGCCACGAGCTCGCGGGCAGCTTGTACGTCGCCGACGCGCAAGAGCGTGCGCATCTCGTCGAGGACGGATTCGGGCCGTTCGCCCGTCCTCCGAAGAGGACGAGAGACAGGTGCCGGCGGCGAGTCGGGAGACTTGGCGAGCATTCGTTCTTGACCCATGTGGATTCCCGCCCTGGCTTCAGCTTGGCACAGTCCGAGAAAGTTATACGAAGGACCGCGATCCCCGGTAGTGGGTCAGTTTGAATCCAGCAGGCCGACGACCCGCTCATAGGTCCACGGCCGGTCCGCTACTCCGGCCGCCATGGCCGGCGTCGTGGGCGTTCCGCCGGCCCGCTTCGTCAGGGTCCCGTGCGGCTTCACGAAGTTGTAGGTCATGAAGTGGAGCGCCACGGCGTGAGCCAGGTTCTCCACCTTCTTGGAGAAGGCGTTCGTCAACCGGGTGAACCGGCGCATGCTCATGCGCATGGTCAGGTTCTGGCGCTCGACGTAGGACGTCGCGATATGGGCCGGATCCGGGTTGCCCTGGATCACGTCGACCGTGACGCTCTGGATCCGCGCCGGGCTGTAGCGCTTCTGGGGCTCCGGGTCTTCGCCGTACACCTTCTGGAGCATGGCGTAGTCGACGTCGGCGCCGAAGGCGTCCTCCGTCGCTTCCAGGTACGCCGACGGTTGGGCTCTCCTCGACGACCTCAGGGCGAAGAGCCGCGCGTGAGGTATCGGCTACGGGTAGCGCCCCAAGCGGAAGCTCAGATCCGCGAGGCTGCCCGGTGGTGGTGGGAGAACCGCCTGAAGGCGCCTGAAGCCTTCTCGGAAGATCTCGAGGAAGCGTTCGGACTGATCTCTCTTCTCCCCAAAGCCGGACAGCCAGTCCGTCACACCCGAATCAACGAGCTCAGACGCGTGCTCCTGGGACGTGTGCGCTACTACCTGTACTACCAGGTCAACGACGCCTCGGAAGCGGTCGAAGTTCTAGCCCCGAGAGGTCGCTCGACGAGATGATCCTGGCCATCAAGTCCGGCTCCGCGGACTGGCTCAACGAGAACGCGGACCTCGCCGTGCCCTTTGCCTGGCAGGAGAGCTGGGCCGGCTTCTCGGTGAGCCAGACCTCGGCACCCGAGCTCATGGACTACATCCGCAACCAAAAAGAAATCCATCGCCACAAGACGTTCAAGGAGGAATTCGTCGAGCTGCTGGAGGAGAACGGCATCGACGACTACGATTACGACGAGTTGTGGGAGTGACGCTCACCTGGGACGCCATGTTCGACCTCGACGACCATCCCGAGCGCAAGATCGAGCTCATCGACGGCCGCCTCGTCATCGGCAACTCGCTGCGCGGCAGCAGCTTCGTCCTGTGGGACCTGCTGGCCTCGTTCTCCCCGGACGCGGTTGGAGTCTTCTCTGGGAACGATTCAAGGGACGCCCTCGAGTCCGCCTCGTCGACCCCGAGCACCTCAAGGCGGAAGAGCTCGCCGAGCTCGAAGCGGCGGCCGTCGACGTCTGAGCATTCCTCCCGATCGCGACTCAAGGCGATTCGGCCGGTAGTGTCGACGAGCCACCATCCGGGGCGGCCGCGCGGTTTGCACGCGACGCGCCCGGACAGGTGCCGTGGCGCACGTCATCACGGCCCGAAAAGGTCTCCGGACCCCGTCGGGAAACCCCGGCCGGGTCCCAAAATGTCCTCCCCGATTCCCGCGGACGCGGTGCGCCGCTTGCACCGCTCCCCCCCGGGATTCCGAACGGCGGAGCAGGCCTTGTTTCGCTGTTCTGCCAGTTGACAGAATAGCATTGCAGGGCTCGCTTCGCGACTCTGGAAATCCACGTCTAACCGTTGTGGGGCTTGCAGCGGTTCGATGGAATCCGGGAGCAGGATTTCAGGGGTCTGCGCCGCGGTTCCCGAAATCTCCGCTTGACGGGTACAGGGCCTGTCGCCGTCACCACGTGGTGATCGACGCCATTCTCAATACTCACTCCTCGCCGTTTGGCTGATACTCCCGGATCGCCCCCACCTGAACGACCCAAGGAAGAGGAGTCTACCTGATTCGCGGCGGGTCGCGGCGGGTCGCGGTTCGCAGGCAGGGTGGTCGGGGTGGGGACCCGTGGTGGTATGATCTCTTGGATGCCTGTCCCCAGTCGTCTCCGAGAGGCCCTCACACCGTTTCCCGCGGTCCGCTTGGCGGTGCTCTTCGGGTCCGCCGCGCGTGGCCGCGAAACGGCTCGTAGCGACGTCGACGTCGGCGTTCTGCTCGCGGAGGGGAACGCGGACGCCTTGTGGGACATCGAGACGGCCCTCGGAGAGGCCTTGCGCCGGCAGATCGACTTGATCGACCTGCGCCGGGCGCCGCCTCTCCTGCGTCTCGAGATCGCCCGGGACGGCGTCGTGCTCGTGGAGCGCGAGCCCGGCTCATGGACGCGCTTCAAAGCCCGCGCCATGCTCGACTGGTGGGATTGGGCACCGACGGCCCGCAAGATCCAGCACATCGCCGCCACGCGTCTGAAGGAAGAGCTCGCTCATGGCCAAGCTTGATCTGGTGGCACAGAAGATCGCCACCGCGAGAGTCCGGCTGAAAGCTGCTGACGAGTTCTTTACGAGACCGGTCGAGGAATTCCTGGACAACGAGCGCGACCGTGACCTCGCGACCTTCTATCTTTTCCTGGCCATTCAGGAGTGTATCGACATCGCAGCGCATTGGGTGGCAGACGCCGGCTGGGGAGCGCCGGAGGACGCCGGTGGCGCCTTCGAGATCCTGACGGACAAAGGTGTGATCGACCGCGAGCTCGCCCGCGGTCTACGCGGCGCAACGGGGCTTCGCAATCGGATCGCTCACGGCTACATGTCGATCGAGCCGGAACGTATGCACGCGGAGTACCAGAAGGGCACGGAAATCATGCGAAGATTTCTCGCCGCAGTCGCGGATTCGGCGGGGATGTGATTGGGGGGGTCCGCGCACCCAAGCCGGCTGGCACGTGGAAGGGGTGGGAGAGGAGATCCCGTACGGCACCGCCTTCGAGTAGCCCGCTGGTGTCGAGCAGGATCACCGCTCGCCGAATCCGTCGAGGGCGTCATGGTCGTGGTCTCCCTTTCGTCGGGCAGAATACAGGAAGCGGGAATTGCCCCCGGGTGGCAAGGGTAAGCGCGAGTAAGGGTGGCGAAGCTGTTGGCCGTGGGCGCCCATGCCTCAGATCGTCAAGGCACCCGCTGCTTACCCTTGCGCTCGTAGCTGAGCCGCAGAACCAAGGAGATTCGTGATGCGCAGGGGGTAGGGTGCGCACCGCGCACCATCCGTGGCATGGCCGCGGATGAGCGGCGGCCGTGCTACACTGGAGGCCGGTCAAGAGACGTGGCCAGGAACGACGCCCATGAGCAAGCTTCTACTCAAGGGGAAGCTGCCGAGACGCGCTGAACGCCTTGTACGGGAATGGAGGCAGGAGTTCCGGCGAGAACTTGAAGAGAACTGGAACCTGGCGCGGGCTCACGAGCCATTGAAAACGATTCCGCCGCTGGAGTAGTCACCATGCGAGACAACGACATTCTCCACATCGTCAGCGCTGAGGTAGCCGGCGATCATCGACTGCGCCTCGAGTTCGACGATCACACGCAGAAGACCGTGGACGTCAGTCTACTGCTTCACGGCCCCGTCTTCGAGCCGCTTCGCGACCGTGAGTACTTCGCGAGAGTGGTGGTCGATCCGGTGTGCGGCACGGTGGTCTGGCCGAACGGTGCCGACTTTGCACCCGAGGCCCTCTATGATCTGCCGAACCAGGAAACTCTGAGGAGGGCCAGTTGACCCAGCTTCCGCGTGACCCGGGAAGAAGTCGAGTACGCTCAGCGGGTCGTCCGGGAGATCGGGTGTCTCGCCACCGAGACGTCATAAGGAACGCTTCGAGGAGGATCTCCGCCAGCTTCCCGCCGACGTACGAGAGGTGGACGAGGCGCTCGAGGGCTTGGAGTGGATTCTGGGTCGGCCTGTGGGGCTCTGAAGAAGTGTCTGCCACCACTATCCGGCCACCACTATCCGGGGCTCAGGCCGTCACCGGACGGGAAAGCCCTCCTCAGCCGGAGTCCTTCTTCCTCCGTCCCCGAAGACGCGTCCCCTCGCGCGAGGCGGTCCAGCCGAGTCCGCGGCAGGGACGCCTCACGCGCGAGGGACACGACCGGAGAGTCTGAGTAGACTCTCCTGACGGCGAGGCGGGCGAGGAAAGTCTCTCCGCAGCCTCGCCTCACGCGTGAGGGACCTTCGCCGGGATTCCGGGACGTACGCCTCTTCCGTGAGGCGCGCTTCCCCGGGTTCCGGACGGGGTTGCTCGTCCGCGAGGCGCCGCTCTCGTCGCCGCCGAAGGCGCGCCTTCGCCGTGAGGGACGCGACGGGAGACTCTGAAGCGGCTCTCCTGGCCGTGAGGCGAGCGAGGAAAGTCTCTCCGCAGCCCCGCCTCACGACTGAGGACGCCCGCCTGGACTCTTCGGAGGGAGTCGCCTCACGCGTGAAGACGTCACGACGGCGAGAAGCGAAGAGCGTTCCTCAGAGCTGAGGAGCGTCCCCGATCATTCCGGGAAAGTGAACGAGGCAGGCGCCGGGACCCCGCTCCCGACAAGCGTGTAACCGACTCGTGATCAACGAGTTACGGGCGATCGGAGAGCGGACGCTCGGGACGGCGCCGGCCGAGATCATTCCCGAAAAGTGAATCTGTTTTCACGGGTCTTCCGCCCGTTCCTACACTGGCCCCACGTTCGCGGGCACGCCGCGGACGCACGGATCGCCGACAGGACGGAGGCTGCCGGCGGCGATCCGGCAACCCGACCTCCTGGCGCCGTTGCCAGGCCCCAAGAACCGGGAGTCGGCAGCCTCCGCCGGCTCCCAACAGGAAGGAGGAACGCCATGTCATTGGCGAAGACCTCGAAAGTGTCCACGGCCAAGGAGAAGTCAGGCCGCTACGTGCTGGCCATGATCACCCTCCACGGCCAAGAGATTGCGCAGAAGCTGTTCGATCTCTTCCGTCCCCACCAGATGCCGGACGACCCGCCGCCCGACTTCTGGTGTACCGTCCTCGCGATCGGCCGCAGACTGAAGGACGCCATCGACAAGGTGATGGCGGCCGACAAGGTGCTCTTCGCCGCCAACGCCGCGCTCGAGGCGGCGCGCAAGGTGCGCGACGAGAAGGCCCAGTTCCTGAGTCAGCAGATCCAGGGTCTGCGGCAAGCTTGCGCCGGTCTCATCATCGACCTCTCCGTGCAGCAGCTCGGCTTCGACCAGCGGACCCCCCAGGATCCCGTGCCGCTGGTGACCCAGGCCGAGCGGGTGGCGGAGCACCTGCGCAGCGACGAGGCCGCCACGGCCAGGCGCCTGTTCGAGGGCGACACGTTCGACCCGAGACAGTACGCCGCCGCCGTGGAGAAGAGCGCCGGCGAGCTGCGCACGGCCCTCGACGTCGTCGCCGACGAGCGGCGTCGAGCCGAGAAGGTGATGCTCGAGAAGCGCACCGTGACGGAGGAGTACGACGAGCTCTTCCTCCACGGCGCGCGGACGTTCGAGAGCTACTGCCGACTCGCGGGCAAGAAGGAGCTGGCCGACCGCGTGCGTCCGTCGGAGACGCGTCGCGGCGAGACCGAGGAGCCGCCGCCCGAGGTTCCCGACCCGGTCCTCGAGGCGCCGGCTCAGCCCGTCGTCGTAGCCTGATTTCGTGAAGGCCCACCGCTTCAGATCCGGGGTCGTCTCGCTCGTGAGGCGGCCCCTTTTTTCGTTTTAATCGGATGTCCCGCGCCCCACCCGAGGGGCATTCCGACGTAGGGGCAGGCCCCCGTGCCTGCCCGAGGGCCGCGCCAGCGGCCCTCTTTCCGGAATGGGACGCTGACGCGTCCCAGGGTGCGGACCCTGGGCTTTGATCGAGCAATCGATGTCCAGCTTATTGGCGAGTGACGCCGTCAGGCATCGGCGGGTAGAAGGCGAAATGGACGACCTTTGAGCTGCAACACGACCCGAAAATGTCGTTCGTCGAGGGTGAGGATGGTGTCACATTCCTCGAGCAAGATCACCGCTCGCCGAATCCGTCGAGGAGCTCATAATACGAGACATCGTAATCTTACGCGGCAACGTCAACGAACGTCACCTCGCTGGCCGGTTTGGGTATGTCGAGACCTTCTGCGCGAAGGCCCTCGAGATGGAACTCGATCGCCTCGCGAATGTTGCGCTCAGTCTCTTCCTTGGTGCGCCCCGTCGAGATGCAACCCAGCACGTCCGGCGAGTACGCCGAGTATCCCGTGTCGGTACGTTCCAGGATGATTACGTATTTCATGGCTTCAACCCCGCTTGTTTGAGGATGTTGTTGAGTGTGCCAGGTGCGACGTCGTCGCTCGTGTGGCCGGGAATGGTGACCAGCCCGACCTTCACGGCGTGTTTGTACTGACGATGACTGCCCTTCGTACGAACGACGAACCAGCCATCCTCTTCGACCAACCTGATCACTTCCCTTACCTTCATGTGACTCGCGTTCAGCCGCCTCGGTCCAAGTTAGGTCGCGAGAAGCCCACCCGTCGTCTCCTTCATGGGGCTCGCATGCGAAGCTCAGGTGACGCTGGCGACAGGAGCGTCCGCGGGCCCGGCCGCTTGATTCAGTACTACGACGAGGTCACCGTCAGGCTCCGCGGCGAGATGACCCCAGCTCGCCCTCAGTGTCCCACCATTCGTCGCGGCTGAGCGAAGCTCGGATTGGAGCTGGTTCAGAACCTGCGGCGCCTCGTACGGGTCGATTGGCAGGCTCCTCATCAGCTCGGACGCGAAATCCGCATCGAGCTTGTTACCATGGGAGAGCGTGGCCTTCTCCAAGCCGCGATCGAGTGCGGCAAGCGCGAACTGGGCGATCGTCCCGAGGAGCTCGTCGCGGATATCGGAGGACATCTCGTCGAGCAGGCTATCCGGATCTTCGGCGCCTCTTTCGAGCAGATCCTCACGCGTCACGTTCAGCATCTTGAGGGTCAGGTCCGGGCTCGGAATCGAAGGACTCCGGGGCTCAGTCCGAATCGCGGCACCCTCCCGATGCCCCGATTCCTCTGCGGTGATCGCCTGAACGACGTCTGCGTCCACGAGCTGATCCAGGAGCTGTGCCAACAACTGCAACTGGGCTCGCGCCAGCTCGATCTGCCGCAGTATACTCGGATCCTGAAGTTGGCTGGCCATGGTCGATCTCCCAGGCGGCAGTATACCAGAGATTCCTCGCCGTCTACCCCCACGGTGACTGAGCGTGCGCCAAGCTCAGTCCCGGCGACCGAGACGTACCATGAGGCGATTCCTGAGGCCGGCCTGGCTGGCGTGGCTCTCCACCCTCTCGCGGACCTCGCCGGCCAACCGCTCGCGCTGGCTGAGGTACGCCTGGACTTCCTCCCGATGCCGGAGGTAGTAGGTGAGGACGGCATAGATGTCGTGGAGCTTCAGGACGGGGAAGTCCTGGGCGATCTCTTCAGAAGTGCCTCCCAGGTCGAAGGCCGTCACCACGGTCTCCAGGGGGACGCGAGTGTCTCCGACGCGGAGAACGTCGTCACCGTCTTTGGCGAGGGGGATCGGCTCGGTGGCCAGTGACTGCGACATGGCCTCAGCATAGCAGAGCGTTCTCGGTCGGCCCTTCGGGACGAGGATGGCGGCCAAGCGTCCTACCGTTCGGACAGACGGGATGCCGGGAGCGCAGGCGGGACGCCTGCGTTCCCGGCGGAAACGACGCTCTGCTCCGCCGCGCCAGGATCTTGCCGGCCAGCTCCAGCACCGCCGCGCTCGCCGCCTCAGGAGCTGGCGATCAACGCCAGGCGATGCAGAATCAAGGGCTTACGACCTCTATGGAGAAACACCCTGGGCGGTCTTGGCCGTCGACGGGGCCGTGGGTCAGCCTGTGGGGCTCTGAAGAAGTGTCTGCCACCACCATCCGGGGGGCTCGCGGAGCGGGGCGCGACGAGGGATTCGCTGGCGGTGCCATCGAGACGCTAAGCGACGCCGAATCAGGAGGTTACGGCCTCCAACTGGGAGAACACCCTGGGCGGTCTCGACCGTCGAGACGGCCGCGGGTCGGCCTGTGGGCCTCGAAGAAGTGTCTGCCACCACTATCTGGGGGCATGGCGTCATCAGGGTACCTAGTCAACCCGCACTCCCGCAGTTCTTAGCCTACGAACTAGCTCGGGATAGCCACTGTAGACATGGCCCAACATGCCAAGTTTCTCGGCAGCCTCCACAGAGGCGGCTTTATCATCTATATAAAAGCATTCTTCGGGACGAACGTCCTTTCCGGCGATTTCCATTGCACGATGGAACAGTTCTGGGGCCGGTTTCAGTAGTCTCTCCTCGAATGACAAGATGTGGCCATCAAAGAGCTTTAATATATCGGGATAGTGCTCTCGCACGCTCGCCATATGCAAGCTGTTGGTGTTAGATAACATTACGAGTCTCACTTGGGTGTGAAGTTCACGAAGAAGTTCTGCTACGTCTCGATTCTCCCAAAATATGTCGCCCCACCACTCGCTGAAGTTCTCAAAATCAATGACGCCTGCGGAGCCTAGAGTGCTGCGGACAGATTCGAAGAATCCTCGGTCATCTAGCTCGCCTCGCTCATACTGTTTTTGCGTTTCCTCCGGGAACTTTTCCGCGATCTCCTTGTATGGCCGGCCGTACGCGTGCCCAAGTGCTCGATACGTGCGATCGCGATCAAAAGACATCAGTACGTTTCCAAAGTCGCAAATAACAGCTCGAATAGGTTGTCGCAATTGTCTTAGCTCGCAGTTAACCGGCCCAGCGACCACCTCCACGTGCTTCACCATTTCTCTTGACTCTTCCATACTCGCGTCATATTCGATCCGCAAGAGCCATTGCCGTGCCCGGGTGGAAGCAGACTCCTGAATATAAAACTTCTCGGGGTGGTCGACAAGATGTGCTGCTACCCCGATCGTGCCTGCACCGTGGATGCCGCTTATCCAGAAGATCCGCTTTCGCTCGGGGATGGTAGCGATGAATAGAAGGCCGTAGTCGATGTGCCAGCGCCCCGCACTGCGACCCCTGTCAAGTGACGATGCGTACTCCTGGCCATGTGCGCTCACAATGTTCAGGACCCGACGCGGAGGATCGTCATGCAAGTACTCGAAGACGTACTGGAATGGGAGTTCGTACCAGTGTTGGAGGTCCCGTGGTCGTTGCGAGTATCTCGTGGACCCTAAGAGGACGAAATGTGCGGCGGCATGGTTGGGGTCTAGGCCGGGATCCATATTCAATATGTTGGCCTGCGCTAGGCTTCCAGCTCTGACCTGTGGTAGAATTAATGGCTTGATGAGGTCGACCGCCTTGTCGTCGGCAACGCGAGTGGCCTTCTTGCCGTCCGGCGCCGAGACAGGGCTTTTAGCGAGGAAATAATCCCCCTTCAGCGTGAAGAATCGCTCCCGCGCCTTTCGAGTGTGGCGGCCCTTCAGGCGAGGAAGAGCCCAATCCCGGAGGCCAAGTACCTCCCATATAATCATGACGGCGAGGCTTGCAATTAATCCTATGAGTAAACTGACGACGTGTGGCATAAGGTCCCCTACCCCCGAGCCGCCAGACGACGCGTATCGATCTTCCGCAGCGACGCCAACAGATCCTTCAAGATGTCCAGGCTCTTCAGCGTCCGGTCAAGCTGATCCGTCAATCCGCGGTCGGCCTCGAGCTCCGTACCCTTGAGCCGACGCCCGATGAGCTTGACGGTCGGCAGAAGATGGTCACCCACCTTGTCGAGCATCTGCTCGAGCAGCTCGTAGACGCCCGAGTCCAGCGTCTGGATCACCTCGGCGCCGCGCGGCGCTTCCGCCAATAGTGCCATCGCCGCCGTCAGCTTGTCAAGGTACGGCGCGAGGTCCGCCGACGGCGACGCGGACGCCGGCGCCGCGGCGGACGCTTCAGCCGGCGCCGCGAGACGCGTCGTCACGGCCTCGGCCAGGCCGCCGAGACGCTCCACCACCCGGTCGAGCCCCTCGGACAGCTTCGCGACGGCGACTCCGCCCCCGTCCGTCCCCTTCGTCATCGTCTTGGCGAGAGATCTCTGGAGATTCTCGAGGTAGGGCCCCAACGCCTCGCCGAGCTCCGCCGCGCCGCTCTTGCCGTCGGACGCCGCCGCGATCGTCCGTCCGATGTCCTGCAGGCGGTCGGACAGCAAAGCGAGCTGGCCGATGACCTTGACGGCCGGGTCCTCCTCGTCGCCGCCCATCACTTGGCGACGCGCGAAGCCGCGCTTGATCTCGTCCCAACGCTTCGTCTGCTCCGGCGTCATGCGTCCGCGCAGCTCGGCGAGCTTCAAGAGGTTCGACTCGGCGCCGGTCGTCAGCGTCTGGGCCTCGCCGAGGTAGTGGTCGTCGATCAGCGCTTCGAGCTCGGCGTCGTTCATCACCGCGACGACTTTCTCGGCGAGCTTGTTCATGTTGCGGTAGCTGCCCTGGAGCTGGAAGCGCGGCTCGGTGCGGTAGGCGTCGTCCTGCGCCGCCGAGTAGATGTACTGCTGGTTGACCGCCAACAGCAGCTTCTGCACCCGCAGCAGCTTGCGGAAGACCGAAATGATTTCTTCGAGCTCCACCGTCGAATATTCGTGGGCGAGCTGGTCGGGCGGGATCTCGACGCCCTGCGCCATCTTGATGAGCTGGTAGACGTCCTGGGTGTCGCGCGTCGTCAGCGGCGCCAGGGTGGGGCTCGAGGTCAGGGCGTTCTCGAGGTAGGAGAGGGCGAAGACGTCGTCCTTGCCTTCGAGGACGTCGCCGAGGTTGTAGGTGTCGGCGCGGTTGGCGAGCATGTCGGGGATCTGGAACTTCTCGCCCGACTCGGTGTAGGGGTTGCCCGCCATGCACACGGCGAAACGCTTGCCGCGCAGGTCGTAGGTGCGCGTCTCGCCGCGCCACACGCCCTCCATGCGACGCTGGGCGTCGCACAGCGAGATGAATTTCTGCAACAGCTCCGAGCTCGTGTGCTGGATGTCGTCGACGTAGAGCAGCACGTTGTTGCCCATCTCGAGCGCGAAGTTGATCTTGTCGACCTCCTGGCGCGCGGTGGCGTTGGGTGCCTCGGCCGGGTCGTTCGACGTCACCGCGTGCCCGAGCGACGGTCCGTTGATCTTGACGAAGACCAGGCCGAGACGGTTGGCCACGTATTCCATCAGGGTGGTCTTGCCGTAGCCCGGCGGCGAGATCAGCAGCAGCAGGCCCATCTGGTCGGTGCGCTTGCCCGCGCCCAGGGCCCCCATCTGCTTCGCCAGGTTGTCGCCGATCAAGGGCAGGTAGACGTCGTGGATCAGCCGGTTGCGCACGAACGAGCTCATCACCCTGGGCATGTACTCGCCGAGACGCAGGCGCTTGCGCTCGCGTTCCAGCAGCTCGTGTCGCGCCTGCTGGTAGCGGCGGAAGCCCGGCACGCGGTCGTGGCGGAAAGCGTTGAGACGGGCCAGGAACTCGTCGAGACGCAGACGCAGCTTGCGCTCCTTGATCCGCGGGTGCTGGCCCAGCAGCCCTTCGACGACGACGGAGGATTGCGCGTCGCTCGTCGTCCGCTCGAGCTTCCCGGTCAGCAGCAGCACCACCGCCTCCTCGAGCTCCGGCGCGAGCTGACGCGTCGAGTCGTCGCTCTCGGCGAGGAAGGCCTCGAGCCAGGCCCTGGCGAGCTGGTAGCGCTGGCGCAGGTCGTCCTTGAGCTCTTCGAGGTCCTCGGCGAGCTCGCGAAAGGTCTGCGTACGCTTAAGCTGCTTGACGAAGGCGTCCTTCAGCTTCTCGGCCTCGGCCGAAGTCAGCAGCTTCACCGGACGACGCGCCAGCTCCTCGAAGAGGTAGGCGCCGGCGAGGTGGGCCTCGTTGGGGTGGACCTCGATGCCGAGGCCGGCGAAGAAGACGCGGATCGCGTCGCCGAGCTCGTGGGTGAGCTCGACGATCGCCGGGCTGTGGGCGAAGGCCGCGCGCAGACGCCCCAGGCTGTGCGCCCTCCGCTGCCACGTCAGCCGTGACGTCTGTTCCTGGTGGAAGGCCCAGAAGGCGCAGGCGAACGCCCGTGGACGCGGGGCGAAGCGCAGCAGGTCGGCGCCGGCGTAGAGCTCGAGCAGCTTGCCGAGGATCAGGGCCGCGTCGTGGTCGTGGAGGCCGCGCTCGTAGCCCTCCTCGTAGCGCTCGACGGCGTACTTGCGCACCTCGGCGAGGAGCCCGTCCTTCTTCGCTGCCGCGGTCTGGAGAGCGTCCAGGGCGAGACCGTTGCGGCCTTCCTCGGCGTCGAAGAGCATCGACGCCGCCAGGTACTCGGCGCGGTAGACGTCGGCCGTCTCGGAGACCACGAGCTGGTCCCAGTAGTCGCGGGTGACGGCGAAGGCTTCGTCTTGTACCGGCTCGTGGAAGTCGGTGCCGGCGAGGTGGAAGGCCATGCCCTGCTTCCACGGCACCAGGGTGAGGTCGAAGGCCTGGGTGTTGACGCTGAAGCGGTGACGGCCGAGCTTGATGACCTCGGCGCCCTCGAAGATGTCCTGGCGGTCGCGCAGGGCGCGGGAGGCGTCCTCGCGGGCGGACTTGAGGCGCGAGTCGAGCTCGTCGGCGCGCACGCTGTCGCCCAGGCCGCGCAGCTCCTGGGCGACGTCGCGCGCCTTGGCCACCATGGCGTCGGCGACGAAGTAGGTGTTGAGCTCGTCGGCCGAGGCGAAGCCGGAGGCGCGGCGGCGCACGCCGTCGAGGATGCGCTCGGCCGCCTCCATGAGACGCTGGGAGCGGCGCTGGCGCGCGTCGAGCAGGCTCTGCTTCTTTCCACTGAAGGCCTCGTAGACCTCCTCGCGCTTGGTGGCGAGACGCTCGAGGAACTCGTCGATCTCGCCGAAGCGTCCCTCGAGCTCCTCGAGCTGGAGCATGAGCTTCGAGAGCTGCTCGTCGCACTTCTCGGGCGTGTCGGCGATCCCCAGGGCGCCGGCGACGCTCTGGGCGAAGAGCTTGAACTGGGCGCCGAACTCGGCCGTGCCCTCGCGGGAGGCCAGCTCCTTGCGCCGCGCCTCGACCAGGGCGCGGGCGCGGTTGAGCGTCCCCAGCACCTCGGAGATCGACTCCAGGATCGTCGTGCGCGCGGTCGGGTCGTCGATCTTGAGCGTCCCGAGGACTTCGGTCAAGAGCTCGAGGCCGTCGCCGATGGCGTCGAGGCGGTCGTGGATGGGCCTCGCCTCCGTCGTCTTCTGAACGCCTTCGCCCTTGGCCGCGAGCTCGGCGATCTCCTCCTGGTAGGGGGCGAGGGACTCCTCGCCGAGCAGGAAGCCCACGGCGCGGGCCGAGAGGGCGTCGAACTGCTCGATGACGTCCGCTTCGAGGGCGTCGATGCGCTCGAGGTCGACGTAGCGCATCTCGCGCAGGCCCACGAGCTGGCCGCGCCGGTGGCGGAGCTGCGACAGGGCCTGGACGAACTGGTCGACCCCGCGCAGGTCCTGGGTGCGGATGAGGGTGACGAGCTCCTCGAGCGACGCCGCCGCCGTCTCGACCGCCTCGCGCGCCTGGCGCCGGATGGTCTGCACCTTCTCGAACTCGCCGACGATGAGGTCGGCGGTGGCCCGCGCTTCCTTCAGCGGCGTCAGCAGGTCGCCGACCTCGGGATTGCCGAGCCAGTAGAAGGCGTCGACGGCGCGCACCGCGGCGGCGATCAGGTCCTCGTAGACCTGCGCGCTCTCCTCCTGCTCGTCGACCATGCGGACGATCGAGTAGGCGTCGGAGACGCCGCGCACCAGGTCGGCGTTGCCCACCTTTTCGAGGAAGCTGCCGGTCTTGGGGGCCTTGGCGGCGTGCTCGGCGGTCATGAAGGGAGTGCGCCAGATCTGCATCGGGTGGACGCGGGTGGCCTCGTCGGACGTGGAGCGGAAGATCACCATGCGGCCGTCGGCGAAGAGGCTGTAGCCGTGGCAGTGGATCGGGTTGGGCACCTCCTTGCGGATCATGTTGTAGGGCAGGAGGATGGCGCGTCCCCCGACGCGCTCGTGGAAGACGTAGAGCACGTCCTCGCCGTTGGGCGAGCGGATCGTGCGCATGAGCTCCATCTGCGACACGTCGCCCTCGAACGACTTGGTCTCGCCGCTGCGCAGGTAATAGCCGCCGGGGAAGATGAGGCCGTGGTCCTCGGGGAGCTGCACGCAGGCGTGGCCGATGGCGTCGATGCGGTGGACCTTCTGGTTGCGGGCGTTGAACACCAGGTAGCGCCAGGCGTCCTCGCGGTAGGGCAGGACCTTGAGCAGGATCAGCGAGCCGACCTTGGCGTAATGGACCTCGGCGTCGTCGAGCGACTGGTCGGGGTCGGCCACGGGCTCGCGGTAGATGCCGTGGCCGTCCTCGGTGTTGTCCTCGACCTTGACCGTCAGGTCGCCGCCCACGGTCTCGACGAAGACCTCGTCGAGGATCGAGACGTGGGGGTGGCGGCCGAGCACGAAGTCCTCGCGGGAGGTGGGGGTCCACTCGAAGTCGTGGGAGGGCGGGAAGACGTGGTCGCGCTCGCCGCGGTTGTCGACGTAGGTGGCGCGTCCTTCGGCGTCGACGGCCCAGCGGAAGACCTTGACGTCGGTCCTGGCGGCGCCGGTCTGGAACACGGCGAGGGCCTTGCCCTCGACGCGGCGGAGCTGGAGCAGCCGCGTCTCCTTGTAGTACTTGTAGAGCTCCTGGAAGTCGGCGACGAAGCGCTGGTCGGCGAGGAAGTTGCCGGGCGCGTCGGCGGGCAGCGGCAGGATCTCGAAGCCGTCGTCCTTGGGCTCGAAAGCGTGGAGCGAGAGCACGTCCGCGACGCGCGTCTCGGTCTTGAGCCCGAAGAAGACGTTGTAGCCGAAGAGGAGCCGGCGCCCCACCGCGACGACGTCGCGCGGCACGCAGTTGTTCTCGGTGCGGATGCGCTCGTTGCCCTCCACCGTCATCTCGGTGCCGCCGAAGACCTCGAGGCGCTTCTGGTTGAGGGCGTCGGCGCGCGCGCGCAGGGTGCGAGCGTGGGCGTCGAGGCGTCCGCGGAGGATCTCGTAGGTGCCGCGGGCGATCGACTCGCCTGGGGCGTCCGGCTCGGGAGTGGCGTCGGCTTCGCTCATGGGGTCGGTGGGTCTGAGGACGGGGCAAAGGCCCTGGGTAGTCTACCCGGGATCGGCGCCAGCATGGCGTCCTGTACGGGTGGGGCGTCGTCGTCATTCGATCCGCGGCGAAGCCGCGCTATGAGCTCCAAGTGGTGAAAACAGTCCACTTGTCGACGAGCTGCCAAGCGCAGCATGACCCCACGTCATACGCCTCTGCAGGGCTTGGTCACCGTGCCAGCCCAAATCGTCCAGCGCCGCCAAGACCGAAACCTACGGGACGAGCGGTTGGATTTCGGGACCGCACTGGAGGAGCGTGGCGTGCTGCGCCGAGCTGAACCGTCCCGACGCCCGCGAAACCGCGATCATCCAGGTCTGCAGGGTCGGGGAAAACAGCTCAGGAGCGCCGCAGACGACGCAGTCGATCCCCACGCCGACGTCGATCTGGCCGAAGCTCGTCTGGGGCACCAGCGGCGGCGCGCCGACCGGCAGCTTCACCGCCTGAGCGTCGAGGTGCTGGGCGGCGACGCCGGCGAAGCCGCCCTTCTGGTCGCGGAAGGTGGCGAACAGGAGGAGCTCCAGGGGCGAGGGTCCGCCAGCGGTCCCGATGCAGTCGCGCGGGCTCGCCGCGGCTCCGAATCCTTCCGTCCACACGATCACCTCGCTGGTCATGTCCGCGCCGCCGCCGTTGAGGAAGCGCGAGCGGTAGCGCCTGCCCAGGGGGAGCCGGTTGTCCCTCCCGTCCCCGGCGACGAAGCTGGCGTAGAAGGAGGACGCGGGGACTTCCGTGAAGAGGGCCGCGTCGGCGCTGATGGCCACCGCCTCGACGCCCTGGGCCGCGTCGTCGTCCGAGTCGACGTAGAAGACGTCGCCCCAGAGGACGTTGCGGTTGCTGGCGAGGCCGGTGCCGCCCGCCTCGAAGTAGCCGGCCTCGCCCGGGAGGAGGATCGTCTTCGAGCAGCCGTTCATGGCGTCGACGGTGACGTAGCCCACGGCGAGGTCCGTGGCGCTGCCGTAGCAGAGACCGTCGGCCGGGCTCGGCAGGCCCGTGTGCTTCGCCCGCAGCACCGCGAGGGCCTCGCCGTCGAGGTCGGGGACGTCGATCGGCGTCGCGCAGCCCGGCGCGCTTTCTCCGCCGGCGGGCCCGGTCTCCGGCAACTTGCCCTCCCCGAGGATCGTTCGCAGGTCGATCGTCTGCAGGCCGTCCGCCCCGAGCCAGAGGTCGAAGTCGAGGCTCGGCAGCCCGCCGCCGGTCCACAGGACGACGTGGGCGACCACGGGCTCGGCGCCGGCGTTGCCGACCGAGAAGATCGTCGTCGGTCCCTGCGCGTTCGCCAGGTCGACCTCGAAGTAGGGGACGAGGAGGGTGGCCGCGGGCCGGTTGCCGCCGGCGCACTGCGCGGCCGGCTCCTGCGCGCCGCGCACCGTGACCTGGGTCAGGGCGAGGAGCGTCTCCTCGCCCGAGCAGCCGTCGCGGCGGACCACCCGGACCTGGTAATCGCCGGCCGCCAGTGCCCCCAGGTCGACGTCGAACGAATAGGGCGTGACGTCGGCGGTGCAGGCGCCGCAGGCGGAGTTGAAGTCGGCGAGGACGCGGAAAGTGCCCGTGGCGTCGTCGAAGTCGACGCGGTCGAAGAAGGGGCCGCAAGCGCTGTTGCCGTCCGCTCCGGAGACCGTCAGCGATACGAGGTCGCCCGTGGCGGGCGCCAGGGGATCGACGTCGACCGTCGCCGGGAGCTGTCCCGAGGACTTGACGCAATCCTCGTAGAGCTCGTACCAGTCCGGGAGGGGCTCCTCGTCGTCGAGCCGCCACTGGCCCCGAAGCCGCGGCACGGCGTCGCCGGGGGACGACGTCAGGTAGCGGATGTCGTAGGTGCCGCAGCCCGCCGGGCAGTCGCCGCGGCGGTCGTCGAAGAAGTAGTGGTGGGTGCCGGAGCTGTCGATGACGCCGCAGAGCGTCGGGCCGTCGCCGCCGAAATAGTTGGCCCCGGCGTTGGTGATTCCCGGGAGCTGCTCGTAGAGGGGCACGAGCGAATCCGTGTCGTAGATGCCCTTGAGCTTCAGGCTGCCCCCGTGGATGAGCGAGAAGAGCTGCATCGACTCGAGGCCGAAGTAGTCGTTGAGGCAATCCCAGGCCGGGTAGGTTCCGCTCCGGATCGCCTCCCAGGTAGGGTCGTCGGCCTGGAAGAGGAGGCCCCGGCCGTCGTGCCGTCCGGTCTGGAACGGGACGTCCGCGATCTCGGGCATGAGGGCGAAGATCTGCCCGACGTCCGTGATCACGCGGTCGTAGACCGACGCCTCGGCGGTCAGCCCGCCGGACATCGCGAGGGCCAGGAGCTCGAGGTCGACGTCGCCGCGCGGCGTCGCGGCGATCTCCTCCGGCGAACCGGGAAGCGGAACGCCGCCGCAGGTGGATGGATCCGCCGACGCCGCGGCAGCAAGGAGAACGACGCCGGCCAACGAGCAGACGACCAATGGTAGAGCTCTCATGTTGAAGTCCCCTTCTGGAATGCCATCATCTCATCCAAGGGGACGAGAGTCAAGCCCTGGCAACCGGTAGGCCGCCCGCGCGGGCCGCCGACGTCGCCCCGGCTCTCGCGTCGCCGGGATCTTACTCGATCGCGGATCGTGGTTATGGTAGGATCAGGAAGGAGCTGGAGCGAAGGAATCGAGATGAGCACCGTGACACCACCCAGGGACGTCGTTTTGGAGAGGCTGCGCCGAGTCGCCGCGGAGCAGAATCGAGTCCACGTCATCCCCTCCGACGACCGCTGGGCCGTGAAGCGCGAGGGCCTGAGCCGGGCCTCCCGGGTGCTCCGCGACAAGGAGAAGGCCATCGAGCTGGCTCGCTCCTTCGCCCGTAAGGACTCGATGGAAGTCATCGTACACGGCAGAGACGGGAGCGTCCAGAAGCGGGAGACCGCTCCCCGGTAGTCACCGTTCGCGCAACGTGGCACCGCATGTCCCTGTCGTCCGATCCCTTCGAGCACAACACCTTCGTCAATTGCCCCTTCGACGAAGAGTACCGAGCCACGGGCCGACGGGTTCATGGCGCGAGCAGGATCTGGCAGCGCTTCAGCGAATTCCAGAGCCATCTGAAGATCGTTCTGAACGAGCTCGGATTTTCGGCGCAGGAGATCGAGGACTTGGAGGTGGCCGAATTTACAGAGTACGCTCGTGAGTGGATCCGTGGGCAGGAGGGCTGATGTCGCCCCACAACATGGCGGGATCGCGGTTATGGTCGGATGCGAAAGGAACCAACAGCATGTGCCGCTTCGCCCTCTACCTCGGCGACGAGATCACGGTCGGCTCGCTCGTCACCGATCCCGAGTACTCGATCCTCCACCAGAGCTTCCACAGCCACGAGCGCTCGGAACCGTTGAACGGCGACGGCTTCGGCATCGCCTGGTACCCCGACCGCTCGACCGAGCCCGCGGTCTTCAAAGAGGTCTATCCGGCCTGGAACAGCCTCAACCTGCGCAACCTGGCGCGCGTGACCCGCGCCCGTTGCGTGCTCGCCCACGTGCGCGCCGCCACCCCGGGGCTGCCGGTCACCCAGCTCAACTGCCACCCGTTCTCGTGGGGGCCGCTCACCTTCATGCACAACGGCCACGTCGGCGGTTTCCTGAGGATCAAGAAGCGCCTCGTCACCGAGCTCCGGGAGCAGACCTTCCTCGAGCTCCAGGGCTCGACCGACTCGGAGCACGTGTTCGCGCTGGTCAAGGAAGCGTGGACGGAGGCGGCGGACGACGGCCTCAGCCGCCTCACGACGGCACTGCGCGCCGCCATCGAGCGCGTGGAGACCATGCGGCGTACGGCCGGGATCGACGAGCCCTCGCTGCTCAACCTGGTGCTCTGCGACGGCGCGCGGGCCGTCGTCTCGCGCTACACGAGCGACCCGCGCGAGAGCGCCAACTCGCTCTATCTCCACGTCGGCCGCGCCTACGTCTGCGAAGGCGGCGTCTGCCGCATGGTCGACCCGGACATGAGCTCGGGGGCCGTGATCGTCGCTTCCGAGCCGCTGAGCAGCGACCCGGGCTGGGAGAAGGTGCCGGAGAACCACCTGGTCACCGTCGACCAGGACCTGCGGACGGCGGTCGTCCCGGTTTGAGAGGAAGGATTTCCCATCCCGCGGCCCCTCTAACCTCGCGCCTCCTCGCGCGTGAGAGCGTACTATCGACGGACCTGACTCGGAGGAATCACCATGACCGGACGCCTGATCACCCTCACCCTCCTCGCGATCGGACTCGCCTCGCCGCTCCCGGCGGGCGAGGCGGTCGAGCTCCGCGGGCTCGACGGCCGCGGCGGCAATCCGCGGCTGACGCTCGCTCCCGAGCTCGGCGACTCGTGGAACGACGTCCGCGTCGGCCGCCTGGTGGCGCGCTCGAGCGAGCGCCAGCGCAGCCTCCCGGCCGCCGGCGGCGGACGCGAGCTCGCCCTCGACCTCGACGCCGGCTGCTCGCTGGTGCTCGTCGACGTCGCCGGGACCGCCAACGGAACAGGGCGGCACAGCGCCAAGATCGCCTATTGCCGCGAGGCGTCCGACCCGGCGGCGGCGCTGCGCGAGCGCCTCGCCGTCGCCGGCCTGATGACGACCAAGACCGGCGGACGCGTCGAGATCCGGCCCCTGCGCAGCCCCACCATGATCGGCCCCGGCGCCGACCTGCCGGTGATCGTCTACCTCGACAACGCGGCCCAGTCCGGCGCCGCCGTCGAGGCCGTGGGACCCGACGGCCGGCGCCACGGCGCCGTGACCGACGCGGTGGGCGCCGCCACCTTCGCGATCTCCGCGAGCGGATCCTGGACGGTGCGCTACCGCGCCCGCCACGGGGGCGAAGACCTGGTGGCCGAGCTCCAGTTCGAGGTGCCGCCGCGCGCCCTCTGGGACGCCATGCCGCCCCTGATGCCCGCCGCCCGGCCGCGGGCCAAGGCCGAAACCGACGAGTGGCGCGAGCTCGGGCCGGCGCCGCTCATCTCCTTCGGCCGCAACACCGGACGCGCCGCCGCCATCGTCGCCAGCGCCGACCGCCGCAACCGCTACTACGTGGGCGGCGCCTCGGGCGGCGTGTGGGAATCCGTCGACGGCGGCAACGCCTGGACCTTCCTCGGCGAGACGCTGCCGACGCTGGCGATCGGCGCCATGGCCCTCGATCCCAACGACGACAAGGTGATCTACGCCGGCTCCGGCGAGGCCAACTACTCCTACCACAGCCTCTACGGCCTCGGCCTCTACCGCAGCTTCAACCGCGGCCGCACCTGGCGGGTGCTGGCCCCCGAGCTCTTCTCCGGCCGCGCCTTCTCGCGCATCGTGGTCTCGCCCTTCGACGACCGCGTGATCTGGGCCGCCGTGGCCCGCGCCGGCGGCACCTTCACGCGCATCGAGGGCGCCCGCGAGCACCCCGAGCGCGCCGGCCAGGTGGGCCTCTTCCGCTCCCGCGACCGCGGCGTCACCTGGGAGCACCTGCGCGGCGGCAACGGCCTCGCCGCCTTCCCCGCCAGCGACGTCGACCTCGACCGGGTCGACCGCAACCGCGTCTACGCCGCCATGGGCGACGTCTACGGCCGCAACCTCAACGGCGTCTACCGCTCGACCGACGGCGGCGAATCGTTCACGCCGGTGCTGACCCAGCTCTCGACCGGCCGCCCGTTCGGCCGCGTGACCGTGGCCGTCGCGCCTTCCGACCCCGACCGCATCTACGCCCTGGTGACCAACCCCGCGTTCCGCGGCCTCCCCTACGGCTTCGCCCCGGGCGAGGCCTTCGTGCAAGCCCTCTACCGCTCCGACGACGGCGGCTCGACCTGGACGTCCTTCCAGCCCGAGAACTTCATGGGCCAGCAGGGCCAGTACAACTCGACGATGATCGTCGCCCCCGACGAACCCGACACCGTCTTCCTCGGGGGCGTGCTGATGCTGCGCTCGACCGACGGCGGCGCGACCTTCACCGACGTGACCCCGATCCACGTGGACCACCACGACCTGACCTTCGACGCCATCGGCCGCCTGCTGGTGGCCAACGACGGCGGCGTGAACCGCTCGGACGACCTCGGCCTGACCTGGAGCGCCCTCAACGAGGGCCTCGGCATGGTGCAGATCTACGCCGGCCTGTCGCTCCACCCCTTGCTCCCCGACGTGGTGCTCGCCGGCATGCAGGACAACGGCACCAACCTGCGCTTCGCCGACGGCCTCGAGTGGGTCTCGATCTTCGGCGGCGACGGCGGCTACACCGCCATCCACCCCGAGCAGCCGCGAATCCTCTTCGTCCAGTTCCAGGGCACCGACAACCTTTTTCGCTCGACCGACGGCGCCTTCAACTTCAACGAATCGTCGACCGGCATCGCGGCGGGCGACCGCAACTGCTTCCTGCCGCCGTTCGTCTTCGACCCGGGCGACCCGAGCCGCATGCTCTACGCCACCCAGCGCGTCTACGAGTCGACCGACACGGGGGTGACCTGGCGGCCAATCTCCGCCGACCTGACGGGCGGCGCGCCGTTCGCGGTGCGCTCCCTGGTGATCGCGCCCTCGAACGCGAACGTCGTCTACGCCGGCACCAACGACGGCCGCGTGCTGGTGTCGTCGAACGCCGGCGCGGATTTCGACCTGGCGCTCGAAGGCATCGCCGGCTGGCCGCGGGTGACGCGCCAGATCGCCGTCGATCCGGAGCGACCATCACAAGCCTACGTGGCGGACATGGGCTTCGGCGGCCCCAAGCTGCTGGCCACCCGCGACCGCGGCGCCAGTTGGCGCGAGATCGGCGGCGGCCTGCCCGACGTGCCGGTCAACACGGTGGCCGTCCACCGCGTCGGCCCGCGGCGGTGGATCTTCGCCGGCAGCGACGTCGGGGTCTTCGTGAGCTCGGACTTCGGCGAGACGTGGGAGCCTTACGGCACGCTGCCGCGGGCGCCGGTCAACGACCTCGTGGTCGACGCCGACTTCGGGCGGCTGGTGGCGTCGACGCTGGGGCGCGGGGCGTGGTCGATCGCACTGCCGGGCTCGTAGCACGGCGTTTTCTAACCGGTTCGGTCTCTGAACCGGTCAAGCGGGAGGAGGCAACCGACCCCGACGTCTTTGGCGCTCTGGCCGCCAAGTGTTGAGAACAGGGGACTTGCCCACGAGCAGCCGATTCGAGATGACCTCATCTCATATCGCGAGCCCTCTCCTCAGCCCCCGCCGTAGGGGCGGACCCCCGTGTCCGCCCAGGACGCCTCAGCGTCCTTCCCGGAACGACGGCTGCATCCGTCCAGGTCTTCCCCCACCGCCCCCCACCTCGGGAAACTCCGAAAGTCCATTGCGGCGCTTGCCCCCCTGTTCGGGAAATTCCGGAAGAGGGGGGCAGGCGCTGCAAAAAACGCGGCCACTGTCTGAAAACAAACGACTTAGCCCTGAACGCCTCTTACTCCCCTCTCCCCCTGGGAGAGGGGCCGGGGGTGAGGGTTCCGGAGCCTTCCTCCCTCTCCCCTCTCCCCCTGGGAGAGGGGCCGGGGGTGAGGGTTCCGGAGCCTTCCTCCCTCTC
>Ga0299906_10000702_pt1 | contig 30019 bp, 33 predicted proteins | sample RVTome_14_FD_200259 | JGI IMG/M metagenome (GOLD analysis project Ga0299906, IMG submission 200259) | Soil microbial communities from uranium-contaminated site in the Upper Colorado River Basin, Wyoming, United States - RVT145D125 (version 2) ...
CGCTACCGGTGGCTCGGCAGCAAGCCGCACGGGGAAACCATGCGCTGGCTCGCCCGCAGCCATGTGCTGGTGGTGAGCTCGGTCATGGAAGGCGGCGCCAACGTGATCTGCGAAGCCGCGCGCATCGGCGTGCCCGTGCTCGCCTCGCGCGTGCGCGGCAATATCGGGATGCTGGGCAGCGGATACGCGGGATATTTCAGGTTGCACGATCACGAGGCGCTGGCCGGACTGCTGGAACGCGCCGCGCGCGACTCGAAGTATTACCGCAGGCTGAAGGATACCGTGCGGGCCCGGCGCCGGCTGTTCGCCCCCGCCGCGGAGGGCAGCGGTGTGCGGAGCCTGGTGCGGCAACTCGACCGGCGCGCGGAACGATTCCGGAGTCGGCGAGACTAAGAGATCGAATGAGACGTTGCGTCCGCTTGCCGCGACTTTCCCCTCCTGCCCGAGGAGGGGTGGCACCGAAGGTGACGGGGTGGTGGGAGTGATGGCGCGATACACAACCACCCCGTCTGCTGCGCAGCCACCCCTCCTTGGAAAGGAGGGGATGTTCATTTTGTTGTCGACTCTAAGTTTGGATCGATGAGCGCCAACCCGCGCAGAAAATTCCTGATCGCCGCCGGGACTGCCGCCGGCGCGGCGGGAATCGCTGGCGCGCTACTGTGGCATCGGCGATCCGCCGACGAGCGTGCCGGGCACTTGGAGCTTCCGCCCGTCCGTGACCCGGCGTTCCCGAATCCGCTGCGGCTCCCCAGCGCCGATGGGTTGTACGGCCTGCTCGATGCCGCAGGCTCCTTCGCCATGGTGGCGAAACCGGCGCGTCAAGCGCCGCTGCCCGGAAAACCGGGGCCGAACCTCGCGTATGAAGTGGAGTACCAGGGCAAGACTCTCCTCAATCCAGTGTTGAGGATGCGCACCGGCACCCAGCTGCGAATCAAGTTCTGGAACGCGCTGGAGGAAACCAGCATCATCCACTGGCACGGGCTCAAGGTGGACAGCAACAATGACGGGCACCCGCACTACGCCGTGCCGGGAGGCGCGACCTACGACTACCATTTCACCGTCGCCAATCGCGCGGCTACTTATTGGTACCACCCGCATCCGCACCCTCTGACCGGCAAGCAGGTCTATCTCGGGCTCGCCGGCCTCTTCATCGTGGAAGATGACGAGGACGCCGCGCTGCAGAAGACGCTCGACCTCGCCTTCGGCGTGAACGACGTGCCCCTCATCATCCAGGACCGGCGCTTCGATGGCGACGGTCGGCTCGTCTTCGCGCCGACCCGCGAGGAGCGTTTCCAGGGACAGCTTGGCACCGAGGTCCTGGTGAACCTCACACCGCGGCCGCATTTCCGCGCAGCGACGCGCATCCACCGCTTCCGCATCCTCAACGGCTCGAACGCGCGCGTCTATCGCCTCGCCTTCCGCCACGGCGAGCAGTTGCTCGCCGTCCACGTGATCGGTGGAGACGGCGGGCTGCTCGACCGGCCGCGGACGGTGACCGAAGCTTTTCTTGCGCCGAGCGAGCGCCTCGACGTGCTGCTCGACCTGCGCTCCGCCGCAGTGGGCGACACGATCACGCTGGTAAGCCTTCCGTTCGACCCCATGCACCATGAGACCGGATCCGCCGGCGACGCGCACGGCGGCCATGCCGCGCACGGCGTGCTGGCCGACGGCGCCGAAGTCGAGATCATGAGCATTCTCGTCAGCATGAAAGTCGTCTACGACCGGGTGGTGCCGCAGGCGCTATCGCGCATCGGGCCGCTGCCGGAGCCGGCCGCGACGCCGCGCGTCATCACGCTCGACCAGAAGAACAGGGTGTGGCGCATCAATGGTATGACCTACGACATGCGGGCGACGCCCATCGCCGTGAAACGCGGAGCCGTCGAAACTTGGGATGTGCGCAACGCGGCGGCAAGCATGCCCCACCCGATGCACATTCACGGTTTCCAGTTCCGCGTGACCGGGCGCGAGGGCAGCCCGGAGCAGGTACGGAGCCTCGCGCTCGACGGGAACGGGCTGACGGCGACCGACCTCGGGTGGAAAGACACAGTCCTCGCGTGGCCGGGCGAGACGGTGCGCATCGTCACCGACTTCTCGCATCCCTTCCTCGGCGACCAGGTCTACATGGTCCACTGCCACAACCTCGAGCACGAGGATGGCGGCATGATGCTCAACCTGAAGGTCGCGGCCTGAGCGACGAACCTGACACGGCGCCACCTCGCGCACGCCGTCCTCCCGGTCACTGTATCGAGCGTCGCCGGCATACCACGCCACGTAGCGGCTCGCCGAGGCGGGGTCGGCAAGATCAAAGCAGCTCTTCCGGCGCCAGCGCGCCGAGCACGCTGGAAAAGAAACGCCGCCACCAACTCGCGAGCGGCTCGCTTGTGTAGCGCACCGGTTTACCCTCTTCGTTGCCGGTCCACGAAAGCGGCGCATTTTCGTTGCCGGGCTCGGTCAGCTCGACGCGAAATGCCTGATCGAGCGACGCCGCTTCATCAAACAGCTTGCCGAGCTGCCCGCCCAGCGCCGCGCTCTCGATCGACACGGCGACCTCGGTATCCAGCTCCCGCGAGCGCGGATCGAGGTTCATCGAGCCGATGAGCATGGATTTGCGGTCCACGACGACCGCCTTGGCGTGCAGGCTCGCTCCCGAGGAAAGCCCGGGCCGCGCGCCACCGGGGGAGGCAGCGCTTGGCCGGTGTTCATGCAATTCCACGCCGCATGCGAGCAGCCGGGGCCGGTAGCGCGCGTAGCCTGCGTGCACGACCGGGGGGTCTTGGGCCGCCAGGGAATTGACAAGCACCCTCACGCGCACTCCGCGCCGCGCGAGCGTGCAAAGCACCCCCATGCCGCGCTCGCTCGGAATCAGCCAGGGCGAGATCAGAATCACCTCCCGCTGTGCCGCCTCGACGGTTTTGCGCAAGACGGACATGATTTGCGCCTCCCCCTCGGCGATTACCGCTCCCGGACTGGCGGGTGGCTCGTAAATGGCGCTGGCGCGCGCCGGGACCAGCGGGATGCGGCCATCGCGCACCAAGGGCCCGAGCTCCGTCGCGCGCAACGTCCGCGCGTACTCCGTTTCGCGGAAGCGCTCGGCTCCCGCCGCCATTTGCGACAGGACGAGGTCCAGTTGGTCCGTCTTCGGCGGCTGGCCCAGGAACGCCGCGATCGGCACCGCCCACTCGCTGTTCCAGTACGCGTCGAAGCTGCGCGAGACCTCCGCCACGACCGGCCCGGCGGCGAGCACGTCGAGGTCCGCAAAATCGCTCTCTCCGCCCACGTTGAAATAGGCGTCGCTGAGATTGCGCCCGCCCACGATGGCGGCGGCGTTGTCGGCGATCCACAGCTTGTTGTGCATGCGCCGGGTGAGGCGGGCGCTGTCGCCGAGGTATTCCAGCAGATGGGAGATTCCCAGCGGGCCACGGCGCAGAAAGGGATTGAACAGTCTTACCTCGACGTTCGGATGCGCCGCGAAGGTCCCAAGATCGAAATCCCGGCCGACCGCGTACAGGTCGTCGATCAGCAGACGCACGCGTACCCCGCGCTGCGCGGCGCGCAGCGCCCGGTAAAGCAACAGCGTGGCAGTTGCGTCCTCGGCGACGATGTAATACTGAAGGTCTAGCGTGCGCTCCGCCGACTCCGCCAGCGCCGCGCGGGCGAGAAATGCCTCCTGCCCCGAAACGAGCAGATGAAAGCCGGAGCTACCAGGCGTCTCCGCGAGCTGCGTGGCGAAGGTACGTCCGAGGAAACTCTCCTCCGGGCGATCGATCGCGTACGAGGGCGGGCGCGGAACATCGAAACGCGCGGACGAGCAGCCCATGACGAGCGTGGTAGCCGCTAGGGCGAGCACCCGGCAAATCGTCTCCACCCGCCACAGCCGCGGACGCCAGGCGAAAAGACCGCACCTCACGAGGGATCCTTCACGAGATTTGCCGAACGCCTGCTAACGGTAGGAAACGGGGCATGCAGTTTATTGATCCAAATCAACGGCGGGTCCGAAAAGCGCCTCGCGCCCAGTTGCAGACATCACAACGCTAGGATCGGGGCAGCGTCAGCCTCGCCTCGAGCCCGCCCCCTACACGGTTTTGCAGGCTCAACTGCCCACCGTGGGTTTCGGCAATGCTCTTCGCGATGGTCAGGCCAAGGCCGGTACCACCCGTCTCGCGGCTGCGGGAGCCTTCCACGCGGTAAAAGGGCTCGAAAACCTTTTCCAGCTCCGACTGCGGCAGCCCGGGGCCTTCGTCCTGGATTCGGATCTCCAGGCGGGCGTCATTGTCGTCCACGACGACCCGCGCGGACTTTCCGTACTTGACTGCGTTCTCGATGAGATTGCCGAGGCAGCGCTTCAGCGCCTGCGGATTGCCCCGATACGGCTTGAGCGCCGCGCCCGTGATCTCAATGTTCCCGCCGGTCTCCAGCAAATCCGCTTGGAGACTTTCGAGCAGCGCCATGATGTCCACCGGCTTCACCGGCTCGCCGTTCTCCAGGCCGCGCAGGAAATCCAGCGTCGCGCCGACCATGGACTCCATCTCGTCGAGGTCCTTCGTGAATTTCGCCCGAACCTGCGGGTCCTCGAGCAGCTCCGATCGCAGCCGCAGCCGCGTGACCGGCGTCTTCAGGTCGTGCGACATCGCGGCGAGCAGCGCGGTGCGCTCCCGGATGTACCCGATGAGGCGCGCCTGCATGGTATTAAATGCTTGCGCGGCCCGTTTCACCTCCTCCGGGCCTTTCTCCGGCAAGGGTGGGCGATTGATGTCCTTGCCCAATTCACCGGCCGCATCGGCCAGCGCGTTGAGCGGGCGCGTCGCCCACCGTACCGCCACCAGGGAGACTGCAACGACCGCGGCGAGCAGCACCGCCAGGCTCAGCAACAGACGGTAAGGCCAGCTTGCGGTTTCCTGCGCCAGCCGCGATTCGAACGTGACCAGCGCCCCGTCCTGAAGGCGCACCTGGGCGAGAAACGAGAAACCGGCCTGCGCGGAGAATTGGCCCGCAGCCATCTGCGGCATCCACGCGCGGTGCATGTCGGGACCCTTGAAACCGCGCATTGCACCCGGCACGATCGGTGCGCCCTCCGCAACGGCAACCACGATCGGACGGCCATCCCTGAGAAAGCGCAGCAGCATCGCCTCGAAAAGCGCGCCGCGCGCACGCTTCTCAGGATCCTGCTCCCCTGCGGCCAGTGGGCCCCGGTCCAGGCTGATCGCGAGCGGCGGCGCGTTGAGAACCGCAACGATCCTGCGACGCTCGGCCGGGCTCAAAGTCTCCAGGAGCCGGACGATGTCGGCGATGCGCTGCGCGGATTGCATGCCGCTCGCCTGCGCCAGCGCCTCGCCGCGCTCGTGCAGGTGGACCGCGAGACTCAGCAGCTGCGCAATGACGAGCCCGGTGAGCAGTACCAGAACCAGGCGGCTGAACAGCGAGCGCGGTAGGAGGCGCATCAGTTCACCGGTTCCGCGTGCGCCGTGAAGACGTATCCCTCACCACGCACCGTCTTGATGATGGCGGATTCCTTCGCGTCCTCTCCCAGCCGGTGGCGCAGTCGGCTCACCTGCACGTCGATGGCGCGGTCGAAAGGCGCAGCGTCGCGCGACAACATTAGGTCGATCAACTGGTCGCGCGTCAGCACGCGGCCCGGGTGGTCGAGAAAGACCCGCAGCAGCTTGAAATCCGTGCCACTCAAGGGAACCACGACCCCGTCGGGCGAGGTGAGATTGCGCGTGGCGATGTCGAGCGTCCAGCTGGCAAACCGGAAAGCGGTCACCGCCTCCGGCTGGAGGTTCTCCGGCAGGGATCGCGCGCGCCGCAGCACGCTCTTGATCCGTGCCAGCAACTCGCGCGGGTTGAAGGGCTTGGGCACGTAATCGTCCGCGCCCATTTCGAGGCCGACGATGCGGTCGGTTTCCTCGCCGCGCGCGGTCAACATGATGACCGGCACATCGGATCGCGCTCGCAGCGCGCGGCAAAGGCTCAGCCCGTCTTCACCCGGCAGCATCAGGTCAAGCACTACAAGATCCGGTCGCGCCGCTGCCATCGTGCCCCACATTCCCTTGCCGTCCGCCGCCACCGTGACGCGATAGCCGTTCTTCTCGAAGTACTCGCGCAGGAGGCTGCGGATCTCCGCATCATCGTCCACGACCAGGATGTGATCTGGTTTCGCCATGGCGGGTATATACCCCAAGTTGCGCGGCCCGGGCCGAAAAATTGTAACGCAGTGTAACAACACAGGGCGCCGCAAAGCTGCGACACAAAACGGCGCCTCCCTGACATCGGCCAGTTACAACTTCCTGCTCTAATCGATCTTGCTGAGACACCTGTTTCCGCCGCAATTCGTCGGCGCTCGCAGGCGATCCAGGTAACGACTCCCAACCATTGAAAGGAAACGATCATGAAACGCTCGCACAAGATTACAGCCGGCATCGTCGCGTCATTGACTCTCGGTCTCGCAGCCGCCGCTTTCGCCCAACAAGGGCCGATGGGTCCCGGCACGGGCCCGCACGCACAGGGCGGCATGCAGCAGGGTATGCAGGGTGGCACGCAGCACGGCATGCGGGGTGGCATGGGCCCGGGCGCGATGGGCCACGGCGCAGCGGCAATGGGCGCTGGCCACGCGCTGATGACCCCGGAAGAGCGGACCGCGCTCAGAGAACAAATGCACAACGCCGCTACTCCTGAGGAACGCCAGAAGATCGCCGAGGCGACCCGCGCAGAAATGCAGAAGCGCGCGCAGGAAAAAGGCGTCACGCTGTCGGAGCATCGCGGCCCGCACGCTGGCTTCGGCCCGCGCACCGGCACCAGGCCCCAGGCGCCGGCGACAAACTAGTACTCTCGCAGATCGAAACCGGGGCGGGAAATCCCGCCCCATCTCTTATTCATTGCCTTATCAGGAGGCGCAACATGAAACGCTCGAGCAAGATCGCAGTCGGAGTGGTTACGGCGTTAGGGCTTGGTTTGGCGGTCGCCGCGACGTTCGCCCAAACCGGTGGGATGGGACCCGGGATGATGCACGGTATGGGGCCAGGGATGATGCGCGGCATGGATCACGGCGCGGCAGCAGGCGGCCATGGCCCGATGGCAGGCCCGGTAGGCATGCTCACGCGGCAGGACGCCGGATCGTCGGCCGACATGGGCCTGGTTCACGATCTGCTGATGAATCACACCAAGATCAAGCGCACGGTGACCAATCTGCCGAACGGCATCAAGACGGTTACGGAGTCCGACGACCCGCAGGTCGCGCAAACGATCAAGGCTCATGTCGCCAGCATGTCGCAACGGCTGAAAGACGGGCGCGAGTTCAACATCTTCAGCACCACGCTGCCGGTGCTGTTCGAGAACCGGGACAAAATCCAGTCCGTCGTCGAAGTGACCGAGAAGGGTTCTGTCGTAACGCGGACGTCCACGGACGCCAAGGTCGTGGCGGCACTTCAGGGTCACGCGGCGGAAGTGACCGAGCTCGCGCAGGAAGGCCCGGTGGCGATGATGCGCGGAATGATGTCGCGCATGGCCATGGGACCGCGCGGCCCACGCGCCGGTATGAGACCAGGCACCGTGCCCCAGGCACCTGCCGCTAACGGGAATTCGCAGTGACCGCATGCGGGGCGGATAACCCGCCCCGCTCGTCACATATATACTGAAACGCGCAATGCGCACTTGAGAGGGAAGCATGAAACGGATCTCGTGGCTCACGACAGCCTTGGTACTTTCCGCATTTGCAGGGTTACTGCCCGGAACCGCGGCGGCACAATCCCCCCAAACTCACGAGCACAGCTTCAGCGGCGCGGAGCAATGGGCGCACATCTTCGACGATCCGAAGCGCGACGAGTGGCAAAAGCCGCATGAAGTCATTCAGGCGCTGGGGCTCAAGCCCGATGCGGTCATCGCCGATATCGGATCGGGCACCGGCTACTTTTCGGCGCGCTTCGCCAACATGGTGCCGAAGGGGCGGGTCTACGGTGTGGATACCGAGCCCGACATGGTGAAATATCTTGCCGAGCGCGCGCGGCGCGAGGGACTGAAGAACGTTACCGCGATCGCCGGCGCGCCCGAGGATCCGCGCCTGCCCGAAAAGGCGGACCTGATCATCCTGGTCGACGTGTACCACCACGTCGGAGACCGCGAGCGCTACTTCCGCAAGTTGCAGAAATCGCTGAAGCCCGGCGGGCGGCTCGCGGTCATCGACTTTCGCATGGATTCGCCGGAAGGCCCGCCGCAGAGCGCGCGCATCGCGCCGGAGCGCGTGAAAGAGGAGCTCAAGCGCGCGGGCTATACGCTGTCACAGGAACACGCCTTCCTGCCCAACCAGTATTTTCTAGTCTTCCAGCCGACCAGGTCCTGACCGTCGCCGTCACCTCGAAACCGAGGCTTGACCTAGATCAACGCCCGCGCAGCCGCACTGGTACTTAATGAGCGGTGTATCCGTTCCGGACTATCGAAGGAGCCAAGACGTGAAATCGATTCTGCATGCAATCCTGCTTGCCGCTGCGCTGGCGCTCAGTCCTGCCACAGCCCTTGCGGCGGAAACCATCAAGGTTTACAAGGACGCGTCCTGAGGGTGCTGCAGCTCGTGGATCGACCATCTGCGAGCGAATGGCTTCCGTGTGAAGCCACAGAACGTCAGCAATCCCGAAGACTACCGCGCGCGCTACGGCATACCGCGCGCGCTCGGGGCCTGCCATACCGCGGTGATCGAAGGCTACGCGATCGAGGGCCACGTGCCGGCGCGGGAGATCAAGCGCCTGCTCGCCGAACGGCCGAAAGCACGCGGTCTCGCGGTGCCAGGCATGCCGGCGGGCTCGCCCGGAATGGAGGGCGGTGGCAGGGTCCCCTACGACGTGCTGCTGGTCGGGAGCGACGGCAAGACGGCTGTTTACCGGAGCTACCGCTAGTGCCGTTCCAACTTGTTTAGCCGAATCGCATCGCCCGGCCTACCGGAGACAATCAGACCTGTTGAAGCGGATTTAATGGGCACAAATAGTTGGAACGGCACTAGCCGCTCACTTTCTGAGCTTGCCCCAGAGCTGGTCGAGCCGCGCGTAGCGGCCGCAGCCGGTGACGTAGAACTTGTAGCGCGTCGGGTTCTTCAGGTAGTAGTTCTGGTGGTAGTCCTCTGCGGGCCAGAACTCGCCCGCCTTGACGATGGGAGTCTTGATCGGCTGCTTGAACGGCTTTTCCTTCTCCCATTTCGCCTTGGAAGCCTCGGCAAGCCGCTTCTGCGCCTCGTCGTGCCAGAAGATCGAGGGCCGGTATTGCGAGCCGACGTCGCAGAACTGCCGGTCGATCACCGTTGGATCGTGGTTCACCCAGAACTGCTCCAGCAGCCGCTCGTAGCTCACCTTCTTCGGGTCGTACACAACCTGCACCACCTCGGTGTGACCGGTGGCGCCCGTGGAAACCTCCTGGTAGGTCGGTTTCATCCTCATTCCGCCCATATATCCTGAGGTGGTCGAAATCACGCCGGGAACCTTGTCCATTGCCTCCTCCGTACACCAGAAGCAGCCGGCGGCGAAGGTGGCTTTGGCGAGTCCGGTCGGCTGGCTTTGGGCAAAGACAGGGTGCACGGCCAACGCGGCCAGCCAGATCGGCAGGGTGAGAAGTCGGGCAAACATGATTTACGGCTCCTTTCAAAGCGCTGCGGGGTTAGTCGCTGTTAAGACCGGTAGCTTACGCTTCAGTTCGACACCACAGGATACGAAACACATGCCCAACCGGATTCATTGGCGCGGAGCGGACTCTTGTATTCAGGATGGACGCTCGAGGGCACCGATGCAAAATGCGAAGAGATTAAACTGACGGGTCAGACCCGGGACGTCGCGCGCCGGATTCGAGGAGGAACGTGATGCGCATGGAATTGAGCCGCAGGCAACGCCTTGCGTGGGTATGGCTTCTAACGATCGCGACGCTCGTTGCCGTTGCCGTTCTGCCGCCACTGGCTCAACCGCAAGAGTACCATCGGTTTGCTGATCAGCGCACTGTTCTCGGATTAGCGAATGTTTTCGATACCGTTTCCAATGTTGCGTTCCTCGTTGTCGGCGCCTGGGGACTGATTTTCGTCTGGCAAGATCGAAATTCCCGGCCCCCGGCAGCGTTCGCCGAGCCATCCGAGCGGCGCTTTTATGCCGTTTTGTTCGGGGCCGTCGCGTTAGCCGGTGTTGGCTCGGCGTATTATCACCTCGCGCCGGACAACGAACGGCTGGCGTGGGACCGGCTGCCGATCGCGGTGAGTTTCGCGTCGCTTTTCGCGGCAACCATCGCCGAGCGCGTGAGCATGACGGTCGGGCTGCGGCTGCTGCCCGCGCTCCTGGCATTGGGCGCCGGCAGCGTGCTCTACTGGCGCTGGACCGAACTCTATGCGACGGAGAACCTGTGGCCGTACGTGGCGGTGCAGTTTTACTCGGCGGCGGCCATCGTGCTGATCGTCGTCCTCTTCCCGTCGCGCTATACCCGCGGAACAGATGTGCTGGGTGCCTTCGGTATCTACGCACTGGCGAAGATCGCCGAAGCGCTCGATCGGGAGATTTACGCGCTTGGCAACATCGTCGGCGGTCATGCGCTCAAGCACGTTATCGCCGCGATCGCCATTTACTGGATTCTGCGGATGCTGCAAAAAAGACGGCCTGCGGTCGCCGCGGTGAGCGGGCCGGGTAAACAGACAGTTCGCGTTTAACCATGCGCACGCAATCAATGGAACTCCCGGCCGAGGGCGCTGTCCCCAATCGAGTTGCGCCGTATGCGCCGGTTTCCGTTAGAATCATTTGCATGTTCCTGTCGCTGAAGAGACTTGCCTTGGCCGCAGTGCTGCTGGTAATGCCGTTGCAGGGCGTTGCGGCGACCTTGTCTGTCTTGCCTTGCCGCGGCGACACGCAGATGCACACCATGCATGCGGGCGGGGATCATGATCGCGGCACGGACCAGAACAGCGGTCTGGATGACGGCAGCACGAGCGGCAACTCCGTCGATCACCCCTGCCATAACACCGTTTACGCTCCACTGTTCGTAACGTTGCTGGCGGCCACGCCAGATTTTCCGGCCCAGGCGTTCGCGCCGGACACCTTGTACGACCCGTTCATCCCCGAGCAGCCGCAGCGGCCTCCCCTCGCCTGATTCCCGTTGTGCGCGGGTAACCCCCGCGCGGCGCGCCCAACGCGCGCCTTCACCCGCATTGCGTTCTCGCGGTGCGAAAACTCAACGACGAGATCTGGCATGAGCTATACGACACGCAGAAAATTCCTGGCCGCACTTGCGGGCGCCGGTTCCGTGGGCCTGGGCGGTTTGCCCTGGCGGCTCGAGGCGGCGCTGGCCGCTGATCCTGACAGCCAGTTCACCAACCGCCTGCGCCTTCCCGGCGCGGACGGTCTGTACGCGGCAATTCCGGCGAAGGACGTGAAACAACTCGCAGTCAGCGAGGTGACTTTCGACATCCTGCCCAAGCTTCCGTCGCCTTTTTGGGCCTATGTCGCAGAAGCGGGCGGCAAGCTGCTGCTAAACCCCACGCTGCTGGCGCGGCCTGGTGACCAAATCAGGCTGCGCATGCTCAACCGATTGAAGCAGCCGACGATCATCCATTGGCACGGCCTGACCAATGACGATCGAAACGATGGCACCGGAATGTACCTGGCAGCGCCCAGTAGGCATTACGACTACGCTTTCGAGGTCCGCGATCGCGCCGCCAGTTACTGGTATCACCCCCACCCGTACGGATTCACCGCGGAACAGGCCTACAAGGGACTCGCAGGGCTGTTTATCGTGATAGACGACGACGAGGAAAAGCTCGCCCGCGCGCTCGATCTCACGCTCGGCGTCACCGATATTCCCCTGGTGATACAGGACCGCAGCTTCAGCTTCGAAGGCAAGTTCGAATACAACCTGTCGCGCGACCAGAAGTTCATGGGCTTACTCGGCGAGGAGATTCTCGTCAACCAGACCGCGCGACCCTATTTGGATGCCGCCCGACGCGTCTATCGCTTCCGCATCCTGAACGGCTCCAACGCCCGCAGCTACCGGCTCGCCTTCGCGCAAGGCAGCCGGTTGCTCGATTATTACCTCATTGGCACCGACGGAGGCTTGCTGGAACAGCCGCGAGTGGTGCGGGAAACTTTCATCGGCGCGGCACAACGCCTGGACGTGCTGCTCGACCTGCGCGCCGCATCAGGGAACGAGCCGGTGTTTCTCAAGAGCCTCGCGTTCGACCCGATGCACAACGAGTCGGCCGATGAGAAAACCGGCAAACCTTCAGCCGCCGGGGCTGCGGATGATCACGCCGCGCATGCCGCCGCCGGCGCGCTGCCTGACGGCGCGGAAATGCGACTGCTGCGGATCAATGTCAAGTCATCCCCGAAGTACGCGAGGCAGATCCCGTCGCAGCTCTCCCGGCTGCCGAGCCCTGCGTCATCGACGGGAGAGCCGCGACGCCTCACGCTCGGCCACGACGGCAAGGGCAACTGGAACATCAACGGCTGGCGCTTCAACATGGGGGAAACCCCGGTCACCGTGCAGCGCGGCACGCGCGAGACCTGGCTGCTGCAGAACAACCGCGCCAGCATGCCGCACCCGATGCACATCCACGGCTTCCAGTTCCGGTTACAGGAACGCCGGGACAGCCCGACACAGATCAAAGCGCTCGCCACCCGGCAGAACGGCCTGCTGCCGCAGGACTTCGGCCTGCTCGACACCGTGCTGGTGTGGCCGGGAGAATCGGTGCACATGGCGCTTGCATTCAGCCATCCGTTCTCCGGCGACCAGACCTACATGTTCCACTGCCACAATCTGGAGCACGAGGACTCGGGCATGATGATTGGCTACAAAGTAAAAACGTAGATAGTACTCGCATGGCAATTCGTCAAGTCAACGGAAAGGAACAAGACATGAAACGCGTTCTTCTGTTCATACTTTTCGCGGCCGGTGGCGCCGGCGGCTCTTTTGCGCAGCAGGAGTCAATGGGGCAGCACGGGATGCAGACAGCCCCTGCTGCGGGCCAGAAAACCGCCAAGGGCACCGGCTTGATCCAGCAAATCGACCGGGAGAAGGGCGTGGTCACGATCAAGCACGGGCCGCTCCCGGCGCTAAACATGACGGCCATGACGATGACTTACACCGTCAAGGATGGGCGCCAGCTGGCGAACCTCAAACCGTTGCAGAAAGTGGAGTTCGACCTCACCTACGACGGCAAGGATTTTACGATCACACGAATCCGGTAGCGAAAGCAGCGTGCCGGCATCTGCAGCGACCTGAATATCCCCTGCCCCGCATGAAAAAGCTACTCGTGCCAGTGCTGGTTGCCGCCTTCGCGGCTTTGACTTTCGTTTTCGCTACGACCGCGAGCCACGCCGGCCAGCCCCGGTTCGACAGCGGCCAGAACGGTGCCGAGGAACAGCTCAGGCTGGTTTTCGAGAAAGTTGAGCAGCGGCAACTGAACGCGGCCCTCGACGAACTGGACCATCTCATCGCCCGTTATCCGAATTTCCGGCTTGCCCACCTCGTGCGGGGCGATCTGCTGCTCGCACGCGCGAGGCCCATCGCCGCACTCGGCAACACCGGGCATGCCGGACGCGAGCGGCTCGAGGAGCTGCGGGCGGAGGCCCTCGCCCGGCAGCGCGCATTCATCGATCATCCCGCCTCGGAACTCGTGCCGCGTTACATGCTACACCTCGATCCGAAGCAAACGCACGCGATCGTCGTTGACGCGAGCCGATCGCGCGTCTACGTGTACGAGAACGCCGGCGGCATTCCGCGAATGGTCCAGGACTATTACATGACCGTCGGCAAGTACGGCATCGAGAAGATCCGCGAGGGAGACAAGAAAACGCCGGTCGGCGTCTATCACGTCACCTCGAAAATTCCCGGCAGCAAGCTGCCGAATCTGTACGGATGGGGAGCGTTTCCGATCAATTATCCGAACGAGTGGGACCGGTTGCAGGGGAAGACCGGATACGGCATCTGGCTCCACGGCGTCCCCTCCGACACGTATGCGCGGGCGCCCTGGGCAAGCGATGGCTGTATCGCGCTGGCAAATCCGGACATCGAGAATCTCGGTAAAAGCGTGCAACCCGGCGTCACGCCGGTCATCATCGCCGAACGAGTGGAGTGGGTGACGCCCGACGTCTGGCGCGCCGAACGCGACGCGTTCATGCTGCAGTTCCAGACATGGCGCGCGGATTGGGAAAGCCTCGACACCGACCGCTATCTTGATCACTACGCGCGCGACTTCCGCTCCGATGGGATGGACCTTGCAGCCTGGCAAGAGCACAAACGGCGCGTCAATGCGGGGAAGACCTCGATCAAGGTCTCCCTGAACAACGTCACCGCGTTCCGCAGCCCGGGCAAGCAGGGCCTCGTCGCCGTTACGTTTGACCAGGACTACCGCTCCAACAACCTCTCACAGCGCACGCGCAAGCGCCAGTACTGGGTGATGGAAGACGGCGGTTGGAAGATCGCCTACGAGGCGCCGCTCCGCAGGTATACCTTCGCCTTGCCGGAATCGTACCCTCGAAAACCGCAACGCAAGGGCACACCGTGACAGACGCCCTCCCACTGAAAACGACCGGACCGCAAGAGGCCGACGGCTCCCACGACAGCGGGCGCAGGAAGCTGCTCGCCGCGGCGACGGGGATCGTGGGCGGCGCCGGCATCGCGGCCGCATCCATTCCGTTCATCGTGTCAATGACTCCCAGCGAACGGGCGCGGGCGGGTGGCGCGCCGGTGGACGTGAACTTCTCCAGGCTCGAGCTCAAGCCCGAATACCTGGTGCTGGTGCCGATCTGCACGCACCTGGGCTGCGTGCCCACATTCCGGCGCGATGTCGCGCCCGCGGATCTGGGGCCTGACTGGCCGGGCGGCTACTTCTGCCCCTGTCACGGTTCCAAGTTCGATTTCGCAGGGCGGGTCTATCGCAACGTACCGGCGCCGACCAACCTCGTAATTCCGCCGCACCGCTATCTGGGCGAAACCGCGGTGCGGATCGGCGAGCATCCGGGCGGTGCGTGATGCCAAGGGTGACGCGAGCGAAGTGCGTGACGATGACTGAACACTGACAAAGGAGTCCCCCATCATGCTGACCAGACTGCGTATGTCCCTATATCTGGTCGTTTTGATCTCGAGCGTGGCGGTCGCGAGCGAATCGACCGTGAAGCAGGCGATGCAGAAGAGGTACCCGGGTGTTCCGGTCGAAAGCGTCGCCAAAACGCCGCTCCCGGGAATTTACGAGGTGTTCGCAAACGGCGCGGTCTTCTATGTGGACGAGAACGTGAATTACTTGATCATGAGCGGCAGGCTCATCGACGTCGGGCGCAGAGTCGATCTCACGGAGGAGAGGCTGCGCGTGCTGACCGCGGTCAAGTTCGACCAACTGCCGCTCGATCTCGCGTTCCGGATGGTCAAGGGCGATGGCAAGCGCAAGTTTGCGTACTTTACCGACCCCAACTGTCCCTACTGCAAGCGCCTCGACCAGGAGCTTACCAAGGTAACCGACGTCACGATTTACCTGTTCCTGTATCCAATTCTGTCGCAGGATTCTGTCGAGAAGGCGAAGGCAGTGTGGTGCTCGAAGGACCGGGTCAAGGCCTATATGGACTGGATGCTGAATGGCAGCACGCCGGCCGCTCCCGGCAGCTGCGAAACGCCAGTGGACAAGATCGTGGCTTATGGCCGGCAAAAGAGCATCAGCGGAACGCCGACGCTCTTTTTCGCGGATGGGCAGCGTCAAACGGGCTGGATCGCGGCAGATCAGCTCGAAAAGCTGCTCGACGGAGTCCGTTGACGGTAACGATCGAAAGCCGCGCTAGAAAGCGCGAGATGCGTTCAACATGCCATCCGAGACCCGCAACAAGATTGGTGTTGGACTGTTCATGTTCACTGTCGCATTTCTGGCCGGGGCTATCATCGTTGTGCTGTGGTCCGGCCCGGAATCGCCAGCCGATCCCGACGACCCGGCACAGGTCGCCCGCGGGAAACCGGTTTACGACCGGTATTGCGCTTCCTGCCACGGCGCGAAGCTCGAAGGCCAGCCCAACTGGCAGGACAAGCCGCCGACCGGTCGCATGCCAGCGCCGCCTCACGATGCCTCAGGACATACGTGGCATCACCCGGACGCCGTGCTGTTCGGTATCACCCAGCAAGGTCTCGTGCCTGGCAAGTACGCGCCCCCCGGCTATCAGAGCGACATGCCCGGGTTCGGGGGGGTCCTGACCGATGAGGAAATCTGGGCCGTCCTCGCGTACATCAAATCATCCTGGCCGCCAAACATCCGCAAGGCACAGTACGAGATCACGCGGGAGCGGACCCGGCGCTGAGGGGGCAGGAGATGACTCTGGAACCGAACTACCGCCGAAGCTGTCTCGCACCTTGTCACGATCGGCACCGGTCACTTCGAAGATGGCGGAGATTGATCTGCATCAATACAGGGTGGGCACGCGTAAGCTAATTTCTGCCGCATGACAAGAAAACAGCCTCAATTCATCAGGCTAGCCGCGTTTATCGCCGCGGTCGTCGTGATCGCTTTCGGCGTCCCCGGCCAGGCGCACGCTGACGGCAAATCTCCTATTGTCATCGCAAGCGCGGATGGCAGTGGAGGCACGGTAACTGGCAGAGCCGGTGCGGGCGAATGCAACGCCGGGTTGAGGGGGCAGGAGATTTGCTGCCATCGCGCAGCTGCGGACACACTATCAGGCAATTCGATCCGGCCGCGCGGTGAGGACAAACCACTGCTCCCGGCGGGATACGTTAAACTGCTTCCGCACCCGGTCTACATTCGCGTTTCGGCACCCCCGGAAGTCGCCCTGCCCTTACGAGTTCCGCGTTTCCTGTTCGGTAGTTTCCGCAGTTGATAGCGTGCCGGGCGGCATTCCGCGGCCCGGTTTCCCGGCAATAGGCGGCGTTCGCACCAGCCGCTGATTGCACCACTCCAACCGATGTACGCGAGCAGCAAGACGCTCATTTTTCATTTACTTATTGCAGAAGGAGCTTCTCCATGAAAGGCACAAGTCTTCGGAAATCATTGATTGCGGCGACCCTGACCGGGGCCCTGGCCCTCGGCGGTTCCGCGCTTGCCCACGGGCAGCAGGGTCCCTATGGACCCGGCTACGGCATGGGGCCCGGCATGATGGGCCCGGGCATGATGGGTGGCTACGGCCAAGGGCCGGGCGGCGGTTATGGACCCGGCTATGGCATGGGGCCAGGAATGATGGGCGGTTATGGTCCCGGAGCGGGTGGCGGATACGGACCCGGCTACGGCATGGGCCCCGGCATGATGGGTCAGGGAATGATGGGCGGTGGAATGATGGGCGGCTACGGCCCCGGTTACGGCATGGGGCCCGGCATGATGGGTGAGGGCATGGGTTACGGCATGCTCTACCAACTCAATCTTTCGCCCGATCAGTGGAACAAGGTGAACGCGATCCATGAGGATCTCGCGAAGAAACAATGGGACCTCGCCGGCAAGACGCGCGAAGAGGCGTACAAGCTTCGCAACCTGATGGCTGCCGAGAAGCGCGACCGCTCCGCCATCACCAATCAATACAAGAAGCTTCAGGAAGTGCGGACGCAGAGCTTCCAGGCCCGCCTCGAGGCGCAAGAGAAGATCGGCGGCGTGCTGACGAAGGAACAAGTGGGGCAGCTCCGCCGCTTCGCGCCCTGGTGGGGGCAAGACATCGAATAGAGCATGTCATGCGATCGGGATCGGCGGTACGGCCCCGATCGCGCTCTTGCCAAATTCGGAAAGGAACACAATGAATGCCTATGCTGTTGCAGTTTCGAGACCGGCCGGTTTCGGAATGCTCGCGTTCGGTCTGCTGCTCGCCGCGTATTTCGGCGTGCTCACGCTGGTGTCCGGCTGGAAGTTCACCGTGGACCAGTTTTCGGAATTCTGGTTCTACATCCTGCCGCTGGCCGCCGGATTCGGGCTGCAGGTTGCGCTCTACACCCGGCTGCGTAACCTGCTGCACCAGTCAAAGGACGCGCGCACCGTGATGGCCGCATCCGGCACCACGTCAACCGCTGCGATGATCTCCTGCTGCGCGCACTACCTGGTCAACGTCGCGCCGGTGCTTGGAGCGACCGGCCTCGTGACTTTTGCAGCACAGTATCAGGTTGAATTCTTCTGGGTCGGTATCGCGTTCAATGCAGCTGGAATCGCCTACATCGGCAATAAACTCTGGAAAGCCACAAAGGATCACGCCCAATGCGCCCACGCCTGAGTTTCTTCATTTCCGGAATCCTCGTCACCCTCCTTTTCGCCGCCGGCGCCTTCGCGGCCGAACTGGGCGCCCAACGCACCAGCGCTGGCGGGGTCACCGTGGCGGTCACGCCGCAGAATCTTGCGGCCGGCGCGAAGAACTGGGATTTCAAAGTGGTGCTCGACACGCACGCGGGGGAACTGAATGACGACCTGGTCAAGACCGCCGCGCTGCTCGACGACAAGGGCGGACGGTATGTCCCCCTTAAATGGGAAGGCGCCGGACCCGGCGGCCACCATCGCGAGGGTCTGCTCAGGTTCAACGCGATTTCTCCGCAGCCCAAGGCGATCGAGCTGCGGATCCAGCGCCCGGGCGAGCCCAAGCCGCGCGTCTTCACCTGGCGACTCAAGTAGCGATTGATTCATACGAAAGGAGAATGCTGATGTGGGGGGACTATGGTTGGGGATGGGGCATGGGGTTCGGCATGATCAGCGTCGTGCTGTTCTGGATACTGGTCGTTCTCGGCATCGTGATCCTGGTGAAATGGATCTCCGGCGCTTCCTCAGGGCCGGGCCCGACGCCCGCAAAGACCGCGCTCGATATTCTCAAGGAGCGCTATGCCCGCGGTGAAATCGGGCGTGAAGAGTTCGAACAGAAGAAGCGCGACATCGAATCGTGAGTCGAAGGAGGCTTATATGGATGCGACTAAACCCTGGGTCAGCGGCGCGGCACTGGCTGTCACAGCTGGCGTCGTCTACATCGTGTGCGCGCTGGCGGTGGCGCTGTTTCCCGACGGCACGCTGGCATTTTTCAACACCTGGGCGCACGGTGTGGACGTGACGCTCCTCAAACGCCCCGCCACGAAGCCCCTCGCCGCGAGCGAGTGGGTCTTCGGCTTCGTTTCGATCGTGGTGGCGGGCTACCTCGCCGGCGCGCTTTACGGGTGGTTGCGCAATCTGTTCAGCGAGCGCAAGTAACACGGAGCGTGTGAACGCACCAACAACGAGGGACATCATGGATGCGGAAGGATTAAAAAGTCTCGGCTGGATCGTGTTATGGGGGCTGCTGTTTTTCGTCATGATGCGCTACGGGTGTGGCGCGCACATGATGGGTGGCCACGGCCATCGTGGCGGCCATGGCAAACATGGCGGAAGCGACGGGGAAAGGGATCCGGTATGCGGCATGGACGTGGACCCGGGGAAAGCGGCGGGCGCGAGCGTGCATACCGGCAAGACCTATTACTTCTGCTCCACTTCCTGCCGCGACCAGTTCGAGCAAGACCCGCGGAAATATCTCGCGGCCGTCGAGCAGGGCAAGCAACAGCATGGAGGGCACCACCATGGGTAGGCTCTACTGGCGCGACGTGGGGCTCGCGATGGGCTCCTTCCTCGCCATCACTTACGTCTTTTGCGTGGGCTACGACCTGGCGTTCGACCAGCGCATGTTCGAGGTGTGGCTCAAGCTGCTGCCCGGTTTCACCTGGCTGACGTGGGGAAGCTTCTTCCTCGGGCTGGTGGAATCGTTCCTGTACGGCATCTATTTCGGACTGGTGTTCGTGCCGCTCTACAACTTCTTTCACGGCAAATGATCCGGCCCCGATCCTGACGGCCCGGGGATGAGCATCATGACCGACCTAGCGGAAAACGAAAGCGCCAGACGAGTTTGCCGCCATTGCAGGACGCCGATTTTCGGCACGCCATTTGCGCACGAGGGCAATATGTTCTGCTGCGAAGGGTGCTTCCTTGCGGCACACCGGCACCACGCCCTGCCCGCCGCCGACGATGGGCAATGCGCTCTAGGCGAGGCGTTGGTCGCCGCACTGGACGCCCGGGAGCATGAAACCGGATTGCACTCGAAACGGGTTGCCTGCCACACGCTCGTCCTGGCCAGACATTTCAGCGCCGACCCGCGGCAACTGCAGCAGGTTTACCTGGGCGCGTTGCTGCACGACATCGGCAAGATCGGCATTCCGGACTCGATACTGCTGAAAGAGGAATCGTTGAGCGATGCCGAATGGCGGATCATGCGCACCCATCCCGAAATCGGCCATCGTATTCTCGCGGGTGCCCCGTTCATGGACGACGCCGCGCAAATCGTGCTCACCCACGAGGAGCGCTTCGACGGAACCGGCTATCCGCGCGGGCTGCGGGGACAGGCTATCCCGCTGTGGGCGCGCCTGTTCGCGGTTATCGACACGCTGGATGCCATCACCTCGGATCGACCGTACCGCAAGGCGTTTTCATTCGACGCTGCGCGCACCGAAATCGTCGCCCAATCCGGGACGCAGTTCGATCCGCTCGCCGTGCAAGTGTTCGTCGCCGAGGATGCGGTCCTGCGCGAAATGGTGGAGCTCAAGTGCGGCACGGTGGCCGTCCCGGATGCGGCGGCGGTCTGAACTGTCAGAGCGGATTCTCTGGAGCCAGATCATGAGTTACGTCGAGACGCCGGTGGACTTTCCTTACCCCTGGTACATCCGGCTGATGTTCCGGCGGCAGCGCAGGCGCTACGGGCGTGAGCTCGAGCCGGTCCGCCTGTGGGCACGGATGCCGGCGGCGTTCCTGGCCATGAGCGCGATGTATCGGGCGCTCGATCGCAAGTCATCGCCCATCGATCCGGCGCTGCGATCGCTGATCCAGGTGCGGGTCTCGCAGATCAACGGGTGCGATTTCTGCGTGGAACTGAACTTTTTTCTCGGGCGCGGGCGAGGAATCTCGGAAGATAAGCTGCGCGCCCTCCCGCAGTTCGAGGATTCAGCATTGTTCAGTGAGCGCGACAAGGCGGCGCTCGCCTACGCTGAGGCCGCCACGCGCAGCGACCTGCGCTTCGACGCGGCGCTGATTTCGCGGCTGCACCGGCATTTCAACGATCAGGCGATCGTGGAGCTCGCGGCCCTTATCGCCTACCAGAACATGTCCAGCAAATTCAACGCGTCGCTCGGCGTGCCGGCGCACGGCTTCTGTGTTTCGGATCGGCGTCAGTGATCGCGGCGATGATCGGGCAGCGCGTCGCCTTCGCGTGGGTTTCACACTCGTGAAGCAGATGGGTCAGCGCGCGCTCCATCTGTTTCAGATCACTGCAGCAACGATGAACTCAATGGCAGGGAGAGCGATATGAAGCACGACCACCACGACCATGGGCAATGCTGCGGCGGGCATCAACACGCGGCAAGCGCGGGAAAGGCGAAGGACCTCGTCTGCGGAATGACGGTCGACCCGAAGTCCGCTGCAGGCGTGCACGAGCACGCCGGCGTCAAGTACTACTTTTGCAGCAAGCACTGTCTCTCCGCGTTCAAGGCAGATCCGGCGAAGTACCTGGCAAAGCCCGCGCAGGCTGCAGCTCCCGCCGCGCCGAAGGGCAGCCAGTACACGTGCCCCATGCACCCCGAGATCGTTCAGGACGGCTCCGGTTCCTGCCCCAAGTGCGGCATGGCGCTGGTGCTGATGGTGCCCGCCGCGCCGGCGGCAGCCGAGTACACCTGCCCGATGCACCCGGAAGTGCGCAGCCCCAAGCCCGGCAACTGCCCGAAGTGCGGGATGGCGCTGGTGCCGACAGCAGGCGCACAGGAGGACGACTCCGAACTGCGCGACATGACGCGCCGCTTCTGGGTGGGCGTCGTGTTCTCGGTGCCGCTGCTGCTCATCGCGATGGCGCCGTACTTCGGCATCGCCCGGCCGTTCGGGCTTGCGCCGCACGCGCGCGGTTACATCGAGTTCGCGCTCGGCACGCCGGTCGTGCTTTGGAGCGGGTGGCCGTTTTTCCACAAGTTCGCGCTCTCCCTCAAGAACCTCAGCCCGAACATGTACACATTGATCGGGCTCGGGGTTGCCTTGGCTTATATCTTCAGTGTCGCCGCCGTATTTGCGCCGGGCCTGTTCCCGGAAGAGTTCCGCATGCACAGCGGCGAGGTCGGCGCCTACTTCGAGGCGGCGGCAGTGATCGTCACGCTGGTACTGCTCGGAGAGGTATTGCAGTTGCGCGCCTTGGGACAGACCAGCCAGGCCATCCGCCAGCTGCTCGCGCTCGCACCGAACACCGCGCTGAGGCTTGAAGCAGACGGGCGCGAAGTCGAGGTGCCTCTCGACCAGGTCCAGGTTGGAGACAAGCTGCGCGTGCGCCCCGGCGAGAAGGTGCCGGTCGACGGAACGTGCGTTGAGGGCTCCTCGAACGTGGACGAGTCCATGATTTCCGGCGAGCCGGTCCCCGTTGCGAAGAAGCCCGGCGACAAGGTCACCGGCGCGACAATCAACGGCAGGGGCTCGCTTGTCATCCGCGCCGAGCGCGTGGGCGCGGACACGCTGCTCTCGCAGATCGTGCACATGGTGGCCCAGGCGCAGCGCACCCGCGCGCCGGTGCAGCGGCTCGCCGATCTCGTCGCCGCCTGGTTCGTGCAGACGGTGATCCTCATAGCCATCGTGACGTCCGTGGTGTGGTGGTTCTTCGGCCCCGAGCCGCGGCTCGCCTACGCACTCGTCAACGCGGTAGCGGTGCTCATCATCGCGTGTCCCTGCGCCGTGGGGCTCGCGACCCCGATCTCGATCACCGTCGCCATGGGCCAGGGCGCGCTCAATGGCATCCTGTTTCGCAACGCCGAGGCGGTCGAGAAACTGCGGGACGTGGACACGCTGGTGGTGGACAAGACGGGCACGTTGACGCTCGGCAAGCCGCAACTGGTGGACCTCGTGGTTGAGGGCATTGCAGAGAACGACGCCCTGGCGCTCATCGCCAGCCTCGAACGAGCGAGCGAGCATCCCCTCGCCCAGGCCATTGTCAAGAGTGCCGAGGATCGTGGCGTGCGCTTGTCGCCGGTCGAGAAATTCGAATCCGTAACGGGCCAGGGGGTTCAAGGAGAAATCGGCGGGCGTAAGGTCGCGGTCGGGAGCCGCCGCTTCATGGAAACACAGGGCGCGGTGCCGCCGTCGCTGGCTGAAAAGGCCGACGCGCTCCGGAGTCAGGGCAAGACCGCGCTGTACGCTGCGATCGACGGCCGCACCGCCGTGGTGATCGCCGTCGCCGACCCGATCAAGAATACGACGCCGGAAGCGATCAAGGGGCTTGCCGCCGAAGGAGTGCACGTGGTCATGCTCTCGGGCGATTCGCGCAAGACGGCGGAGGCGGTCGGGCGGCAGCTCGGCATCGAAGAAGTCATCGCCGAAGTGCTGCCCGAGCAGAAGGTTGACACCATCAAGTCGCTGCAGGCACGCGGCCGGGTGGTCGCGATGGCCGGCGACGGCATCAATGATGCACCCGCGCTCGCGCAGGCCAACGTGGGCATCGCGATGGGCACCGGCACCGATATCGCGATCGAAAGCGGAAGCGTCACGCTCGTCAAGGGCGACCTGCGCGGAATCGTGAAGGCGATCCGGCTCTCGCACGCGACCATGCGCAACGTCAAGCAAAACCTGTTCTTCGCCTTCATCTACAACGCGCTGGGCGTGCCGATTGCGGCAGGCGTGCTCTACCCGGTGTTCGGCCTGCTGCTCTCGCCCATCTTCGCCGCCGCGGCGATGGCGATGAGCTCGGTGTCGGTCGTCACCAACGCGCTCAGGCTCCGGCGGGCAAAGCTGTGATGCAGAACTTCCATTATGTGTGGCTGATCTGGTCGGTGGCGTTTCTCTGCCCGTGGGTGGTTCTCTACGTCGCTGTTCCGGAACACCGCACGGTGATGTGGAAGACGAGTCTCTTCATGGCGCCGTTCGGGCTCACCGAGCCGCTGTTCGTCCCGGAGTACTGGAACCCGCCGAGCCTGTTCGACCTTGCGCAACGCACCGGCTTCGACGTCGAGAGCATCATTTTCAGCTTCGCAATCGGCGGTATCGGCGCGGTCCTGTATAACCTTGTGATGCGCCGCAGGCTCGCGCCGATCCCGGCGCACGAGCGCCATGATCGACGCCATCGCTTCCACAAGTTCGCCGTCGCGCTGCCGTTCGCCCTGTTTCCGGTTCTCAATTTCCTGCCGTGGAACCCGATCTACGCGGGAATCGCGGCGATGTTCGCGGGCGGCGTCGCCGCGGTGGTGTGCCGCCCCGATCTTCTGCCGAACACCCTGCTCGGTGGCGTTCTGTTCCTGGGCTTCTACACCATCTTCTTGATCGGCCTCGAGTGGTCAGCTCCCGGTTATATCGTGCAGGTATGGAACCTGCCGGCGCTGAGCGGCGTCGTGCCACTCGGGCTGCCGCTCGAAGAACTGCTGTTCGGCTTCGGCTTCGGCCTGTTCTGGACCGGATTGTACGAGCACTTCAGCTGGCACCGTTCGGTGCCGGCTGAACAGCCGTAATGGAAGCATTGGACAGGAAGGAGAGACTCATGAGCCACGACCACCGGCACGAACCGGACAGCGGCGACAAATCCAAATCCAGGACTAAATGGGTATTTGTCGGATTTGTCGCGATTGCCGCCTATTTCCTGATAGCCGAGCATAAGGCGCACCTCTACGGGTGGCTGTCCGCATACGGGATCTGGTTGTTGCTGCTCGCCTGCCCGCTGCTGCACATGTTCATGCATGGCGGTCATGGCGGCCATGGAGGACACGGCGGGGACCGTCATGACGGCAGCAAGGGCAGGAAAGGAGAATGACATGCAGGAACCGACATCCGCTTACGGGTTGTGGTCGCTGGTGATCATCAACTCGCTGGTGTTCATCATATTCGCCTTCAGTTTCGCCAAGCCGCAGAGCCCGCGCGACTGGCGTTCATTCGGCGCATTTTCCGCATTCCTCGTCGCGCTGTTCACGGAGATGTACGGTTTCCCGCTGACCGTCTACCTGCTGTCGGGGTGGCTCGGAAGCCGCTATCCGGAAGTCGATTTTCTGTCGCATGACGCAGGTCATTTGCTCGAGGTGCTGCTGGGGGAACTCGTCGGCTGGGAGGTCAACCCCCATTTCGGGCCCTTTCACATTGCGTCGTACCTGCTGATATTCGGCGGCTTCATCCTGCTCGCAAAGTCCTGGGGCATCCTGTACGAGGCGCAGCGCCGGCACGATCTCGCAGCGAGCGGGCCCTACGCCTACGTTCGCCATCCGCAATACCTGGCCTTCATCATGATCATGTCCGGCTTCCTGCTGCAATGGCCGACGCTGGTTACGCTCGCCATGTTCCCGATCCTCGTCTTCATGTACGCGCGGCTCGCGCGCCGGGAGGAACAGGACGCGATCGCGGACTTCGGCGACGAGTACCTCCGATACGCCAGGGCAACACCGGCCTTCATTCCGCGCCTCGGCAAGAGGCAGTATCAGGAACAATAGCCAGCATGGAACCCAAACAGCAATTCTCGATCTGGTATTTCCTGATTGCCTTTCTGGTGATCGTGGCGCTGCAGGAATACGTGATGGCCCCGACTCACATCAACAACCTCCCGTACAGCGACTTCAAGACGCTGCTCAAGGCGGGAAAGATCAGCAACGTCGGTGTCGGGGAGACGGTCATCACGGGAATGCTGAACAACGAGGGACTGGAAGGCGTTGTTGCCGGCGAGACCGCCGAGCGGCTGAGAAAGCTCGGCAAAGGGGAGCATCGCTTCACCGCGGTACGGGTAGCCGACCCTGCCCTCGTCCCGGAACTGGAAGCGGCGAAAGTGCGCTTCACCGGCCAGGTTGAAAGCAAGTGGTTGTCGACGCTGCTCTCCTGGATCATTCCCGCCGTCGTCTTCTTCGTGATCTGGAGCTACGCCATGAAGCGCATGGGCGGCGCGGCGGGCGGCATGCTCGAGATCGGCAAGAGCAAGGCCAAGGTCTACATGGAAAAGGACGTCAAGGTGACTTTCGACGACGTCGCCGGCGTGGATGAGGCCAAGGAAGAGTTGAAGGAGATCATCGCCTTCCTCAAGGATCCGAAGAGCTACGGGCGGCTCGGCGCCCGCATCCCCAAGGGCGTGCTGCTGGTTGGGCCGCCCGGCACCGGCAAGACGCTGCTCGCGAAGGCGGTCGCCGGGGAAGCCGGGGTGCCGTTCTTTTCCATCAGCGGCTCCGAGTTCGTCGAGATGTTCGTCGGCGTCGGCGCCGCGCGCGTGCGGGACCTGTTCGAGCAGGCGCGCAAGCGCGCCCCCGCCATCATCTTCATCGACGAGCTGGACGCGCTGGGGCGCGCGCGCGGGGCGTTCCCGCTGGGCGGGCACGACGAGAAGGAGCAGACGTTGAACCAGCTCCTGTCCGAGCTCGACGGCTTCGACACCAGCGCCGGGCTGGTGCTGCTCGCGGCGACCAACCGCCCCGAAATCCTCGATCCCGCGTTGCTGCGCGCCGGGCGCTTCGACCGGCAGGTGCTGGTCGATCGTCCGGACAAGACCGGGCGCGTGCAGATCCTGAAGGTTCACCTCAAGAAGGTGCAGCTTGCGCCCGACGTGGATCCCGAGATAATCGCGAGCCTCACGCCCGGCTTCTCCGGCGCCGATCTCGCCAACCTCGTGAACGAGGCGGCGTTGCTCGCCACGCGGCGCAGCGCTGAATCGGTGTCACTCGACGATTTCACGCACGCGATCGAGCGGATCGTCGCGGGGCTCGAGAAGAAGAACCGCCTGCTCAATCCCCTGGAACGCAAGGTCGTCGCCTACCACGAGATGGGGCACGCTCTGGTGGCGATGTCGCTGCCCGGCACGGATCCCGTCCACAAGATCTCGATCATCCCGCGCGGCATCGGCGCGCTCGGCTACACCATCCAGAGGCCGATCGAGGACCGCTACCTGATGACGCGCGACGAGCTGGAGAACAAGATGGCGGTGCTGCTTGGCGGCCGCGCCGCGGAAAAAGTCGTGTTCGATCACCTGTCCACCGGCGCCGCCGACGATCTCGCGAAGGTGACCGACATCGCCCGCAGCATGGTCATGCGCTACGGCATGGAGGAGAAGCTGGGTCACGTCGCTTACGAAGCCGAGCGGCCGCTCTTCCTCGGGACTCCGGGCGCGCTCGCGCAGGGGCGCGAGTTCAGCGAGGAAACCGCGCGCGAGATCGACTGCGCCGTGCGGACGATCGTCGACAGCGCATTTCACAAGGCCGCCGGGATCCTCAACCGGGAACGGGGCCAGCTCGACCGGGGCGCACAGCTCCTGCTGCAGAAGGAAACGCTCGGCGAAGAGGATCTGAAGGCGTTCCGTGCCTCTCCGCCCGGCGCGGCCGGCGGGCCAGCGTAGTGTCCGGCACGCCAGCCGGCAGCAGCGTTTCTTACTTGACCCGCGTCGCCTCGATCGTCGCCTTGGCGCCGAACCCCACCGTCACCGGGAACGACACGAAATGGCCGCGGGAAGTCATGTTGTCGTCGTGGACGGCGAACCCGAAGTTGTAGACCTTGCCGTCCTGCAGCGCCTTGTCGTCGGCATTCTTCAGATTGCGGGGCCGGACCCACTCGACGGTCCACGCGCCGTCTTTCCATAGCCCCCGGGTGTTCTTGTTGTCCGCGGCCGAGCCGGCCGCTATGCTCCTGCTGACAAAGTACTGCGGCAGCAAGTCGCCCGCCTTCCATCCCGCCTTGGGATCGAACGGCACCGCGTTTGCGCCGGGCACGAGCGCAGCCCCGGGGCTCCGCAGCGTAGCGTCGGTGCGCGCGCGGCTTCCGACCTTGCCTGCGTCGTACATGTAATTCGGCTGGCCGGTCTTGGCGTTCCGGTTGGAAGCGAACATGTTCTTGCCCGCATCGAAATTGCGCCATTCGAGCACGTAGCCGTCGTCGGCCATGCCGACCGGACTGGAGCGGTGCGCGCGCCACTGGATGATGTCGAGGAAGCCGCCGGATGCCTTGACCTTCTCGATTTCCGCCAGGGAACGTCCCGTATCCCACGACGCCAGAGCATCGGTCCGGGTGGAGGGCAGGTATTTGCGCACGTCGTTGCGCTTGATCGCTGCGAGCATCGGATTGGCCTTGACGGCCGCCGCCGTGGGCTGCCCGGGCATGTCACGTTCGCCGTTGTGGCACGTGAGCCAGCACCCCTGGTTGGCAAAGCCCGGCACCGATCCGTCGTCGATCATCATCGTAAGCCGGTCCTCGTAGATCGGCGGCTGCTCGCCCTTGCGCACCGCTGCGGCGAGTCTCTGGTTGCCGTAGGGCTTCCATTCCTTGCCGTCGAAGCGGTAGTAGGGATACGCGTCCCCCGGCTGGTTGGCCTGCGTCCTCCATGCGAATCGGAAATAGGCGTTCACGTCGTCGTAGGCCACCTGGACGTTCATCCTGACCACCCCGTTCTTCCCGGAGATGGGAGTCGGCTCGAGCGGGTTCGCCAGGACCAGCTTGTTGCCGAGCTTTTCCTCCTGGCCGTTGTGGCAGGTTACGCACGATGTCCCCTGGGCGACCACGGACGCTCCCGGGTGATTGGCGCTGCGCAACCACTGAAAGGAGGACTGCGCCGGGTAGAACAGGGTCAGCGTAGTGGTCGGGACGCGCTTCCAGTCCAGGGTGCCGGAATCCTCGCCCGACGTCGTGCAACCCGCCACAGCTGCGATAACGGCCAAAGCAATGGGTGCAGCATGGATGGTTCTCATGTCATCTCCCAAGAAGTGTTGTCGAAGATCGGGGCTCCGGAATCCGCCGGCGCCAATTGATAGGACCCTAGCAGCCCAGCCTTGCGGCAGGGTTGATCCAAATCAAACATACCCCTCGTGCTTGCTTCAGGTCAAGAAATTCGAGGGCCGCGACTGCTTCAGTGCGGCTCATCGCCGGCCTGCTGCCCGCCGGTTGATTCCAATCTGCCGCGTCAGGGGCAGCCGCGCTATCGCAGAAGCGGCGATTGCGCCGCGCCGAGATCGACGCCTGCGATATTCGCTTGTGCCGCGAGCAGGCGGATGTACTGCTGAAGGGCCTTATGCAGGACGCGCTCGCGCAGCCGCTGCGCGATGCGCGGCCGGGTCGCTTCGAAGGGCAGCCGCCTGCCCGCCTCGCGCCGGTCCACGGCGAGGACGTGGAACCCGAAGCGGGTCTTCACGAGCTGCGGATAGATCCCCGTGTAAGCCCCGTTGAACAGCGCCTGCTCGAACTCGGGAACCGTCTCGCCGCGCCCGAGCTGGCCGAGGTTGCCGCCCTGCTTGCCCGACGGGCAGTTCGACAGCTCGCGCGCAAACTGCTCGAACTTCGAGGCGTCCTTCGCGAGCTCCGCAAGGGTGAGCTCCGCCTTCGCGCGGATCGCGGGCACCGGGGCGCCCGGTGTCACCTGGAACAGGATATGCCGCGCGAACGCGAGCTCGCCGCTCGTGATCTCGGCGGGGTGCGCGTCGTAGTAGCGCCGGCACTCCTCCTCGCCGGGCTCCGGCGTGCTCACCTCCGCCTCGAGCAGCCGCTCGATGGCCGCGTCGGTTTCGGCGCCGGTGGTCTCGCCCGCGGCCAGGCCCGCCGCGAGCGCACGCTGCCGCAGCAGCTCGCGCACTGCCGCCGCCTCCGGCGAGGCACGCCCCGCCGCGTCGACCACGACGCCGTTCACGCTGATCGTCATCCCTGCACCCCGGTCGGCTTCCACTTGCGGCGCGTGCGCACGATCTGGTAGGGCCGGACGAGATAAGCGGCGGCGCCGAACCCGCTCCAGATGTGCACCAGGCGGGTAAAGGGGAAGACCAGGAAGATCGTCAGCCCGAGGAAGATGTGGAGCTTGAATATGAGCGGCGCCCCGATAATGAAGTCGGCGGCGCCGCCGCGGAAGGTGATGATGCGCTGCGCCCACTCGGTGAATTTCAGCATCATCGAGCCGTCGAGGTGCTGGCCGGAAAACGGAATCGACGCGAGCCCGAGCGCGAGCTGGACCCAGAGGATGACGAGGATCGTGATGTCCCAGCCACGCGTGTTGGACCAGATGCGCGGGTCCGCGATGCGCCGGTGGATGAGCAGCGTCAGGCCGGCGATTCCCAGCACGCCCGCGATGCCCCCGCTCGCCATGGCGAGTATCTGCTT
>Ga0299906_10000703_pt1 | contig 29941 bp, 39 predicted proteins | sample RVTome_14_FD_200259 | JGI IMG/M metagenome (GOLD analysis project Ga0299906, IMG submission 200259) | Soil microbial communities from uranium-contaminated site in the Upper Colorado River Basin, Wyoming, United States - RVT145D125 (version 2) ...
CGCTCGACATGCGCACTTGGCACCGATGCGAAACGACGCATTGCCGCGCCGGCTGGATCGTGACGCTGGCTGGCGCAGGTGGAGCCGCGCTCGAATTCGCGATGGGCACGGCCGCCGCTGCGACGTTTATCTACCTCAAGAGCGACCCGACGCTCGAGCGCGTGCCGGATTTCCACGCTGACAACCAACCCGCGCTCGACGACATGCGTCGACTGGCTGAACTGGAAGCGGAGCGGGAGAAGGCGTGATGGCTCTGCACGACCACACCGACTTCGAATACGACCGCCCGAGCTGGCGCGACGCGTATCAGGAGCTCGACCTCATCGAGTTCCTGCACACGCTCGCCGCCACGATGAACGAGCAGCACGCCTACTCGGTCGCACAGAGCCTCATCGTCTGCGCGCAGTACATCGAGGGGCGGCGACACGGACAGCCGGCGGCGCATGCGGAGTTCCTGCGGGACTTCGCGCGCTCGCTCACCGACAAGGACGGGCTATCGGCGTATCTCGTCTGTGATCGGTTGTTGGCCGCTGCTGAGTGCATCGAGGAGCTTGGTCTCGAGCGGGTGTCGGCGGCGTGAGCGCCATCCTACGCGTCGGCGACACCGTCCTGCACCGGAGCGGCTTCGGCCTTCATGAGCCGCGGCCGGCGAAGGTGCTGCACATCGAGCACTGCCAGGACGACCCGAAGTACGGATTCGACGTGCCGGAAATCGCATGGGCGTTACGCAATCAGATCGTCGTCGATCTCGACAACGGACATTGGGCGTTCGGGATTCAGATCGAGCCGATCGAGCGGGAGGCGTCAGCATGAGCGCGCAACGCCCGCCAGCGGAGAACCGCCTTAAGCGCCTCGAAGTCTGCAGCCTCAAGGTGCACGAGGCGATCGTCTCGCTGCGGCGAACGCTGCGGGAGTCGAAGATGGCGCGGGCGAAGCTCGGCGCGGTACGCATTCGAGCGTCGAGACGATGAGCGCCGTTCCCGAGCCCTCGGCGCGCGCGCGCATTCTGCCGGTCACACCGGACGAGTACTTCCTCGATCCGTGCGAGCGGCCGTCGCTGTCGCAATCGATCGCGCGCACGCTGATCACGCGCTCGCCGGCGCATGCGTGGACCGAGCATCCGCGGTTCGGCGGGATCCGGCGGGCGCCGACCAAAGCGACCGACGACGGCTCGATCATCCACAAGCTGCTACTCGGCAAGGGCGTCGACGTCGAAATCATCAGCGGCTTCAACGACTTCAAGAAAAAGGCCGCGCAGGAAGCGCGCGACGCCGCGAAGGATGCCGGCAAGATCCCGATGCTCGAGCACAGGTTCGCCGCGATCGAGACCGCGGCCGACCGATTGCGAACGACGATCGCGCGGCACGGCATCGAGCTCGACGGCGAGAGCGAGATCGCGTTCGAGTGGCACGAGCCGGGCTTCGAGGGCGACGTCCTCTGCCGGGCCCTCATGGATCACGTCATCCTCTCGCGCGGCCGCATCATCGATCTCAAGAAGATCGTCTCGGCAGACGCGCGCACGTGCTCGCGGCATGCGTACGACTACGGCTACGACATCCAGCACGCCGCCTACACGTCGGCGATCGAGAAGCTCAAGCCCGAGCTCGCGGGCCGGATCGAGTTCCTGTTTGTCTTCATGGAGCTCGAGGAGCCGTATGCGGTCGTGCCGGCGGCGCCGGATGGGATGCTGCGCGAGCTCGGCGAGCGGCGATGGCGGCGGGCCGTCGAGCTTTGGGAAAAATGCTTGAACGCCGATCGTTGGCCGAGCTACTGCTCGTCGGTGACGAGCCTGGAAGCGCCGACCTGGGCTTTGTATCAGGAGGGGCTCGCCTGATGGCTCGCAAACCGCTCGACGTCCTTGGGCGCAAGTTTCATCGGCTGACTGTTCTCGCACGAGCCGACAGCCAGAACGGTAACGCTCGCTGGCAGTGCCGGTGCGACTGCGGCGAAGTAGTCGTAGTGTCCGGCGCAAAGCTCGTCAATGGCACGACACGGTCGTGCGGATGCCTTAAACGCCGGCACGCCGCTGACTTGAACCGGACGCACGGCCACAGCCGCACACCCAGCTACGAAATCTGGAAAGCGATGCGACAGAGGTGCACCAATCCACGGCATAAGGATTGGCACTTCTACGGCGGCCGCGGCATTCGCGTCTGCGCGCGCTGGGACAGCTTCGAGAACTTCCTTGCGGACATGGGGCCCAGACCGTCGTTGCAACACTCCATTGACCGTTACCCGAACCAGAACGGCAACTACGAGCCCGGCAACTGCCGCTGGGCGACCGCCGCCGAACAAGCCCAGAACCGCCGCCCGCGCAGTACGCGGCGAGCGCCAACTTCCCAAGGGAGCGAACATGGCTGCTAACCCCCGTAGATTCGAGCACCGCCCCGCCGTCCGTGCCGCAACGCCGCTTCTGTTCGGCATTGTCGGCCCGAGTTCCAGCGGCAAGACCTTCAGTGCGTTGCGCCTGGCGACCGGCATGCAGCGCGTCGCCGGTGGTGAGATCTTTCTCGTGGACACTGAGCACAATCGGGCGCTCGCGTACGCCGATCGCTTTCGCTTTACGCACGTTCCCTTCGCGCCGCCGTTCTCGCCGCTCGACTACATCGACGCGATCGAGCACTGCGCCCATGCCGGCGCGCGAATCATCGTGATCGACAGCCTGTCGCACGAGCACTCAGGCCAAGGCGGCGTGCTCGACTGGCACCAAAAGGAAGTCGACCGCCTGTCAGGCGGTGACGCCGACAAGGCGGAGCGCGTGAAAATGCTCGCGTGGGCAAAGCCGAAGGCCGCCCGCCGCAAGCTCATCAATGCGATTGTGCAGGCGAACCTCAACATCATCGCGTGCTTCCGGGCGAAGGAAAAGCTCAGGCTCGTTCGCGGGAAGGAACCCGTGCCGCTCGGTTTCATGCCAGAGGCCGGAGAAGAATTTGTTTACGAGCTGACCGCGAAGGCGCTACTGATGCCGGGCGCCGAGGGCGTGCCAACGTGGCAGCCCGAGCGCGAGGGCGAAAAGATGATGGTGAAGCTACCCGAGCAGTTCCGCGGCATTTTCACCGGCGCCAAGGGCAAGCCGCTCGACGAGGACATCGGTGAGCAGCTTGCTCAGTGGGCGGCCGGCGGAATCGGCATCGAGCTCGTCGACGCCTACTCGCACTGCGCCGACAAGGTCGCCTTCGACGCGCTCGAGAAGCGCCGGGCCGAAGCCTGGCCGCAGCTCGCGCCAGCCGAGAAAAAGACGGTCAAGCAGGCAAGCGACGAGGCCGCCGCGCGCATCGCGTCGCAGGCGACGGACGCGGCCGCCGAACCGCAGCAGGCCGATCTCGCGGCACCCGCCGACGCGGCATCCGCATTCGACGAGGACTCGGCCGTCAAGGCGCTGATGCAATGCAAGTCGCCGAAGAAGCTCGCCGACACGTGGGCCGCGATCGTCGCCGACTACCAGTCGAGCGACCGCGAGCTCCCGCTGCCGGTCGAGGCGAAGTACGAGGAGATGAGGGACGCGCTGCAGTGACCTTCGACACCGACACCACCGAAGCCCATGAGCGCCGCATCACCCGCTGCCGCGAGCCGTCCTGCCGCGCGCGCATCGTATGGCTCAAGACTGCGACCGGCGCGAACATGCCATGCGATGCCGACACCGTCGAGGCTGACGACGACGAATACGACGCCACCAAACACGTCAGCCACTTCAAGACCTGCCGTGCGCCGAATCGGTTCAGCGGGCGGCGGAAGAAATAGGCCAGCGTCCGGTTTAGGCACGAGGACTCATGTTCACCTTCACCAAAAACGGTCAACGCTACGCGGTCATTCACACGCCCTGGTCCGGTACGTGGATCGTCGGCGAATACGGGATAGCGTATCGAGGTTTATCAATGGGACGCCAGCAAGGCCCTCACCGCGGATCAGAGAGTGTCAGTGGACGCGCTGACTTGTCTGCGGTCATTCCTGCTGGCGGCCCGCCTTTTTAGGTCACCGCCGCCAAGATCCGCATCACGAACGAAAGCTAAAGCCAACTGGACAACCAACGCAGATCACTGTAACCACGGGACGACCCCGTAAGGAGATAGAGATGGATGATCGAGAGTATCAGTTGCGAGTTGAGGCGTTGGCCAACGCGGTGCGGCATCGACTCAAAGAGGAAACCGCTGACGACATAGTGAAGTCGGCAGAGAAGTATTTCGCGTTTCTTAAAGGCGAGCAGGAGTAACCGCGAATGGCAGGGGCGGGCAACCGCTCCTGCCTCAACCATCCAGTTTCCTTTAGGAGCAAACATGCAAGCACGAGAATGGCGAACTGTCGATAAGTCCGAATGGGACCGCGGCGAATGGGATGACGAGCCGGACAAGATGCAATGGCAGGACGAGGCTACCGGCCTGCCATGCTTGATCGTTCGTAATCCGTCAGGCGCGCTGTGCGGCTACGTGGGAGTCGCTGAGGGGCACCCATGCTTCGGCATCAATTACGACGACGCCAAGCCCGTCACTCCCATAGATGACGACGAGAGCGACTACATCGACGTTCACGGCGGGCTCACGTTCGCCGACTTCTGCGCCGACACTGGCGACGAGTCGAAGCATGTCTGTCACGTTCCTGATCCTGGGGAGCCCAAGCACGTATGGTGGCTTGGTTTCGACTGTGCGCATTCGGGCGATCTGAGCCCGAAGTACGCGAGATATTACCGCGAGAGAGGCTTGGGACTCAGCGACAGGTATGAAACGTACAAAGCTCTCGGCTACGTCAAAAGCCAAGTAGCGAAGCTCGCGCGTCAGCTCGCATAGCGCGCGCGCTTTCAGCCAGCAATGACCTATTCAACCTTCATCGCGAACAAGCTTGCCCGCTTCCGCCCGGCCGGCTTCGAGCCCGCGGCCGTGAATCCGCACCTGTTCGATTTCCAAGACGCCCTCACACGATGGGGGCTGCGGACCGGGCGTTGCGCGCTGTTCGCAGATACGGGCCTCGGCAAGACGCGCATGCAGCTCGCTTGGGCCGATGCCGTCCGGGTGCACGCTGGCGGCTCCGTGCTGATCCTTGCGCCGCTGGCCGTTGCAGAGCAGACCGTCGAGGAAGGCGCGGCCATGGGCATTACGGTGCGTCATGTCCGCGAAGCTGCCGCCATCGAGGGTATCTGCATCACGAACTACGAGCGCCTGCACAAGTTCGATACGTCCGCGCTGGCCGGCGCCGTGCTGGACGAATCGAGCATCATCAAGCACCACGACTCAAAGTCGTTCGGGCTGCTCACCGAGGCCTTCGCAGATACGCCGTACAAACTCTGCGCGACCGCGACGCCGGCGCCGAACGATTGGACCGAGCTTGGGACACATGCCGAGTTCCTGGGCGTGTGCTCGCGCCCGGAAATGCTGGCCGAGTTCTTCGTCCACGACGCCGCGAAAACGCAGGACTGGCGCCTCAAGGGGCACGCACGGGCAGCATTCTGGGAGTGGGTTAGCTCGTGGGCCGCGGTCGTGCGGAACCCTGCTGATATCGGCTTTGACGGCTCCCGATACGAGCTCCCATGGCTCAACGTCCAGCAACACACGATCGAGAGCGAAGCCGCGCCACTCGCTGGGCAGCTATTCGCAATGGAGGCCTCGACGCTGAGCGAGCGCCGGAACGCGCGACGCAAGTCCATCGACGCGCGCGTATCGGCATGCGCAGCTCTCGCCAACGAGACGAATGGCGCGTGGGTCGTATGGTGTGACCTCAACGCTGAATCCGAGATGCTGGCGGACGCCATCGATGGCGCCATCGAGGTCCGTGGCTCGCAGTCTCTCGACGAGAAGGAAGCGGCGCTCGATGCCTTTAGGCACGGCAGCGCGCGCGTGATCGTCACAAAGCCATCGATCGCGGGATTCGGGCTCAACTGGCAACACTGCGCACATATGGCGTTTGTCGGCGTGACAGACAGCTACGAGAGCTATTACCAGGCGGTTAGGCGTTGCTGGCGGTTCGGTCAAACGCGGCCTGTCCAAGTGCACGTGTTCGCCTCTGATCTTGAGGGCGCCGTTGTCGCCAATTTGAACCGGAAGGAGCAGTCCGCTGCCGAGATGGCGGCCGAGATGGTCTCATTCACTGCTGAGGCCGTTCGCCGAAACGTCGTCGGCGCTCAACACTCCACGAACGAATACGAGGATCGCCACCCAATGAAGCTCCCGGAGTTTATATGCGCTGCGTAGACCAACGGACGGGCAAGGACTGGGCGCTGTATCTCGGCGATTGCGTCGAAGTGCTCAAGGGCATTCCCGAGCGCAGCATCCACTACTCGATATTTTCCCCGCCGTTCGCGTCGCTGTACACGTACTCGAACAGCCCGCGCGACATGGGCAACTGCAAGACGCAGGAACAGTTCTTCGAGCACTTCGGCTATCTCGTAGACGAACTCGTGCGGATCATGCAGCCCGGCCGGGATGTGTCGTTCCATTGCATGTTGCTCCCGACGTCGAAGGCCATGAGCGGCGTGATCGGGCTCCGCGACTTCCGCGGCGAACTGATCCGATGCTTCGAGGCTCGCGGCTTCATCCACCATTCCGAAGTCGTGATCTGGAAGGATCCAGTGACCGCCATGCAGCGCACGAAAGCGCTCGGGCTGCTGCACAAGACGGTACGCAAGAACAGCAGCATGGCGCGTCAGGGGATACCCGATTACCTCGTGACGATGCGTGCGCCTGGCGACCCCATCGAACGGGTCACGCATGACGATTACCCGGTCGATAAGTGGCAACGCGTCGCGTCGCCCGTGTGGACCGATATCAATCCGTCGGACACGCTGCAATACCGGAGCGCGCGCGAGCACGACGACGAGCGCCACATCGCGCCGCTGCAGCTCGAGGTCATCCGCCGCGGCATCGAGCTTTGGACGAATCCGGGCGATATCGTCCTCTCGCCGTTCGCCGGCATCGGTAGCGAGGGATACGTCGCGATCGAGCTCGGGCGCCGATTTGTCGGCGTCGAACTGAAGCGCTCGTACTTCGAGCAGGCGTGCGCGAATCTCGCGAGCGCCGATGCGCAAGCCGATATGTTCGCGGTCAATACCTAACTGCCGCACGGACACACGAACCCAATGACTTTTATTCTCACAATCGGGACGATTAGGCAAAACCCTGAAACCGTTAGGATTTATTGGGACGGATTGCGATGAATAGGCTTTTGATATGGCGTCCCCACGGGGATTCGAACCCCGGTTGTCGCCGTGAAAGGGCGTCCGAAAGAATAGCCCGCTCAATTGCCTGCGCGCAATCCTACTAGCTGCGGCTACTAGGAGAAACAGTCTATGGTGGGCAACGGACAAGCCGAGCCGGTCACAGCGTTCCCGCTGCAATGGCCGGCCGGTCGCAAACGAGCGCGCTGGCGCAAACATGCCCGCTTCGGTGCGAAGCATGGCCTGACGCTCGGCAAAGCTCGCGACGACGCATTTCGTCAGATCAAGTTGCTCGGCGGCAAGCTGCCGATCCTGTCATCGAACCTCGAATTGCGGCTCGACGGGCTTCCCTATGCGAACCAGCGCCAACCGGACGATCCTGGAGTCGCCGTCTACTTCATGTACAAGGGCACGCAGCACTGTTTCGCGTGCGACGAGTGGCACAAGGTCGAGGACAACGTGTTCGCTATCGCCAAGACGATCGATGCCCTTCGAGGGATCGAGCGATGGGGAACTGGCGACATGCTCGAACGGGCCTTCCAAGGCTTCCAGGCGCTCCCGAATCCCGCTCAGTGGTGGCACGTGCTCGGCTTCGATTCTCTCGTTGGCGTAACGCGAGAGACGCTTGAGGACCGCTACAAGCGGCTAGCGATGCAGCGGCACCCCGACCGCGGCGGAACAACGGACTCGATGGCCGAGCTCAACTGGGCTCGCGACAAGGGCTACGAACATTTGGGAACTGGATGACATGAGCAGCCGACGTAAAAAGCGCGTGAGATTCAATTGGATGGTCCGCGCGTGGGTCGAGAACGATAGCCCGCTGGCGTTGCCGCATCACACCTACTGGTGGTGGTCGTACACGCACAAGAGCTGGCTCGTCAGATACGTACCTGTCTAGCGCAGAGAATTTACCAATGGGCAGTCTCGGACAACTCCGGCCAGGAAACCACGTCAAAAACGACATGGCGTCCGGGGCTGCCCGCCACTGCTGGGAGTAATCAGTGCCGGTATACGCCTCATACGGAACGCGCGACAAGGAAGCCAAATGCTGCGGCACTTGCGAGTACAGCTTTGGGAGCAGTGCCGCCGTAGGCATCCGGCTCGGCTGTTGGAAGGGGCACGTTAGCTGGTTTTCGATGCCGGACGACAAGCCCTGCAATGGTAAGGACTGGGCGCCTCGAATGCGCCCGCGCTGAGGTAAGACAATGGATGATAGATCACGCGGCCTCTACGACAAGTTCCACATCGAGCGGATGGACGGCTCTAGCGAGCCTGGCGGAAAGCACGAAGACTGCGAGTATTTCGTGCTCGACCTGACGCACGATCCGCACGCGCTACCGGCTCTCAAGGCATATGCCGATAGCTGCCGCGTGGATTATCCGCTGCTCGCTGCCGACCTCGACAATATCCTTAGCCACAGTGGGCCGGACTCTGATGATCGCCTGCCCTCAAAGAACTCAGCATGAAACAAGACATCATCAGCAAGGGCTTCGGTGCCCAGCCTGGAGAGTTCGTCTCCGTCCGCCCATGTGGCGACGAGCACGGCAACAAGACATATCTCGGCATCTATGTCGGCGACGTGAATATCGGCATTCCGAACCCGTGCATTTGGGTGCCCGATCTCAAGGAGTACATCTTTGGCTGCGAGTCGTGGTGGGGGAGGATCAAGAGCCCTGAACAGCTACGGCAAATCACCGATGCGGACATCGAGAACGTCTGGTACGTGCGGGCGCTTCGCGAGATCGAGTCAAAGCCCGCGCCTTCGGAGGACGCGAACCGTGGATAAGCCGCTGCCATGTCCGTTTTGCGGCGCCGCGCCGGTCGTCGGGCCGAAAGATCCGGAGCGCGAAGGTAACGCGATCGGGACCGTCAACTGCCAAAACAAGGAATGCTGGGCGACCGTGCAAGTCACGGTTTATCAGGACCGAGAACCGATCGCCGAGGCAATTCGGCAATGGAATCGGAGGGACTCCGAACGATGAAAACCGTATATGTCGTCAAGAAAGGCCGCAACGTGATCGCACTCTATGACACGCAAGGAGCTGCCGAGGCGCATTGCCGCAAGGAACCGGGTACGCGGTGGGTCGTGATGTACATGCACGAGTCTCGGGAAGGCACGCGCTCGTGATCTATTGGCAGCGAGTGACGAAATTCGACGTTCGCGGCTGCGCGCTAGCGGATCGTCACTACAGCCGCCGAAAGGTCGGCTCGCCTCAGTTCATGCCGCCAGGGCAGACGATTGTCTTGATCGCAGATAACGCCGTATGGGGCTGGTGGCGTCCTCACCCTGACTCCGGGCTCAAGGCTATGAACGGGCTCGATGGCTGGACTTGTACGATCTTCCGCAACGAGGGACGGTTTCTATCTAGCGAGCTCGTGCTGGACGCCGAACGAGCGATTTCGGAAGCTGGACATAGCTGCGGCCCTGACGGCTTCCTTACCTACGTTTGGGACCGCAAAGTGCGGTCGCCTAATCCTGGGTACTGCTTCAAAATGGCAGGATGGACGGTCAAGGGGCGCAGTGCAGACGGACGTAAGACGCTGCTACAGAAACCGTGCGCGGCTAGCTCAATGGTAGAGCAGATGGCTTCCAACCATCCGACCGGAGTTCGATTCCCCGGCTGCGCTCCAACCCAACTGCCGCTGTACTCGGGAGACACGTAGCGATGAGCATGCCACACGAATGCAGGTGCGAAATTTGCGGGTGCTCTATGTGGGGGCACGGCCCTAACTCTGTCGATCCAGCCGACAGACAAGACATCATCAACGAATTGATTCAGAAAGTACGTCAGTCGCTCGAAACGCCAACAGGACACCTAAGCCACGGCCGAATCAACATTGGCGCTGAACTCGCGAATCACGTTGTGAGCCTGCTTAGGGCTCCCGTGATTACTGGAGGCAGCGATGCTTAGAGCCCTAGCCGTCGTATGCGACCTTTGCGGCGCGACGATCAATGCCCACGAACTACGCCCTGGGCATGAACGAGAGCAAGCACGCGCGGAGCGTGGCTGGATATATCGTGACGGCAAAGACATCTGCATGAGCTGTCAAAAACAGCCTGTTACTGGAAGCGCGGGAGAGACGGAATGAGCGACAATTGGATCGATAGCCTGGATCACTTCATGACGACAGATGCTGGGCGCACTGCCGCTCGTATGGCAGCAAAGGAACGTGATGAACTTCTGCTCAAGCTCCACAAGCTCAGCGAGGATCACTCGCACTGCGAGGATGACAAGCACGAGCTTGGACGTCGAGCGTCCGATGCGGAGAGCAAGCTACGCAGCGTCGAGGCCGAGCGCGACGCTGCCAAGGAGTGCGAAAGGGAACGCGATGAACTGCGCGGCCTAGTTGCCAGCCCGGCCGTCTGCCAGAAACACGGCTGGCGAGGTTCGCCGTGTGCACTCTGTGAGCGCGACGATGCTCTGCGCAGATTAGGCGCGATCCGAAAAAAGTGCGAGGACGAGCAAAATCCGTCACCACGACACGGCCGGCTTGATGCCACTGACAGGGGGCGCGTGGACTTCGCTCTGACGATTCTAGACTTGCTGGATGAGGCACCCGCCGTAGAGAAGCGCAAGCCTTTGCGAGTTACCGAAATAGAGCAGGACGGCGATGAAATCCTGTACCACTTGTCGGACGGACGTTGCGCCGTCAATCATGTGCCATTGCTCCCTGCTGATGGAGCGCGATATATCATCGGTGACGTTTGTGCTGAATGCGGCGCAGCGCGTGGAACGCAGCACGAGCCAGAATGCGAATGGCGCGAGTCTGAGTGAATCAGTGGTCTTTAGGGATGGCGAAAGGAACTCCCGGCTTGAAAGTACGCATCAACTCCGGCCAAGAGTCATGCGGAAGCCTGCACCGGGATGAGCGATCAGCGAGCCGCCGGAGTAGCTCACCGGCCGCCATCCACTAAAGCCCTCTGGACGAACGAAGCACACTCAGTTAGCCATTACCTGACCAAGCGCTCACAATCGGGTTCCTGATAATCGTCCCCCGTTCTGAATCGATAGTCTCTTTTCAGGCGCGTGATCGTTGAGTTGACGCCAAATTGCCCCATGCAGCGCAACGCAATCAAGCTGCGGAGCTCGGGCTCGATGTCGAGCTTTGCCTCGAGGCGCGATAGCCGCATTGCGAGCGCAGCGTTATTCTCATTGAATGCGGTCTCAAGCTGCACCGCGCGCTCTGCCGTTGAGGTCTCGAGATCCCTGATGCTGTTGCGCACATTCTCGGTGATGGCTTCCTGAATGATCGGTTTCGCCACCACCCACGCCGCACCCGAGACCACGGTCAAGATAGTGATGCCCTGCACGGCTACGGAGAGCCACGGGGCTAGCGTCTTGAATGCCCCTTCGGTCATGGCTTATCGGCCTTCAGCGCACCGGAGATTTTCTCATTTCCCTTAGATTTCTTGCCTGCCGCAAAGCTGGCTGCACGCACCTCGGCAACTAGCTCGTCCTTTATCGAATTCGTGTTATGAGCGACTTCGTGCATTGCCTTTGCCTGCGCCTGAAGTTCTTTTGAATTACGGTATGTAAGCCAGACGTTGACAAGTGTCGCGAGCGCATTCACCAGCCAGCCTAGCGACAGCAGCAGGAAGGCGATAGCAATGGTGTCGGTCATCGCGTCTGCGGCCCAGAGTCAGTTGCGCTTGTTGACGACGATCAGCGGGCCGCTCGGCCAGCCGGTCAGGACGTGCACCGCGCCGACGATCAGCAACACCAGCGCGATCACAAAATTCGTGTCCGCGCTGAACCGCAAAAAGTCGAGCGCGAGCATGAACAAGATGAGAAATAAGATCATGGTCTGTCTCCTTTGGGGTCAGCCCGCCGACCTTACACCGGCCCCGGCTGGATCGGGCTCTTGACGAAACGGCCGAGAATGACCGTCGCCAGCAGCAAGAGGCCCTGCGCGAACATATCGCTGTTCGTGAACGCCTCGAGCCACGGCCACGGGAAGTTGATCTCTTGAATCCCCTGAATGATCGGGATCAACGCGGCGGCTCCGACGACAGCCTGCTTGCTCGAAGTGCGCAGCATTACCGTCGGCTCGGTGCGAGTGAACTTCTCGCCGCTGGGCATTTCTACCTGGGCTTCGTCTTTCTCCTTCATGCGATCTCTCCTTTTAGGTGGAAGTCCTTTCTGCTGGCGGCGAGCGGCGCGGTCAGCCTTGCGCCGCTCTCGCTTATCGGCGCTCAACGGCCGCCACTCGCGCCAGATTTGAACCGCGAATGCCCCTAGGTTCATGGCCTGACGATCCGGACCCCCGGCGCCGCGTTGTTGCGGCGGTCGACGTGCAACCACGTCTTCGTAACCTCAACGTCCTCGAGCGTCGTGAACGGGAACGCGTCCGGGTGCTCGACGATGTAGTCGAACATCTCCCGCGGCGTGGACTCCTGCGGCTTCAGGTCGAACCCGCGGCCGAAGCGGTGCATCGAGTAGCGGGCGCCCGTCGACGTGTCGAAGCTCCGCAGGCCGGACTCGCGGTACGGCCCGCCCCAGTAGTAGTTGTTGACGATGATCCGGCCGAAGCAATCGCGCAGCGCGTCGAGGCCGGCCAGCGACTCCGCGTCGAGCTGCTCCCATGCGGCGTCTCCACGCGCCTCGAGGAGCTCCGGGTACACGAGCTCGTGCAGGGCGAAATGGCGTGGGCGGTAGATCATGGTCACGAGAACCTCACCGAAATCTTCGAGATGAAGATGTCGAAATCGTTTGTACCAATACCGTCGGCGGTGATGACTGGCGCGATGGCGTCGCCGCCCACAAAAGCGCCAGAGATGTCGAGCGTGATGGTCGCCGTGTTCCATGAACCGTCCGATACCAGTCCTGAGACCTGATCGGTGTCTAGCGAGCTTTGCGCGATCCACCGGCGCCCGGCTGCTTGTGACGCCCTGTAAGGCGCCGCGGACGCCCGGATGCGCGAGCTGGCGTTCACCGTGCCGCCGGGCTCGATTCGGTAGCGGACGCGCACGGTCATCGTGTCGCCGGTGACCTCGAGCAGCGTGTTCGGATTCAGCTGCGCACCCTCGTCGCCGTCGATGTGGACGTAGGCGGCGCCCCCTCCGCCCTCACCGCTTGTCGGCTGGAATTCAAACGGGTCGCCGCCCTCAAGACCCTGAGTCCTCCAGAAGTACGTGGGGTCCGTGTCGAAGCTCTGGTCCGGCAGGATCGCAAACACAGGTGTAAGGAACGGCTGGTCGATGACTAGGCTATCGACTTCGCAAACTGCCACTGATGTCGTGCCAGCGCCGTCGTTGACTTCGAACGCAGGTCGAAAATAGCGCGTCTTCGTTTGCGCCGTGCCCGGCAGATACAGATCGCGTTGCCCCTGAAATCCTGACGTGAAGTTCGCGGTCGAGGTGCGCTGAATCAAATGCGCGAACACCCGCCGCCATTCATCGGTCCCGTATTCCTCATCGGCCTGCCAGAGGATCACCGGCCTATAGTGCGCAGTCCATGACGCCGGGTCCGTCGTCTCCGAGCCGCCGCTGCTTGTAAACGAGGTGAGTCCGTCCTCTTTGAGCGGCAGGTAGCCGATCGACGTCTCCTCTCGGCCCGCGTCCGCCGTTACCCGCTTGTGCTGCACCTTGAAACGATAGGTGAAGCCCTCCGCGTCGTACGGAATCAGAGAGCGATGGACGAACGTGGCAGCGCCCTCGATGCGCATGACCTTGCCGCCGTTCTCGCCGGTCTGCGGGAACGAAATCGTCGGCGAGCCGAAGAGCACGTCCCAGTGCTTGTAGAAGTCCTCCTCGGTCTCGTAGCCTTCGAAGTGCTCCTCGAACACAGTGACCGATGCGGCCTTCGGGCGCGCCTCGATCCCGGCGGTCGACGAGCTCGGGAAATAGTCGCCGACGTTGCCGTACAGGTCCTCGATCCGCGCCCACAGGTAGTGCTTCTTCGAACCGCCCGGAAGGGGCAAGAACCAGTCGAGCCGGTCCGGGTTTTCGAGGTTGTTCGTGAGCGGAAACCAGTACGACGTCGTCGTCGCGTGGTCACGGTCGTTGACGGTCCCGACGCGCACGTGGATCCGGTCCATCGCCCGCTGGTCGAGATTCGTGACATTGAGCCGAAGTGTCAGCCCGCCCACCTCCGGCAGGACGGTGAAGTCGTCCGGCGTGGGGGTCGCGAGCGTCAGCGCTTCCACTTCGTGCTGCGTCGTCGCGGACCAGCCGGAGCGCGCTCCGTAGACCGTGAGCAACTCGAGCTGCACCTCATAGGTTTCTCCCGGCTCCACGTCGAACGTAGCTGTCGAGCCACCGCGGACGCCCTGCGCCGGCAGGATGACCCAGGGCTGCTCCTCATCGGCCTGCACGACGCGGATGCGCGCCTGCACGCGGTCGTAGAGCGTCCCCTGGAAGCTCGGCAGCCGATAGGCGACGACCATGCGGGCCGCGCGCTCGCCCGACGGCATGATCACGTCGAGATTCGGCTCCGACGAGATCTGGATGACGATCGGCTTGGGAGGAATAACGTCCTCGGGCCGCACCGGCGCCGTGATGTTCGGGTCGTAGTCCGGTATGTCGCCCGTGTCGGCGTCGAGGATCTCAGGCGCCGCGTCGACGGCCGTGATCTCTGCGCGCAGTCCCTGCCGCGGCTGCACCCGGATGATCTTGAGCGCGATGTCCTCGCTGCCCGAGACGCCGATCACCGCCATGTCGCCGACGCGAATGTCGGCGTCGAGCGTCGTCGAGGCTTTGAACGTGCGGACCGCGACGCCGGCCGGCGCCGTCACCGCATAGTCGATGACCTCGACGTCGCCGTCGGCGCGCACGACCCGGACCTTGAGCACGTAGCTCGTGCCGCTCGTGATAATGAACGACTCGTCGAGCGTGACGTTCTGTCCCCACACGCGCGTGATGCGCCCGCGCCCGACGTTCCACAGCACGACATCGTGCTCCACGTGCACCAGGTCGCCGCGGATGCAAGCAAGGTGCTCGACGTCCATGCTCCACGTGTAGAGCGCGGGCCTGAGCCTCGCCTGCGCAAGGTGATAGCGGCCGAATTTCCACACCTCGTCCGGATCCGTCTTGCCGTCGAAGGTGACGGTCTCGAACTTCGTAGCAGTGTTCTCGTCGTAGCCGTCGTCATAGACGACGATCTCGTCCTGCTGCCAGCCCTCGTCCTCGGACAGGAACCGGCACTTGAGCCCGTGCGGCATGTCGACGAAGCGATGCTCGAACGAGAAGCCGGACGAATTACGCGGCGTGATGAGCTGCGTCGGGACGGTCGCCTGCTCCTCGCGGATGACCGTATGCTTCGCGTCTCGAAGGCTCCGCCCGGCCCTGCCGGCCGCGGCGCAGGTACCGAGCGCATCGAACACCGTCGTCTCCTGATCGAATACGCGATCGAACTTCCGATCGGCAGCAGCGCACGCGGCCGCCCAGGCCGCGAGCTCGTCGAGCCAGATGCGGTCCTCCGGATCGGTCACGGGACGCGCATTCGCGGGCCCGGTCAGCATGTCGAGATAGGCCCAGGCCGGATTCCGGGTCGCCGCGGCTGCCGTGAAGGCGCTGCCGTTCCAGGTCCGCAGCTTCCGGGTCGCGACGACGTTTAACTGGTCGATGACGCCCTGCAGCGTGTCCGACGCCTTGATCCGGAGCTTCAGGAACTCGACGCCCTGATCGGTCGAGACGGCCGCAGAGTCGACGTCATGCGACCGCAGCGACGTCCAGATGAACGCCTGCAGGTACTTCTCGAGCTCTGTGTCGGTGCCGTTGAATTGCACGAGGTTCTGCCACAGCGTCGTGCGCGTGACGCGGACGTCCCATTGCCCCGAGCTGCCCGTCTTCCACTTGATGCCGAAGCGCATTGCGTCGCGGCTTCGGCCGCTGACCCGGAAATCCGTGGCGTTCGCGGGGCTTGCCCGCACAGGGCCGACGTAACTGTCGGGCGCGAGCCCCGGCGTGCCGAAGATCGTGTTTGGACCAATCGTCATTTCGATCCACGTCTGCCCATCGCCGGCGACGAGCGTACGGACGTGTTGCCATGGGTCGCTCGAGCCCGCGGCACGGAACTCTATTTGGAAGTCGATCGAGACCGTACGCCGCTCACCCTTCGTGTTGACGTAGATCAGCCCGACCGGGCAGATGAAATCGACCGAGATTTCCTCGATGTCGTCCTCGGTCGTGAAGGTGGCCGTCGACGTCGGGGTGCCGGGCTTCGCCGGGTCGTCGAGCTCCTGGTTGAGCGATTGCTCAATGATCAGCGGCCAGCCCGGACTGGTCGTCTTCTCGATCTCGACGCCCTGATAGTTCGTGAGCAGCGTCTCGCCGATCTTCGCATCCGCGACGTCGTGAGAGCCGATGCCGAGCGCGAACAGCCCGTTGAAGTACTGATCGTCGCCGACGATCTCGGTATAGGGGAGCGCGGCATAGGACGGATAGACGCGGTGACGACCGTACATCGTCGGCACGACGTCGAAAGGGCGGAACTCGTTGCGCACCCCAGTGACGGCCTGGAGCTGCCGCGGTGTTTTCTCTGGCTCGAGCGTCGGCGGCGGGATCAGAGCGTTGATCGCAAGCGAGCCTACCGCGTAAATTGCGCCGGACCAGAATGCCGCGCCGGTCGTGCCGCCTAGAAGCGCCGAGCTGCCGAACACCTTTAAGCCCGCGATCGCCGGGCCACCGAAGGCCGCAGCGGCGATGAGCCCTGCCGTCAGGATCAGTTGCTTGACGCCATCGTCCTGCGGGACGGGCACCACGGTCACGATGGCGCCGTCGGCCGGCACGAGCTCGTCCCACAGCGCGGACGGCGCCGGCTGCCCACCGACCGTCACGCAGTACGCGTTCGAGTCGCTACCGATCAGCTCCCGCAGCGTGAGGCCGGCCGGCGCGACACATTCGAATACCTCCTGGCTAAGCGCGTGGCGGACGGCGACCAGCCGAATGCCGGAAGTAGCGCGCGGTTCTTCCGTCGAGGCGGGTGATGACTGCATTCGTGCCTTTTTTCGAATGGAGGATCAGGTTCGGCTCGATGACGACGCCCACGTGCCAGCCGCCGGGCGCTCGCATGAGCGCAAGATCAAACGGTTGCGATTCGGGCACGGGCACCTCAGCGAACAGTCGCCGGCAGGAGATCGGCTCAGCCGGCACCTCGACGCCGAGCTCCTGGCTGTAGATGAGCCGCGCCAGGGCCCAGCAGTCGTGATCCTCGTAGGGCGTACCGACATACTTGGCAGCCCACGTCGATACGCTCAAGGCGTTTCTCGCGAAACGCTAGCTGGTCCGCTTGTGCAGCGCCGGGAAGTGCACCGGGCTGAACGACAGGAACGGAAACGCTTCCTGGATGAACTCGCTGAAAATCATGTCGAACACGAGCGTCTGAGCGTCGCCCCGCACCGATAGCACCGTGAACGGATGCGGGTTGAACTCGTACGTATCCGGGTCGCTCGCCGTCACGACGGCGATCAGGAACGACGGCCGGCCCTGCAGCCCGCGCACCGCCTGCACGATGGACTGGTCGACGCTCGATACCGTGAGCGTGCACCGCGGCTCCTTGTTCTCCTCGTCGCTCGGAAGCTCAGCGAAGAACGGGAACGCGTTGAACGTGTCGCCGTTCGAGACGACATTGACCGCGTTGTTGCAGAGCCGGATCGGCTCGGCCAGGTCCGCGTGATCTATCGTCAGCAGCTCGATGAATACCTCGGACGTCGACTGCGCGAGCATGGCGCGCATCGCGTCGTGGGAGATCGTGCGTGGCACGCGGCTACTCTGTGTACTCGAGCTGCAGCGCCACGCGCCAATAGAGGTCCTCGCGGATCATCTGTGGCTGAGCGATGACGAAATATTCACGCGAGACGCCGTCCGGATCGTCGAGCGCGAACGGTATCGTCCCTTCGAACAGCACCTGCCTGAAGAAGTCGTTGAACGTCAGCCGCTGGGAGTCGGTCATCCGCATCGCGGCCGTGACGCGAACGACAGCGATCGTCGACCGTCGGCGCAGCTTCGGCGGGCCGACGTCCATGGTCTCGCGGATCACGTTGTCCACCGGCGCGATCGAGTAGCCGTCCTGCAGGAAGCGCTGCGGCAGGTCGGGCGCCCAAGGAATAGCGGACATCTACCGCCTCCCGGCCAGCGCAGGCGCGAGGCCGAATCGGCCCCGGAATGTGTCGTCATGGGCACCGCTCGCGAGATTCCGATCGACCATCTGCCCGATCGTCACGAGCAGCTCGGACATGCCGTTGCTGCGCTCCCGGCGCTCAGTCGTCACCTGCGCGCCCACGTGGTTGTGGACGACGACATTGAGGCCGCCGCGGGCGCCGCCCATCTTGTCGACGGTCCCGCCGCGGCCGAAGCGCACGAGCTCGGGACCGCGCTCGCCGATCATTAGCGGCTGGCCGGCCGTGAAGCCTCCGCCCGAGGCTCTGGCGGTGGGCTTGCCGAACATCTTGCCGAGAATCCCTGTGTTGTCGCCGACGGCGCCGCCGAACGCGCCGAACAAGGCGCCGACGAACTGCTCGGAAAAGAACCGCGCCGCCATGCGCTTGAGCAGCTCGTCCCACTCCTGGTCGATGCCGAGAAACGCGCTCGTGAGGGCATCGGAGAGCCCCGCGGCCAAGGAATCACGAAACGTGCCGAAGCTCGTATTGACCTTGGCGAGCTCCTCCTCGACGTCAAGCAGGTCGATCGTCGGCGTCATCTTGACCGGCACCTTTGCGATGTCCGGCAGCTCGATCTCCTGCAGTCCGGGCTTCGTCGGGTCCAGCAGCTCGAACTTCGGTTTGACCCGCAATTCTATCGGGCCGATGCGGTTCGAGAGCCGGATCTTCTCGAGCTCGGCGTTGACCTCGGAGACGATGGCGTCGCCCGTCGGCGCAACCGGAACCGCGCCGCCCGCACCGAGCCCTAGCGACTGCTGCTGCAGATGCCGCAGTTCGATCAGCTTGGCGATCGCTTCGTTCAGTTCCTCGAACTCGAAGTCCTGCAGGAAGCCTTCGCGCGCGAGATCGCGACGAAGGTCGATGAATTGCTCAAGCTTGCGGATTTCGCTTTCGAACGGGACCGGGGAGGTATTGCCGAGCGCGGCACCGATGCCTCGGGCGGCAGCGGCGCTGAAATCCGCCAGGGATGAGAGAGCGCCAATGAGCCCGCTGTCCGCGATCGCCACCTTGAGATCGAAGACGGCGGTGCGAAACCGCTCGTAGGCGGCCGCGGCGTCGTTCGCCGCAGACTCGACCTCTGGCCCGAACGTCGAGCGGAGCTCGCGCGCCATGGCCGGCAGCAGCTCCTCGGCCGTGAGCTTGCCCTGCTTGAGCATCTCGTCGAGCTTCGCCGTCGTGACGCCGATCGACCGCGCAGCGATCTGAAAGGCTCCCGGGAGCCGCTCGCCCAACTGGCCGCGAAGTTCCTCAGCGGAGACCTTTCCCTTGGAGATGATCTGCTCGATGGCTGTCAGCGCACCGCCGGTCTGCTCGGCAGAGAGCCCAAGCACGCGCGAGGCCTCCGACACCGCAACGAAGATGTCCCGTGACGCTTGGCCGGCCAGTGTCGTGCCGCGCGCCGCGGCCGTCAGCTTCGTGTACTGCTCGGCCGCCGACTCGAGGTTGAGCCCAAGCCGATCGGCCTGCTCGCGGACGAAGGCCAGCTCGGCCGCGCTCTGCGCCGCGGAGCCGGTGGCCGCACGCAGACCGCGCTCGAAGCGCTCCATCTGCACCGATGCGCGCGCAATCTCGCCGGTGAGACGGACGACCGCCGTCGCCGCGAACGCGCTTACGAAGACACGGGAGACGGTCTCGACACGGCGCTGCATCCGCTGCAGGTTCGTCTCGACCTGGCGAAAGGCGAGGTCCGTTCGGTTCTCGCCCTCGATCCGAAATCGGACGCGCTCAGCCATGCTTTCTCCGATCGTTCACGATCTGAATCCAGGCCAGGTGCAGGCCGAAGACGTCGGCCGCCATGTCGAGCACCGATTCGAACGGCAGCTTGTAGTAGTCGACGACCGCCATGATTTCTTGCAGCACGGGGTCGCTCAGGATTTTTTTTCCGATTCCTCGGCGTTCGGCGTCTTGAGGTGCTCCCATATCTCCCGAGCGACGCGCGTGATCAATCCGGGAGGGATGGCCTCGAGATCGGCCTTGTTGGCGTCCGTGAACAGGCGCTTGCCGTCGGCGGTTTTGGCGAGCACCAGCACCGTCTCGAGGGACCAATCGATGCCGGCCGGAATCGCATTGATGCGCCGGTAGTCCCGCAACGACATCGTCGTCGACGCATACCAGGTCTCCTCGATTTCCGGCACCGGGATTTCGATGAGATCGGCGAACGCCGCCTCGCGAAAGGCTTTCAGCTTGTTGAGCGTGTCTTTGCTCACGGAACGACGTCCTCCACGATCTCGCCCGTCGACTTGCCGAACTCGAACGTGCGCTCGAGCAGCTCGTCGATGCCGCCGGAGTCCGAAACACCGAGCAGCACGCCGTTCGCGATCGTAATCCTCGGCAGGTTCGATTCGTTCCCCTTCGGGTACAGCACGATCGAGACAGTCGTCTTGTCCTCGAACGCCGCCATGAGCGCTTCCTGGCCGTTCGCGTCGGTCTCGTCCCATGCAACGGTGAGCGACCCCGTGCCGTCTGCGAACCCCGCGAGACTTGAGCGGGAGCTCTGCCCGAACACCGTTGCGTCGACCCGGTTCGCCGTCCGGTCCAACGTCCAGCCGCGAATCTGCGCGACAGCATTGCCGCCGACGTGAATCGCGCCATCGTTGCCTGTTGCAACACCCATTGCCTATACCTCCTAGTGAGTCGTCGATCCGGGATCGTTGGACGCGGTCATGTAGCGGAAGGCGTAGGCGAGCCGCACCGACGCGACCTCCTGATCGCCCTCGCCATGCCGTTCGAATTCGGTGCTCGTCAACATGCCTTCGTAGGCGAGCCCGCCGAGCTTGCGGGTAATCGTCTGCTCGATCCGCTCGGCGATCGCGTCGAGCGTGTCCTCGACGTCCGCGACGGCCGCGGCGAAGGCCTCGATGAGCAGATGGACTTCGCGGTCGAGCTTCCCGCCCATGGCGCCGGTCTGCACGGCCTCGCTCTCCGGGTCGTAGTAGACGGCGATCAGGGGAAACAAGGCTTCCTCCAGCGGGAAGAAGATCGTGCGCTTCACGTTGGCGCCGACGGATTCGATGCTCGCGTCGACGAGGTCCGCAACGATCTTGTCGCGGATTTGCTTGCGGACGTGGGTCATGCTTTCTTGAGCCGCACGGCAATCGTTCCGACACCGTCGTCGTCAAAGGTGCCCATGATCGGCACGAAGGACGCGCCGGCGCGCACGATGACGGTATCCTTCGTCAAGTGCTTGAGGTCTGGAGAGCGTCCAGTGATCTGGACCTCTCGCGCGCCGCTCGAGTGCAGGCCGATTGCGGCGTCGACGAGATCCTGCTGCCAGACGACCCACGTCGACACGCCGTCGACGTCGACCTGTTCGCCGACCGCCTGGATCATCGCCAGGCGGTCGGCGTCAGAGATCAGCACGGGAGCCGATCAGGTCGCGTACTTCGGCGTGCCGAGGATCGTATACGTGGTCGGACCGGAGTCCGTCGTCACCGTACCGACGATCTTCAGGAAGCCGGCGAGCTGCGTCGTGTCGAACACGGCCATCTGCGTCAACGGCTCGTTCTCCTCGTCCGCTGCGTCCAGCGCGCCGCTCACCGGCACAACTGCCGCCTCTCCCGTGCCCTCGTCGTCCGAGGCCGTGAGGAACGAATACGCGACGGAGCCGCCGGCGCCGATGATGCCGTTGCTCACTATCACGGCGATCTGGCCCTCGTACCCTGTGACGTCGATATACGCACTCGTTGCCGCGGCCGTGTCGGCCGGATCCGTCGCGAGCGCGCCAATGACGTTCATCGCACCCAAATTGAACATGGTCTCTCTCCTTGCAGATGCCGAAAGCTGAAACGATCAGGCCGCGCCGGATTGCTCCTTGCCGCCCTTCTTTCGCCCCATCCGGGGCTCCGGAAGCTCGGTCTTGTGGACCGGCTTCACGTCCGCCTGGACGAACTCGACCTTGTTGGCGGTGCGAAGCTCCGTCGCGACCCCCTTGTCGAGACCGAGAACGGAGCCAGGTGCGAACACCTTGCTCTGATGCCGAAAGCCGCGAAGCACGCGGACCTGCTGCTGAACTGCCATGGGTGATTCCCTCTACTGGATTGGAGATGGTTCGCGATCAGCTGATGCTGGTCGTGATCGAGAACGCGGCCGGATAGCGGACGCCGACATCGACCGAGTACATCGCGCGCACGCCGATGATGCCGGCCCCGAAGCTCGCGTACGGGTTGGTGTCGACTTCGAGCACTCCCCACTCGCCGATGACGAGCTTCGACCAGTCGCCGAAGTACATCGTCGATGCGGCCACCTGGTTCGATGACATTGCAGGGAAACCCTGCATCGTGCCGCCCCAGATGTTGCCGACCCACAGCGGCGAGGCCGTGTTGGCGTACGCAACCTCGGCAATGAGCAACGCCGCAACGGCCGGCGTCGTGACGTAGCCGCCGCGCATCGGCATCACGTTCGCCGTCGCAACGTCCGTCTGCGACTCCAACACGCCGGCCAGGCCGAGCGAGGCTCCCGAAACGGCACCGACGCCGGTCACGTTGTCGAGACCGAGCGGCTGACCGCTCGCGCCCGTGCCGCGCAACGCGGCGACGTCCACGGCGAGTGCCACGACCGCAGCCAGGTCGGCATTGACCAGCCCCTCGACGTCGAGCGACGCCTGCAGGAGCAGCTTCCGCGACAGCTCCGTGTACGCCGAGACCGTCTTCGGCGACATGGCGAGCTGCACGAATGCCGGCTGGCTTTCGGTCGCCGAGTCCGTTTCGCTCGTGAGCCACTCCGCCGTGGCGGCTGCGCTCTGCCGCGGGATCGTGATGTTGTCGCGCAGCCCGGAAAGTCGCGTCGCGCCCATGCGGAAAGCGACCGAGATGTTGCGCAGGAGCTCGTCGAAGCCCATGTTGCTCGTTTGCACGAGGAACCCGCCGGAGCCCGGCACCGCAACTTGCAGGTCCCGCTGGAGGTGCGGGAAGCGCTGCGCGAGCGCCTGAAGGTCGGTCGGCAGCTGCCGACGCTGGACCTCGAGCGGAACGTAGAAGCAGCCCGGAGACTGCGCCTTGTCTGTGCGCTTGGCGATCGTCTCGTGGCACTCGAGCTCGTAGCCGGCCTTGCGCCAGTCGTTCGTGTGGGCCGCCAGGATGGCACGGCTCAGGCTGTACTGCCGCGCCTCGCCGTCGCTGATGCCAAGCGCCGAGATCGAAGCCGGCGAAGACTTACCGCGCTCCTCGAAGATCTTGAGCAGATCGTCGGCAACGCGGTCGAGCGAGAAGCCGCGGGCGATCCACGCCTTCGCGGTGTCCTCACCGACGCCGTTGATGCGCGCGAGGTCGAGAATCGCCTTTTTGCGCTTGGCCTCGCTCTCGACAGCGAAGTTCTCGTCCGCTTGCTGCTTGGCGCGCTCGATTTTGGCACTCGCCTCTGCCGCAGCAGCTTCTTCGGCGGCGGTCCCAGTGGTCACTTCTTCGTCCATCTCTCTACTCCTCTGTGATTCGCGGAACCGTTCCGCTGACTCTGAATTTCTGCCGATGCCGACCGACTGATCGGCACCCGCGCCGACGACCGACCCTTCGATCGGGCGCCACTTCGTCCACTCGACGCGGGCGACCTTGCCGTCCTCTTCGATCCGGCGGATCTCGATCGGCGACGCGCTGATCGACATATCGGTCAACGTGCCCTCGTCGACCATGCCGCGGACGAGGGTGGCCTCCTCGTTGACGCTCGAAAAGCGCAGCTCGCCGACGAGCCGCTTGCGCTCGATCTTCACGTTGACGATGCGGCCGATGATGCTTTTGAGGTCGTACGATCGATGCGCCGCGACCAGCGGCAGGCCGCGCTCCGCGGCGCCGCTCAAGTCAATGTTGCCGGCGCCATGCAGCAGCACGTTCGGTGGCCCCCAGTACCAGTCTTTGACCGGCGTCTCGCTCGACAGCGACACGCGGTACGTGACCTTCTTCTCGTCCTTGTCGTCGAGCAGTCGCTCGATGCGGAACAAGCGGGTGACGACGCTTTCGTCGTGTTCCGGGGGCTTATCGCGTTGGATGATCATTTCACTACCCTCATCGGTCGGTCTTCGTCTTCCGGATCCTCGTCGGCGGGATCAGGTTCGGCCGGCTTGGCCGCGGCCGGTTGCTTTTGCTCGTAGGCCTCTGGGTCCGTGTCGAACTTGAGCCCCTTCTCCTTGGCGTTCTGGAGCTCCTGCTCTCGCTCTTCGTCGACGTCCTCGATGTCGTCGCCGCCGCCGGTGGCCGCGATGACCTTCGTGCGGGTCGTGAGACCGGCCTTGATCGCCTCTTTGAAGGCGGTGACTTCCTTCGTCGGGTCGACCCAGGACCAGCCGCGGGGCTTGTATTTGACGGATTCGAACTTCTCGCGGTTGGTCGCGTATTCCTGGACCGCGACGCCGGGAATGGCGCGCGCCAGCACGGCCTGCTGTAGCCACGCGCGGTGCACTTCATCTCGGAATGCCCGGATGAACCACATCTGCAGCACGCGCCACAGGTCCCTGTCGTCCAGCAGAGCCAGCCGGCTCGACGAGTAGTTGCTCTGCGAGTAGTCGCGCGACAGCGACTCGTAGCTGACGCCCGTGCCCGCGGCGACCTCGCGCAGCATGTAGCGCATGAACGGATCGAGCGCCGAGTTCGGCCGGTTCGGCGTAAAGAAGCTGAACTTCTTGCCCGGCGGCGGCCGCAGGATGATGCCGGGCGCGATCTCGGTCTCGAAGGTGCCGTCTTCCTGCTTTTCTGCACCCATGTCGAGCGGGTCGGCGCTATCGTACGAGCCAAGGTAATTCGCCGCGCCGCGGGCAGCGACGAGCTCAGCCTCCGAGTAGCCGTCCATGTCATTGAGCTTCCGCGCCACGGCGTGCAGCCACGGGATCCCTCGCGTCTGCGGCCAGCGCTCGACGACCCGAAGATGGATCATCTCGTTCGCGGGGATCCGCCGAATTTCCTCGCTCGAATATCTCGACTGACCGGCCGGATAGTGGAAATCGGACGGGTGCCGGTCTCTCACCCAATAGGCAATCGGGCGGTAGTAGGGGTCGACCTCGATCCCCATCCGAATTTCGTTCGCGCTGCCGACGACGTGCGGATGGATGCCGTGAGGCACGCGCTCGGACTCGATGAGCTCTAGCGCGAACGGCACGTCTGAGCCCCCGAAGGGCTGCCGGTGCATGCGGATAAAAACTTCGCCGGCCTCGAACACTTCGCTCATGAGCGCTCGCTCGAGGTCGGAGAAGTGAAGGCCGCCACCTGTGTGGCAGAATTCGGCCCGATTCCAGCGCTTCCACACTTCCTCGATCGACGTGTTGACCTTGGTCATCAGCCGATTGCGCGTGCTCTTGACCTGCGCCTGCAGGCCCATGCCGCCGCCGATGACGTTGTTCACGACCACGACACGCGCACGCTTGGCGTATGCCGAGTCGCGGGTCAGCGCCCGAGACCGCGCGCGGAGGTTCGTCAGGCTCGAGCGAATCTCGGTGTCGGCGCTGCTGGTGGCGGTCACCCAGCCGGACGTGAGCCTGGAGGGCTGGGCCGCCGAGTACACGCGCTGCACGGGCACGGGCGGGCTGTCCGTCTTCGAGAAGACGGACTTGAGCCAGTCGAGGGCCTTCACGGTCTGCCGAACCTGATGAAGACGCGATCGGCGCCGCCGCCGGCGTCATTGGCGGCCGCGATCTTGAACCGATCGTAGGCCTTGAGGAGATCGTCCCAGCTCATGCGCGAAAGCGACTGCCCCGCAATCGTGAACGACAGGTGGTCATTGGTCGCTCGTCCCTCGATCACGGCCTGCAGGGCCTCGAACGCCCGCTGGTTGAAACTGCGGTGGTCGATGGCCTCGTTGGCCAGGTTCGGTTCGACCTCGAGCTCGCCCGAGGCGATCGTCTTGACTGTGCTGCCATCGGTGACCCTCGCTATCCACTCGTACGAGCCGTGCTTGTAGCCGCCGGTCGTCGCCGCATCGACCGAGACCGCGTGATCGTCGCCGTCGGCAGACGCGGCCACGCTGAACTTCGCGGGCCCGCTGAAGTAGTAGGTCAGCGTCCAGGTCGACGCCGGATAGTCGCCAAGGCTATCCGTCCAGCTCCACGTGTCGCCGGCCGTGAGTGACTGCGGGATGTTCATCGCTGCGTGGCGAACCTTTTGTAGAGCTTGTCGTAGACCGCCCCGAGCGCGGCGAACCGTTGCTGATCCGTCATTCGCTTGTGCTCGAGATCGTCGATCACGACGTGTAGTCGATCTAGGATTTCTCGATCCTCCGCGCTCGGGACGCGCGACTGGAACCATGTCACGGAGACGAATCGTTCGCCCTTCGTGACCGGGAGCACCCAATGCGGGCGCCAGCACTCGTACACGACCGCGTGACCCGGCGGCGCCTTGACCCTGGCGTGCAGCCCGTTCGGCATCACGCCGTCGATGCAGAGCTCGCCGCCCTCGTAATCGTCGTTCAGGAACAGCGTCATCGCGAGATCGGTGCGGACCGTTCCCATGTAGGCCGAGTCGGCGTGCACCTGGTACTGCCCGCCCTCGCCGTAGCGGCTGAAGCGCGGGGCGTAGGCCGACTCGAGGAACTCCCGCTGATAGAGCGGGCTATCGATCACGGCCTTCATGATGGCGTCGAGGTGCGGCCGCGCCGCTTCGCAGTCGTTGCGGAGCTCCTGGGTGACTTTCACGCCGTCGTTGCCGCGCGCCGTCTTGCCTTCCGTCCATTGCTGGTCCCGAATCGCCGCCACGATCTCGGCGCAGCGCGCGGGAGCCAGGAGCGGATACAACCTCATGCGATCACCATTGCGTCGTCCAATTCCTCCGCTTCGGGGGCTTCCGTGGTTTCGAATCGTCGTCGGCGACGACCTCGCGTTCGACGCGGTCCTCGATCGGGCGCGCCCATTCCGGCGGCTTGTCCCACTTGATCGTTTCGGCCTTCAGGATGATGCAGGCTGCCCGGTTGTACGCGTGCAGGTCGAATGCCTCGTTCGGAGCGCTCGTCGCCCGCTCCCATCCCTTCGCGGTCCGCGTCTCGGCCGTGATCTCGGTGAAGTACTCCGGGTCCAGCCAGTCGGGCAGATGCACGAATCCCGGCCCGTACTCCTCGCGGCCGAGATCCCCAGCGACGCCGTCCTTGATCTGGTTGACGTTGAGCAACCACACCGGCACGTCGCCGCGGCCGGCCTGGCGATCCTTGCGCGCGCGGGCATCCGGATACGTGAGCGCCGTGCGCTGCGCGTTCAGGTTGCCGACGCCCTTGACCAGCATGAACAGCTTACCCAGGCCCTTCGCGCGCATCGTCCGCCAGTAGCGGTATGCCTTGTCCGTCACGCCGTCTCGGCCACCGGAGTCGCAGAGCACGAGCACCGGCTTGAGCTCGATCTCCGTGTCGACGACGCGATAGCGCTTCGCGACGACCTTATCCTCGAGGATGAACCAATCCTCGACGTACGCCGCCGGGTCGAGTACCGCAAAGCCGTCTTCCTCTTCACGCCGGCTGCGGCTGATCGTGAACCGCTCGATGAGCCACGACTCGAGCCCGACGCCCCATCCCATGACGTGCACGACGAAGCGGTGCGCCTGGACGTCGACGGCCGCCGTGAGAAACCGAACGCCGGCTGGAATGGCTCCGCGCGGCCAGGATTCGAGCCGCTCCATGAACTCCTCCGGTGTCCGGCGTTTCGCGGCAGCGCGCGGCATGTACGGCGCGCCCTGGTCCTGATAAGTCGTGTTTCGCAGCGGAGATTCGTCGCCGGTGCGCACGTACGTCAGGACCGCCTGCAGGTACTTGTGGAGCAATCCGTCCCAGCGCTGATACGGTGCGGCGGCGCCGCCGAGCCAGTAGCTCGCGTAGGGCGTCCCGCGGCGCTCACCTTCGACCGTGCCGTCCGCGCGCACCGTTTGCCCCTCGTGGATCCACACGCCGCGCAGATTCATTTCGCGCCGATGCGTCATATCGGCCGCGGCGCCACAGTGCGGGCAGATCACCTTCGCGTAGCGCGCCGCGATCGACATCACGTCCTCGGCCAGCACGAGCTTCGTGAGTTCCTTAAACTCCGGCAGCGCAAACGGCTTTAAGCCGGGAGTCGGCTCCCAATACTCGCCACAGTGGACGCACGGCCAGTACCACCGCGCGCGCGTGCCCATGTTGTAGAGCGACAGGATCCCGTCCGCCGGCGGCGCTTCGTGCGCGGTCTGCGCTCGCCACTTCGGGTCGTCGTAATCCTCGCCCGGCGAGCTCTCGGCGAGGCACTTGCCGCGGCTCATGTACGTCTGGATCCGCTTGTACGCGAGGTCCCACAGCGTCCCCTCGCCGCTCACGTTGTCGCGGTTCTCCGGCCGGTCGTAGTCGGTGAGCAGGACGTACTTGATCGTCTTGCTCGAGAGCTGGCTGACCGCCGGCCAGCCGAGCTTGAGCACCATGCCCGACCGGAAGAACTTGTCGTACGTGTTGTCGTCGCGCGCCCGCGGGCTCAACCGCCGTGCGAGCTCGGGGCTGTGCCGGATGACGCGATCGACTTCCATGCGGCTGAAGTCGCGCGCCGCATCCTGCGACATCTGCACGACCAACGTGTCGCCCGGCGCGCACGTGACGACGTACGACACGGCCGCATGGATCAGACTGAAGGTCTTACCCGTGCGCGCCGGGCCCACGAACATGATGCCGGTGTACTCACGGCCCGCGATCAGATCGAGCGGCTCGACCATCATCGGCGCCTTGGCCGCCGCCCAGGGTCCACGATCGTTCGACAGGTACTCGGTCGCCGCCTCGCTCGGCCTCAGCCGCCGCGGCGGCCGCACGAGCTCGGCGACGCCGCGCGTAACGTCGCGCGCTCGCGCGTACGGCGCGCTCAGGCATCCCAAGATCGCCAAGGCAGTCAGCCGGCCTGACTGTCTTGATCGCCTTCGAGCGACCAGGCCCAGCCCTTGCCGGCGCGCTTCGCCGCGATCGGCATCTTCGCCTTCGCGCGTCGCAGCGACGTCTCGGAGATCCCGGCAGCCTGCGCCTCGGCGATGAGCTCAGCCGCTGCGCGCGGGCCCTCGCGCAGCGCGACGATCAGGAAGTCGGCCGCGGCATCGGCTGTCGTGGGCTCGCGTGGCGCGGTCACTTGACGTTTCGCGTCTGAATCCGCGGGCTGCTTGACGCGTTTCTCGCGAAACGCCTCCGCCGGCTCCTCGACGACGTCGTCGCCCTCGCCGGCGGCGCTGAGGCGCTCGTACATCGCTTCGCGGACCTCGTCCACGGTCTGCTCGATCCGCTCGAGCTGCTGCGGCGTCGCGCCGCAGTCGCGCTCGAGGATGTCCGGCAGCGTGTCGAAGAACTCGACCGCGATCTTCAGCACGCCGGCGAGCTCCTGCTCGAGCTCGAGAGCCGGCACGACCTCGCCTCGGCGCTGACGCACTCTGAGCTCGATCTCGTCGGCCTGCACGCGGGCGCGCCTCTGAAACTGATTCTCAGTCGAGAACGCTGAGAACAAATCGGCGATTCGGTAGTAGCGCCGCCCCTTGTTCTCGACAACCGCGTCTATCCCGGCCGCGACGACACGGGTCTTGATGCTCGTGGCGTCGCCCCCGACCCACGTCGCGAACCTGTTGATGGTCGCGATGTCCTGTTCGTCGATCGCCGGTGATGCACCAGGCAGCATGTCGAGTTGTGGTGCAGCTGATCCGTGAGCCATTTTTTTGCGCTAGCGTTAGTTAGTCATGCTATCTAATAGCATTAGAAAACCTGTCTGTCTTAGGGGCCGGAAAACTGTCGAAAACCGCGCGCGGCGTCGCT
>Ga0299906_10000704_pt1 | contig 29900 bp, 25 predicted proteins | sample RVTome_14_FD_200259 | JGI IMG/M metagenome (GOLD analysis project Ga0299906, IMG submission 200259) | Soil microbial communities from uranium-contaminated site in the Upper Colorado River Basin, Wyoming, United States - RVT145D125 (version 2) ...
CTGGAGAATCGGTTCCCAACGATGAATTCGCCCGGATTCGGTTGAAGCAGGCCGACTTTCATGGCAACTGGAACTACTCGATCCTATGTCGATGAACTGTAACTCTTATTGATCGGCGCGCCCTAAGAGACTACTTCGTTAACGCTCTGCGACAATGCCAGAAGTATCTTGCGCTGCTTGACCGACCAGAGACTCGAAATAAGCTACGAGACAAATACGGCATTTGGTATGAGGATCCAAGAATTGTCTTGCTTGTCGGGAAGCAGCAGTACCCTGAGCAAGTGCTTAGAGCTATCAATGACCAGTACGACTCACGGATCCAACTGCGTAGCTTTGAGGAACTCATTGCAAAGGCGATTTCAGAGAAAACTGCTTTCTTGCAGAAACTTGCTGACGTCAATGGCAGGACGTCTTGAGCAAGATTCAGTCGGAATGTTGTTTTGTCAGGTAGTCCGAGAGGAAACGTAGGCGAGAAAACTTGGTTCCTTTGGCGGGAAGATATTCGGGCGCAGTTGGTCAAAGTTCAAATGGTCGGTCACACACCAGGAACTGCCCTCAAACTGCCCTCAAAACGCATCACGAGACGGTAAAAAACCGTGGAGGAACAGGATATCGCCGAGACGGGCGAAGTCGTTGTCGCTTCGGAGGTTGGGCGATAAACTGAGGTTCCGGCAGAGGTTGAGGAATCGGGGCAGAACGAATCCCCCCCTCTCCGATGGCGTCGCACTCCCGATGGGCGGGGGCTTGATTCGAATGCCGCGCCGCGCGTCCGCCGGATGGGGTGAACGGCGCCGTCTTCGTTCATCGCATCGAAGCCGGGCGCGAAGACAACATATAGTCCTGCCAATCGCGCCAGGGTTGCCCGAGGAAGTAAACCGTGCTGTCGCCGACGCGCCGCTGTCCGCCGTAGTTCTCACGGACCCACGCCCTTAGCGGCGCCAGGGAGCGGCCCTCGACGGTTGGCTGTGCGTTTCCCGGCGGCTCGGCCAGCGACACCCCCGCCTGCAACAGCAAATACGGCTCCGGCCCGGCGTCTGGCTGTCGCTCGATACCGACGCGCACGCCGGTGGAATCGACGATCAGCCCCGGCGGATTGGATTTGACGTGATCGATGATCCGCTCCATCGGCGGATCAAGCAGGCGAATATTCCCGCGAAAGATGTCGATCGTGTGCCCGATCTCCAGCGGCGTGACCCGCCGGGCGTAAAAGCTGGCCGCGTGATCGGTCGGCCACACCATGACGCGGTCGCCGTCGTCGCTGTTGGCGCGAATCGTCGTGACGCGCCCGGCCATCGCCTCCGCCTGTGCCCGATAGGCCGCGCGTGCCGGACACGACGGATCGGACAGAAACGTAAAGTGGTCGCCGAGTTGCCACGCACCAAACGCCCCGACGACGGCGGTCAATCCCGCGACGGCATGTTGCCGGCCCGCATCGCGCAGACCGTCCAGCGCGATCGCCGTCAGCACCGCGGCGGGCGGCGCGGCCTGCAAGAGATAGTGCCCGTAGCCGTGCGGCGCGATAAGAAAAACCGCCAGCGACAGCGCCGCATAGACGACGATGAGCGCCAGGTCCGGCGGCATCGGATCAACGTCGGCGGTGTTGGCCGTTGGGCGCGAGCGGCGATGAACCAGACGGGCAACGACAGCTATCGCCGCCGGTCCGATGATCACCGCCGCCAGCCGAAGCTGTTCCCACACGCCGCGCCAATGCTCGACGGACAGCCATCGCGGCCCGCCGGCTTCGGAGTTCGCGACCGCCCGATGCAGATCGTGCACCACCACCTGACGCCAGAACTCGTCGACGTTGCCGGCCGTCATCATCCAACCACAGATAACCATCCACGGACCCGCCGCCCCGAGCCACAGCCAGGGGATGGATCCTCTCTGGATGGGCCGATTCGGCCGCTTCGCCGACAGCAGGATGCCGGCGCCGGCCGCCAGCAACATCACGACGCCCGTCTGCTTGAACATCGTCGCCAGCCCGCACAGCAAGCCGACGCATATCCAGCCGCGTCCCACGACGCCGCGCCGCAGATAGCTCACCGCCAGCAGGCACGCCGAGACTTCGAACACGGCAACGAACTTCTCCGCATTGCATCCCCAGTCGGCCAGTACGCGGTGGCAAAAAATGAAGCTGAAGAGCAATGCCGCCGCCGCGCTGGCCACGACCGAGGCGTAGCGCCGCGCCAACAGGTAGGTCAGTCCCCCGGCCGCCAGAGAAACGACCGCGTCCATCCAGAGCAGCGGCCAATCGCGCGCCCGGCCGAACAGCCATTGGCAAACGGCAAAGGCATGGAAAACGCCCGGCGGCTTGTTATCCCACAGGTCACGATACAGCACCGCCCCATCCAGCAGTCGTCCGCCGATGTAGGCCCAGATGCCGGCGTCGGTCTGGAGGGGAATCCCATCCCAGACCAGTCGATTCCAGATGACGTGGCCCGCCGCGACGGCCAGGAGAAACGCCGGCAAGCCGGGCCCGGTCGCCGCAGCGCCGCCCCGGTCACTTGCGCCTTGAATGGATAACCCGGATGGGCCGCCGGCGTCCGTCACGGTGGGGCATTCTATCCGCTGGCGACCGCGATCCGACCGGCCGACCGCCACATTTGGCGCCCCCGAAAAAATATTTCCCGCCGGATCGTGAACCCTGGATAGGTGTCGAGTTTTTCCTGTTAGGCACGCCGCCGGGACGGCTGCCGGTCGCGGTTTCTATTTTTCACACGATTCCGTGGGAGGTCAGAGCATGTTTGTCCAACGCCCCATCATCATCGTCAAGCTGCTGGTCGTCGCCATTCTGGCCGCCCCGGCCGGGCTTCGGGCCGAGCCGGGCCATGACGGATCCCTGATCGAGGCCTTTTATCTCGAGAAACAGGACCGCGATTTTTCCGCCGCCCGCAAGCTCTACGAGCAGGTGGCCTCGCGCAGCCGCAGCGCCGCGGACCAGCAGGCGGCCCGTAGCGGCGCCGCCCGATGCCGCGACGCCCTGGCGGCCCAGGATTTCGCCCGACTGATGCCGGCCGACTCGCTCGTCTATCTCGAGCTCAATCGGCCGGGCGAGCTCATCGAAAAATTCGCCGACATGATCGGCCTGACCGGGCCGGACATGCAGGCCATTCTGGCTCAGCGACCCAGCCATGCCACAAACGCCCCCTTTCATATTCCCAGCGAGATCATCGTTAGCCCCGCCCTTTTCAATCACCTGCGGAGCTTCGGCGGCGCTGCCCTGGCCCTCACGGAAATCGACATCGACGGTGATCGTCCGCCGAAGGGCGTGATCGTCGTTCACCACGGCGACACCGATGTGCTCAAGGGCCTGCTCGAAACGGCGTTTCAGTTCGCCCCCGTGGCCGAAAAAATCCACGGGATGCCGACGTTCGGCGCCGATGTCCCGGAAGTCGGGGAAGTCTCCGGCGTGCTCACTGAATCGCTGCTGATCGCCGGCACCGGCCGCGACCTCGTCGCCGGCGCCGTCCAGCGTCTCCTCGGCGACGACGACGACTCCCTCGGCGCCCGCAAGGATCTCGCCGAGGTCGCGGCCCAGCGAAAGGGCGCGACGCTCTTCGCCTACTGCAATCTGCACGGCATGATCGACCGCTTCATGAAGGGACTGGACGACAGTGACCTCAAGGACATGAAGCTCGTCGACGGCATCGTCGATTTCGACGCGCTGCGCTGGGCCACCTTCTCGCTCGGCATTCACGACAAGGCCCTCGGCCTGCAACTGGCCGTCCGCCTGGCCGACGACCATCGCTGCATCGCCTACAACCTCTTGCGCCTGCCGCCCATGTCGGGCCAGACCCTCGCCAAGGTCCCCGCCGAGGCCGCCGGTTTCTTCGGAATCGGACTGAATCCCGCCCTGACCCAGGCCGCCGCCGGCGCCGTCCGTGAGCGCGGCGCCGATCAGGCCGTCACCGGATTCGACATCTTCCGTGAATTCTTCGGCAACATCCGCGAAATCTGCGCCTACGTCGTCCCCGGTCAGTTCGTCAACGGCCAGATTCCCAACGTCGGCATCCTCATGGCGGTCAACGACGCCAACAAGTCGCGGGCCCTCTGGGATCAGTGTCTGACGCTCGCCGGGCTGGCCGGCGGAGATGACGCCCAGAAGCCGAAGCACATGAAGATCGGCTCGACGCCCGTGACGGCCTATGCCGTGCCAGACGTCGGCAGCATCTACCTCGCCGAGCTGGACGGCTGCATTGCCATCGGGCTGAGCCGCGCCGCCCTGAAGGCCGCAATTCGCGCCGCCGGCGGCAAGGGCAACCTGCTGGACGACCCGGTCATGGGCAAGATCGTCGCCGATATGCCGCGCGACTCGAGCATCATGATCGCCGGACACGTCGGTCGGCTCACGCAGGTCGCGGCGGGATGCGGCGAGGCCGAAATGGCGATGGTTGCCGGCCCCGCTTCCGAACTCTGCTCGCAGACGGTCGCCTGGATCGGTCTCGGCCAGGCGCCGAATCAGTTGACCCTCCGCGCCTCGGTCCGCGGCCTGCCGAACGTCAATGAGGCGTTGAAAAAATTCGCCCCGATGATCAACGGAATGCTGCCGGCGATGATGCCGCAGCACCGCCACGACCGCGATGAGGACGAACTGGCACGAGTCGACAAAAAGGCGCCGGCCGTCCAAAAGTCGCCCGCCGTCGTGAAACAGTAGGTCGGGTCATCGACCCGACAAAGCGGGATTGTGCATCGGTCTTCAAGGCGCTCCCGAACGATCGGGAGGGCGCGGCCACTGCCGAGCAGTTGAGCTCAAACGAGCCGCGCTCGTCCCCGGCCCGGTCTTCTTGCGGATCGTATCCCGGCCGAGTTTGAATTGTCTAATCGTGACTCTTGCCGCCCGCGGAGATACCGGCGGTGAAGCTCAGGTCATCCAAGCGCCCGAAGCTTCCCTCGCCGTCGCTGATAAACGCTATGGCCCAGGCAATGTCGGCAGCGCCTCGTGTCATCGTCATCAATTCGGATTCACCTGCATTAAGAGGATCGGTGACATACTCGGCCAAGAGGATGTCATTCGAATCGTACACCTGGAGCCGTCCAACTTCAGTCAGGGTCGGGGTCCCGCCGCCGAATATGATTTCGACGTAACTGACTCCTGAAGTGAAGTCCATGCGAAGACGCCGATCGTTGTTCCAGAAGGGAATATTGACATGGCCGAAGACTCGCAGCCCTGTCGGTGCGAAGCCCTGACCGTCGTCTGATGCGGTCACGGTAAACAACGGGATGGGCTCATTGTCGCTGCCCGTTGTCCAGAGCGTCACGAGCGGGTTCATCTGCGTCAGTTCGGTGCCGTCGACCGCGATGAACCAACCTGGCAGAAGTGGATGGGCCAACGATTCCCGATGCCGCAGGGAGGTTGAGGGGGGTTGGGAGCGAGCGGCCCGCGCCGTGGAGCGAACGCTTCGCGCCCTTCCGCGGCTCGTGCGAGATTCCCATCTCGTACGAGCCGCGGTACGCCACTTCAGGCCGCCGTGCGCGCACCCGCAATCCGGCGAAGTGCCGTTACCAGTTTTCGCGGTGCGTCCTTTCGGCGCTTATTGACGGTAATTGGACGAAGAATCGATGCATGGTAATAGCGTTCCTCGCCGGTTCTACGAACGTCGGTGACCGTCCCGCCCAATTCAACCCAAATCGAGCGAGCGTCGCGCAGGCTGAGCGCAGTAGAAATGCTCATTTCATTCTTCCTTTCTTAAATTGCGTGCCTGGAGGCACGCGGGCTAAACAAGCCGAGGCGCTTAGCGCCTGGCCATGATCAAAGTTTGAAGTCTGCTAGTCCCTTACCTCCTTCCTTTGCGCCCAAGCTCGACGCGAGGTCCGCCCCAACGATTGCCTTGGCGTCCTCGCTGAGGTCGTAGAAACTGATCGGCGAGTCGTCGTCGAACAGGCCTGCGCGCTGCCAGCGGTCCTCCATGCCGCGCCGAAAGAACGCGATCATGGCTTTACCCTTTCGGTTCTGCACGTAGTCGAGTAGGGGATAGTAAACGTCGAATGCGTCCGTGACGACGACGAGATGCGGGATCTCTCGCTCTCGCAGATTCCCTTGCCCGTCTTTGTCGTATGGGGCGGTCAACATCCCCGCCACGTAAGTAAGGCGCGTGGAGAGACGCTGATATGGGAATTCGCGATTCGGGAGGACAAACGCGTCGCGAAAGTCGGTCTCGTCAACTGTGAATCTTTGGCCGCGCAAATATGCGCAAAATTTCTGCTGTCCCTCGTGCTCCGGATTGATTGCAACGAACGCAAGCATTTTCTCGAACGGCGTCGGCAAGGACCCGCCTATCGAATGCGACCTCGACGCCGATCCCGACACAGAATGATTGCGCGATCCGGAGCCGGACCCCGATACTGATCGCGATCGTGCCCCCGAAGCCGAACCCGATGGTGATCCCGAGTCCGCTAGCAATCGGCGCAGTGCGTCGAGCAGGGACCCGTAATTGATGTTCCCCTGCACCTCGTAATCGTGCTGCTTAAGGTATTGTTGGAATGCAAAAACTGATGTGGCGTCAACGAGAAGTGCGCGACCCATGAAACGGTCTCCTTTCGTCTTTAAGGGCCGAACCGCTTATGCGGTCAGCCGAATCAATCTGCAAGCGGATACCCGCCAGCAGCAAGGAGTGTAGTCCGGACCCGGCCTTTGTCAATACCGAAAATGTCGATGGATCGGCCGCGCCAGCGAGCGAACCCTTCGCGCCATTCCGCCGATCGTGGCCGCCTTGGAGCGAGCGGCCCGCGCCTTGGAGCCGGTCATCCGCTCCCTGGAGCGATTCAGCCGTTAAATGGAGCGACTCGTCCGCTCCGTGGAGCCGTTCATCCCCTCCGTGGAGCGACCCGTTCGCTCCACCCGGCCACGGACGCACGTAAAGCCATTATGTACAGCAACTTACGGAGATTCTCCTGTCTGAACCGGATTCGCGGCACCCCCGTTTCCCGCTTGCGATGGGTCTTTATGGGGGACTACGATGGCCGTTTTGCAAGGAACTTGTTATGCCCGATTACATCCCCGGCGGCGATTCCGACATGGACTTGTATGATTCCAGCATTTGACGATTCCGGCTTTCTTCCGCCAGGCGTTCATCCGGCAACGCTTGCGGAAATCGAGGCGCGATTCGGGCGCGATTCGGAACTTCGCCGCGCGCAGATGGAGTCGGTGAGGTGGATGGTGGACTTGGCCGTGCGCGCCGGCGTCCAACGCATCGTTTTGAACGGAAGCTTCGTCACCGATATAATGGAGCCGAACGATGTGGACTGTGCCCTCTTGCTCGCAGCCGACTATCCGCGCGATGCGGCGGCCTCGGAGGAATTGGTCAAGGGTCTGCCGTTCCTCGAAATTCTGCGAGTTGAACAGCATGAGTTTGACCGCCTGCTTCACCGCTTTTTCGCAACGGATCGGCACGGCCTCGACAAGGGCATGATCGAGATTTCCCTATGAAACTTCAAAGCGTTCATGAACTCGAAAACACGCAGCGCAAGTTGAGCGAATTGGAAGAATCTTACGCGGCGGCCATGAAGAGGCCGATCGATAATGCCCATGCGCGTGAAGCAACGCTGACGTCGCTCCGACGGCTTATCAACCAGTTGAAAGAGGAGATCGCGCGGTACAAGGCGCATCAACCCTTGCAGCGCGAGGCGGCAAAGAGATGAAGCTGCGGCTGGAACACACGATCAGCTTCACGAGCGCAGCCGGTTGGCGGGCGGGGAAGTGCTCGGTGTTGTGCATGGCCTTTACATCCGACTTCCGCCATCCGACATCCCACATCGGCTTGGGGCCGTGGAGCGAGACGGCGACGGTGACGGTGGTGGCGTGACAAGATGGATGCGCTGCTCCCCATCCCGGCCGGCCGCTGCGCTTTATCGTTCGGCGGTGCAGAAGACGAGACCCGATGATGCTCGGTCGCTTGGCTTGGCTGGTGGGCGTAGCGCTCTTGGTGTTGGTTGTGAACGTCGCGGCCAGCATCTTGTACATGGTCGTTTACGGCCATCTGATCGACCCCGGCCACGAAAAGCAATACTACCACGACCACATTAAGGTCGCCGCACCGTATTGCAGCATCGTCGCCGGCATTCCGCTGATGTTCTTGGCGGGCTGGTGGGTCGGCGGTTGGTGGGAGGGAGAGTTCGCGGTCAAGGCGGCCTTGCTGGTCTGGTTGGCCTACGCCCTCATCGACATTGGCGTGCTGCTGGCAGCGGGGTTGACTGCGAGGATCGCCGTTCTGTTCGCCGTTTCGTTCCTGACGAAACTGGCGGCGGTCTACTTGGGCGCGTTGGTTGCAGGTCGTCGCGCCTAAGGAATCGCGCAGACATAAGTTGAACGATTGGCACTGGGTGCGCTCTGCCTGGCCTGAACCGCAGCTCAGTAGATCGTGTTTGTTGTTTCTATGCGAGCCCTAACGACACGCTCCACCTGACCGCAGCGACATTTTGGGGCGGGTGGCGTGCGCCCGCACTCGCCAAACTCGAATGGAACCCCCCGCATGGAACTCCTGCTCCCCCTCTGGCTCCCCATCCTCCTCTCCGCCGCCGCATAAACTCCCTTAACCGCGTGTCCACTTATCGTGGGGAAGCCCGCGTCGCGCTTCCCCCCCTCCAGCGCGACCCCACTCCCCTTCGCAAAGGTCTTTCAGGTCGCGGCCACCGCCGGCCACGGCCTCCTGAAGCTCTTGGCGAAATCGCACCGAAGGGGTAATTTTTCGAGACATGGTGATGACTCCTTTCCGGCCGCCCGTGGCGACCTCAAAACCGTTCCGTGGAGTCATCACCATACTTTTGTTTACAGCATCTTTGAAGCGCTACCGAAATGGCCGGCGTGGAAGCTGGGACGGGCCGCCGCGCAGAGTGGACGATCGACATCCCGCTCCGAGCGCTGTCGAGCCCGGCTGGCGGTGAGTTATCCGTCGAATCCGCGGCTGATCGTCGGGCACTGGTCGGTCGGGTTCGCCTAAAAAACATCGCCGAGGGCGGCTGTGCTCCATCGAGACCGACTCGTACCCATTGTCGTTGCCGTCGCAAGCCGGCTGCATTAGAATGTTGGGATGCGGCGAGAACTTGCGATTGTCGCCTGTCTAAGTTGGCAGGTGTCTGCCGCGGCAATCATGCCGCGCGTCGCAGCTTCGCCGGATGCGGCGCCGAAGCCGTGTTGCTGCTGCGCGTCGAGCCAGAGCTGTCAATGCGGCTGCGAGAAACCGGCCGACTCGTCGAGCCGTTTTCCGATTGAGTTTGTGATCTGCCCCTGCGGTGTGGATGCGACGATCTTGCAGTCGATTGGCGCGGTTCACAATGTTTCGCTTCGCGCACTGGACTGTGCGGCCTCACCCGGCGGCGTGACAGACGCCGACCTGGTACGAGTCCTGGAGCATCTTCATCTCTCATTCCATGGACCTCCGCCAGAGCTGCCTGCCATTTCCTCCACTATTCTCTTGATCTGATCGCTGTAGCGTATGCTCGGCGATTCCGAGTTGTGGATGCTACGCGCAGATTCTGCGCGAAACACGGCCAAGCGGCCCGTTGTGAAGCGTCCGCTGCATGAAAGCCCCGGTGCGGGCCGGCTAACCGCGCCACCAAGTTCGAGCGACACGTTCAAGACCGAGTCTTCGGGCCATCAGGTATGGAGTAGGTCTCATGGGGACAAGCGTCTGTCTTCATCACTTACGAGGGGTGGCGCTACGGAGTGGTTCGACATGCTTTGGCGAATGTGCGGAATGACGTTTGGTAGTGTACTGCTCCTCGTGGGATGCGCAAGTCTCGACCCTTCGCCCAAGGTCGAGGAGGCGATGGACCTCGCGGGGAAGCGCACGGGCCAGCGGCCGGATTGGACGGCGCCGTGGAGTGAAGACGCCCCGGCCTGGGCGGACAAGCCGGTCCTCTTGCTCGATGAAGCGTTGTTCACGGCGCTGCGTGAGAATCGCCAGCTCCGCGCAGATCTGGAAATGATCGGTCAGGCCAACGCCGACCTCGTCCAGGCCGGGCTGCTATCCAATCCCGTCATCAATTTCATGGTCATGTTTCCCTCCGGCGGCGGTCGAGCGATGCTTCGCTCCAGCGCTCTGCCCATGCAGCCGTTGGCGGATTTGTGGCTGATCCCCGCGCGGACCGAGGTGGCGACGGCCCAATTGCAGCAGGCCGTTCTGCGCGTGGCCGATCGAGCCGTCGAGACCGCTGCCGAAGTCAAGAAGTCGTACGCCGAAATCCAGTACACCCAGCGGGCCATCGAACTGATTCGGGAAAACATGGAACTGGTGAATCAGTCGACAAGCATCATCGAGATTCGTCAGGCATCGGGCAAAGCGAGCCGGGTCGAGGTGAATATCTCGCGGATTCGGCACGATCGTTTGCAATCCGACCTGTTGGCCATGCAGGCACTGCTAAGCCAGAAGAAGCACGAATTACTGGCGATGATGGGCCGTGCGGAGGCGAGCGAGGCATGGCGCGTCGAACATGAGGACGAGGCGAAAGCGCCCGTGGATGCACCGCCGCCCGAGGAGCAGGTCGTCCTTCTGGCGGCCGATCAGCGGCTGGACCTCAAAGCGATGCAGTGGACAACGGAGTCCGCGCTGCGACGAATCAAACTCACCCGTCGCGAGGGCTGGCCGGACCTGGCCGTCGGCTTCAGCTTCGAACGCGCACCGGGGCCGCGCTCGGCGGGGCCGAGTGCCAGAGCGAGGGCATTCGACGCGGCCGCAGCCGGATTGGAGCGGGGACTGGCAATTGAGCCGGCGATGCCTTCACTGCCGCGCTTCAGTCCCCGTGCGCGCCTGCCGCGCGAGGTGAAATATACGCTCGGCCCCATGATCGAGATGGAGCTGCCCATTTTCGATTGGAACCAGGCGCAGACCGCCAAGGCCATGCACGAGTATCAGCAGCGGCTCGCGGAATATGACGGGCTGTTGCAATCGGTCGTGCGCGACGTTCGGCAGACACTCGTCCGACAGGCCGAGGCGCACGATCAGCTTGTGCTCTTTCGCGAGGTCATCCTGCCGCAGGTGGAGGGCAATCTGGAACTGGCGCGAGAGGCCTACATCGCCGCGCAGACGGATCTGACCATTTACTTGCAAGCGCAGGAAGACGCGATCAGCACACGTATCCGCATGTTGGAGTTTCTCCGAGATCATCGCATTCGCGTTGCCGAGCTGGAGCGCGCCGTCGGCGGGCGATTGATTCTGTCGCCTCCCGGGACGCCGCCGACGGGCGCGGGTGAACATCACGAGGTGCCCCATGAACCATGACAACTCCGATCACGGACAGGACGAAACACTCGGTTCCCCACCCCGCTCTTCAAAACGGGAAAATGAGCCCTCGATCTGGCCGGAGGGGCTGCCGTTCAGCGCCCTGCGCATGAGGTCGGTCCGCGTCTTCCTGGCGATGCTCCTGGTGCTCGTGGTCTTCGGGATCGGCCGCCTGACCGGTGGCGGTCACGGCGATGGCGCGCCAAGCGCGACGGCGGACGCTTCGCCGGCCGACGCGGACGCGATCAAGTACTGGACATGCTCGATGCACCCGCAGATCAAGCTGCCCAAGCAGACTCCGTGCCCCATTTGCTTCATGGACCTCGTGCCGGTCCGCGCGGGGGGTCATTCCGATCCAGATGAGCCGGTGCTGGCGCTTTCGAACCGCGCCCGAATACTAGCGCGCATCGAAACGACCGAGGTCGCACTACGGACGATCCGCCACGAGATTCGCATGGTCGGCAAGGTGGCCATGGACGAAACGCAGATCACCTATATCAGCAGCTATCTGCCAGGTCGGCTGGACCGGCTGTATGTCGACTACACGGGCATCCTCGTGCGCAAGGGCGACCATCTCGCGGAGATTTACAGCCCGGAGCTGCTCGTGGCTCAGCGCGAGTTTCTGATGGCGATGGAAGCCGTGGAGCGGGCGGGGGCGAGAAGGGATTCACGCTCCAGTGAAAGTGGGCGAGACATCGGCGAGGCGACCGCCCAGTCCGTCATGGAGGCATCACGTCGCAAGCTCGAGCTCTGGGGCATACCGAAGGATGAAATCGAACGGCTCATTCGGGAGCGAAAGCCATCCGATCACATGCGGCTTGACTCACCGGTGGAGGGCTGGGTCGTCGAGAGACAGGGTTTTCAAGGAATGTACGTCGAGACGGGCACGCGGCTTTTTACCGTCGTCGATTTGCAGAGCGTCTGGGTCGTGCTCGACGCCTACGAGCTGGACGTGCAGTTCCTGCGATACGGACAGGGAGTCGAATTCGAGACCGAGTCCTTCCCCGGCCATCGGTTCACCGGTCAACTTGCCTACATCGATCCCGTGCTCAACGAAGCCACGCGCACGGTCAAGGTGCGGGTCAACGTGCCGAACCCGGATTTGCGGCTGCGTCCCGGCATGTTCGTGCGTGCCCATGTAAAGGTGCGATTGGGCGAGGGCGGCGAGGTGATCAGCGACCAGCTCATTGGCCGTTGGATATGCCCAATGCATCCGGAGATCGTTAAGGACAGTTTCGGACAATGTGACAAGTGCGGAATGGACCTCGTCGCGTCGGAAACACTGGGCTATGCCACGCAGACGACACCGGCACAGAAGCTGCCGGCCGTTCCTGCGACGGCAGTGCTGCTGACCGGACGCCGGGCTGTTGTGTACGTCGAGAAGGAGCAGGACGACGGACCGGTCTACGAGGGGCGCGTCGTCGAACTCGGATCGCGGGCAGGTGACTGGTATGTCGTGCTGTCGGGACTTCACGATGGCGAGCGCGTGGTGACACGCGGGGCGCTGATGATCGACTCGGCCATGCAGATACAGGCCAGGCCGAGCATGATGCAGCCGCCGAAAGAAGAAGTGAAAGCTCCGGAGACCGAATCGCGCGCCGCGGCCGGGGCGGCGTATCACCGCCTCGCTCTGCCGGTCGTTTCTGCATATCTGAAACTGACCGAGACACTCGCGGCGGACAACGCGGCCGAAGCCCGCGAGGCCGCGAAGGCGCTGCGCAATGCCGCCGGAAAGGCCAAACCCGACGGGCTGACGGGCGAACACGCCGATCATTTCGAATCACGCATGCGCGCCATCATCGATGCGACGCCGGAAGATGCCGCGATCGGCATTGAACCCCTGCGGCTGAAGCTGCCGGCCATCACCTCGGCCGTCGAGAACTATCTGCGGGCGTTCGGCCACGAGGGCGCGGGAGAGATCTACCGCGTCTATTGTCCGATGGCATTGAAGAACCAGGGCGCGTACTGGCTTCAGCCGCAGCCGGCGATTCGTAACGCCTACTTCGGCGCGTCCATGCTGCGCTGCGGCGAGGTCAAGGCCAGGATCGACCACGACGGAAAGGAGCGCCCGGCCAATGACTAGCCCCCCTGCTCCTTTCGCATCCGTCCCTGCCGGGGGTGACAACGTCCCGCCGCAATCCCGCGGACTCGTCGACCGCGTCATCCATTTCTGCCTGCATAACAAACTGGTTGTCTTTCTGCTTGTCGCCTTCGTCCTGTTCGGCGGATATCGGTTCATGCCCTTCGCCATTGAGGACGATGTAATCCCGCGCGATCCCATTCCCGTCGATGCCATACCGGACATCGGTGAGAACCAGCAGGTCGTCTTCACGGACTGGCCGGGGCGAAGCCCGCAGGACGTCGAGGACCAGATCACCTATCCGCTGACCACGCTGCTGCAAGGGACGCCGGGTTTCAAATCGATCCGCGCTTTCTCCATGTTCGGCTTCTCCGTGGTCTATGTCATCTTCGAGGAGGACTACGACTTTTACTGGTGCCGCTCCCGGCTGCTGGAGAAGTTGAACGTCGCTCAGCAGCTGCTTCCACCGGAAGTCGCGCCATCGCTCGGCCCGGACGCCACGGGCCTCGGGCAGGTCTTCTGGTACACGCTGGAGGGTTCGCACGGCGGCTTCGACCTCATGGAGCTGCGAAGCATCCAGGACTGGTACGTTCGCTATGCGCTTCAGGGCATCCCCGGCGTGAGCGAGGTCGCCGGCGTCGGCGGGTACGTCCGCGAGTATCAGATCGACGTCGACCCGGACGCCATGCGCGCACACAACGTCCGTCTTCAGGACGTCTTCATGGCCGTGCAGCGGGCGAACATCGACGTAGGCGCCGAGACGATCGAGTGGAGCGGCGTGGAGTACATCGTCCGCGGCAAGGGGTTCGTCAAGACGGTAGAGGACATCGAGCGGATCGTCCTGCGCGTCAGCGACAACGTGCCCATCTACGTGCGAAATGTCGCCAATGTACAGATCGGCCCGGCCCTGCGCCGCGGGATGTTGGACAAGGGAGGCGTGGAAGCGGTCGGCGGCGTCGTGACCGTGCGCCACGGAACCAACCCCCTGGAGGTCATCAATCGGGTCCACGCCAAGATCGAGGAGCTTTCGCCGGGCTTGCCGAAAAAGACGCTTGCGGACGGAAAGGTCTCGCAGGTGCAGATCGTCCCCTTCTATGACCGCACGTCGCTCATCCACGAGACGCTGGACACGCTGAACGAAGCGCTGATCGCCGAAGTGCTGATCACCATGTTCGTGGTGATTATCTTCATCATGCACTTCCGCAGCGCCCTGCTCATCTGCCTGAACCTGCCCGTCGGCATCATGCTGGCCTTCATCATGATGAAGTACGCGGGCGTTGATTCGAACCTGATGAGTCTGGGCGGCATCGTCATCGCCATCGGCACGATGGTCGACATGGGAATCATCCTCTGCGAAAACATGGTGCGGCACATGGACGAGGCCCCGGAGGGCGAGCCGCGCTCCGAAACGATCTACCGCGCCGCCAGCGAGGTCGGCGGCGCCGTGGTGACCGCCATCTCCACAACACTCGTCTCCTTCCTGCCGATCTTTCTGATGTTCGGCCCCGAAGGCAAGCTCTTCAAGCCGCTGGCCTATACCAAGTCGTTCGCACTGCTGGCGTCGGTCATCGTCGCCCTGACCATCCTGCCGGCCCTGGCGGAACTGATCTTCCGACGCCCGTCAAGAGATTCGAGGGATGCGGGTGCGGAAGCGGGCGCCAGAATCCTCTTTCGCACCATCGGCTGGTGGACCTGGCGCGTCGCCCTGCTTCTCGCGGGTGTATGGGGCGGGCTGACGATTCACGGCGCCGGGTGGCTGCTGGCCATCTATGCGACGTGGGCAATTCTCGAACCGTTCCTGCCCCCTCGCTCTCGTCGAGTCGGCGTCTATGTCTCCAGTTACGCTGCCGGCGCCGCCGTGCTTTACCTGCTGACCGTTCACTGGATGCCGCTGGGACAGGGCGTGGGCTTCTTCCGAAACCTGATCTTCGTTTTTGTGCTCAATGCCGTGTGGTTGGCGTTGCGCCTGATCTTCTTGGACTACTATCCATACCTGCTGAGTCTCTTCCTTCGTCACAAGGCGGCTTTTCTGGCGCTTCCCGCGGCCATGGTCGTCTTTGGCCTCGTCGTGTGGCTGGGATTCGGACGCACGTTTAGCTGGATGCCCACGCCCGATGTGGACACGGAGTCGGATCAACGATCTCTCTACGCGAGGGGCTGGTCGGCAGGCGTTCACGCCTTTCCCGGTTTCGGCCGCGAGTTCATGCCGCCCCTCGACGAGGGCTCGTTTCTCTACATGCCGACGATGATGCCGCACGCCGGCATCGGCTCGCTCATGGAGGCCGTTTCCGCGCAGGACAAGGCCATCACCGCGATCCCCGAGGTTGAATCCGTTGTCGGAAAGATCGGCCGTGCCGAGACACCACTCGACCCCGCGCCGGTGTCCATGATCGAAACGGTCATCAACTACAAGTCGGAATACCAGCGCGACCGTCGGACCGGCGAGATGGTCCTTGACGAAAATGGCCGCCCCATCCGCCAATGGCGCGACCACATCAAGAGCGCCAAGCACATCTGGGACGAAGTTCAGAAGGCGGCGGAATTTCCCGGCGTCACTGGCGCGCCCTTTTTGCAGCCGATCTCGGCGCGGCTGGTCATGCTGCAATCCGGCATGCGCGCCGCGATGGGCGTCAAGGTCTACGGCCACAAGCTGGAACAGATTGAGCAGGTCGGCTACCGGATCGCCGAGATGCTCAAGGAGGTCCCCGGCGTCGAACCCGCAACCGTGGTGCCCGACCGAGTCGTCGGCAAGCCGTACCTGGAGATCGTGATCAACCGCGAGCGCATGGCCCGTTACGGCGTGAACATCCGCGACGTGCAGGATGTCATCGAAATCGCACTCGGCGGCATCCGGGCGACGACGACCGTGGAGGGCCGCGAGCGGTATCCGATCCGCGTGCGCTATCCGCGCGAGATCCGCGACAATGTCGAAGCCATGGAGCGTATTTTCGTGCCCGGCAGCGGCGACGAGCAGGTCCCGCTTTCGCAGCTTGCCACGATCGAGTACGTCCGCGGCCCGCAGGAGATCAAGAGCGAGGACAACTTCATCGTCTCCTACGTCCTCTTCGACAAGCGGCCGGACTACGCCGAGGTGGACGTAGTCGAGGAGTGCAAGCGGCTGCTGGATCATCGACTGGAATCGGGCGAGTTGGAACTGCCGCCGGGCGTACACTACAAATTCGCCGGCAGCTACGAGCACCAGATTCGATTTCAGAAGGAGCTGTCGGTGATGCTCCCGCTGGCCCTCTTCATTATTTTCCTGATCCTCTATTTACAGTTTCACTCCGTGCCGACCACGCTGGTGGTCTTCATCGGGATCGCCGTCGTCTGGGCCGGCGGATTCATCGGCCTATGGGCCACGGCGCAGGACTGGTTCCTCAACTTCGAGGTCTTCGGCCGCAACCTGCGCGAGGTCTTCAACCTTCGCACCTACAACCTCAGCACGGCGGTTTGGGTGGGCTTCATCGCCCTGTTCGGCATCGCCACCGACGACGGCGTGATCATCACCACCTATCTCAATCAGAACTTCGCCCGACGACGAACCGGCGGCATCGACGACATCCGTCGCCACGTCATCGAGGGCGGTGTCCGCCGCGTGCGGCCCTGCCTGATGACCACGACGACCACGGTGCTGGCCCTGATGCCGGTGCTGACCAGTACGGGCCGTGGCGCCGACGTGATGATCCCCATGGCCCTGCCGAGCGTCTGGGGCATGACCCTGGAACTGGTGACGCTCTTCACCGTCCCGGTCACGTATTGTCTGCTCAAGGAATGGCTCTGGAAGCTTGGGATTCGCAAAGGGCATTTCGTAGAGAATGCCGCGGTTGCGACGCAATGATTGCCGAACGCGGCGCGACGGCGCGGCGGCGCTACGTTGCGGCGGTTGCCGCCGGCAAGGTGTGGCTGTTGTCGGGGATCGCGAGCTTGCTGGCGGAGCCGATTCCCGCCGGCGTGCTGACCGCCGCCGAATGGACACCGAGGTGACGCATCCCGTGTTCGAGTATCGCCTCAGCTATCGCCGGATGCTGATGCTCCATGCCCGGCTGATCGCCGCATGGATGCTGGGCGAAGTGCCGACGCGGGGCATTCTCCGTCGCCGTGGAGGCGTTGCGCAAGACGAAGGAGCGGGCATTTGCGGCGCCGCCGCCACAGGGTAGGATTATGTTAGGAGGACGCCATGAACCGTGAAATCGTCGTCAAACTGCGTTCGAGCTTTGAAGCGATGGTCCAACAGCACCCAGACACGGGTACGGAGTTCTGGTGCGCCCGCGACCTGCAAATGCTGCTTGGCTACAGCCAATGGCGAAACTTCGAGGCCGTGATTAAGAAGGCCATAACATCATGCCAAACAGCAGATTACAACCCAGCCGACCATTTTGCGCGCATCAGCAAGATGGTCGACGTCGGCTCGGGCGCCAAGCGGCAGGTTGAGGACATCGCCCTCACCAGGTACGCCTGTTATTTGATCGCCCAGAACGGCGACCCCTCCAAGGACCCCATTGCCTTCGCCCAGACCTATTTTGCCGTCCAGACGCGCAAACAGGAAGTCATCGAGCGCCGCCTGGCAGAGGCCGAGCGCGTCGGTGCCCGCAAGAAACTGACGAGTTCCGAAAGGGAGCTTTCCGGCATCATCTTCGAGCGGCTGCGCGAAACCGAGAGCTTCGCCCGAATACGCAGCAAGGGAGACCAGGCGCTATTCGGCGGCAAGGCCCACGCGCGACATGAAGCAGCGCCTCGGTGTGCCCGACCGCAGGCCGCTGGCCGACTTCCTGCCGACGATTACGATCAAGGCCAAGGACTTCGCCAACGAGATCACCAACTTCAACATCAAAGAACGCCAACTGAGACCCGAGGACGGCATCACCGGCGAGCATGTAAAGAATAATCAAGAGGTTCGCGGCCTCCTCGTTCAGCGCGGCATCGTCCCCGAGAAGCTCCCCGCCGCCGAGGACGTCAAGAAGGTCGAGCGCCGTCTGGCCTCCGAACAAAAAAAACTGCCCCGGCAGGCCAAACGACTGGAGGGGGGCAATTCCGCGGGGCCGACGGAATGAGCGGCGTGGCCGGATCAAATGGCTGAATCCCCAAGCGGCCGCGAACGAGCCGCGGAGGCCGACGCGGCCCTGATCGGCGACTTTACTTTCGACCCCGCGATTTGATAGAATCGCAGAGCCGAAGGGAAACGAGGCATGAGCATCCTCAGGTGCTATCAGGTACTCGGCCTGCATCGCGGCGCGACGCCGCGCCAAATCCATCGCGCCTATCGGAAACTCGTCCACCGCCACCATCCCGATCACACCCATGGCGACGCCGAGAGCACGCGTCGATTCTGCGAAATCACCGAGGCCCACGCCGCGCTGAAGCGCACACTGGCGCTCCAGGCGACGGGCCGCGATTCCGGAATCTGCGTCAACTGTGATCGCGCCGCGCCGCTGCTTCGCGGCATCAACGGCGGACAATACTGCGCGGATTGCCTCCTTGCCCGGCGGCGCCGATTCCTTCCGATGCCGAGCTATGCCCAGATCCGATGCCTCGGCGTGATCGCCACGCAATCGGCGGCATTCTATTGCACGGCCATGTCCATCTTTCGCGGAAGCACGCCGCACGGACTGGCCGCCCTCGCCTTCCTCGGGGCCGCGCTCGCCGCCATGGCCATCGACTTTCTCCGCGCCGACATCATTGACAAGTAGCCGAGATCGAGTCCCGGCCCTGACGCGAAATTCAGGAGAAACGCAGCCATGACATGGATGATGAATCTGGCGGCGATCGGACTCTTGGCGCCTTTGGCATGGACCGCGGATGCGCGGGGCGACACTTTGGCGCGAGGGCCGGACACGCCGCGAGAATCCGGGAGCCCAATCCGCGCCCGCCTTATCGTGGTGAGAATCGCCGACTCGTCGTGGGCGGAAGCAGAGAGCATCAAGAACGCTGCTTCGGCCATCAAGGGTGTGATCTCGACGGCCATTGACGATCGTCGGCGGGCCTTGACCGTCATCGTTCCGAAGGATCATTTCTTGACCGAGAGTCAACTGACAGAATACATCAAACTGGCGGGCTACACAGTCACGCAAGCGTCAGACGCGCTGCGCGCTGAAGTAGCGGACGGGCTGGCTGACGCCGTGATGACGATTCCCGTGTCCGCCGTTCGAAAGGCCGAGCATGAAGTGGGTCATGAAGTGGAGTCCGTCACCGTTACTTCGCTTGTGCAATCGCTCGATCCACTGAAGAAGAGCTTCAATGAGGCCCGCGGAAGGTTCCGCTTTGTTGCATTGTTGTCACCGACATGACCTGCGTGCGTAAACGGCGCCCGTGCGGTGCAGCAAGCGGTGCTCGATGATTTCCCCGGCGTGAACATCAACGTTATGATCATCTGGATCGACATACTTCCCGCAGACAACATCGCCACCGCAAAGCGCATGGCGCGGACGCTCGTGCATCCTCGCGTCCGCCATTTTTACGATCCTCGTCCGCATCCGGCGGGTACCGCGTTTCGCGGAGACCTTGTGAAAAGTGGTCCCACATGGGATATCTACATGCTCTATGGAAAATCTGCGCGATGGAATGATGCCCCGCCGAAGCCCGACAAATGGTGGCATCAACTCAGCGGCGGACGCCGCGCTGACCCGGATCGATATGCCGCAGGCGAATTGGAAGATCGATTGCACGATTCCATGCACGAAGTGACCGGTGCTACTTGTGGTGATCACTGACCCATCATCGGGGAATCCATTCTCTCACCCTCGGGAATCACCGAAAATGATTGCTGTTAAGCTTACCAATAACGAAATAGTCGATTTTCGCTATCCCCCGCCGCCGGCTCGGTGTCTAATATCCGCCGAGGGGATGGTTCTCGATATCCCGCAGGCCGCCGCCCGGCGACCGGATCGGAAAACTTCGCGGCGGCCCGAAATCGGAGGACGCAACATGACGCCGGGACGAGTGTGCGGCCTGATCTCGGTAGTCCTGGGATCGGCAGCCCTCCCCGCCGCGGGGCAGGTCGGTCGCGTCGAGGGCGATGCCGCCCGTTATGGCCCGGCCGCGCGCGACCTCGAGCGCCGATCGACGCCGATTGCCGACGAGCCCCTGCTCCTGCACCCCGGCCATTACGTCAATCCCGGTGAAGGCCCGACCTACTGGAGCCCCCACATTCGACCGTTCCCCGATGCGAGCCACTATCGCTACGACCTGCGGCGTGGTCGATACCGACATCACAGCAGATTCAATCGCTTCGGCGTCGGGACGAATTATTCATACACCCCTTTCGGCTGCGGAGGCATCGGATACGGATCATGGGACTTTGGCGACGCGGAGTCTGCGTATAATCAGGGCCGTTACGACGCGGACCACGAGTACCTGTGGTATCTCGCGTCCCAGCGTGCCGGCCGCCTGATGAATCAATACGCGGCGCTGTTCGATGAAGGCATGGAGTTGTTTCACACCGGGCACTTCGACCGCGCCGCCGTCAAGTTTCTCGGCGCCGCCGAGTCGAATCAGAGCAATGCCGCGTCGCGCCTTCACGCGGGCCATGCCCTGTTCGCCCTGGGCCGCTACGACGACGCCGTGCGGAATCTCGCCCGGGCGTTCGAGCTGTCGCCCTCGCTGGCCTACAAGACCTACGACATTCGCGACGAGTACGGCAATACCGCGTTGTTCGAGCGGCAATTCGCCGCGCTGCGCACTTTCGCCGAGACGCATCCGGATGACCCGGCCGGCTTCACGCTTCTGGGTTACGTCCTGTTCTATTCCGAGGGGCCCGGCGCCGCCTATCCATCCCTGGCCCGCGCCGCCGGGCTAAATCGGGATAGCTATTTCATTCCCAGACTGCTCGACCTGTCGCGGCAGACGGCTGGCGCTGCGCAACCGCCGACCCGCGCCCGCGATTCGGCCGGGCAAAAGACCTTCAACGGCCGCGTCAAGTCACCGCCCGCGCGCCGCGTCCCGCTCAAGGTCGTCCGCGGCTGATCGATCCGCGCGGGCGGCCGATTTCGCCACTTGAGCCACTGAGCGTCTGTCCGTTGCGGCGGTGCGTCGCACCCCTCGACAAGCGAGAATTCACCGCGAGAATCCGGAGCCGCTTCCCAGCCATCGCGCCGGGCGTTAGGATTGTGCGATGAGTCACGAAACCGTCGCCATTATCGACTTCGGGTCGCAATACGTTCAACTGATAGCCCGTCGGGTTCGCGAGAACCAGGTGCGTTCGATGATCTTCGCGCCCGCCGTGCCGGTAGCGGAGCTCCGCGCCAACGGGGTCATCGGAATCATCCTCAGCGGCGGCCCCGCCAGCGCGTATTCGACCGACGGGCCGCGCGTCAATCCCCAATTGCTCGATGCGGGGATTCCCATCCTGGGGATCTGTTACGGCATGCAGGCGATCTGCCACCAGCTCGGCGCCGAGGTCCGATCCACGGCGCATCGCGAGTATGGCCGGGCGGTCCTGGAAACGCTGGCCGACGATCCGTTGCTGCGGCGGCTGCCGGGTTCGACGACCGTGTGGATGTCGCACGGCGACGCGGTCTTCTCGTTAAGCGGCGACTTTCAGACGCTGGCGAAGACCGCAAGCTGTCCCCATGCGGCGATTCGGCATCGATCGCTGCCGATCTACGGCCTGCAATTTCACCCCGAGGTGTCGCACACCGCCGACGGCGGACAAATCCTTCGCAACTTTCTGTTTGACATCTGCGGGGCCGCGGGCGATTGGAACGCCGGCGAGATCATCGATGAATGCGTGTCGTCGATCGGCCGACAGGTGCGCGGCGATCGCCGCGTTATCTGCGGTCTGTCGGGCGGCGTCGATTCAGCGGTGACGGCGGCGCTGTTGCAGCGAGCCGTGCCGGACCGATTGACCTGCGTCTTCGTCGACAACGGCCTGTTGCGGAGAAACGAGGCGCAGCGCGTCGAGGCCATCTTCAAGGACCATTTCAAGATGAACCTGCACGTCGTCAGGGCGGAGGAGCGATTTTTGGCCCGGCTCGCCGGCGTGACGGAGCCGCAGGAAAAGCGGATCCGCATCGGGCACGAGTTCATCGAGGTCTTCAGGGATGAGGCGCGCGGCATCGGCGACGCGCCCTATCTCGCCCAGGGCACGCTCTATCCCGATGTGATCGAGTCGGGTCATTCCGCGGCCAGCGGCCCCGCCAACATCAAGCTGCACCACAACGTCGGCGGCCTGCCGCGGGAACTCGGCTTCGAGCTGATCGAACCGCTGCGCGACCTGTTCAAGGACGAAGTGCGGCGGATCGGCGAACTGCTCGGCCTGCCGGAGGAGATCGTCTGGCGGCACCCCTTCCCCGGGCCGGGGCTGGCCGTGCGCATCATCGGCGAGGTCACGCGGAACGCATGCGAGCGGCTCCGCGCCGCCGACCAGATCATCATCGAGGAGCTCGAAGCGTCCGGCTGGTATCGCAAGGTCAGCCAGGCGTTCGGCGTTCTCCTGCCGGTGGCCACGGTCGGCGTCATGGGCGACGGCCGCGCCTATCAGGATCAATGCATCGTCGCCGTGCGCATCGTCGAGTCCGTCGATTTCATGACCGCCGACTGGGCCCGCATCGACCCCACGGTCCTTGCCCGCGTTTCCAATCGCATCACCAACGAGGTCAACGGCGTCAACCGCGTCGTTTACGACATCACCAGCAAGCCGCCCGCCACCATCGAATGGGAATGAAGCGCGGCGTCGGCAATTGCATCGTGGCGCGGCGAACGGTATATTCGTCTTCCGGGCGGAGCAGTCAAACAGTAAGATGATCTACTCAACGGGCTGTGAGTATGGCATCAAGGCGCTGGTGCGCCTCGCCGAACGCGGAGCGCCGGGGCAGTTCTTTCTGCTCCGCGAACTGACCGATCCCGACGACCTGCCGATCCACTTCGTCGCCAAGGTGATGCAGGCGCTGGTTCGGGCGGAGATATTGATATCCGCCAAGGGCCGCGGCGGCGGGTTCGCGATGGTGCGGCCCGCCAACCGGATCACCCTGCGCGATGTCGTCGCCGCGGTCGACGGCAACGAACGCCTGGGCCGATGCATTCTCGGTTTCACCGAGTGCGACGACGCGCACGCCTGTTCGCAGCACGAAGACTGGATCGAAATTCGCGGGCGCATCGAGGCGATGTGGGACACGACGACGATCCAGGACCTCGTCACGCGGAACGCCCGGGCAAGAAGGCCCCTGCCCCGCTTCAGGGCTCAGCGCCCCTGACCCCGCACTTCGCCGCGGCTTGATCCCGTCCGATCTGCCCCCCATGATGTTCGAATGACCGCCCCACCCATTCGCGTCCGTTTCGCGCCTTCGCCGACGGGCCATCTGCACGTCGGCGGCGCACGAACGGCTCTTTTCAATTTTCTCTTCGCGCGTCGGCATCGCGGCACGTTCATCGTGCGCATCGAAGACACCGACATTCAACGCAACATCGAAGGGGCCGAGAAGCAGCTACTGGACGATTTGAAATGGCTCGGCCTGAACTACGACGAGGGGCCCGACGCCGGCGGCGATCACGGCCCCTATCGTCAGAGCCAGCGCCGAAGCCACTACGACGCGGCGATTGAAAAACTGATCGACGCCGGCGCGGCGTATTACGCCACCGAGACGCCCGAGGAACTGGACGCCCTGCGCCGGCGGGCCGAGGCCCGCAAGGAAGTGTTCAGGTATCGGCGGCCCGACCCCCTGCCGACGAAGGCCGACGCCGATCGGGCCCGGGCCGACGGCCGGCCGGTCGTGGTCCGGTTCAAGTCGCCGAACGAGGCGATCACGATTCACGACGAGATACTCGGCGACGTGACGTTTCCCGCCGGCGAGCTCGACGATTTCGTCATCGCCAAGTCCAACGGCTGGCCCACGTATCACCTGGCCGTCGTCGTCGACGATGACGCCATGCGCATCACGCACGTGCTGCGGGCCCAGGAACACCTGATGAACACGCCCAAGCACGTCTTCCTCCAGCGGGCCCTCGGCGTGGCGACGCCGGCATTCGCTCACATGCCGCTGGTTTTCAACATCGACGGCACCAAGATGTCCAAGCGCGACAAGCACAAGGCCGTGCGCCAGGCGGTCAGGGAGCGTCTTCAGGGCGCGTGGAAATCACCCGACGAGGCCGCGGCGGCGGCCGGGTGCAGCACGGCGTCGATAGAACGATGGCTCAAGGACAAGGCGGACGCCGAACTGGACGGCGGGCAACTCGCCCGACTCGCCGGCGCGGTCGGTGCGGTCGTTCCGGAGATCGACGTTTACGATTTTAGACGGGCGGGATACCTACCCGAGGCGCTGCGGAACTTCGTCGCCCTGATCGGCTGGTCGCCAGGCGACGACCGCGAGAAGCTCCCGCTCGACGACATGATCGAGGCGTTTTCCCTTTCGCGGATCAACAAGACCGCCGGCCGATTCGACCGCGAAAAGCTCCTGGCCATGAACACGGATTACGCGGCGTCGGCTGCGCCCGACGCGCTGCTGGCCGGGTTTCGCGACTGGGCCCGGGTGGCGAATTCGCCCCTGGCGGCGCTGGACGATCCGACCGCGTCGCGCGTGCTGGACGCATGCCGGGGCTTCCGCACGTTCGCCGACGTGGCCTCCAAGGCGGGCATTCTATTCGCCACCGACGACGCGGTGACGTACGACGATCAGGCCGTCCAGAAGGTTCTCGCGAAGGCGAACGGCGCCGGATTCGAGATGCTCAGAAGACTCCGCCCGCGGCTGGCTGATTGCGAAAGTTGGACGGCGGCCACGCTGGACGACGTGATTCGGTCCGTGACCGAAGGAGCGGGCGTCAAGATGGGGGACGTGGCTCAACCCTTGCGCGTGGCGCTGGCCGGCCGCCCGGTGAGCCCGGCGATCGGCACGACGCTGGAGCTCGTCGGGCGCGAAAAGGCGCTGCGGCGGATCGATCGCTGCCTGGCGCTGGCGGCTACGGAGCGCGGCGCCCCCGCATCAGGATGATCGGTGGCAAGACGAACTCCGCCGCGCCTTCGATCGGTCAAAGGCGCGCTGGATATTCGGCGAGGGCGATTCAGGAAACGGCGGAGACTAAAAGATTCGGGGCAGCGCCGAAAGCTGGTAGTTTCGGCTCTCGTCATCGGACAATTCGGGCATGCCGATTTCCTGCAGCTCGCGATCGATCCACGCCCGCATCGACACGCTGGTCTGATGCTCGGCGTAGCTGATCTTGGCCCTGGTGATGATCTCGTGTCTCGACTTTTCCTCTGCGATCTTCATATACATATTGACCCTGTGCTCCGGGGCGATTGCCGCCGCGAGGGGCACGCCGCTCGCGTGATCGCGAGGTGCGCTGCTTGAACATGGACCCGCATTTCGGGCGCGATTCGCGTGCGGCCAAGACCCTCCTGGTCTTACAAACTCTACGATCCGTCGTTCCCAAGCCCTGGACGAGTTTTCGAACGAGGAGTTTGCCGAGCCCCTAATATAGGCGAATTTCACGGGCCTCTCGGCTGGCCCATCTTTCGCAAGTATTACTCATAGAATCGGTTTTCGCAATGAAAACTTGCAATTTCGGTCGTTCATTGCCGTCGTCGGAAAGTAGCGGAAATCCAGAACATTCGACAGACGCGACAGTTACGATCCGTTGCGCATCCAGCAATTCCGATCGTGCGCCGCATCGATTTTGCCCACTCCCATCAAATAGCACTTCGTCGTCTCAGGCCCCATAAATCGAAACGTCTCGCGAAACAGCGGATACAGCGCCGCCCTTTGCCTGGGAAGCGCCGCCGGCAAGGCATTTAGCCAGCGGCGGTAGCTACCATGCACTTCGGCGATCGCGACGAACCGCCTTGCGTTGTCCACCGTGGCCTCGATCTTGCGGCGATTGCGAATCACCGCCGGATCCGAGGCGATGCGGTCGATGTCGCGCCGGCTCAACGCGGCGACGCGCTGCGGCGCGAACCGGAAAAACGCGGCGCGCAGGGCGGCGCGCTTCACGAGGACAATCCTCCAGGACAGGCCGCACTGAAAAACCTCGAGGGTCATTCGCTCGAGATGCCCGGCGTCGGTGCCGATCGGCCGGCCCCACTCCCGATCGTGATACGTCGCCAGCATCGCGTCGCCCGCGGCCCATTTGCAGCGCGCGCGGCCGTCGGCCGGATCGACAGCGGCGGTTCGTTTCAGTTTCGTCGGCATGCGCTCCTCGTGCTGCGGCCAGGTTGCCCATGCGATAGAATACCAACCAGGCGGCGGCACCGCACCCCCGCCGACCCGGCGATGAATCATGCAGACGCGATTGTACCTCGACAACGCGGCGACGAGCTTTCCCAAGCCCCCCGGCGTCGCCGAGGCCATGCGCCAATACGCCGATGAACTCGGGGCATCCGCCGGGCGCGGCGTCTACCGCGAGGCGATGGAGACCGGCGCCCTCGTGGCGGACTGTCGCCGCCGGCTGGCCCGTTTGATAAACTGCCCCGACGAAAAGCAGGTCATCTTCACCTTCAACGGCACCGGCGCCCTCAACCAGGCGGTCAAGGGGTTCCTTCGCCCGGGCGACCACGTCGTCACGACCGTCATGGAGCACAACTCGGTCCTGCGTCCGCTCCACGCGCTTCATCACGAAGGGCGGATTTCGGTTACGCATGTCCCCGCCGATGCGCGGACAGGTCTCGTTGAGGCCCGAGAGATCATCGACGCGGTCCGCGACGAGACGACGCTCGTGGCCGTCGTACACGCCAGCAACGTCACCGGGGCCATCCAACCGATCGCCGACATCGGCCGGCTCGCGCGGCAGCGCGGCGTGACGTTTCTGGTCGATGCGGCGCAGACCGCGGGTCACGTGCCGATTCACGTGGACGAACTGAATGTCGACCTGCTTGCCATGCCCGGCCACAAGGGGTGGCTCGGCCCCCTCGGCACCGGCGCGCTGTACATTCGGCCGGGGCTTGAAGGCCGGTTGCGGCCGCTGATCGAAGGCGGCACGGGCAGCGTCAGCGAGCGGCCCGTCCAGCCGGACTTCCTGCCCGACCGGTTCGAATCCGGCAGCCACAACGCCATCGGGATCGCCGGCCTGCGGGCGGCGCTTCAGTGGATCGAGGATCGGACGGTGGACGCGATCCGGCGGCACGACCAGTCGCTTTGCGAACGGTTCATCCAGGCCGTCGCAGATGTCGATGGCCTGCGACTCTACGGGCCGCGCGACGCGGCGCAACGCGTCTCGGTCTTCAGCGTGCGGATGAACGGTTTGGAGCCCGGCGAGCTGTCGGCGCTGCTCGAATCGGAGATGGGCATCCTGACGCGCTCCGGGATTCACTGCGCCCCGATGGCCCACGAGGCGCTCGGTACGTCGGGGGACGGCGGCACGACGCGGTTTTCGTTCGGCGCGTTCAATACGATCGCCGACGTGGACCGCGCCGCCGACGCTCTTCGTCAATTTGCATCCGCCGGCATCGAATCCTAGGTCTTGTCCAAGAACGCCGAAATGCGTCGTGCAAATACCAATGTGGCGCCGACCAATGCCCGCTGCGAACCGGCCATGAGCCGGGTAACTGTTTAGCGTATGGTGATTTTTCGGAGCCGCGACCGATCGCCAACGGCATATGGCGCACGCCGCGGATTCGTCATTAGGCGCCGCGGGCAGTCCCGGCGGAGCATGATTATGCGACCCCTTCGGGTTCGGTGGAGAGACGGGACGCCCCCGCGACCGGTGGCGGCGCTGCGCTGGCCACCGGCTACTGACGCTCAGCCCTTCGGGCTGAATTACGAGTCAGCCCGAAGGGCTGAAGACCTAATCAGCCCGAAGGGCTGAAAGTCAGTAGGCAAGGCGCCGCGGGCAGTCCCGGCGGAGCATGATTATTCGACCCCTTCGGGTTCGGTGGAGAGACGGGTCGCCCCCGCGACCGGTGGCGGCGCTGCGCTGGCCACCGGCTACTGACGCTCAGCCCTTCGGGCTGAAGTACAAGTCAGCCCGAAGGGCTGAAAGTCAGTAGGCAGGGGCGCCGCCCCTGTGCATGGAAGCGCCCGCCTACATTTCGACCCCGACTACGCGTTTGGCATATGGTGATTTTTCGGAGCCGCGATTGTCAGGAAGCGGTCGGCGCGCGAACCCAAGGACTCTCGCCATTCCGCGCTGAGCCCTCCATGGCGGTCGGGGATCCGGTCCACGCGCGGCACGCTAAACACGTACAAAGCTCGTGGCTCAGGATTTGCATTCGAACGGGCTCAATCACGCAGCTACGGCGTCTGCGCGGCGGGATCATTCTCTGATTGCCCGGACTCGTCGTCGAGGCCCTCGTACATCGTGACCGGCACGTCGTCTTCATAGGACTCGTGCTGCTCGTTCGCCGTCGGGTCGATGGCGCCGCCGGCGATCGTGCGCCCTACGGGCGATGGCAACAATTTGCCGCCGAAGCTGCTCAGACGTTTAGCACTTTAACCGCGGCGATCCCCAGGCCGAGCCACGAGGCAGCGGCGGCGACCTGCAATGCCCCCGCGGCTATGACAGACACGATTCGATTCGGGAACATGCGCTGGGCCCGATCCATGTGGATGCCCCTTGCCGCGATCCAGACTGGAAGCAGGAACAGCACGCCGAAGACTAGTTGGCCGACGGCGCGGTTCCACGACGGCCGATCGAATAACGTCCATTCGGACGAGGAGGTGAGAACCGACATGACAAGGGCCCATACGCTCAGCGTGACGAGCACGACGGCCGTCATTCGGGCCGCTCCTGCCCGCAAGGCGTCCCGGCAATGCAGTCCGTTTGGATTCACAAGCTGCAGGATCACTGGCAACAGGTACCTGTTGCCCAGCGCGAGCAGAATCGGAAGCACCGAACATCCGAATGCTCCGACAACCAAATTGCTTCGACGCCGAAATGTCCGCTCGGTTTGGCAAAGGTGCTCTACGAGTTGAAGCCCTGTCGGAATCGCCACGTCAGATGACCACATGGACATTGAGGTCCATCGGATAGCTCCGGCGTCCTTCGAGTGGTCGCCGCCTCTTGTTGCGCTCCATGTTTCGAAGATCGGCTTTCCATAAACGGACTTCGATGCGAAGCTAAAGGATGGGGCGGGCTGTTCGGTCAGACGTAGTGTTGGGGCCTCGATACGATTGCCGGGCTCCTCCCACACAATGACCTCGTATTCGATCGGACCGGAGCTGGCCAGGACCCATTCGATCCGGTGTACCTCGATCGCGCTGGCGATTCCGAACATAGCAAACGCGACCATCGCCACGCCTATGGGCACAAATCGCGATCGGCCCGGATCTGATCGCGCCGTGCTCTGATTCGGAATCCAGAAATTTGTAATCGGCCGTATGCCGGGTACCAACAGCCGCAAGCCCCTGCCAATCGCCGCGCCCAACCCCAATTGACAAAGCTCCGACTCGCGAATTCGTACCGCGCCGCACTCGGGACACGGCGCGCCGTCGCCGAGCCCGCGCAGGTCGTAACCGCACTCAAGGCAGTACATTGCGCACGAGGTCTCAGCCTTGCAGCCTGCCTTGTCACATCCCGTCGGCGTCACGGCCATAAGACGATGTTACGCGCCAATCGGGCTCTTGTGAGCGTTAGGGCGCGCCGATCAATAAGAGTTACAGTTCATCGACATAGGATCGAGTAGTTCCAGTTGCCATGAAAGTCGGCCTGCTTCAACCGAATCCGGGCGAATCCATCGTTGGGAACCG
>Ga0299906_10000705_pt1 | contig 29883 bp, 32 predicted proteins | sample RVTome_14_FD_200259 | JGI IMG/M metagenome (GOLD analysis project Ga0299906, IMG submission 200259) | Soil microbial communities from uranium-contaminated site in the Upper Colorado River Basin, Wyoming, United States - RVT145D125 (version 2) ...
CCGAGGGGAAGGTGTAGGGGTAGGCGTCGTCGGGGATCAAATTCTTGCGGCGGAATTCGGCGGGGTCCATGCCGAGCTTGTGCGCGGCGAGGTCCACGATGCCCTCGGTCAGCGCCACCGCGATCGGATGCCCGACCGCACGATACTGGCAACAGACGTTCTTGTTGGTGAAAACGACGTGCATCTTCGCGCGGTACTGCTGGTGCTTGTAGGGCCCGCCCGTGAGATTCACCACCTGGTTGCCCTCGATGCCGCTGGTGCGCGGATATACCGAGTAGGGGCCGATCGCCGTGAGATCGTCGAGGTCGAAGGCGAGGATCTCGCCCGCCTTCGTGCACGCGAGCCGCACCTTGGCCCGGTGCTCGCGCGCGTGGATGTCGGAGAGGAAGGACTCGAGCCGGTCGGCCACGAACTTGACGGGACGGCGCAGCATCACCGAGAGCGCAGCGGTCGCCATCTCATCGGCGTACACGTGCACCTTGATGCCGTAGGAGCCGCCGACGTCCTTCGCGATGACCCGCACGTTCGCTTCGGGAATGTCGAGGTGGCGCGAGAAGATGTCCTGCATCATATGCGGCGCCTGCGTCGAGTGGTAGACGGTCAATGCGTGCTCGGCCGCATTGTAGTCGGCGAGGATGGAGCGGGGCTCGAGCGTCACCCCGGTGTGGCGGCCGAAGTCGTAGGTTTCCTCCACCACGACGTCGGCTTTCGCGAAAGCGGCGTCCACCCCGCCGGTGTCGAGCTCGCGCTTGAAGCAGACGTTGTCGCCGAGATCGGGATGAATGACGCGACGCCCCGCGAGCGCTTCCTCCATCTCGATCACCGCCGGCAGCAGCTCCCATTCGACGTCGATTTGCTCGGCCGCGTCCTCGGCCTGCGCGCGCGTCTCCGCGACGACCGCCGCAACGGCCTCGCCCTGCCAGCAGGCGCGGTCGATTGCGATAGCGTGCTGGGGCGGGGACTTGATGCCCTTGAGGTGCGCCAGCACGCCCACCCAGGGTTTGCAGTACTTCGCCAGCGCGTGCCCGTCTACCACCGCGATCACCCCCGGCATCGCCTGCGCGGCCGCGAAGTCAAGCCTGCGGATGCGCGCATGGGCATGCGGGCTCCGGAAATACGCGACGTGCGCGAGGCGCGGCAGGCGCAGGTCGTCCACATACGCGCCGCGCCCCTGCAGCAGCCGCTTCGCGTTGGCGCGCGGGACGCTCTGCCCGATGTAGCTCATTTTTTGAGCACGTCCTCGATCGCGTCCACGATCGCCTGGTAGCCGGTGCAGCGGCAGTAGTTGCCGGAGAGGTGCTCGCGGATCCGCTCGCGCGAGGCGCCGGGCTCGTTCGCAACGAGTTCTTGCGCCGCGATCAGCATGCCGGGCGTGCAATAGCCGCATTGCAGCGCGTTCCTGCGATGGAAGGCCTCCTGCAGCTCGGCAAGCTCGCCGGAATCCGACAGGCCCTCGATGGTGTCCACGCGCCGGCCGTCGGCCTGCACCGCGAGCATGAGGCAGCCGCGCACGATCTTCCCGTCCACGCGCACGGTGCACGTGCCGCACACGCCGTGCTCGCAGCCGACGTGCGAGCCGGTCAATCCCAGCTCCTCGCGCAGAAAATCGATCAGATGCTGGCGCGCCGGGATGCGCCGCGTGACGGAAGTCCCGTTGACGATCAGCGTGGTCTCGAGCGTCTGTTCCATTCAAAAATCTCCTCCCCCCTTGCGGGGGAGGATGGAGGTGGGGGGTCGGATTCGTTGCTGCACGGGACAAACGCTCCAGGGTTTCCCATTACGCCGCGAGAGCGGCAAGGGCACGGCCCGTCAGCACGCGCGCGAGCTGCATCTTGGTTGCCGCGGATGAATACAAATCCGGTGCGGGATCGATGTCCTTCGCCAGCGCCTTCATCGCCGCGGCGATCGTATCCGCCGCCGCGCGCTTTCCTTCCATCGCCGCCATCGCGCCGCGCGCGAGCACCGGTACCGGCCCCACGCCGAGGAATGCGAGCCGCAGGTCCGACAACACCCCGCGTGCGCACTTCGCAACGGCTGCCAGGCCGACGATCGCGTAGTCGCCGCGCCGCTGCGCGAGCTCGACGAACGCGCTGCGATATTCCGGTCCCGGCACCGCAATCTCGATGTGGGTGAGGACTTCGTCCGGCCGCAGCGCCGTCGCGTAGAGCCCCCTGAAGAAGTCGCGCGCGGCGACTCGGCGCGCGCCCGTCTTGCCCGCGATCACGAACTGCGCATCGAGCGCGACGCAGCAGGCGGGCCATTCGGCGGCCGGGTCCGCCAGCGCGATGCTGCCACCGAAGGTGCCGACGTTGCGGATCGCCGCGTGCGCGATATGCGGGGCGGCCTGCGCGAGCAGCGGCAGATGCTTGCGGATCTCCGGGGAGCGCTCGATCTCGGCGTGGGTGGTGAGCGCCCCGATCCGCACCCGCCCGTCACGCACCTCGATGCCGGAGAGCTGCGTGAGGCGCGTGATATCGATCAGCAATTGCGGGGAAGAGAGCCGCATGTTGAGCGTCGCGATGAGGCTCTGCCCGCCCGCGAGCAGCTTCGCTCCGTCGCCGTGCGCGGCCAGCAGCTCGAACACCTCGGCGAGGTTGCGGGCCCGGGCGTAGGCGAACGGCGGCGCTTTCACGCGGACTCCTCACTGCGTCAGTTGGCGCGGATATTCGCCGCCTTGATGATCGCTCCGGCGACCTCCGCCTGCGCCCGCACGAAGGCGTCGAACGCTTCGGAAGTCAGGATGAACGGCTCCGCGCCCAGCTTTTCGTAGCGCGCGCGCACCTCCGGTGTCTGCAGCCCCTTCTGGGTGATGTCGTGCAACCGGCGCACGGCGGAGCGCGGCACCTTCGACGATACGAACATTCCCACCCAGAACGGGAAATCGGCGTCGGCGAGCCCGGATTCCGCGATCGTCGGCAGATCGGGCAGTTGCGCGGAGCGCCGCTCCGCGCTCAGCGCGATGGCGCGCACGCGCCCGTCCTTGATCTGTGTCAGCACCGTCGACAACGGCAGGATGGACCAGTCGATGCGCCCGGCGATGACCTCGATCAGCGCCTCCGGCGAGCCCTTGTAGGAAACCTGCACCGCATCGATCCGGGCGCTCATGCGGAAGCGCTCGGCGCTCATGTGCGTCCCCGTCCCGGTGCCGGCGGTCCCGTAATTCAACGCGCCGGGCTTGGCGTGCGCCGCGGCGATCAGCTCTTTCAGGCTCTTCCAGGGTCGCGGCGGCGGGACGATCAGGACGTTCGGCAGCACCGCGAGCGGGGAAACGCCCGCAAACTCGCGCAGCATGTCGAAGGCGAGGTTCGGGTAGACGAAGGGGGCGATCACCTGGGCCGACGTATTGACGAGGGCGACATGGCCGTCGGCCTCGGCGCCGAGCACGTAGCCGGCCGCAAGGGTGCCGCCGGCGCCGGCGCGGTTCTCGACCACGACGGTCTGGCCGGTCGACTGCGCCAGGTGATCCGCAATCGCGCGGCTGAAAAGATCGACCGGGCTGCCCGGGCTGCTGGTTGCCACCAGCCGGATCGTCTTGCTCGGAAATCCCTGTCCTGAGCCCGTCGAAGGGGCCTGGGCGACCGACTCGCCTGCAAGCAGCAAGATGCCCAATGCGGCCGTGATCAGCATCGACTTCATTTGATTTCCTCCCCGGTCGTTCGAGTCCGATGTAGTGCGCAGCGCGGCCTGTCCACCGTCACTTCAATGCATCGACGATTTTGCCTTCGAACCTGCCCCGGTGTCGAGGTCCCGGCTCGAGGATCACCCGGGGCCACAGGGACGCGTGCCCCGCGGCTCGCTCGTGGCAGCAAAACTGGCTATGATCGGCGAGTGAAGCGCAGCACCGATCGCATACTGACGACCCACACCGGGAGCCTGCCCCGGCCGCGCCCGCTGCTGCAGATGTACGATCGGCGCGCGCGCGGTGAGCCCGTCAATGAGGAAGCGATCGCCCGGGCCGGGCGAGACGCGATGCGCCGCGCCGTGCTGCGCCAGATCGAGTGCGGAATCGACGTCGGCGGGAACGGCGAGCAGGAGCGCGAGGGCTTCTTTCTGTACGTCCAGCGCCGCATGACGGGCTTTGGCGGGACCTGGAAGCGCTGGCCGCGCGGCGACACCGAGCGCTATCCCCTGTTCAGGGAAATGGTGGAGGCGCAGCTGCCTGCGCGCGAGGGCGTGAACAGCCAGCTGCCGCCGCGGGTCGTCGGCGCGATCCGCTATCGCGATCCCGCCGCGGCGGATGCGGAGCCGCGGGAATTCCGGGCGGCGCTTGCGGAAATCGGAAGGGGTTTTTCCGAAGCGTTCCTGACGGCGCCCTCTCCGGGCATCATCGCGTCGGCGTGCAGAAACGAGCACTATGCGAGCGAGGAGGCGTACGTCGAAGCGCTGGCCGAGGCGCTGCGGCTCGAGTACGAGGCCGTGGTGCGCAATGGCTTCGTGCTCCAGGTGGACTGCCCCGACCTGGCCCTCGAGTGGCACCGGTCATACCACGGCCAGCCGGAAGCGAGCTTCCTCGGTTTCGTGGAGCGCATCGTTCAAGCGCTGAACCACGCGCTTCGCAACGTGCCGCGGGAGCGCGTCCGGATGCACATCTGCTGGGGCAACTACGAAGGTCCCCACGATTGCGATATCGCGCTGGAGACGATCTGGCCGGTGGTTCGCAAGGCGCGCGTCGGCGGCTACGTGCTGCCCTTCGCCAACCCGCGTCATGCGCACGAGGTCAACGTCCTGCGCAGGATGCCGCTCGCCGACGATCAGATCATCGTGGCGGGCGTGATCGATACGCTCACGAATTTCGTCGAGCATCCCGAAGTGGTCGCCGAGCGGCTGGAGCGCGTCGCGGCCGCGGTCGGCGATCCGCGCCGGGTGCTCGCCGGCACCGATTGCGGCTTCGATTCGACGGCCGGCCAGGGGCGGGTGGCGGAGGACGTCGCGTTTGCCAAGCTGCGAGCGCTCGTCGAAGGTGCGCGCATTGCGACGCAGCGCTTGTTCTAGTCGGCTGGCGCCGGCAGCGAATCCGTTTTTTACATCATGATGCGGCCGCCGTTCACGTCGAGCGTGATGCCGTTGATGTAGGCCGCTGCGTCGGAGGCGAGGAACAGCATCGCCTGGGCGTGGTCCTCGGGCTCGGCGAGGCGCTTCAACGGCACCAGCGAAGCGATGCGCTCGATCTCGGCCTCCGTGCGCAGCGCCGCCACGCGCGGCGTCAACGTCGTGATCGGTGCGATCGCGTTCGCGGTGATGCCGGCCGGGCCGAGTTGCTGCGCGAGGAAGCGCGTCAACTGGATCACGGCGGCCTTGGCGGATCCGTAGGCCGGTGAAGAGGCGACGGTCACCTGGCGGCCCGAGATCGAGGAGACGTTGATGATGCGCCCGGCCTTCGAGCGCTTGAGATGCGGGATCGCCGCGCGCGAGACCAGGAACACGCTGCGGAGGTTCAGCGCCACGGTGCGGTCCCACTCCTCGACCGGCATGTCCTCCACCGTGGCAAGGCGCCCGTAGCCGCCGGCGCAGTTGATGAGGACGTCGAGCCCGCCGAGCTCAGCGGTAACGCCGGCGATGGCGCGCTCGACCGATATCTCGTCCGTCACGTCGGCGTGAATCGCGATTGCCCGCCCACCGCCGCCGGAGATCGCGTCCGCCACTTTCTTCGCGCCCGCCCCGTCGATGTCGAGCACCGCGACAGCGGACTTCTGCGCGGCGAACGCGCGTGCGGTGGCGGCGCCGATGCCCTGCGCCGCGCCGGTCACCACGACCACGCGGCCTGCGAGTTCGGGATAGGAGGCCATCAGGCCCAGTACAGCCTGGCCGGATTATCGACGAGGATCTTTTTCCGCATTGCCTCGTCCTCGACCATCATCGCGAAGAGATCCACCAGCTCGCCGTCGTTCGGCATCACCTTGACGTTGGGGTGCGGAAAGTCGGTGCCCCACAGCACGCGATCGGGCGCGGCAGCAATCAGGGCGCGCGCAAAGGGGATCGCGTCGTGGAACGGCTTTCCGGCGGCGGAGATGCGCTCCGGCCCGCTCACCTTGACCCACGCGAGCTCGTTTTTCATGAGCTCGAGCAGCTCGCGGAACGGCTTCTGGTCGAGCCCGTGCTGCGCCTCCACGCGTCCCATGTGGTCGATGATGAACGGCACGCGCAGGCGCTTGAGAAATTCGCGGTAGGTCTCGATATCGTGGGCATCGAGGTGGAGCTGGATGTGCCAGCCGAGCGGCGTGACGCGCCGAATCACGGCCTCGACGTTCTTCAGGTCGGGCGCGCCGCCCAGGTGCGCGACGAAGTTGAAGCGCACGCCGCGCACGCCGGCCTGGTGCAGCTCCGTGAGCTCGCGGTCGGTGGCGTCCTTCGTCACCATCGCGACGCCGCGCCACGCGCCTTTCGACCACTTCATCGCGTCGAGCATCGCGCTGTTGTCGGTGCCGTGGCAGCTCGCCTGCACCAGGACCGCGCGCTCGAGCCCGAGGTGGCGGTGCAATGCGGCGAGCGTTTCGCGGCCCGCATCCTGGGGCGTATATCTGCGGTCGGGCGCGTAAGGAAAGCGGTTTGCCGGCCCGAAGATATGGCAATGCCCGTCGCACGCGCGCGGCGGCGGCGCGTACTTCGGCTTGACCGGATTGGGGTCGGGCGGCGGAAGAACCCGGATCGGTTGCTCGGCCATCGTCGTCGTGGAAATTAGCGCAGCGACGGAACCGGGTCAACCCGACACAGCGGACGGTGGCGCGCTCGGGTTGCCAGCGACGGCGCACGGCAGGGATAATCCGCCACTACTGATGAGGCGTGACTCGTGACTGGGAGCAGAAAGCGCGGCGATCGTTCGCGGAAGGTGCTTGGGACGGGTCTCGCGGCGGCGGCGCGAGTGCTGAGAAGCGGCATGCCGCGCGCGCTCGGGGTGCGGCTCGTCTCGCTCACGAAGAAGCGAGTGGTGGCGCAGATGCGTGTCAGGCGCATGCACATCAACCGCTCCGGGCGCGTGAATGGTGGCGCCATCATGGCGTTCGCGGACGTGGTGGGCGCCGCCGGCGCCGTCGCGAACCTCCCGCCCGGCCACCGCACCGGCACGCTCGAATCGAAGACCAACTTCTTCAGGGCGGGGGAGCGCCCCGTATTGCGCGCCGTGTCGGTTCCATTGCACATCGGCCGCACCACGATGGTGTGGCAGACCACGATCCGCAATGCGGACCGCGGCGTGGTGGCGATCGTCACCCAGACCCAGATCGTCATTCCCGCCAAGTCCGAGTTCTAGCAACTCCATAGTGCTAGGATGTTGCAGGCGCATCGCTGAGGAATTCCAATGAGCAAAGTTGTTCTGGTCGTGCCGGAGGCGCCGGCCCCCGCGGCGGCGGTCGCAGCCGCGAGCCGCAGGACCGCACGGAGCGGGCTGCGGTTCGGCGTGCTCGACAACAGCAAGGGCAACGCCGATCACCTCCTCCGGTTCATCGTCGAGGGCGTGAAGGCGGCGTTGCCGGTCGCGTCCGTGGTATCGCTGCGCAAGGGCAGCGTCAGCCTGCCGGCGCCGGGCCCGATCCTCGACCGGCTCGCCGCGGAGGCCGATTTCGTCGTCAGTGCGATTGCCGACTGAGGGTCGTGCACGTCGTGGAGTGTCCACGACATGTGTGAGCTCCGGAAGCGCGGTCTCGCCACCGCCGTAATCGTCTCGGAGCCCTTCCTCACGCTGGGGAAGACCCAGGCGCGCGTCTTCGGCGTGCCGGACCTGCCGCTGCTCCTCATACCGCATCCGCTCGGCGGGCTCTCCCTCGAGCAGGTCGAAGGGCGCGCGCAGCGCGTGCTTCCCCAGGTGCTGAAAATCATCGAGGAGCGCGCTGCGTGACGAACCTCGTCGAGCTCCTGAAGACGCCGGGTGCGAGTCTGGAGTGCGAGGACGACTTCGAGGCGGTGAACGAACTGGTGCGCAGCCGCGGCTGGAGCGACGGGCTGCCGGTCGTTCCGCCAACCGCGCGGCGCGTCGAGCAGATGCTGGCGTACTGCGACCGGCCGTGGGACGAGCCGGTGGCGAGGATTGCGCCGCGCTGGGGCGAAGCGACGCCACTGCGGCTCGCCGCCAACGCGGTGATGGCGGGCTGCCGCCCGGAGTACTTCCCGCTGCTCCTCCTTGTCACCGAAGCACTGTGCGAGGAGCCGTTCAACCTCTACGGCATCCAGGCAACCACGCATCCGTGCGCGCCGCTCGTGATCGTCAACGGCCCGGTGGCGAAGGAGCTTGACATCAATTGCGGCTACAACGCGTTCGGACCCGGCTGGCGGGCCAACGCGACCCTCGGGCGGGCGATACGCCTCGCGCTGGTCAACATCGGCGGCGCGATCCCCGGCCTCGGCGACATGTCCACCTTCGGCGCGCCGTCGAAGTTTTCCTACCTCGCCGCCGAGAACGAGCAAGCGAGCCCGTGGGAGCCGCTCCACGTCGAGCGCGGGCTGCCGCGCGAGGCGAGCGCCATCACCGTGATCGGCGCCGAGTGTCCGCACAACGTGAACGACCACGAGAGCATCACCGCCGAAGGTATATTGACCACCCTCGCCGGCACCCTGATCGCCACCGGCGCAAACGACGTCTATTATGATGCGCAGCCGCTCGTCGTGATGGGCCCGGAGCACGCGAAGACCGTCGCCGGCGGCGGGTTCAGCAAGGCCGATGCGAAGCGCTTCCTGCACCAGCATGCGCACCTGCCGATGAATCGATTCTCGAAGGAGAATATCGAGCGGCGCCTGCGCGTGACGTGGAAGGAGCGGCTCGGCACGGCGGGCCTGGATGCGCCGGTAACCATGGTGCAGCGACCCGAGGATCTGCTGATCGCGGTGATCGGCGGCGCGGGCAAGCATTCGGCCGTGGTCCACACTTTCGGCGCCACGAAGCCGGTCACGCGCGCTTTGAAGCTCCGGGATGGAAGTTATGCCCGCTCCATCGCCGACTTCAAGAAAAGCACCCCCACCCCAACCCTCCCCCTCAGGGGGAGGGAAAATTTGGAAAACTTATGAAGAGCTACTACATCAAGACCGTCAATGGAAAGACCGTTTTCGAGCCGCGCGAAGTGCCGGTGCCGCAGCCCAAAGCCGGCGAAGTCCTCGTCAAGGTGCGCGCCGCATCGCTCAACCGCGGCGAGATCCTTGCCAGCATCAGCCTGCACAGCGCGGAAGTGCCGCACCCCGCAGGCGGGGACTGCGCGGGCGAGGTGCATGCGGTCGGCGAGGGCGTCACCGCCTTCAAGCCGGGCGACCGCGTCCTGGGACGGGCGCGCGGCTCCTTTGCCGAGTTCGTCGCGATGTCCGTCCAGCAGGCCGCGCTCGTGCCGCAGCGGCTGACGTGGGAGCAGGCGGCGACGGTGCCGATCTCGTCGATCACAGCCTACGAGGCCATCTGCGGATACGGAAAGCTCAAGTCGGGGGAAACTCTGCTCGTGGCGGGCGCAGCCTCCGGCGTGGGCGTCGTTGCCGTCCAGATCGGGAAGTTCCTGGGGGCGAAGGTGATCGGGGTCTCGCGCTCGGCGGCCAAGCTCGAAAAGCTGAAGGGCGTGGGCCTCGACATCGGGATCGCCGCGGCCGGCGGCGGCTTTGCCGACAAGGTGCTGGCTGCGACCGGCGGCCAGGGCGTTAACCTTTCGTTGAATCTCATCGGCGGCAGCGCGTTTCCCGACTTGGTGCGCTCGGCGGCCAACCAGGGCCGGATCGCGATCATCGGCTACGTGGACGGCCAGCACCACGCCGAGATCGACCTCGAGACGGTGCACGGCAAGCGGCTGCAGATCTTCGGCGTCTCCAATGCCCTGCTGCCCCCCGCGCAGCGCGCCGAGGCGATGCGGGGTTTTGTCCGCGACGTGCTGCCCGGCTACGCCGAGGGCCGCATCACGCCCGTGATCGACAAGGTATTTCCGTTCGACGAGCTGCCGGCCGCCAAGGCCTACGTCGAGAGCAACGCGCAGCTCGGAAAGGTCGTCGTCAAAATGTCGTGACTTGCGGCAAGCGGCGAGCGTAAGCTTTGCGGTTCACGAGGCGCGGGAAGGGGGAGGCGGCCATAAAACCATTCCAGTTCCTGGGAGTGATCGCGGGCTTCGCGCTGTGTTCCGCGCTCGCCGGGGCCCAAAGCGTCACCGGCAGGCCGGTTCGCGTGCTGGTGCCGGCGCCGCCCGGCGGGCCCTCGGACACCGCGATCCGCTTGATCCTTCCCCGGATCTCCGAAGGGCTCAAGCAGGCGCTGATCGTGGACAACCGCGGGGGAGCCAACGGCGTCGCGGGCACCGACATCGCGTCGAAGGCGACGCCCGACGGCTATACGCTGGCGGTGGGCAACAGCGGCACGCATGCGATCAACGCGAGCCTCTACCGCAAGCTGCCGTACGACCCGGTGCGCGATTTCACGCCGATCGTCCAGATGGTCACGAGCGGGATGGTGGTGGTCGCGAATCCGAAGATCGGCGCGGGCTCCCTCACGGACTTCATCGCGCTCGCGCGCAAGCAGCCGGGCAGGATCAACGTCGGCATCGCCGGCGCGACCGGCGAGCTTTCGGGCGACGCGCTGTGGGCGCAGGCGCAGATCAGGATGAACAACGTGCGTTACAAGGGCAGTGCGCCCACCGAGCTCGCGATACTGGGAGGCGAGGTGGACGTCGCCCTGCTGACGCCGCTCGCGGTGCGGAGCCACGTCCAGGCGGGGAAGCTGAGGGCGTACGGCATTACCAGCGCCCAGCGCTCCCCCGTGCTGCCGGAGGTGCCGACCATCGGGGAGCAGGGGGTGCGGGGCTACGACTTCCAGATCTGGCACGGGGTGTTCGCGCCGCGGGGCGTGCCGGATAAGGTGATCAACGCGGTGAACCGGGAGGCCGTGCGGGCGCTCAACGCGCCGGAAGTCAAGGCGCGCTTCGCCACGCTCGGTTTCGTGGTCATCGCCAATACCCCGCAGGAGTTCGCCGTGGTGGTGAAGAGCGAGGTCGAGAAGTTCCGCAAGGTGATCAAGGACTCCGGAATCGAATTGCTCTAGCAGGGAGGAGCCATGGCAGGAAAGCCGTCGTTGCCGATGAAGATGGTGCCGAAGCGCCCGCTCAAGCAGGACGTCACGCTGAAGACGCTCGAGAGCATGGCGGCGCGCGTGAAGAACTGGGGAAGGTGGGGGCCCGACGATCAGCTCGGGACGCTCAATTTCGTGACGCCGCAGGACATCGTCAAGGCGGCCGCGCTGGTGAAGAAGGGAAAAGCGTTCGCGCTCGGGCTCGATTTCAATTCGAACGGGCCGCAGCGCACCGGCTGGGGCGGGCGCTTCAACCCGATCCACACCATGCTCGCGACCGGCACCGACGCGGTGGCGGGAACCCAGGATGGCGGGAAGATCCGCTACGCCGACGACATGGTGTCGATGCCGCTCCAGTGCGGCACCCAGTGGGACGCGCTCGGGCACATCTTCTACGGCGACAAGATGTGGAACGGCTACGACGCGCGGCTGGTGGATTCCACCGGCGCGAAGAAGAACGGCATCCACAAGACGCGCGACCGCATGATCGGGCGCGGCGTATTACTTGATGTGCCGCGCGCTCTCGGCGGCGACTACCTCGAGGACGGCTTTGGCGTGGGCAACGCCGAGCTCGATGCCTGCGCGAAGGCGCAGGGCGTGGAGGTGCGGCGCGGCGATTTCGTGATCGTGCGTACCGGCCAGATGGAGCACTGCCTCGCGCAGGGCGACTGGGGGTCGTACGCGGCGGGCGACGCGCCGGGGCTGCGCTTCGAGACCTGCGAGTGGATCCACCGGAAGGAGATCGCCGCGATCTGCTTCGACACCTGGGGCTGCGAAGTGCGCCCGAACGAGAGCACGGAGGCGTTCCAGCCGTGGCACTGGATCATCATCCCCATGGTCGGCATCACCATGGGCGAGATCTTCTATCTCAAGGACCTCGCCGACGACTGCGCGCGGGACCGGGTCTACGAGTTCCTGTTCTGCGGTCCCCCGCTTCCCATCACCGGCGCGGTGGGGTCACCCATCAATCCCATGGCCATCAAGTAGCCATGGCAACCCCTTCGAAAAAAGTCATCATCACCTGCGCCGTCACCGGCTCGATCCATACGCCGACGATGACGCCGTATCTGCCGATCACGCCGAAGCAGGTCGCGGACGAGTCGATCGCCGCGGCAAAGGCGGGGGCGGCGATCATCCACCTGCACGCGCGCGACCCGAAGGACGGGCGGCCGACGCCGGACCCGAAGGTGTTCATGGAATTCCTGCCGGCGATCAAGGATGCGACCGACGCGGTGATCAACATTACCACCGGCGGCGGCCACAACATGACGGTGCAGGAGCGGCTCGCGGCGCCGCTCCGGTGCAAGCCCGAGATGTGCTCGTTCAACATGGGCTCGATGAACTTCGGGCTCTACCCCAATCTCGACAAGTACCAGCAGTTCAAGTACGACTGGGAGCCGCAGTACCTCGAGGCGAGCCGCGATTTCATCTTCCGCAACACGTTCAAGGACATGGAGTACATCCTCAAGCACCTGGGCGAGGGCTGCGGCACCCGGTTCGAGTTCGAGTGCTACGACGTCGGGCACCTCTACAACCTCGCGCACCTGCTGGAGAGGAAGCTCGTCAAGCCGCCGCTCTTCGTGCAGACCATCTTCGGCATCCTCGGCGGCATCGGGCCCGATCCCGACAACCTGATGCACATGCGCTCGGTCGCGGACAAGCTCTTCGGCGACGGATACGAGTGGTCGGTGCTCGCCGCCGGGCGTCACCAGATGGCGCTGACCACCATGGCGGGAATCTGCGGCGGCAACGTGCGGGTGGGGCTCGAGGACAGCATCTACGTCGGCAAGGGGAAGCTCGCGACCAGCAACGCCGAGCAGGTCGCCAAGATCCGGCGCATCCTCGAGGAGCTTTCGCTCGAGATCGCCACCCCCGCGGAGGCGCGCCAGCGCCTCGCGCTCAAGGGCATCGAGAAGGTTGAATTCTAAAAGGAGATGTTGATGAGCCTGCCCGTTCCGCCCGAGCGGATGCCGCGCATTCCGCCGGAGAAGATGACCGAGGCGCAGAAAAAGGCTGCGGCCGAGCTGGCGGCGGGACCGCGCGGCGAGCTGCGCGGGCCGTTCATCGCGCTGCTGCGGAGCCCTGGGCTGCTCGCCCCGGTGCAGAAGGTCGGGGAGTACCTGCGCTTCAACTGCCCGCTCGACCGCCGCGTGACGGAGCTTGCCACGCTCATCGCGGCGCGCTTCTGGACGCAGCAGTACGAGTGGCAGGCGCACCGCGAGCACGCGATGAAGGCGGGGCTCGATCCCGCAATTGCGGACGCCATCGCGGAGGGACGGCGGCCAACGGGGATGAAGCAGGACGAGGAGATCGTCTACGAGTTGCTGACCGAGACGCTCCACAACAAGAGCGTGAGCGATGCAACCTACGCGCGGGCCGTGGCGAAGTTCGGCGAGGCCGGCGTCGTGGACCTCGCCGGTCTCGCCGGCTACTACCTGATGCTGGCGATGATCATGAACATGGCGCGAACGGCGCTGCCGGCGGGCAAGTCCCCGCAGCTGGCTCATTTTCCCTACTGACCCCGCTTCCCCTCCCCCTGAGGGGGAGGGTGAGGGTGGGGGTGCTGGTGATGAGCGAAGAGCAATCCAAGGAGAGGAACGTGCTCGGCGGGCCGCTGCTCGCGTGCAGCTACGACCCGGTCACCGGCTATTTCCGCGACGGCTGCTGCGCGACGCACGGCGAGCAGGACGTGTTTCACCTCGTGTGCGTGAGAGTCACGGCGGAGTTCCTGGAATTCTCGCGCGGCCGCGGCAACGATCTCTCCACCCCGCGCCCCGAGATGCGCTTCCGCGGGTTGAAGCCCGGCGACCGCTGGTGCCTGCACGTGCTGCGCTGGGTCGAGGCGTGGGAAGCCGGGATGGCGCCGCGCGTCGTGCTCGAAGCGACCCACGAGCAGGTGCTCAAGTACGCGCCGCTCTCGGCGCTGAAGCGCCACGCGCTGGACTTGCACTGACGTGCAACCGCCGCGGAGCTTTCTCCGTATATGCGTGATACCGTCGCACGAGCGTAGCACAGTTCCATCTACTCTAAGGAGCACAATCCATGACCACCCGCACTCTTGCATTGATTGCGGCGATCCTGCTTGCGCCTGCCGCATGGGCGCAGAAAACGCCAGTTTTCTCCGATCGTGAGGGCGCGATCCGCGGCCATGACCCGGTGGCGTATTTCGATCAAAAGGGCCCGGTGAAAGGCTCGAAGCAGTTCAGTCACCCGTGGCAAGGAGCGACCTGGTTTTTCGCGAGCGCGGAGAACCGTGACAAGTTCGCCGCCGAGCCCGAGCGCTACGCGCCACGGTATGGCGGCTACTGCGCTTACGCGGTGTCGCAGGGCTATACGGCGGACATCGACCCGGCGGCATGGTCGATCGTGGACGGCAGACTTTATCTCAACTACAGCTTGCGCATCCGGGAGCGCTGGAGAAAGGACATCCCCGGAAACATCCGCAAGGGCGACGCGCACTGGCCCACGGTGCTGCAGCGCTAGGCTAATTCCTCCCCCCTTGCGGGGGAGGATTGAGGTGGGGGGTCGGAAGCGCTGCTGACTTGACTCCCCATCCTAGCCTTCCCCCGCAAGGGGGGAAGGAACAGTCTGCGAATGTGTTATTTTCCTGTGTGGCATGCGGACGCAACTCGTAACGATCCCGACCGACACGATTCCCCTGGAGGGGGCTTTTCACGAGCCCGACTCGGGCAAGGCGGCCGGCGCGGTGCTGCTGTTCCACGGCAACACGATGAACTTCTACGTCGGGGCGCCGCGCTTCCTGCCGCCGGTGCTGACGCGCCTCGGGCTTGCCTGTCTTGCCTTCAACCGCCGCGGGCACGATGTCCTTAGCACGCGCAACAGCCGGATCGTGGAGGGCGGCGCGTTCCAGTTCAACCGCGAGGCGATCGCCGACAACCGCATCGCGGCAGAATGGCTCGGAGCACGCGGCTTTCCAGCCCCGGTCGTGATCGGCCACAGCTACGGCGGCATGCTGGCGACGCAGCACGTCGTCGATCATCCGTATACACCGGCCCTGGTGCTGCTGTCGGCGGGACGCGGCGGCGCGTCCGCGGGCCGCGAGAGCGGCACGGAGCGGCTGTTCGCCATGGACCGCTTCGAGGAGCTGCACGCCCGCGCGCGCGAGCGGGTGCAGGCGGGCCGCGGCCGCGAGCTCATGTTCATGCCGGGCTGGTGGTACGTGATCAGCGCGGAAAGCTTCCTCGATCGGATCAGCACGGTGCCGGATACGATCGCGCTGGCGCCACGGATCAAGTGCCCGGTGCTCGCCATCCGCGGAGACCGGGAAGACGTGCACCGCTATCCTGCGGAGGAATTTCAGCGCGCCGCGGGCGGCCCGTGCCAGGTCGAGATCATTTCCGGCTGCGATCACTTCTACAACCGCCGGGAGGACCCTGTCGCGGATCTCGTCGCGTCGTGGCTCGCCGGGAAGCTCGGGCTGCGCAAGGCGTAACATGGGCATCTGTGGTTAAATCCTGCTTTCATTCAAAGAGTCCCTCTTGAGTCCCCGGTTGTGAGCCACGATCCAGCGGACAGGACCCAGCCCCTGGATATGGACCTGAGCCTCCATGTCGGGAAATACGAGGTCCAGAAGCTGATCAGCAAGGGCGCGACGGGCACCGTGTACCTGGCGAAGGACGCGTTTTCCGGCAGGGAAGTCGCGCTGAAGACGATCGAGCCCGAAGTGTTCCGCGACCCCGAGTTCGGAGCCGTTTACCGCCAGCAGTTCGTGAACGAGGCCTCGCTCGCCGGCAAGCTCAGGCATCCGCACATCGTGGCGATACTGGACGCGGTGGTGCAGGAGCATTCCGGTTATATCGCGCTGGAATTCATCGACGGGCACGACCTGTCGCAGCATACCCGGCCCGGGCATCTGCTGCCGGTCGCGGATGTGCTGCAGCTCGGCTTCAAGTGCTGCGGCGCGCTCGAATACGCTTTCAGGGAGGGGATCGTCCACCGCGACATCAAGCCGGCGAACCTCATGCTTGCGCAGAACGGCGAGGTCAAGATCTCGGATTTCGGCGCGGCATACCTGCGCATGAGCCAGGTGGTACAGACGGCGGAGATGGGCTCGCCGTACTACATGTCGCCCGAGCAGCTGCAGCGCAAGGATCTCACCTTCCACAGCGATATGTACTCGCTCGGCGTGGTGCTCTACGAGCTGCTGACCGGCCAGCGCCCGTTTACGGCGGACACCCTGGAGGTGCTGCGCCGGAAGATCCTCCAGCAGCCGCCGGTCGGGCCGAGCAAGGTGCGCGGCGACCTGCCGAAGGAGATCGACGCCATCCTGCTGCGCGCGCTCGCCAAGAAGCCCGAGCAACGCTACCCGTACTGGCACGACTTCGCCCTCGCGTTGTCGGGGGTGGCTGAAAAGTCGCTGCCGCCCGGCGTGATCCCCGACAGCGAGAAATACGTCGCGCTGAAGCGGGTGCCGTCGCTGGCCGGGCTGTCCGACGTGGAGCTGTGGGAGCTCGCGCGCGCGGCGAACTGGGTGCGGGTCCCGCCGAACGCGACGATCATGCGCGAGAACGAGAGGGGCAGGAAGCTCTACTTCCTCGCCAAGGGAGAGGTGAAGGTCACGCGCGGCGGGCAGCTGCTCAATATCATCCGCGAATCCGAGTGCTTCGGCGAAATGGCATTCATCCGCGAGGGCGCAGCGCCGCGGAGCGCGACGGTGGTGTCCGTGAGGGAGCTGCTGCTGGCCGAATTCGAGCCCGAGGCGCTCGCCCGGATGAGCCCGGGCGCGCAGCTCTATCTCACCCGGGCGCTGGTGCGCAACCTCGCCGAACGCCTCGAGCTCGCCAATACCATGCCCGGCCGATGAGGCCGATCGGTGTGGCGCAGTGACGGGCGAGTAGCCCGACCCTACCCGCAACCATGACCGACCGAAGAATAACCGTCGCTTTCAAGGGCCGGCGCGAGTGCATCGAGCACCGCATTCGCGGCCGCGAAGCGGCGGTCTCAGGAAACACCCCCTCTCCCCCAATGGGTGAAGAGGGGATTTTGAGATGGGTTCATACGACGTAGTGATCCTCGGTGCCGGCGCCGCAGGGCTGGCGGCGGCGGCGGAGCTTGCCCGCCGCGGGAAGTCGGCGGTGGTCCTCGAAGCGCGCGACCGGATCGGCGGCCGCGTCTGGTCGCTCGAGGTGCCCGGCCTGCCGGTTCCCGTCGAGCTCGGCGCCGAATTCATCCATGGACGCCCCGCGGCGACGCTCGGCCGGATGCGGCGGGCGGGCATCGCCGCGCTCGATGCGCCCTTCGTGCGCCTGGCGGTTGTCGGCGGAAAGCTGCAACCGAGGGGGGATGGCCTCTACGCGGAGGTCCAGCGCGTCCTGCGGCGGCACGCCGGCGCGCTGAAGAAGAAGGACCTGTCCTTCGACGCGTTTCTCGGCCGCGGCCGTCACGGGCTGTCCGTGGAGGCGCGGACTTTCGCGCGGATGCGCGTGCAAGGATACGACGCGGCGGATCCGGCGCGCGTCAGCGCCCGCGCCATCGCGGAGGAATGGAGCGCGGAGGCGGCGGGGAGTCCCGGTCACTTCCGGCCCCGGGGCGGCTACGGCGCGCTGCTCGACTGGCTTGCCGGCAGCCTCAACGGCAGCCGGGTCGAATTGCGGTTGCGGAGCATCGTGCGCGCAGTGCGATGGAAGCGCGGCGCAGTCGAGATCGAGGGCACCGTTTCGAAGGCAAAAGGCCCTTCGACGCTGCTCAGGACAGGCAGAAGGCAGAAGGAAGAAGTATTCCGGGTAACGGCGCGGCGCGCGATCGTCACGCTGCCGCTTGGCGTGCTGAAGCTGCCGCCGCGCGCGCCGGGCGCGGTTCGCTTCACCCCGGCACTCCACGTAAAGCGGCCGGCGCTCGACAGGCTTGAGTCCGGCGCGGTGATCAAAGCCGCGCTGCTGTTTCGCTCGGCGTTCTGGGAAGAGATCGCAGAAGGGCGCTATCACGGGGCTTCGTTCTTTCATTCGCCGAGCGCGGCGGTCCCGACCTTCTGGACCGCGCTCCCCGAGCGAGTGCCGCTCCTCGTCGCATGGGCGGGCGGCCCGAGGGCGGCGCGGCTCGCGCGCGCCGCTGCGCCGGACATCGTGCGGGAAGCCGTGGCAAGCCTGGATTCGATCTTCGGCGCGCGGGGCGGGATCGAGGAACGGCTCGCCGCCGCCTGGGTCCACCACTGGCAGCAGGATCCGTTCGCGCGCGGGGCCTACAGCTACGTGGCGGTCGGCGGCCACGGCGCGCGGCGGGCGCTCGCCGAGCCGCTCGACGACACGCTCTTCTTCGCCGGCGAGGCCGCGGACTACGAGGGCGAGCACGGCACCGTCGCGGGAGCGCTCGCGAGCGGCGAGCGCGCGGCGCGCGAAGCCGCGGGCTGCTAGTGCCGTTCCAACTATTTGTGCCCATCAAATCCGCTTCGACAGGTCTGATTGTTCCTGGTAGGCCGGGTAATCAGATTCGGCGAAACAAGTTGGAACGGCACTAGGCTATCATCCGCCAATTGAAGCCGCTCCGGAACCCATGGCCAAGGCATTCGGCTCGTTCGACTACGTGATCGCCGGCGCGGGAACGGCGGGCTGCGTGCTCGCTAACCGCCTCTCCGCGGACCCGAACGTCACGGTGCTGCTGCTCGAGGCGGGCGGCAAGGACGACTGGATCTGGATCCACATCCCGGTCGGCTATCTCTACTGCATCGGCAACCCGCGCACCGACTGGTGCTACAAGACCGAGCCGGAGCCGGGGCTGAACGGCCGCTCGATCGGTTACCCCCGCGGGCGCGTGCTCGGGGGTTCCTCCTCGATCAACGCCATGCTCTACCTGCGCGGGCAGGCCCGCGACTACGACGAGTGGGCGGGATTGACCGGCGACTCCGGCTGGGCGTGGCGCAACGTGCTGCCGGTATTCATGAAGAGCGAGGACAGCTGGCGCGGCGCGGACGAAAAGCACGGGGAGGGCGGCGAGCTGCGCGTCGAGTCCCCGCGCGTGCGCTGGGAGATCATCGAAGCCTTCCGCGACGCTGCGGTCGAGGCGGGCATCGCCTGGACCGACGACTTCAACCGCGGCGACAACAGCGGGGTGTCCCGCTTCGAGGTGAACCAGAAGAATGGCGTGCGCTGGAGCGCGTCGAAGGCGTTCCTGCGGCCCGCGCTCGCGCGGCCCAACCTCACGGTCCTCACCGGCGCGCTGGTGAAGAAGGTGAGGCTCGAGGGCCGGCGCGCGCTGGGCGTGGAGTTTTTCCAGGGCAACGACGAGGTATACGCCGAAGCGCGGCGCGAGACCGTCCTCGCGGCGGGCGCCATCGGCAGCCCGCAGATCCTCCAGCTTTCCGGCATCGGCCCGGGCGCGCTGCTGCAGGGCCGCGGCATCCCGGTCGCGCACGAGCTGCCCGTCGGCGAGAACCTCCAGGACCACCTGCAGCTGCGGATGGCGTTCAAGGTGAAGAACGTGCTGACGTTGAATGCCCTGCTCCATTCGTGGTGGGCGAAGGCGAAGATCGGGCTCGAGTACGCGTTGTTTCGCACCGGACCGATGACCATGCCGCCGTCGCAGCTGGGCGCGTTCGTGAAGTCCGATCCATCGCAGGCGACGCCCAATCTCGAATATCACGTGCAGCCGATCTCGCTCGATAAATTCGGCGACCCGCCCCACCGCTTCCCCGCGTTCACCGTCAGCCCCTGCAACCTGCGTCCCACTTCGCGCGGCCACGTGCGCATCACCTCGCTCGACCCGCGCGCCTACCCGGCGATCGCGCCGAACTATCTTGCGACGTCCGAAGACCGCAGCGTTGCCGCCGCGGCGATCCGGCTCACGCGCCGCATCGTCACCGGCACGCAGGCGATGAGGAAATACGAGCCCGAGGAATTCACGCCGGGCCCGCAATATCAGACGGAGGAAGCGCTCGTCGAAGGCGCGCGCAAGGTCGGCACCACCATCTTCCATCCCGTCGGCACCTGCCGGATGGGACGTGCGGACGATCCACTGGCGGTGGTGGACCCGAAGCTGCGCGTGCGCGGCATCGAGCGCCTGCGCGTGATCGACGCCTCGATCATGCCGACCATCACTTCCGGCAACACCAACACGCCGACCGTGATGATCGCGGAGCGCGGCGCGCAGATCCTCAAGAACCAAGGATGAAGGCGGAGCAGAACACCGTCAGCACCTACCCGGAGAATGCTCCGGACCTCGGCTACCGGCCCGTTCCTGACATCTTCAAGCTCCCTCAGGGCATGAACTTCGGCCCGTGCTCGAGCGTGGCGGTGACCCGGAAGGGCAACATCCTCGTCTTCAACCGCAGCGCGCACGCGCTGATGGAATTCGACGGCCGCGGCCGCTACCTGCGCTCGCTGGCCGATGGCGTGTTCACGCTCCCGCACGGGCTGCGCGTGGACGCGGAGGACAACATCTGGGCGACCGACACCGGCTCGCACATCGTCGTGAAAATGGACCCGAAGGGCCGCATCCTGATGGTGCTGGGCATCAAGGGCAACTCGGGCGAATGGCACCCCGCCGGGCACCTGCGCTGCTTCAACGAGCCCAATGACGTCGCGTTCGGCCCGCAGGGCGAAATCTACGTCACCCAGGGGCACGGCAAGGGCGAGTCGCGCGTGCTCAAGTTCGACGCGGACGGCAATTTCGTCAAGACCTGGGGTGGGGAGGGCGCGGCGCCCGGGCAGTTCAACGTTCCGCACTCCATCGTCGCCGATGCGAAGGGCACGCTCTACATCGTCGACCGCTCGAACCAGCGCATCCAGGTGTTCGACGGCGAGGGCGGGTTCTTGCGTGAGAAGAAGCACCCCGGCACGCCGTGCGGGTTGTGCATGTGCCGCGACGGCAAGCACATGATGATGGCGCACGGGCACGCCGGGAAGATCATCAAGCTCGATCTCAACGGCAACGTCTTCGGCGCGACCGGCGGGCAGGGCAAGGGGCCGAATCGCTACGGCGAGGCGCACTTTCTCGCGCTCGACCGCAGGGAGGATATCTACGTGGCCGACACGCTCAACTGGCGGGTGCAGAAGCTCGTCAGGTCAAAGTGACGACTGACGAGAAACGAATCACGCCTTTCCGTCATGCGACATGACGGCGACCACGGCGGGGCGGGTCAAGCGGTTCGCCCACGCGTGGTTGGTGCCGCGCTGGATCACGATCTCGCCGGCGTTGAGCTTCACTTCCTGCGTGTCGAGCACCAGCACGATCTCGCCTTCCAGCACGATGCAGAAATCGAGCGTGCGCGTCCTCTGCATGTAGGGATGGGGCGCCAGCGGGGAATAGGTGGAAGCGGCGGGCGACCCCATCGCCCGGAAGAACGCCTGGACCTGCGGCGCGCCGACCTTGCCTTTCCAGTTGTCGTCGGGCGGGAACGTCTCGACGCGGCAGACGGAGCCGCGCGCCGGAGGCTCGAGCACGTGCGGCAGGTGCAGCGTTTCGTACACGATCCTGGCCGGATGGCTGTCGGTGACCCACAGCCGCGCGGAGGCGTAGCCCGGCCGCGCCGGATCGGTGCGCACGTCGGGCGCCGGCCCGTCGCCGATCAGCGAGGACTTGCCCGGCTCGCGGTCGATGGTGACGATCCTGCGCGTGGGCTTCACGCCGGCGGGCAGCTTCGGCGCGGCGCGCAGCGGCGCGTCCTTTCCCTGCGCGAGCCCCTGCGGCCCGTCCACGAAGCGCGCCGCGATCATGTCGAATGCCATCCGCGCGCCTTTCGGCATCACCCACTGGTGCCACGCGCCGACCTGGACGACGACGTCGCCGGGCTTCATCACCAGCTTGCGGTCGTCCAGGATCAGCTCGCGCTCGCCCGCGAGCATGATGCCGTAGTCCACGGTCTCGGTCTTGTGCATCGCCGACGAGTAGCCGTTATCGCCGCCCCGGTCCCATGTTCCGCGGCTGCCGGGCCGCGGCTTCGGCGGATGGACCGGCACCACGTTCTTGTCTTTTACCGGGTCGTAGTCCAGCGGCCGGGCGCGCGACTCGACGACGCGGAAGTGTCCGCCCTCGGGAGGCCCGGAAAAGGCATACTCGAGCTTCCCGTCGTCGTAGTCGCCGGAAAGGGGAGCGGGAGTCTCCAACCAGACCCAGAGATCGGTGTGGCCGCGTCCGAAGCCCATCGACGCTTCGTGCGTGTTGGGCGCCGGCCCGTCCCATACCACTTTCGAATGACCGCGCGCATCGTTGCCGGTCACCACGCGGCGGATGGGCGTCAGATGCATGTGAACTCCACGGGCGTGCCCTGCCCGTCGGCCGGGCTGTGCCCGAGCCCGATGACGCCGTTGGCACGCAGCATCAGTTCCTCGCGGCGCAGCACCACTTCCTCCGCCTCCCCGGTGAACTGCACCCAGGTGCCGTTCGAGCTGTGGTCGGCGAGCACGAACTTGTCGCGCCGCCGCTCGATGCGCGCGTGCTGCCGGGAAGCCTTGCGGTCGCCGACCACAATGTCGCAGCCGCCGTCGCGGCCGATGGAAAGCTCGCCGGGCCCTTCGAAGCGCCAATCACGGCCCTCGTACCTGAGCACGAGGCGCGCGACGCGGGAATGATCGGTCCGGGTGCCGAGCGCGGTGAGCTCCTCGGTGTCCGGCTCCCAAAGGAACTCGAAAATCGCCACCGCTTTCTGCTTCCCTTTGACCGGCACGCGGTGGAGCTGGCGCGCACGCACGGCGAGCGCGGCGGAAAGCATCCCGACCGTGTCCGCGGTGGTGATGATCTGCCCGACCTTAGCGACGCCGGCGACGCGCGCGGCGAGATTCACCGCGTCGCCGTACAGGTCCCCGCCCTTCTCGAGCACCGGTCCGAAATGGCATCCGATATGGATGCCGAGGCCGGGCTGGCCGGGGTCGCGCTGCTCCTCGGTTTTCTCCTGCATCAGGCGCGAGGCGTGCAGAGCGGCGTCGGCGGTCTCGAACACGCACATCGCGCCGTCACCCGTGTTCTTGATGACCCGGCCGCCGCAATCCACGCATACCCCGGCGAGCACGGACAGCAAGCGGTCCACGAGCGCCAGCGCCCGCTCGTCGCCAAGGGTTTCGTAGAGGCGGGTGCTGCCGCTCAGGTCCACGAACAGGACTGCGCAGGTGGTTGAGCTGGGGATCATGACAGAACGCCGATCGTAGCGTTCCAGTATAGGGCAATGCCGGGCCGCAGCCGCGGGAGGATCCGCCTTCGCCGCGGATTGACAGGCTTTCGCGGCGGCGCCTAGTATCGTGTTCGCCGCAGCCTCGCGCTCTTGACGGGGTCCGGTGCGCTGTAACTGTGGTGGAACGGGGGGGACATACCACTTGCGAGTCGTGCTCCCGATGCGCTGGGCGTTCGTCCTGCTCGCGTGTCCTCTGGCCGCTGCGGCAGCGGACCCGGCGCCGACCCTGACCCTGCTCGAGGGCCCGGCCGGGCTCGTGCGCGGCGTGGCGCGTTACGCGCTGGCGGAGGGGGCGCGCATGCAGTCCGGCGACATCATCGAGGTGGGAGACAAGGGGCTCGCCGAGATCGAGTATCCGGACGGCACCGCGATCGCGCTGGGCGCGGGGACGCGCATGCTCGCCGTCTCCATGCCGCGCGGCAAATCCGCGGCCGGCGATTACTACGTGATGCAGGGCGCGCTGAAGGTTGCGGGCGTGAGCAAGGCCGCGCGCCTGCGCGTCTTCACCCCCCTGTTCACATTGAGCCCCGTGGAAGGCGTGTCCGTAATGGTCGTGGGCGCCGGCGCGGGCTCGGTATTCATCGAGAGCGGGGAGGCGCGCCTCGCCGCGGCGCCCGCGACCCTGAGCCTCAAGAGCGGCGAGTTTTTCGCGCGCAAGGCCGGGCAGAAGGGCGCCGTCGCGCAGCGGCCGTCAAAGGAGTTCATCGAGGCGCTGCCGAAGGCCTTCTTCGACCCGTTGCCTTCGCGCATGGCGCGCTACAAGGAACGCGAGGCGCAGCCGAAGCGGATCGACGACGCAAGCTACGCGGACGTCGAGGCATGGCTGAAGGCGCCACCCGCAATCCGCCGCCCGCTGGTCGCCCGCTTCGAGTCCCGCGCATCCGATCCGAAGTTCCGCGCCGGCCTGGAGGCGAACCTCAGATTCCACCCGGAATGGGACCCGATCCTCTACCCGGAGAAGTATCTGCCCGAGGAGCCGGCGGCGGAGGCGGCGGGCGCCAAGCCCGCCGCCACGAAGTAACCGATATCAGTTTGCGAGGAGGGCCGTCATGAAGCTGATCGTCAAGTTCAACCTGGTGTTCATCGTCGTGTTCCTGCTCGGGCTTGGCGCGGCGGGCTACGTCTCGAACGAGCTCCTGCAGAAGAACGCGCGCGAGGAGATCGTGCTCAACGCGCGCCTCGTGATGGAGTCGGCGCTTGCCGCGCGCGCCTACACCTCGACGCAGGTGGGGCCGCTCCTCCAGACGCAGATGAAGTACACCTTCCTGCCACAGTCGGTACCCGCGTACTCGGCCAACGAGATCTTCGACGTCGTGCGCAAGAAGTTCCCCGAGTACGCCTACAAGGAGGCGGTGCTCAATCCCACCAACCCGCGCAACCGCGCCAACGACTGGGAGGCGGACATCGTCAACCAGTTTCGCAACGCGTCGGACCGGCCGGAATTGGTCGGCGAACGCGACACGCCGATCGGGAAGTCGTTCTACATCGCGCGCCCGATGCAGATCAAGGCGGAGGCCTGCCTCTACTGCCACTCGACCGTCGATGCCGCGCCGAAGACGCTGGTCGAGAAGTACGGCCCGGCCAACGGCTTCGGCTGGAAGATGAACGAGGTCATCGGCGCCCAGATCGTGTCGGTGCCGACCGAGGTGCCGATCGCGCGCGCCAACCGGGCATTCCAGACCTTCATGGTGTCGCTCACGGTGGTGTTCGTCTTCATCTTCATCGCGCTCAACTTCATGCTGTGGTACATGGTGATCCGCCCGGTGACGCGGTTGTCGCGGCTTGCCGACCAGGTGAGCCAGGGCGAGAATATGGAAGCGCCCGACTTCGAGGTGAAGAGCGGCGACGAGATCGGCGTGCTCACCCAGTCGTTCAACCGCATGAAGAAGAGCCTGGTGCAGGCGATGAAGATGCTCGAGGCATGACGGCCCCGATCTCCCCAACCGGATGGCGATCACTCCCCAGTCGATGAACGGCCCGCGGCAACTCGGCAAGTATGCGATTTCCGAGGTGCTGGGCAAGGGCGCGATGGGAGTGGTCTACAAGGGCTTCGATCCGCACATCCGCCGCACCGTCGCGCTGAAGACCATCCGCAGGGAGCTGGTCGACGACGACCAGGCCGCGACGCTGCTCGCGCGCTTCCAGAACGAGGCGCAGGCGGCCGGGCGGCTCTCGCATCCCGGCATCGTCGCCGTCTACGAGTGGGGAGAGGCGGGCGAGCTCGCCTTTCTCGCCATGGAGTACGTGCAGGGCAACAGCCTGCGCGAGTACTTCAATCGCGGCACACGCTTCGAAGTTCGCGATGCCGTCAGCATCATGGCGCAGCTGCTCGACGCCCTGCATTACGCGCACGAGCAGGGCGTCTGGCACCGCGACATCAAGCCGGCGAACCTCATCATCATGAACAACGGCAAGCTGAAGATCGCGGACTTCGGCATCGCGCGCATCGATACCTCGAATCTCACCCAGGCCGGCGCCGTTCTCGGCACGCCCGGCTACATGGCGCCGGAGCAGTACAGCGGCGACACCGTCGACTGGCGCGCCGACATCTTCTCGGCCGGCGTGGTGCTCTACCAGCTGCTGACGGGCGCGCGCCCCTTCATCGGCAATCCCGAGGCGCTCGCCTACAAGATCTGCCACGAGCAGCCCGCGCTGCCCTCGGAGGCCGACCCCGGGCGCTGCACGACCCAGTTCGACGCCGTGGCGATGAAAGCGCTCGCCAAGAGCCCGGCGGAGCGCTACCAGAACGCGCAGGCCTTCCGCGACGCGATTCTGGCGAGCTTCGCGCAGCCGGTCAGTCCCGCAGTGTCGGAGGAGACGATCATGAACGAACCGATTCCGCACAAAGGCCCGCAGGACCTGTCGCACCCCTCCCTGCCGTCGCAGTCGTCCCTGCCGCCGTCGCTGGCTTCCGGATCGTCGCCCGGCGCCTCGAGTACCGCCGCGAGGACGGTTCCGCCGCCCGGATGGGACGCCGCGGTGCTGAAGCAGATCGAGCAGCAACTTGCGCGCCTCGTCGGTCCGGTCTCGAAGGTCCTGGTCAGGCGCGGCGCGAGCGTCACGACCGACATCAACCGGCTCTACCGCATGCTTGCCGAGAATCTGACAAAGCCGGAGGAGCGGTCGGCGTTCCTTGCGGGGCGCGAGAAGCTCCAGGGCCTCGCGCCGCGCGACGCCGAGATGACCGCCGCGCAGGAACGGGCACCGGCGACCGGTCTGACCGTGCAGCTCACGCCCGGCGCGATCGAGGAGGCAACGCGCAAGCTGTCCGCCTACCTGGGACCGATCGCGAAGATTGTCGCGAAGCAGGCGGCGTCGCAGGCGTCGAGCCGCAGTCACTTCCATCAACTGCTCGCCGAGAAGCTCACCGATCCCAAGGAGCGCGCCAGGTTCCTGCGTGATGTCGGCGCCGGGTAACGGGAAAGCCCGGGCACACCACGGGAGGGCATGGATATGAGCGCAAGCACGCCGAAAGCGAACAATCACGCCGGCCTCGACCCGCTCGCCTCGCGCTTCGTCAGCGTCGCGGCGCTGCCATGGGAGACGACGCGCCATCCGGGCGTGGAGACCAAGGCGCTGGTGGCGGATCCGCAGACGGGACTTCTCACCGTGCTCACGAAGATGGCGCCGGGTGCGCGGCTGCCGGACCACGAGCATGTCCTCATCGAGCAGACCTTCGTCCTGGAGGGTGTCCTCCACTGCGGCGAAGGCGCGTGCAAGGCGGGCGACTTCGTGTGGCGTCCCGCGGGCAGCCGCCACGAAGCGTGGGCCGGGCCGCAGGGCTGCCTTGCCCTCGCGATCTTCCAAATGCCGAACCGCTTCTACGAGCAGGACGGGCGGGTGGTGGATTTTCTCGGCAACGACTGGCAGAAGACCTGGGGCGCTCTTCGCGCCCGAGAGGCGACGAAGTGACGTCAAGTCACCTCGTTGCGTGTTCAATGCGTTAGCACCCACTCACAGGAGACAGCCATGGCGACATTCATCAGCCTCGTCAATTTCACCGATCAGGGCATTCGCGGCGTCAAGGACTCGCCGAAGCGCGCGGAGGCAGTCAAGGCGGTGGCGAAGAAACTGGGCGTGACGGTCAAGGAGATCTATTGGACGGTGGGCCGCTATGACGTGGTCGTCGTCTTTGAGGGCGAGGATGAGGCCGTAACGTCCACGCTGCTGAAGATCGGCTCGCTCGGAAACGTGCGCAGCGAGACCCTGCGCGCATTCTCGGCGGCGGAGATGGGCCGGATCCTCTCCAACGTTTGATCGTCACCGCGTTGCGCGGCACTGCCGTGAAATACGAGTTCTACTACTGGCCCCACATCCAGGGGCGCGGCGAATTCATCCGGCTCGCGCTGGAGGAGGGCGCCGCCGAATACGTGGACGTCGGACGGCTTCCCGAGAGCGAGGGGGGAGGCCGGCCGGCGGTCGCGCGCATGATGGAGAACGCCGCCGGGGGGCGCACGCCGTTCGCGCCGCCCATCCTCAAGGCGGGGAAGCTGCTGCTCTCGCAGACCGCCAACATACTCCACTACCTCGGCCCCAAGCTGAAGCTCGCGCCGAAAGACGAGGCGGCGCGGCTGTGGGCGCACGGGCTCCAGCTGACCCTCGCCGATCTCGTGGTGGAGGCGCACGACACGCATCACCCGATCGCGAAGAGCCTCTATTACGAGGACCAGAAGCCGGAAGCCCTGCGGCGGGCGGCGGATTTCAGGGCGCTGCGGCTGCCGAAGTTCCTCGGCTATTTCGAGCGCGTGCTGGCCGCCAATCCCGGGGGCGACCAGCACCTCGTCGGGAAGTCGCTGACCTACGTCGACCTCTCGATGTTCCAGGTCGTCTCCGGTCTGAGCTACGCGTTCCCGCGGACGATGGACACCATGTTGCGCATGCACCCGCGGCTCGCCGCGTTGCAGCGGGGGGTGGAAAAGCGCCCGCGCATCGCCGCCTATCTCGCGTCCAGCCGCCGCATCCCGTTCAACGAGCGCGGGATCTTCCGCCACTATCCGGAACTGGACGGGGCATGAGGGGCGCACCTCCTTCCCCTCGGGCAGATCGAGACTTCCGGCGCCGATCCGTGTATGATGCGGCACTCCCACAACGACAGCCGAGCCGCTTGCCGTCGAGCCGCCTCGCAGCAGTTGCCGGAACTCGCGCCGTCGCGATCAGGAGACTTTGCGTTGAGATGCCATCATTGCGGTAAGCTGACCGACGTGCGCACCACCGGCAGGGGCGAGGAGTTCCTGCACCGCTGCCGGCATTGCCACGGCTATCACAAGTTCACCAGCGTGGGGCATCACGGTTCCGGCGCCATCCATTACCGCGTCACCAAGGTCGCCGCGCCCGCGCGCGAGGAAAAAACTACGGCAGTCACCTAGTGCCGTTCCAACTATTGCGGACTAATGCGAGGAAATGGCGCGGGCAGGAAGCAAGATGAATGCCATGCGGCTATCGTTTTATACAATTAAGTTGGAACGGCACTAGGCCCGCGCGCTATACTTCTACCCGACGGCTCCTGCGCCGTCATCCAGTCACGCTTCCTCTACCCCTACCGTTACTATCCCTACGACTACCTCTACCGGAGATTGCCATGCCTGTCGGAACAGTGAAGTGGTTCAACAAGGTTAAGGGTTTCGGCTTCATCCAGCCGGATGACGGCTCGAAGGATGTTTTCGTGCACATCTCGGCCGTGGAGCGCGCCGGCCTCGGCACGCTCGCCGAAGGCCAGAAAGTCTCGTTCGATCTCGCGCGCGGCAAGGACGGCAAGACCTCGGCCGACAACCTCAAGTCGGCCTGACGACAAAATCAAGGATGAAGGCGGAAGGCGGAAGGATGACCGGGTTTTGAACCCCGCGCGGGTCATCCCTCATCCCTCATCCTTCACCCCTCAGCTATCTGGCCGCGCCCGGCGGATCGCCGTCCACAGCCGGGCGGGCGTCAGCGGCATGTCGAGATGCCGGATGCCGAGCGGACGCAACGCATCCAGGGCGGCATTGACCAGCGCGGGCAGCGAGCCGGTGCAGCCGGCCTCCCCCACGCCCTTCGCGCCGAGCGCGTTGTTGGGCGTGGGCACGGAGTGGTCGTACACCCCGAACTCGCGCATCCAGCCCGCGCGCGGCATGACGTAGTCGAGGAAGCTCCCGGTCAGCAGCTGCGCCGTGGCGGCATCGTAGACGGCGTGCTCGCCGAAGGCCTGCCCCGCTCCCTGCACGACGCCGCCGTGCACCTGGCCTTCGACGAGCGCGTGGTTGATCACGTTGCCGAGATCGTCCACCGCGGTGTAGCGCTCGATGCTCGTGGCGCCGGTCTCGGGGTCGATCTCGACCTCGGCGATGTGGCACCCGTTGGGGTAGGTGGCGCCGAACGTGCCTTCGGCGGTCATGTCGAGCGGATGCGGGCGCGGTCCGGCCAGCGCGCGCGCGAGCTCGATGAAGCCGAGCGAGTGCCGACCGGCGCGGAATCTTCCGTTGGAGTAGGCGAGCGCGCTCTCCGGTACCTTGAGCCTCGCTGCGGCATGGGGACGCGCCCGCTCGATCAACTTCTCGCCGAGCACGCGGAACGCGCTGCCGGTGCCGAGCACCCCGCGCGATCCGCCGGTTGAGTTGCCGATCAGGTCGGTGGTTGGCGGGGTAGGCCGAAAGCGGATGTAGCGCGTGTCGATGCCGAGCGTCCCGGCGACGATTTCCGGAAACACCGTTTCGTGCCCCTGGCCCGAAGATTGCGTGAGCGCGGAGAGCGTCATGGCGCCGTTGCGGTCGAA